>Ga0210003_1000195_pt1 | contig 53738 bp, 48 predicted proteins | sample LantaG_FD_182804 | JGI IMG/M metagenome (GOLD analysis project Ga0210003, IMG submission 182804) | Deep subsurface microbial communities from Baltic Sea to uncover new lineages of life (NeLLi) - Landsort_02402 metaG (SPAdes) (version 2) | ecosystem: Environmental > Aquatic > Marine > Oceanic >... | reverse complement strand
GCAGTAAAGACTCAAATCTGGATTGCTATCAGCGTTTACGTTCTGGTAGCGATTGTCAAGAAGGAACTGGAAATCGAACTGAGTTTGGGCGAAATCCTGCAAATTCTCAGCATTGTACTTTTCGAGAAAGTTCCTATGACACAAGTACTTATGAAAAATGTCTTGCAAAACGAAATTATTCAATTTCATAACCAATTGTTATTATTCGACTTATAATGGGACAGTAGTGATTTCTCTATACCATTTAATCGGTGGAAAATCAAGAGCTTGTGGCGATTGAGGTGTATGGGCTGAAATCCTACTGTCGAGTGTGCGTCTTTATTGTCCAGTCGTATGTAGGCAGGTTTCGGTTGCCGGTCATGGTCAGGCCTTTGGGGTTTGTTGGGGATATTCCATCGATGGCGGTCGGTCTTGTTGCAATCGATAAGATGGGGAGTTTTTCGATCGGTGTCACTTCACCGGGTTCGGATATTGCGTTTGAGTTTTTGTCGTGCCAGACGGCCAGGCCTTTTAGTTCGGTGTCACTGAGTCGGCCATCTCGGTTGTCGTCGAGGGCATTTAGTGCGTGGTAGCCGTTTTCGAAGAATATCCACCAGGTGACGGAACCGAAGAGTTGGCGGCCTGAGGTGATACGCCCTGTTTGTTGCGGGTCCCAGACGAGTATCGCGGTTGACGGTTTTAGCCATGAGTGCTGCTGGGCTATGTTGTCACCGTCGAGATCAAATGAGACGTTTAGCTCTGGTGCGAGGAGGTCGGCGAGGCAGTTGTGCTGTTCGAGGGAGAATACGATTGGTGTTATTATGACAGGGCAGTCGGGTAAGTTTTCGAGCCTGGTGATATTCTTCTTGGCTTTTGCAATTTTGCGTTTATCTTGCTTTGTTTGTTTTGCGTCAAGTTGAGAGAGGCGAAGGTAGGCGATAGCGGCTTCGTATCCGACGAACTCGTTTAATGTGGACATAGGTTTGTATTTACTTTTCAAGTCTTTTTTGATGGCGAGTTCGTATGCTGCATAGTAACTGAGTTTTGCTTTTTCGATGATTATTACTCTAAATGGTTCGGGGATGTTCGGCTCGTGGATGTCTCTGAGGAATTCGACGTATTGCTCGAGTAGGCTTGCGAGGCCAAGGTGGTAGAGTGCGTTTTTGGGGTCGAGCTCTATCGCTTTCCGGAAGTTTTCAGCAGCTTGTGCGGCGTGTTGTGCCAGTTCGTTTTTGGTAAAAGCGTTGGGGGTCCAGTTTTTGTCTTTAAGATCTTTCGTGTAGTGTGCTGCTAACGCCTCGAATTGCCGTTTCTTTTCTTTGGGTATTCTGTCTTCGGAGTCGTATCCGAATTCCTTAAGTGCGAGTTCCGTGGCGTGTCTCCAAAATTTTGAGATCGGGAGGTGTCCGTCAAAGAGACGCGGAGATACATTTGGAGGTGTTTCTTCATCGAATACGGAGACTTGTGCACAGTTGTGTATGAATGCGAGGTAGTGGATTCTTGCGAGAGTATAGTGTGCCTTGGCGTCTTTGGGCTTTTCTTTGATGTATGCAGTTGTGTTCCTGATGAGCCGGTCGATGGGGGCATCTGTTGGCAGTACGAACATGGCGTTGGCAGCGGTGCAGTAGATGAGAAGGGCTATTGCGACGAGTGATTTTTGGGGTCTCATTTTTTTCTACCTCCAATTCGGTACTGATTGTACTAAAAGTATAGGCTCTTCTAAGGACAAACGCTACTATTTTAGACGAATTTGGGGCAGGGGCGGTTTACAGGAAAAAGTCTTTTTGCTGAATTTTTGTGTGCGGGCGCGTAGTGGTAATGGATGTTGAAAGCCTTAGATACGTGCCGGCAGGGGCCTTCTCTTTCTTGCGGTGGTTTTTGTGGCTGCCTTTATTGTTAATGAGGCCGAACGTTGTTTTTTGACCTTGGCAATGTCGGGGGTGGTTCCTATGGCCCGGAGTTTTTTGTATCTTCGATCGAGGAGGTCATCGATTTTTGTTCTTTTGAGTTCGGCGAGTGTTTTCAGGATGTATTTTTCGACGTTATATACGGTATCGTGTGTGTTTCGATGCGCTCCGCCGAGTGGTTCGGGTATTACGGCGTCGATGAGTTCGAGCCTGGTGAGTTCTTTGCTTGTTAGCTTCAGGGCTTCTGCGGCGCGTGGCGCCTGCGAGCCGTCTCTCCAGAGGATAGCGGCACAGCCTTCGGGTGAGATTACGGAGTAGTAAGCAAATTCGAGCATTGCGAACCTGTCTCCGACACCGATTCCAAGTGCGCCTCCGGAGCCGCCTTCCCCGATGCAGATGCAGATAATTGGTACCCTGAGGCGTGACATTTCGAGCAGGTTCGTGGCGATGGCCTGGGCCTGTCCGCGTTCTTCGGCCCCTATGCCGGGGTAAGCTCCGGGGGTGTCGATAAGGGTAACAATCGGTATGCCGTATTTTTCGGCGAACTTCATTTTTGCCAGTGCTTTTCTGTAGCCTTCGGGATTTGGGCATCCGAAGTTGCAGATAATTTTCTCCTTTGTTGTTTTGCCCTTGTTCTGACCGATTACCAGAACCTTTTCCCTGCCTATCTGTCCGAGTCCTGCGAGGATAGCCCTGTCGTCGCCGAAGTTTCTGTCGCCGTGCAATTCTCTGAATTCCCTCAGCATTAGATCGAGGTAATCTTTGAGCAGCGGTCTTTTTGGGTGTCGTGCCACGAGGACGGTCTGCCATGCGCTGAGGGACGAGTATATGCGTTTTAGTTCAGTGACCTGTTTCCGTTGGAGCTGCCTGGTTTCAGCCGAGTAATCGATGCCCTTGGCCATAGAAAGCTTCTTCAACTCTGCAATTTGTGAGTCGATGTCGGCAATTCTCTGCTCGAAGTCGAGATAGTAGCCGTTGGTATTGTTATGGTTATTTAGCATAATATCCAGTTGTCTATATGCCGCCGAGCAAAATTTAGCTACAAAAAAAATACCTTGGCCGCACATCCGAGACCCAGTCGCGATTGTTTTGCCATATCCATTGGCTTACTGTTAAGTTAAAATAATATCATTTTGGCAACGGCAATCCAAGAAAAAAATTGACAATCGGCCTGATATGGTATAGCTTTTATCGGAATCCTGCCGGGGATGTTTTTATGTAAGGTCTGTATTGTGAAGGACTTAAGGCAAATAACTGTAATAGGGCTGGGTCTTTTGGGCGGTTCTATTACTCTTGCGGTTCAGCGGTGTTTTTCAGGCGTTAAGGCGGTTGGTTATACACATCGGCCTTCGACACGTCGACGAGCGAGGCAGTTGGCTGTCGCGACGGAAGTCTCAGATGATTTGAGCGGCAGCATTGCCAAGGCGGATATAGTGGTTGTCGCGACTCCGATATTTACTTTCGAAAAGATATTCGGCGTTATAGAGGCATCGGCTCGGCGTGGCTGCATTGTGACGGATGTAGGCTCGACGAAGGTTCTTCCGCATCGGTGGGCTCGCGAGCAGTTTGGCAGGGGCGTGCATTACGTGGGGTCGCATCCGATAGCCGGTTCTGAGCAACGGGGCGTGGAGTATGCGCGTGACGACCTGCTGGCCGGCGCCAAGTGTATTATAACAGCAACGAAATCGACGAACGCCGATGCCAAGGCGAGGCTGAGTGAGTTCTGGTCGGAACTGGGATGCTCGGTTGATATGATGACGCCTGATGAGCATGACAGGATCTTTTCCAATCTAAGTCATTTGCCGCACATGACGGCGGCGGCCCTGATAAACGCCTGCGATACAGAGCAGATGAAGCTTGCCGGTCAGGGTTTTATGGATACCTCACGCGTTGCTTCCGGGCCGGCGAATATCTGGAGTGACATCGTCCTGGCGAATTCGGGCAATGTTGCCGTCAGTATTGACAGGCTCGTGCGTGAGCTTTTGAAACTCCGCAAGGCGATAAAGGCAGAAGACCAGAAGCAGGTCATGGCTCTGCTGGAGTCGGCACGTAATAAACGCAATGAATTAATCAAATATAAAATGAGAAAAAAGGAACTAGAATCGTGAACCAGTGGCGATTTGAGGTGCTTAACAGGGCCGGTTTTGCGGATGTCCATGGCAACGGCGTGCTGGAAGACATCAGGGAATTGGGGATAAGTTCGATTGAAGCGGTTCAATCGGCGAGGGTGTTTCTGATTGAGGCTGATTTCGACGAGACATTTGCCAGGCGTGTCGGGGCCGAGCTTTTGACGGATCCTGTTTGCCAGGAATATTACCTCGGCAGAAGCGGTGCGCCGGCGGGCCTGGCCAGGGCGACTTTGATAGAGGTGCATCTCAAGAGCGGCGTTACCGACCCTGTGGCCGAATCGGTGACGGCTGCGATATCGGACATGGGCGTCGAGGCCCGAAATGTTCGGACTGCTCGCAAGTATGTGTTGTTAGGGGAGCTTGGACGCAAAGAGATAGATACGATAACAAAGAAGCTATTGGCGAACGACTGTATCGAGGTTTGCGTGGTGGGTGATGATGAGCAGCCGCCGAGTCCGCATCTGAAAGCTTATGAGCTTGAGGTTGTACACTGGCCTGTATGTGAGCTTGACGATGAGGCCCTGGTGCGGCTCAGCAAGGAGAAGGATTTGTTTCTGAACCTGGTGGAGATGCAGGCAATTGCAAATCACTATCGCCGGGTCGGGCGAGAGCCGACTGATATTGAGTTGGAGTGCATCGCGCAGACGTGGAGCGAGCACTGCGTTCATAAGACGCTCAAGAGTTCGGTCGACCTGACGGTCAACGGTGAGCAGGTTCATTTCAATAACCTGTTGAAAGAGACGGTTTTTAAGGCGACGAAACAGCTTGCCAAAGACTGGTGCATATCGGTTTTTGATGACAATGCCGGTGTGGTGGAGTTTGACGAGACCTCGGCTGTTTGCTTTAAGGTTGAGACGCATAATCATCCTTCAGCGCTTGATCCTTACGGCGGCTCTGCTACGGGTATCGGCGGGGTGATTCGGGACCCGATGGGCACCGGTCTCGGAGCGATACCGATTGCCAATACCGATATATTCTGCTTTGGTCCGCCGGATAAGGCGATGGATGAGATTCCGAAGGGTGTCCTGCATCCGCGTCGGATTATGAAGGGTGTTGTTGCCGGTGTTCGCGACTACGGTAATCGGATGGGGATACCGACGGTCAACGGTGCGATTTATTTTGACCAGAGGTATCTTTCGAATCCTCTTGTTTACTGCGGCAATATCGGCATTATGGACCGCGACAAATGTTTTAAGCATCCTCAGGCGGGCAGTATTATCATTGTTGTTGGCGGCAGGACGGGCAGGGATGGTATTCACGGTGCGACATTTTCTTCCGGCGAGATGACGCACGAACATGAGACGATTTTTTCCCACGCGGTCCAGATAGGTAATCCTATCACCGAAAAGAAGATGCTTGACGTATTGATTCAGGCCAATGCCGCGGGTCTTTACGAGGCGATAACGGACTGTGGTGCCGGCGGACTTAGCAGTGCCGTCGGCGAGATGGGCGAGAAACTCGGCGCACAGGTTGGCCTTGAGAAGATTCCGCTGAAGTACGCGGGTCTTAACTATACGGAGATATGGATCAGCGAGGCCCAGGAGCGGATGGTGGTTGCGGTTAAGCCGGAAAATCTCGATGCGATTATGAAGATTTTCGCCGATGAGAATGTCGAGGCGACGGTGATAGGGAAGTTCACGGATGACCGGAAACTGGTTCTGCGTTACGAAGGCGTGGTGGTTGGTGAGCTTGATATGGAATTTTTGCATAACGGCGTGCCGAAGTATTCTCGTCGGGCGGTTTGGGAAAGTCCTAAGCTGAGCGACCCTGTTTTTGTGGAGAAGGATAATTATAACCAGGAGCTTTTGGAAATTCTTGGTTCGTTCAACGTTGCGAGCAAGGAGTGGGTGATTCGTCAGTACGACCACGAGGTGCAGGGCGGTTCTGTGGTGAAGCCGTTGGTGGGCCTTTGCAACGACGGGCCGAGTGATGCCGCTGTTATTCGGCCTAAGTATGATTCGGATAAGGGGCTTGCGATTAGCTGCGGGATGAATCCGCTGTATGGTGACGTTGATCCTTACTGGATGGCACTTGCGGGAATTGATGAAGCGATACGGAACCTTGTGTGTGTTGGTGGACGGTACGATAGAATAGCGCTGCTGGACAACTTCTGCTGGGGTGACTGTACGCGGGCAGAGACATTCGGTTCGTTGGTTCGTGCGTCGCAGGCTTGCTATGACGGTGCGATGGCGTTTGAGACGCCGTTTATTTCGGGCAAGGATTCTCTGAACAACGCATTTCTGTGCGAGGACGGCCAACGCATATCGATACCTTCGACGCTGCTGATAAGCGCGATGTCACTGGTTGATGATGTGAATAAGTGCGTGACGATGGACGCCAAGGCGGCGGGGAATTTTGTTTTTGTGGTCGGCGAGACGAAGAATGAGTTGGGTGGTTCCCACTACTACAAGATTAAGGGTGAGCTTGGAGCGAGTGTGCCGAAGCTTGATCTTGGAACGGCACCGAAGATTGCCGGACGCATTTCCGAGGCGATATCGGAGCAGCTTGTGGTGAGTTGTCACGATTGCTCGGAAGGGGGGCTGGCAGTAGCGCTGGCGGAAATGGCTTTTGCCGGCGGTCTTGGAATAGAGACCGATTTGCGCGGGCTGGCCAGATCGGCGGATTGTACGCGGGTCGATGGGCAGTTGTTTAGCGAGTCGAATTCGCGGTACGTTGTGGAAGTGGAGCCGGCGAAGTTCGATGCCTTTGTCAGGAAGATGCTGAATCTTCCTTTCGGGCAGGTGGGTAAAGTGACACAGCAGCCAAAGCTTGTTGTAAAGAGTGAAGATGGCAGCCTGGTTGTTGATGCCGAGCTGGATGCTCTTAAGCAGGCGTGGCAGAAACCTTTTGATTGGTGATTTGTAAAAAGGGATTATTTGATGGCAGAGGTGAAGGCAGTAGTATTGCGGGCGGCGGGTATAAATTGTGACCGTGAGACCGAGTGTGCACTGGAGTTGGCAGGTGCGGTTGCTGAGCGCGTGCATATAAACAGGATAATCGAAGATAAGGCCGTGTTGGAGCGGTACCAGATATTAGTTATACCGGGTGGGTTCAGCTACGGTGATGATGTTGCGGCGGGCAGGATTCTCGCGAACCAGATGGTGCATCATCTTTCGGATGTGTTACGAAAGTTTGTCGATGACGGTAAGTTGGTGCTGGGGATATGCAACGGTTTTCAGGTACTTGTAAAGGCGGGGATGCTTCCGGGTAACGAGTCGGCATTTCGCCAGCAGAGCGTCACGATAACATACAACGACAGCGGCAAATTCGAGGACAGGTGGGTATATCTTTCACCTCAGACGGACCGCTGTGTTTTTGTCGAGCCGAGGCGGCAGATTTATCTGCCTGTTGCACACGGTGAGGGCAAGGTGGTTGCAAAGGATGCTGAGGCCTTGGAGCAGTTGAGCAGCGACGGACATATTGCGTTTAAGTATGTCGATAAGCAGGGCGATGAGGGGAATTATCCGGTTAATCCGAATGGCTCGATGGCCTCAATCGCAGGTCTGACCGACAGCACCGGACGTGTGATGGGGCTGATGCCGCATCCGGAGCGTTACGTTAGGCCCACGCAGCATCCGCACTGGTCACGCTTGAAGGGCAAGGCCGACGCAGACGGAATGACCATTTTCAACAATGCGGTGCGGTATGTCGAGAAGCACCTGTTGACCCCTGCCTGAGCTACAATCCGTCGACGTTTATCAGGTTGCTTTTGGTTCTTTTGGGCCTTAGCGTTTTGTGTGCAGGATGAACCACAGAATTGCTATAATGAACACGGCCAGCAGGAGCACCAACGCTGCCGGGTGGTGCATGAGGAATCTCGAAAGAGTAATGAAGAAACTAAAAGGTGTTCTCGGCGACATTCTGCTCCCTTTCGAAAAATGCACCTTGTTTCGGGTTCATTTTAGCGCTTAGGCAGAGATGCGTCAAGATTGGTGTTGGTGTTTTATTCCGGCAGGCATGGGGCTTCTATGATGGTTTGAAGTAGAATCTGGTCCGGGGTGTTTTCGGATTCGCCAGGGTTGGAGGCCCGGCAGTTGTGGGATGATAACTCCGCCGAGAGTTCGTCGATATGTTTTTGCATTAGTTCATGATATTCGTTTATTGCGTTTTCAAGCTGGCTTCTTTCGATTATCTCTTCCTTGAGCTGCTGGTTCGCTTCGGTTACTTCGGCGGTGAGTTCATCGACTTTGCGGATTAAGGCCTCGCATTGCTGTTTCATTTCATTATAACGGTTGGGGTTCGGGTCGTAGTGGGTGGCAAAGACAACAAAGCCGATGTCGCTGCCACGGTCGTCCCTTACCAGTGCGATTTTGGTCTGGGCAAAGAAGGATGTGTGATCTTTTCTGTAGTGCTCGACGGGGCCGGAGAGTATGGTCCTTCGTCTTGCTTCTTCGAGCAGTTGCTCGAGCTCGGGATGCAGGCGGTGGTCCAGGTGGAACGCGGTGAGATGTTCGTCAATGAGTTCATCGCCACTGTCGCATCCGTGGAGTTTGGCCCACGCGAGGTTTGCGAACTGAATAACTCCGTCGAGGTCGAGAATGGCAATTGCTTCGTTAGTGTTTTCCGCGATGATGTTCAGGTAGTGGAGAGTTCTTTCAACGCGTTTGGTTTCAGCGATTACGTTAAGCATATTCGATTCCTGCCTAAAATGTTCTGCGTGAACCGGTCAGGCCTTGAACGTTTTCGATTTGTGACCTTACGCCAGGCACGATTTCTCACTAACCGTGGTTTCGGTCAAAAGTGATGGGTACTTTTTCTGTTGATGCGAAGCAGCGGCAGTAATATTGCTGAATGATGCTGTTGAGGTGGGCTGGTGTGTTTTATCGGGCGATTGTTTCGAGCGGTGCCGTGGCAAAGAATTTTCGGACGAAAGTGGGATTTTCGTGCCAAATTGGCGTTACCGGATGGAGGTTTTTGGCCTCTTATTGATAGAAAAGAGTACTATGTGCAGGAATTTGGCAATGGAAGCGTGTGAAAACATGATGTTAAAAGGGATTTTGAGCCAGGCAGGGCAAAAAACTGAATCCTTTGGCATTTGGTCTGCACAGGACGCAGGAATCATTATTTGCCGGTTCCAACACGCCCTGGGACGGAAAGGAGCAGTAAAATGTTGACGCTGAAGAATTACAATAGAATAGGGTTGGTATTGGTTGCGGCGGCGCTTGCGTTTATGGTTTTGGCAGAGCCGGTTTTTGCAAGGAAGTCCCGCGGAGGCAGTGCATCGAAGGGTGGCGGTAGCCAGCGCTCATCGTCATCTCGCAGCAGCAGTTCGAGTAGTGCGCGCTCAAGTACCGCGCGTTCTACACCCAGCCGAAGTCCTGCGCGAAGCTCTGCGGTTCGAAGCCCAAGCCGGTCGCCAGCTCGGATGAGTCCCGGCAGAAGCAGCATTCAACGAAGCAGTAGAACTCCATCTCGTTCGTCGATATCTCGAAGTAGCGGCAGGACAACCATAAGGTCGAGTTCGTTGGGCCGCGCTATTGGGACGATTCGTTCCAGTCGTTCCGGCGGTGGGCGTTCGGTTAATGTCAAAAGAGAGGTCATTGTTGCCAAAAGAGGCAGCAGCGGCGGGCTGGCTTCCAGCGTGATGTCTCGCATCGGCCGGACAATAGGCGACAGCAGCAGCTCAGCTACAAGTGCCGCAGGTGCGAGCAGGACGGTTATTCGTGAATCCATGGCAGATGTACGAAATGCCGGCGACAAGGCCGACAGGTCACGTATTGGTCAGGTTATAAATGCCGACAACCTGTCATCTTCGATTAGCAGCAGAACTGGGCAGGGCAGCGTTCGAAGTAACACGACGGGTCGTGAGACCAGGGTTATCGTGCGTAATGACAAGAGTGAAGCCACTGGTGCACGGGTTGGTCGCACGGTCGAAGTGCACAGCAATAGCACATCGAGCGGTCGCAGCGGCAGGGTCGTTAGGAATACCGAACGCATTGTTACGCGAATTGGCACCGGAGGTACGGAACGACGCACTGGCGTGAGGATTGGTGGGCGGTCGGCCACCGGCGGTGTGGTCTCTACGGTGAGAGAACGGAGCGTTACGACACGAACGGGCGACACCGCGGTTGTTAGAACCGGCGACCGTACGGCGGTAAGAACGCGGGATGGTTTTGGTCGCGGCGGGGCCAGGCTGACTGGTCAGAGGAACACTTCTTTGATACAGAACCTGCGAAATCGGCAGCGAGGCGGCTTTAGAAAGGTATTCCGTGAGCGTTCAGATGTTGTGCCTCGGGCGACGCGGCATGAGCTTGTCTATGTAGGTCGTGACAGAGATGTTCATCGCCGGAGTATCTGGCCGAGATTTCGCTTTCTGATTAACTATAACTGGGGTCCGTACTTTTCGTTTCGATATGTTTATCCTTACTATCAGCGTAAGTACGTGTTTGTGAGTCTTGGCGGGTACTGGCCTTCGGATTACAACTACATCCGTTATTACTGGTACGGTTATCATCCATACCAGTGGTACGGGTACTATCCTGTAGCGTATGAGGCTGGTGGTGATAATTACAACTACTATACGTACAATTACTACGGCAGCGACGGCGAATCGACTGCGGCTTCAACCGAGGCGTTGCCTTACGGTGTTACCCAGGCTGATCTCGATGGCGTTCATCAGCGGATTGCCGAGCAGAAGGCTCACGATCCTGAGCAGATGACGTTGGCGGACAAGTATTTCGAAAACGCGGTTGATATGTTCGCCAAGGGCGATTATGTTCTGGCGGAGGAGTATTTCGGCAAGGCAATGATACTGTCGCCGGATGATATGATTCTGCCTTTTGCCTATAGCCAAACGCTGTTTGCCGGTGGCAAGTACAATGAGGCTGCCAGGGTTCTTCGTGAGGCTCTATCGAAGGTTACGCCGGACAAGGAAGGCGTGTTTTATCCTCGCGGTCTTTACGCCGATGAAGATATGCTGCTCAAGCAGATAGAGAAGCTTTCGAGCAAGGCTTCACTTTACAGTTTCGATGCGGACCTTCAGCTTCTTCTCGGCTATCAGCTTTTCGGCATAGGCGAGCTTGATGATGCGGTCGAGCCGCTTCGCCTGGCGTCGCTGGATGTGAAGAATGCTTCATCGGCATCGGTGCTGCTTGAACTTCTGGAAAAGATGCGGGCGCAAAAGAGTAGTGACACGACCACGGAGGATTAGCAGTGAACTCCGGCGAAACGAGACCAACGGTATTTGGAAGAAAGCTCCTGGTTGCGGCGGTGATTATTGTCGCGGCGGGGGCTTCTTTCGTGGCAGCAGGTCAATGGACGGACTTTGCGGTTGATCCTGTTGATAGTAACCAGGGGCATCCGGATGTTGACGGCAGCGTTGTGGTGTGGGATGAATTTGTTGATGGCGATTATGACATATTCGGTGCCGATGTAAACGAAGGCACAGACTTTGTTGTGGCGGCGTTGGTTGACGATCAGATTAAGCCGCGTGTCTTCGGTAATACCGTGGTTTATCAGGATTATGTTGAGACGGACTGGGACATCTGGGCGGCGGACATCAGTGACAGGGCCGCGGTGGTGAAGTTTGCGGTTTCGCAATACATCGCAGTTAACGAAGAGTCTCCCGCTATCAGCGGCGACACCGTTGTCTGGCAGGATGACTACTTCGGTGACTGGGATATTTGGGCCGCTGATATTACGGACCCATGTGCTGTGTTGGAATTCGCGGTGGCGTCTTACGATTACAACCAGTCGCAGCCGGCTATTTACCGTAATACTGTTGTTTGGCAGAATGATCGTTTTGGCGATGAGGATGTTATGGCCGCGGATGTCTGGCTGCGAAATAGCCCACAGAAATATGGAGTTTCGCTTTTGAGTTCGGATGAGCAGAATGCGGCTATCTCGGGGACTGTAGCGGTCTGGCAGGATAATTCTTATGGTGACTGGGATATTTACGCCGCTGACGTTTTTAATGGGGGTGAGGCTGTTGCGATTGCTGCTGATGAGTCGGAGCAGACCAATGCGGCTATCAGCGGCAATATAGTAGTTTGGCAGGATGACCGCAACGGTCATTGGGATATTTACGGGTACAACCTGACGACGCGTGAGGAATTTCGAATAACGGACAATCCTTATGACCAGACGAATCCGGCGATAAGCGGCAATCTTGTGGTTTGGCAGGACAACCGCAGCGGGTGGTGGAACATATATGGTGCGGTTCTGGACGGCCCTGAAGTGGCCTGGTGTCAGTCCTGGCCTGCCGGTGATGTGAATTGGGATTGCAGGGTGGATTTCAGGGATGTCGCGGTGATGGCAAATCAATGGCTCCAATGCAACCTGGAACCGAATGAGGCTTGCGGTCGGTAATTGGGCGGAGATTGCTCTGTATCAATAATAGCGGATGTGAGTGATGGTGTACTTGTGCAGGGTTTTTGGGGCTTTTGTGTTGAAGAATCTCAGGGACGGCACTAAAATAGGCGTTACCAGTTGTTGCCGTAGTGCCTTTAATATATAGAAATGTGCTTGGCGCGGCAGTACGAGTAATGTTTATCGTGGCTGGTTATTGAGACAGAGCAATGAGCAAGAGGCTTTAAGTGGATAGACGGCTGCGAAAGGCTTTGAACGGACTGATGAGCCCGGACGCTGAGAACCGGCGTCGGGCGATGGAAACCTTTGTCCGGGCGACATTCGGGATATTTATGCGGTGCCTGTATCGGTACCTTGGTAATGAAACGGAATGTGAAGATGTGCTCGAAAGTGTATATGCCGATATTTGGGAAAATGCGTCGCATTTGCGCGACGTCGGCAGTGATAAGGAGCTCGTGCGAACCGTTTATTTGTATTACATGCGAAAACGGCTTCGAGAAGTATACAGGAGGCTTAATCGGAATTTGAGTTTGTCTCAAGAGGGCTTGGGCATGCTTGTCGCTCCGGATTCAGGTGTCATTGAGTTGATGGGCGAAAATGAGCTTCGTGAGACGGTTGACCTGATACTTGGACGGCTCAAAGGACGTGAACGCAGAGCGATAGAACTTTGGATGCAGGGAATGTCGATGCGGGGGATAGCGAATGAGCTTCGCACGACAGTTGGTGCGGTAAAAATGCTGAAGTTCAGGACGTTGTTGAAACTAAGAAAGCAATTGAGTGGTTATGGCAGGTCGGATTGATAGAGTGAATTTTTTGCGGGGGCCTGTTTTGCGAAACCAGGCAGACGCCGGCGAACAGGAGTAAAAAGCTATGGCAGAAATGAACAGAACAATTCAGGAGTTGTTGGCCGACTACGCGGGGGCCTTGCGCGACGGCAATATAGGCGTATTTCTTAAGTCACTGACACGGGCCGAAGGACGTCAGATAGTATCTTCCGGGGAATTCTGGGATGCAGCCGAGGCTGCGCAAGTACTTAACAGTGTTGCTTTTGCAGATAAGGCGGTGGCACCTAACATAAGCCTTTTTATATCCCGCGTCGATGCGGCGATAGCATCACGCATGAAAAAGGCCAGGGCACCATTTAGTATCAGGGGCGGTGGGAAAGTCAAAAGGGTGACCGAAACGGAAGAAACTGAGAAACGAGTATGATTTTAGATTGCTATCAGTGTCGGTCGTGTTATTTTGAGGACAAGGATCCGTCAAATCGAATAGACCCCGGCACGATTTCTACGCGTCAGCCGAAGCGCGTTTTCAGAAATGTCCTTCTGGTATTCGTGTGCATAGAGGTGTACGACAGCAGGGATGAACTTGAGGAGGCGGCCGAGGAATTCGGTTCTTTGTCGCAGATGTTAAGCAAAAGGCCCATAGTGCTGTGTCCGAATGTTCATTTGTCTATCGACAAGGCACCGGAGCGTCAGGCGGTATGGCTGATAGACGAACTTGAGAAACTGCTTTCCGAAAAGGGCTACGACGTGCATCTTCTGTCCTTTGGCTATCACAAGCAATATGGAATGGAGTGCAACGGAAATGTCGGCAGTATTGTCGGCAGGAGGTTTTACGGTTCACAGGAAAAACAATTTTTGCGGCTGTTGACGCGGCTTGGCATCTGTCCTGCCGAGTCCGAGCCGAAGGACATGCCCTCGTGGGCCCGCGGTCTGAGCGAGCGTCGTCTTAAAGTGCTTACGAGTCGTCGTGATACTTATAACGCCGCTAAAGCTATGCTGAGCGAGCAGCTTGACGCCGCCGGTCACAGCGAGCTTTGGACCTGTATGCTTTTCGAGGGTGAGCGAAAGCCGGTGGATGATTATCTCAGTGCACTTCAAGAAATCATCGAGGATTACTCCGACGTGCGGATTCACCGCGCATTCAATCTGAGTATTCAGGGTTTCAGCAACGCTGCGCGTTTCTTATTCCGCAAATTCCCCAAGGCTATCGAATCGGGCAGACTCAGGATTTACAACAGTAAGGTTTCGGATCTTGAGTTTTTGTTGTCCCACACATCAGTTCTTCTTGCCTTTCCGCAGATACCGCGACGGGCTGGTTCGCACGCCGGCGAAATATCCTTTGGTATCTACTGTCGGGACGAGGATTTTGCTCGAAATCTCATTCAGTGGTACCGCACGTTTCTTGTCGATCCACGTTTTGGATGGATTCGCACCGAGGCCGAGTTGGATGCTACGATAAGCGAACTGGAAGAAGAAAAATTCGAGTCGAGGTTGGAATAACGTGGCGTGGTGGCCGGTGGCAACGATCGAGTGCATTAAGTATGTTTCCGGCGGAGAAGGATAAGAAGTATGCACATGGCCTTGTCGGTTTTTGTTGTAGTGGGTTATGTTCTTGTACTGACCTTTGTTGCAGTGCGTGCACGTTCGGCTCGGGAGTTTTCCGAGTTTTCGCTTGCTGGGCGTCGCCTTGGTTTGACTCTGATATTTGGCAGCCTTTGCGCTACCTATGTCGGACCTGCGTTTTCGATTGGATTTGTGGGCAAAGGCTTTACCAGTGGTTACCTGTTCTGGGTGATAGGTCTTGCTTACGCACTGCAGAATCTCCTGGTGGGCCTGCTGGTAGCGCCTCGGCTTCGCGGGCTGAAAGACTGCCATACCCTTGGTGATGCCATAGGATTGAAATATGACCGGAAGTGCCAGGTTGTTGCCGGCATAATTTCCGTAGGTCTGTGTGCTGGTTTTTCGGCGGTGATGGCCAAGGCCGGCGGTGTCGTTCTTAACAATGTTTTTGGCATGAGAATGTGGCCTGCGGTCATTATCGTGGTCGGCATAACGGCGCTTTATACGACGTTCGGCGGCCTTCGGGCAAGCGTAATAACCGATGCATTCCAGTTCACGGCTTTCGCGATATTCCTGCCGGTGATACTGGTGTTAGTACTGCTGTTTTATGTCAAAGGTGGGTTGAGCGGTTTTGCAGTTGAGGCGCGTGCCGCTACCGAGGCAGGCTTCGGTTCGCTGTCTGCTGTTGATATTATTGCGCTTGCAATGGCTTTTTTGTTGGGTGAGACGCTGATACCGCCTTATGCTAATCGCGCTTTGGCGTCGAAGACAACGGCGGTCTCTCGCAATGGGTTTATTCTTGCAGGCTTGTTCAGCATAGCATGGTTTATGGTGATGCTTTCGCTGGGTATTGCCGCGCGGGGTATCATCCCATCGCAGGTGGGTAAGGATGATGTTCTGCTTAGCCTGGTGAAGACTGTGATGCCGGCGGAAGGATATTTCCTTTTGTTGGTGGTGCTGGTTTCGGTGGTTATGTCGAGCCTGGATTCGCTTTTGAATGCCGGCGCGGTGGCGTTTACGCAGGATATTGTAAAGCCCTTTGTAAAACTGCCGAACGGCTCTGCTCTTCGGGTTGGTCGTTCTGCGACGGTGGCCATCGCGGTTGTTGCGGCATTGGGTGCGGTGGCGGTTCCGGACATAGTTGAAGGATTGCTGATGTGTTATGCCGTGTGGGCACCGGCGATACTTCCGGCGTTGATAATTGGTCTTTGGGTGAAAAGGCCGGACCCTCTTGCGGGTATTTTGTCAATGGCTGTCGGGACAGTGGTGGCCGTGGGCCTTCAGTTTGTTTTTGCCGAAGACCAGACCAAGGCACGTGTGATTGTGCCGGCTTTGGCCGCGTCGCTTCTGGCTTATGCACTGGGTCGCTCTATTACGAAGTTGAAAGGCAGAGTTTAACTTATGAACGCAGTGATAATATTGGCAACAGTTTTGGCCGTAGTCTCGACGGTAGCAAGTGGTATTTGGGTGGCGGTGGCACTTGTCCGGGCGATTTCAGTGCGTCGCCGATGAGCCGGCGCCGCAGGCGTTTATCATGTGTCGGGGTTGTTGTGTTTTGCGATTTCAATCCAGTCGGTTTGCGAGAGGAAGGTGCAGACTTCTTCCAGTTCGGTTTTGATGCTGTCAAAAAGTTTATCTGCTGATTCGGTGTTTTGGTCACAGGCAGCCTGTTCAAGGCACAGAGCCGTATCCGAAAGACGCGTCGCACCCATATTCAGGGCAGAGCCTTTTATTGCGTGTGCGTACAGCTTGATGTTCTTGATGTCACGTTCTTCCACTGCCTTTTCGAGCATTTCAAGTCGCTCGGCGCTGTCTGTCAGGAATATCGATGCGATATCCTTTATCAGCGTTTCATCACCAAGGCGGTCTATAAGTTGGTTCCAGTTGATTATCCCTTTGCTGTTCTTGGCCGACAGGTCGGCTTCCGGCTGGGTGGATTTCTCGCAACACATTTCAGCAAGTTCATCAATTTGTGACCTGGCAGAATCAATTCGCTCAGCAAGGCTCTGTTCTTTCGTGGGCAGGTACTTGCTGATTTTTTCCAATAGTTGGTGTCGGTCGAGGGGTTTGGTGAGGTAATCATCGCAGCCGGCCTCGAAGCATTTCTTATCGTCGCCTTTCATTGCATGGGCGGTCAGGGCAATTATAGGCGTGCTTATGCCTTGTTTTCTGAGTGCTTTCGTGGCGTCGTATCCGTTCATGTTCGGCATCTGGATGTCTATGAATATTATGTCGAACTTTCCGGTCAAAGCTTTTTGAACGGCCTGGTTGCCGTCTTCGACGATTGTGGTCGTCAGGCCAAGTTTTGTCAATATGGCCTTGATAAGCATTTGATTTGTTTTGACGTCCTCGGCAACGAGTACATTTCCGGCAAACCGGAGCTTCTCGGATGTGTCACTGCCGGCTTGCATGTGCTCGCCGATATTGTGTCTGTCGAGGAAAGGCTGTTTTGTCACATCGACCCCGGCGGGGATTATGAGTGTAAAGACTGAGCCTTTTCCCTGCTCGCTGGTCAAACTAATTTCGCCGCCCATAAGCTCTGCCAACTGCTTTGTGATAGCCAGGCCAAGTCCCGTGCCGCCGAATCTGCGGGTAGTCGTCCCGTCTGCCTGGGTGAAAGACTCGAATATAGCCTTTTGCTTGTCCGGCGGTATTCCAATTCCCGTATCTGCAACCTCAAAACGAATCCATGGTTTGTTATTTTGCTCCAGTAACGATACGTTTACATAGACGTGTCCTTCTTTAGTGAACTTGATGGCATTGCTTGTGAGATTGAGTAAGCACTGCTGTAAACGCGCGGGGTCGCTCTTGATATTTGCAGGCAGTGCCCCGTCTTCCCTAACAGTAAAATCCAGTCCTTTCCTGCTCGCCATTGGGCGCATCATTGATTCAATCGCTGCGAAAAGTTTTTTAAGTGAACAGTCGGTTATCTCTACTTCCATTTTGCCCGCCTCTATCTTTGAAAAATCCAGTATGTCGTTAATAATGTTGAGCAGGTTCTTTGCACCTGTTCGGATGGTATCAACGTAACTTCTCTGCTGGTCGGTGAGGTCTTCGTCTGAGAGTATGTCACCAAATCCAATAATGGCATTCATGGGTGTTCGGATTTCGTGACTCATGTTCGCGAGGAACTCTCTTTTAGCGATGTTTGCGGTTTCGGCTTTTCGCAGAAGAGATTCAGAATGGCGTACCATTTCCTTCAATTCCGCTGTTCGCTCATCCACCGTCTTTTCAAGCGTCTCGTTGTGTCTGCGAATTGTCAGTTCCGCCTCCTTGAGTTCGGAGATGTCTCGCATGATAGTAGAGAAGCATTCGACCTCTCCCTCTGGCGACTTGTGCGACATTATGACCTGCGATACGGGTATTTCAGTTCCGTTTCGGTGAAGCAATGCAGTTTCACCGGTCCATATTCCGGCTTTGGCAGCTTCGGGCAGCCCCTGGTTTATGACAATGTCAGTTGCCCATTGAGGGTGTGTGCCAAGTATCTTTTTGTTGGTAAGGTTTTCGTCAGGTGACCATCCAACCATTTTTCTTCCCGCGGCGTTCAGATATGTCACTTGACCATCTGACGCTGCTATCGCGACGTAATCCGGCGTGCATTCGAGAACCTTTGTCAGTCGTCTAAGTTGCGTTTCGGCTTCTGTTCGTTCGTTGATTTCGTTCTGGATTTGGTTGAGCATCTCGTTGAAAGCGTCGATAAGCGAACCTACCTCGTCGCTACTTTTCTTCACCGCCCGGATGCCATAATCCTTTTCCTGAGAGAATCGCTCTGCGACCCTCGCCAGGCTCACAATCGGTCCCGATACAAACTTTTGAAACCTTACACACAGCAGGAACCCTATCGCCAGTGCCAATAAAACAATCGGAGCTGAAACTGCCATTGCCCTGGTCAACGCACCCTGAACCTGACTCATGTCGTCGCGCAGATACAGCGTGCCTATTCTTTCGCCATCCAGTCGAATCTCCCTGAAGACCGATAAATACCCCTTCTCAAACCGGTGACCATCCTTTTCGCACTTGGGCGGCGCGATGTCTGTGCCTGCGTTAGCCCGCTTGTACGTAGCGAACACCCGCCCCTGTTTGTCATAAATGCAGCCAAACACAATCGAAGTCTTTGCCTCGACTCCTGAAAGCATCTCCGCTGCGTCTTTACGGTCCGAAAAAGCCAGCGATGCCCTGCAGTTGTACGCGATTATGCCTGCGTTATGTTCAAGGGCCTGCGCAAGTCTCCTTCGCGAGTCAATTTGATCCCAGATGACGAATATCACAATACCCACGAGCATTATCACCGCACTTGTCAGCATAATTACTGCCGTGAGCTTGTGTCTTATTGACATATTTTGCAATTTGCGTGCGATCATTTCGCGGCATCTCCGCTTTTCTTGTCGTCGATTACTTTCCTCGCCAGACGCAGAAGCTGCGACCGGACCTTCAGCTTGCACTTTCTGGCGGCCCCGGCGTTGATTTCGAAGCGAACTTTCTTCTGTTCCATCGTAAATTTTATTATCCCTCCCAACTCAAGCAGCCCCTCTGTTTCGCCCACAGTCAGAACCGCCGAATCATTCACCATATTGATAATTGGCTCAAAGTACCTTTGCTCCGAAGAACAGATGAAAAGCACATGACACTTCTCCAGCAACTTCTCATACTTGTCGCGGTATCGCTTTTCATATTGGTGGTCGTTGGAATCGTCTCCGAAGCTGCTCAGGCTGGGAAACTGTTTTATCAGAAGTTTTTTCTCTTTGATATTCTTTTTTAAGATAGGTTCAAAGGCTTTTCCGAAGGGGTCCTTGCCGATAATCCCTATCGTGATTACATCATTGGCCTCGGCGATTTTTGTTTTGGGCCAATCCACGAACTTGATGAAGTTATACACAAACGCCGCTTTGATCTTATACTCCTGGCTCGGCGCAGTATCAGCTTGAGTACCAAGCACGCAGGGAACTGCACCCCAAAGCAGTGTGACAATTACCAAGATGTAAATTGTACGCTTCATTCTTTGACTTTTGCTCACAGATTCAGATATCAAAACTTATATGATAATTTGAATACAAATGCTCGTGAAGGACCGGGTATCGGTGCATAACCTCCGAGATAGGGTTGGATAAAGTCACACTCTTCATTGAAGATATTATAAATTGAGAAAGATAAATCCAGGCCTTCTTTCCTAAGAGCGTTTTTGTAAAGAAATGAAATGTTTGTCAAAACCTTTGGATCGAGTTTTTCATATACATAATCAGCCCCATAGTCCGTCACGGCGTATCGGGAACTATAATAAGTTAAAGTCGGCGTAATAAAGAAATCCTTACAGGGGCGGTGACTCACATATAAGGACAACTTATTCGCGGGAAAACCGAGTAATAAATCATTCTCGCCTGGAATTGCATAATCACTGACTGTGTTATCCTTTGCTTTGTAAAATGAGTATGTCAGGTTGATATTCGTTTTATCGTTCTTGTATTTAGCAGAACATTCAACTCCTTGGCTTCCTGTTTTCTTAAAGTTTGTGTAGAGGCTTGCTTCGTTATAAGAATAAACGATAGGATCACGTATTTCGAGGTCAAAAACGTTGGCGGTTAAAAACAAACGGTCAGAAACTTTTGCGCCAGCCTCAAGTTCATAAATAGTCGTCTTTTCTGGTTTAATATCAGCATTATAGGCAATATTCATAATACTCGGATTTCGATATGCCTCACTAAACATTGCCTTTATATTATAATCACCCATCACTTTTGTAAAAGCCACCCTGGGGACGAAGTCGGAATCGAACTCACTATGCTTAACATACCGCCCACCAACGGTCAGGTTGCCGTAAAGCGTCTTCAACAATCCTTCCCCATATAAGGCAAGGTTGTTATATAATACAGTGTTCTTACCATTTCCCATCCGGCCTTCACGGTTATCGTCGCTGCCTCGTAGCTCATCATATGATATTCCACCGACTATATTATGCCCGCCTTCAATATTATAAGAACCCATAAGTTCACCGGTATATTTTTCAGACGATATTTGCAAACTGCTACCACCACCATAAGTAACATAAGGGTAATTCCATGGCTCTTGATGCTTGTAAATAAATCGCGAGGTCACGGACAACCTGTCTGTAAGTGAGCATTTATATTTTGATTCTATAATATCCGAATCAAATCCCATGTGATACATCGTCGAGCCCGGCCAGGGCGAGTTTAACCCATACCTGTCGATGATTGCTCTAAAACTTAAATTCCCGAATCTCGCGCTGATATTGGAAAAATTCGTTTTTACCAACGAATTACCATTATCTCCCATATCAACTGAATTTCCCGAAAGGTCATAGTTGGTGGAAGTCCCGTCGGAAAAGTTGCCACGCTCATAAAACGAGGCAACTGAAAAAGACATGTCATCTTTCTCTGTCCCATAGAAACCGGTCACACTGTTTCGGCCCAAAGTTTCTCCCATACTCGAATATGTTGTTGAAGTAAAAATGTCATTTTCTTTTTTAGGGACCATTGTTGTAATACTTATCACACTCAACTCGGCAGCTTCGCCATACATCGCGGAACCCGGCCCACGCATAATTTCAATTCTGTCGATAATATCGACAGGTATATGATGGCCGTATTGAAACCCCGAATACATGTCGTCGTTCAGCTCCACCCCGTCCATCAATACCAGCACCTTACCTTCATTTGCCCAAAGTCCTCTGATGCCGACCCCATATGCGCCGCTGATGTCAAATCCAACATCACAACCCGGCACAAGCCTTAAAATGTCAACTAAATCTCTGGCTCCTGATCTTTGTATCTCTTCTCGGGTTACTACGGTAACTATGCCTGGCGACTCCCTTTCGGTAGATTTCTTTCTGGAAGCTACATTAACCTCAACATCCATCAACTCCTTGATAGACATGTCGAAGAAATCCTGCTGCTTATCTTCAGACTGCTGGGCTGCGAAAACGTTGGTGCCCGGAGCCAGCAGTATCAAGCCCATCACGAATAATGTAAAACACGACGCTAAGATGTAGTTTTTCGCGTTCATTGTTCGGTTCCTGAATGTCATCTGTTGGCCCCCCAGGGCGCGGTTTGTGGTGTCTAACGGTTGCTATTGCGATTGTTGGCCAATCTTTTTACATTTTTTTACGCAACGGGAATATCGGCACAAACACAGGCGGTCATAACCAGACAAGTTGGCCATCGGCACAAGGGGGCCTCCGCAGACCTGTTATGCGCGTAAGTACTTGCTATCTCAGGAGTTGTAAGGATTATCGACAACTGATGGTATTTTGCGGACCGGCAGCGAGCCAATCCTTATGGGACGCTGCATTTGGCCGTAATTATTAGCTGAGACAATAAGGCCAGCCGGATTCGAACGAATTTGCAAAAAAACGTTCATCCGGTTAATGCGTAGGTGAAGCGCTCAGGTTGGGGTCTTGGAGATGTCTCGAGAGAAAAATCGTTTGGGCAGAGGCTCAAATTGGGGCAGGGGGGGGGAATTTGTGCCTCTGGGGCCCCGAACGATTTTTCTCGGGCGTTCCAAACCCCCAATCCTACCCATTATTCGGAAGAACCCAAAAAAAATCTTGACGCGGACGAACATATTGTTAAAATGTGAGTATTATGTGTTATAGTAAAATACTGTTTTAATGGAATTGCCTTATGGATAGCAAAACAAGAAAGTTCTACGAGCTTAAAGCTGAGATAATCCACGCAGTCGCCCATCCGATTCGGCTGGCAATAATCGAGTTCCTGAGTCAGGGTGAGCAGTGCGTATGTGACATTGTTGACCATGTGGGTGCACGGCGTTCGAATGTCTCCAGGCATTTGTCTGTGATGCTCAAGGCCGGTGTTGTAGACTGTCGCAAAGATGGGCTAAAAGTTATTTATTCGCTGCAGACTCCATGTATTTTGAATTTTCTCTCTTGTGTAAACCAGGTACTGCGTGAAAGAATGGAAAGCAACGCGGCACTATTGAAAAAGTTGGGAAACGAATGAGCGTCAATATTTTTTTGAGAACTTACGTGAGTATATCGTAGCATATTAACGCAGTTGATATGTGAGGCAATGGAACTTCCTAAGACTATATTGTTGTAACTCAAGTAGAGGCCAGAAATTATGAAACGAGAACTAAAGATTTTTGCCGCTCTGGCTGGCATTTTCGTGATAGCGTATTTTTTGCCTTTGGGTAATCCCAGAATCCAGACAGCGATACAGGAGGCATTTCGGCTGTTACAGTGGTACGCTCGCAACCACACATTAGCGTGTGTCGTGCCCGCGCTTTTCATCGCAGGGGCTATTATCACGTTCCTTTCCAAAAACTCGGTGATGCGCTATCTGGGGCCTAACGCGAATCCCTGGCTGGCATACGGGGTGGCATCGGTCGCCGGCTGTGTTCTGGCGGTATGCTCGTGCAGTGTCCTGCCGATGTTTGCCGGTATCTATAATCTGGGAGCAGGCCTTGGCCCAGCCTCTGCTTTTTTGTATTCCGGTCCGGCAATAAACGTACTGGCCATCTTCCTAAGTGCGCGTGTTCTGGGATTTTCCATCGGGGCAGGCAGATTCATCGGGGCGGTGATTTTTGCTGTGGTGATAGGCGTGATTATGGCTATGGTATTTCGTAAAGGAGAGCGTGCAAAGGCCAAGGCTGCAATTCAGATGCCAGAGTCTGAACAACCCCATCGCTCAGCCGGCAAAACTGCGTTGGTACTTGTCGGGATGATACTTTTCCTTGTATTCAGTGATTGGTACAATCCCGGCAATGTCGTTGTAAGAACTACCGACGGACGCCAGTTCAAGGCGGTCGTAATCAACGAGATGAAAGATGCCATACGCCTGCAGGTGCAGCAGGACGTCGACTCAGCCAAATCGGGCGATAAGATAACGATGGACAAAAAGCAAATCGCCGAAATGCAGGAGCAGAAGAGCTGGGTGATAGCTGTGCATCATATTCGCTGGTATCTGGCGGGTCTTTGCGGGCTGGCGGTGGTTGTTATGACGCTGAAGTGGTATAAGCGGGATGAAATTGCCGACTGGATGCACAATACGTGGGATTTTGCCAAGCTGCTCGTGCCGTTATTATTTGGAGGCGTTTTTGTTGTCGGATTCGTAAGTGTGCTGCTGCCGGAAAAGCAGGTGGCGCAATGGGTAGGGGACAATAGCCTGCGAAGCAACCTTGTAGCCAGCGTGATAGGAGCCTTTTGGTACTTTGCCACCTTGACGGAAATTCCTATTACCCAGGCGTTGTTGAAGCTTGGTATGCACAAGGGACCCGTTATGGCCTTACTGCTGGCAGGGCCGGCATTGTCATTGCCTAACATTCTTGTCATTCGAAAGGTTATGGGAAATCGTAAGTCGCTTGTTTTCATCCTGCTGGTGGTTGTGATGTCTACAATTGCGGGGATGTTATTCGGCACGTTTTGGGGATAATAGCGATGGTAAGAACCTTATTGCTGCCGAGCTTGTTATTCTCGACGGCAGCCCACTGCTGGATATCAAGCCGTATTGCCCCATGTTTGACCATTTCAAGGTGAGCCGATTTGGATGGCTGCAAAGGCCCGGCAGAACAGATGTTGCAGATAACAGGTTTTATGATGATCAGCCGAAAGGAAATGAAAAATGAAGAAGATTCAAATTCTCGGGACAGGCTGTCCCAAGTGTAAGGCATTAACGCAAAACGCTGAAGAAGCGGTGAAAGAACTTGGCATTGACCTGAAAATCGAAAAGGTGACAGACATCAACGAGATAATGAAATTCGGTGTTATGGTAACACCTGCTTTAGCGATTGACGGCCAGGTCAAGATTGTCGGAAAAGTTGCCTCACCGCAGGAAATTAAGAAAATGATTCAATAACTAAAGGAACGAAACAATGGCAGAGAAAGAAAGTGTGTGCAGTGGCGGCCCAAAGCTTATTTTCGCATGTAGCGGAGCAGCGGACGTTGGAGAAATCTCCGACAGGGCTGCACGAAAACTGACTGCAGAAGGGGTCGGGCAAATGTTTTGTATGGCTGGTATCGGCGGCAGAGTTGAGCCGATTATGAACAAGACAAGGCGGGCATCGAAGATTCTGGCTATTGACGGCTGCGCCCTGGATTGTGTCAGAAAAGCGCTCGAGGCTGCGGGAATCGATAGCTTTGAGCAGTTCCGAGTAACCGACCTTGGCCTGGTAAAAGGCAAAAGCCCCCTTACCGAAGAGGCGGTTGAAAAGGTCGCACAGAAAGGCCGAGAACTGCTGGCAGGATAAGATTGATGCGTTATTGTCTGATTATCATGATTTTGGGTGCCGTCTTGCAAAACGGGGGCTGCCGGGAACTGACTACAGCCGGCCCAACGGTTAATAATGCTGAAACGACTGCACCAGGTGAAGTCCACGAGGCTTCAAGTGCTGCCCCTGACGCAGACAAGAGCAGGGATGCCAACGAAATCGACTCAACTGTTGTAGCCTATTACTTCCATCGAACCATACGATGCCCGACCTGCATAGCCATTGAACAAAATGCTGCTGAAGTGATTACCAACAGGTTCAAAGAACAGCTTGCAAACCAAAGACTGGTTTGGCTGCCCTTTAATCTCGATGATGAAGCTGGCAGCCAATTCGAAAAGGAATTTGGTATCTCAGGCAGTACCCTCGTGGTGGCAGAAATACGCGATGGTAATTTCGTAAGATTCAAAAAGCTCGATAAGGTCTGGGAACTTATCGGGGATGTTGACGCATTTCATGCTTATGTAAGAAACGAAGTCAAAGAGTACTTAAATGAGTAGCACAGTATTTGAAATCCTTACCCAATGCCCGTGCAGCGGTGACGGCGGCACAAAGCCTCTGCTGCTGCTTGTGCTGTTTGCGGGAGTTTGGCTTTTGTATAACTGGATAAGAACATTGGTAAAATCGGAAGGAGTTTCGCTTATGAACAAGGCAACAAAAATCATAATTGTTCTTGCCCTCATTGCAGTTGTGGGCATAGTTGTCACTTTGAAACAAAAAAATAAAAGTCCCGCTGCAAAATCTGCCCCAATAGATAATTCCGCAACAACATCCAAAACCAATCAGCACGCTCCAGAGAATATCGAGATCCCAGCCAAACGGCCTCGCCTTGTTGATTTAGGAGCGGGTAAGTGCATCCCCTGTAAAATGATGGCCCCGATACTCGAAGAAATCAAAAATGAATATAAAGCCAAACTTGACGTCGACTTTATTGATGTTTGGAAGAATCCGAGTGAAGGAAAAAAATACGGCATAAGAATGATTCCAACGCAGATTTTTTATGACGCATCCGGCAAAGAGCTTTTCAGACATGAAGGTTTCTTTTCAAAAGAAGATATTCTGGCAAAGTGGAAAGAGCTGGGCCTGAACCTCTCAGTACCGACAGGAAAGGTACCCGCATTTGAGTGGCTTGTACCTGCGAAAACAGATAAACGACCGAAGGAAAACATCTGCTATATGTGTGACGGTAATATCGACCCGAAGACACTCGTGACGGTTCAGACAGACAAGGGGACCGTGAGGCTGTGCAGCCCGCACTGCTACTTCATCATGTACTCATGCCTTACTGAGGACAAAACCGGTTTCGAGCAGAGGGTTTCGGTAACAGACTGGGTTTCGGGTAATTCTGTGCCGGCTACGGAGGCGGTCTTTCTGTATGGGCAGGATGAGACCACAGGCAGAGCCTGGATCAGGGCCTTTGCCGACCGGGCTGACGCCGTTAAGAAACGAACAACTGCTGGAGGAAGCATCCTCGAACTTGGACCACTCCAGCAAAAGGAATTGTCTCAACGTTGCGGATTCTGTGACAGGGCTTGTTATCCCCAGGATGCTGCACAAGTTATCATTGATAGCGGCGTTCGAACCTGGGGCTGCTGCTCTCACTGCGCGTTGGGCGTCGCAGCCAGAACCGGAAAGAACATCGAAGTGCATGAAAAGGATCGCCTGACAGGTGAGAAAATCATCGTTAAAACATTGGGCACAAAGGTTGCGTCACTGCAACCGGCAACCGCTGTCGCATGGTTCGGGCAGCGCAAAAAACCCGATGGCACATGGGGTTCTGCCGGATGCTTTCATCAGGGTTTCTTCGTCAATGCCGACAACCTTAGGCAGTGGGTTGACCGGAATCCTTACGAAACAGGCAGACTTATCAGTATCAGCCAGGCTCTCGCTGCAAAGATGAAACTCTCGCCCAAACAGATTCGAAAGGCCTGTAAGATCGGCGAATGTGTCCCAAAATAGATTAGAGCAGTCTTTGTGAAAGGACTGAACATATTGGGAGTCTGACTATGGATGAACTCTTTACCAGACTTACTCACGCGGTGGAAGCCACATGGTTTATCGCCGTCGCAGCTTCCTTTGCATGGGGCGTCCTGAGTATACTGCTTAGCCCCTGTCACCTGTCCAGCATCCCACTTATTGTCGGCTTCATCGACAAGCAGGGACGCATGTCGGCAAAACGCGCATTTGTCATCTCTACGCTGTTTGCCGTGGGAATCCTGATAACAATAGCCGGCATTGGCGCTGTCACCGCTGCTGCCGGTCGCATGATGGGTGACGTCGGAAGATATGGAAACTACTTTGTAGCAGCCGTTTTCTTCATTGTCGGTTTGTACCTCCTGGACGTTATCTCAATACCTTTCTCAGGTCCGGGACAGGTGGCAATGAAGCGAAAAGGGCTTCTCGCTGCCTTTATCCTTGGTCTGGTATTTGGAATTGCGCTGGGCCCATGCACTTTTGCTTATATGGCTCCAATGCTGGCCGTCACATTCAAGCTCAGTGCGACCAACCTCTTTTACGGAGTCCTGCTCCTGTTGGTTTACGGCCTCGGCCATTGTTCGGTAATTGTTTTCGCCGGTACGTTTACGGAAGTTGTACAGCGCTATTTGAACTGGAACGAAAAATCCAAAGGTGCTATAATCCTTAAGAAGACCTGTGGTGTACTGGTCCTCTTGGGGGGCGTTTACCTTATTTATACCGCCCCTTGATAAATTGAGAAATTGACCTGTTCTCAAACTTTCGGTGTTTCGAATAGGAAAAGAGGTGTCGATTATGAAAAAGTTGAAACTTAACCTAATCATTGAAGCATTGTTGTTGCTGTGCATTGCCGCCATTGGGGGAATTGGTTTCTTAATGAAATATGTCCTGGTCCCGGGATATCAGCGATGGCAGATTTACAACCGAAATGTCGAACTGTTTTTCTGCGGCATGGACCGCCACGAGTGGGGAACGATTCATCTGGTGATAGGTCTGGTTTTTCTTGCGCTGCTTGTACTTCATATTGTTCTGCATTGGGATATGATTCTCACGATTTACAAAAGACTGATGCCCAATCGTCTTGCTCGCTGGATTGTGGCGTTAGCATTGATTTGCATAACGATGCTCCTGTTTACCTTTTCGTATTTCGTAAAACCTGATGTTCAGCAGCGCGGACGCGGAGGAGAACGTGGCAGCCGCTGGCAGGAAACGCCAGTGTACCCTATCCCTGAATATCAAGACTAAAGCTGTCTTTCTAATCCAGAGGTGCAATCATTCTGAAAAAACACCCGTGCATCGCCTCTAATCGCCAGAGTTTACCTGCTCTACACTGCGCCTTAGTCAGCGGAAGATATTGACTGTGGGATTCTTTTCCCCTTTCTTTTGGCGGTATTTACCTGCCTGCCCTGCCTGATATAGGAAAATGTTAAAAAAGATGAAGAACCAGTTGACATCTTTGTCGTATATCATATAATATATGTGAATATGCACAGATACGCAGATAATGTAAGAGGAACCAAAGATGGAAAATGAAGCGGCTTTTTTTAAGGTATTGGCTGATTCAACACGTCTCAGGCTGGCGGTTTTACTGTCAATACAGGGCCAAACCTGTGTTTGTGGGCTGGCAGAGGCCCTGAATGTGCCGGAATACAATATTTCGCGTCATCTGGGGATAATGCGTTCGGCAGGGGTGGTCGAAGCGAAGCGGCAGGGCACGTGGATGTTCTACAAGCTTTCGAAGGCTCGCAATCGATTGGAGCAGTGCCTTCAGGAATGTTTCAGCACTTGCCTTGCAGACCACCGTACCGTTAAAACAGATATGAAACGCCTGTCACAGGCAAGCTGTAAGAGTGATTAATAAAGATTTACTATCTATTATCAATAATGCCGGTATTAAGGAGTAAACGAAAGTGAAAACTGAAGGAAAGAAAAAAAGCCTATTGGCAGCAATATGGGAATCGATGACCAAAAGCGGCGGATGCTGCGGTTCCGGGCAAAGCTGCTGTGGTCCTGCAGATGAAAATGACAAGAAAAACCTTGAAAAGGATAATTCCACTGAATCCGAAAACTGACAGGGCCTTGGTGGGCGAGTAAGTAAAAGTATATGTAACTGAGGATGCCTGTTTTGGCTTCAAAGGAATAATTGGCTTATGGGACAAAAGACAAATGACCAGACTGGTAGATACAGGGAAATAGCTGTTCTCAGTATTGTTCCCGGTGTTGTCGGCATTTTGATTTTAGTAAGCTGGGCAATGGCTCACTTGGAAATTGGGCCGCCTTTGCTCAATGCCGGATTGGCACTGTTTGCCACTTTGTTCGGCGGTTACCTGCGCTTTCTTGCGGGATTCAGGGACATCTTTAACCGAAAGATAACCGTCAATGTTTTTGTCACTATCGCTCTTATTGCCACGGTTGCCGTTGGTGAGTTTCGAGCTGCCGCAATTATCGTGTTCATTATGGCGGTGGCAGGTGCACTGGAGTCGTACACTCTCGGAAAGACTCGCAGAAGTATCAGAAATCTGCTCAACCTTGCCCCCAAAATGGCGACCGTACGCCGGGCCGAAGGTGAGATTACAATAGCAGCCGAAGATGTCAAAGTTGGTGACATTGTAGTCGTCAGACCGGGCGGGCGAGTACCGGTTGATGGAGTCGTGGTGGCAGGTGAAAGCAGCGTCAACCAGGCTCCGATTACCGGAGAGTCAATGCCGGTTGAAAAGTTCAAAGGCGGCGAAGTATTTGGCGGGACCCTGAACGAGACGGGCAGGCTGGAAATTAAGACTACAAAGGTCGGCGCCGATACTACACTGGCCCAAATAGTTCATCTTGTCGAGCAGGCCCAGGGGACAAAAGCTCCCATCCAGAATCTTGCCGACCGTTTTACAACGTGGTTTTTGCCTACAGTACTGGTATTGGCAGTAATAGCCTTTATAACATCCGGCGATGTCAAAATTGCCGTGTCGGTTCTTCTGGTGGCGTGCCCATGCGCCTTCGCCATTGCCACTCCAACAGCCGTAACTGCCGGCATATCCAACATGGCCCGCCGCGCGGTGCTTATCAAGGGAGGGATATTCCTCGAATTGGCTAAAAAGATAGATGTTCTTCTTGTTGACAAGACGGGGACATTTACATTTGGAAAACCAAAGGTGGTTGATGTAGTTGCCTTTGACGCAATGTCGGAAGAAGAGCTCCTGCGTCTGGCTGCGACAGCCGAGAAGTATTCAGAGCACCCATTGGCAAAATCGGTTATCACCTGCGCAAAACAGCATGGTATCGATGCGCCGGACCCTGATGAGTTTAATATCGAAGTTGGAATGGGCGTCACCGCCGGGTTGAACGGCAGGAAGATATTAGTAGGCAAAGATAAATTTCTGCGTGACAAAGGAGTATGCATCACCGAACAAATCGAGAATACGATTTCAGAGCAGACCGAGCGGGGCAGAAGCACCGTTCTTGTGGCTAATGACCTGAAACCTGTCGGCTTGATTGCCATCGCCGACGAGATTCGCCCTGAGACCGCCCAGTCAATTGCATCACTGAAAGCTATGGGCATTAAAAATATCACGATGCTCACCGGAGATAATCATAGGGCGGCCAGAGCTGTCGCTGAAGAAATCGGAGTGGATGATTTTCAGGCGGAACTGCTTCCGGAAGAAAAGCTGCAATATGTCGAAAAACTGCAAAAACAGGGACGCATTGTCGCCATGATTGGTGACGGAATCAATGATGCTCCTGCACTGGCTTTGGCTGATGTCGGAATAGCTATGGGGGCGGCTGGGACGGATGTGGCGGTTGAAACAGCGGACGTAACTTTGATGAACGATGATATGTCACGGGTTGTAAACTTCATGAATATGTCGGGAAAGGTTCTGACGCGAATCAAGCTCAACATATTCTTTTCGATTATTTACAATGTCATCGGATTTATCCTTGCCGGCCTTGGAATGCTCACGCCCGTCCTGGCGGTTATTTTCCAGGAGGCCGGTTGCATTACCGTGGTTTTCAGTTCGACGCTGCTGTTGTGGGCGAAGACCGAGTCGGTGGTGAAAAGCACCGCCGGAAGCAGTTTTTCCACTGTACGCCTGGCTGTTGAAAGTCCGGCGGAAAAAACTGTCTCGCAGAGTGCATAAAAATTACGAAACATGTATTTGATATCTTTTTCGGAAAGGCAATAACATGACAGAAAACAAAGAAAACACCGACGACGCCCAGCCATGCTGTGACGGAGGCACCTGCTGTCCGTCAGGTTCTAATGGCGGCAGCAACAGTTGGAAGATGGTGCTGTTTGTTCTGGTAGTTCTTGCAGCAGGGGCGGTCCTGGCACGTTCGCTTATAATCAAGTCAAATGCCGCTGCCGACCAGCCGCAGCAGGCGTTTGCGGCGATTCAAACTGCGGGCAATTCACCTGATGCGGCTTCGTCGGTAAAACCTGCCGTAAAGCCGGAGACACCCGTTGAACCCAAAAGCGAGATAGAAAGTCCGCCGGTGACAGTCGAGCCTGCAAAGCAGGAGGTATCTATTAAAGATACGCCTTCGCTGTGGGGGCCGGAACTGGATTCCCTGGCATCTCTCAACAAGCTGGCGACGGACACAGATGCGGTTTTTGTCCTGCTTGCGACTCAAGACGAGCAGGGTAATGAAGCTGTGACCAGAAGCATCGAAGCCGCAGCCAAGAAAATCCAGGCCGATGGCATTAGGCTCTCCGCCTTTAGGCTGAAAAAAGATGCACCCAATTATGTCCGGTTGTCAAAGCAGGTTTCCCTTCCCTGTGTAATCGCTATGGTGAAATCCCGCGGCGCTAGGGTCGTGTCCGGTGATGTCACCGAGACAAAGCTGATTCAGGCGTATGTGGCGGCCTCAAGGGGTTCGGGATGTTGCGGCGGCGGTAGTAAAACCTGCGGTCCGGTACGGTAAGAAATAACATGCGGTAGGTAGCAGCCAGTGGAACTGATTCAGTCGATAATGCAATGGGCGAAAACCCTGCTTGAACAGACGGGCTTTCGGCCGTTTGCCATCCCGGTAGCGTTTATTCTGGGCCTGGTAAGCGCTGCTGCAAGTGCCTGCTGTACTCTGCCGTTGATTGGAGCGATTGTCGGCTATTCCGGTACGCGAGCCGACAGCGATTGCAGAGCAAAGTTTCTTACCGCTGTTTTCTTTATGGCAGGGACAACTGTAGCGCTTGTCATTCTTGGATTTGTAGCCGGCTTTATAGGCCAGGTCGCACAGGACGTATTGGGCAGGTACTGGAAGGTTTTCGCCGGCCTTGTAGCTGTCTTTGTTGGCCTGGGGGCACTAAAGTTGCTGCCGTTTAAGCTGTCCGCAAAAACCGCCGAAGGCAGATCGCGACCCAAAGGATTTCTTCCTGCGGCGGCATTTGGACTTGTCGCCGGTGGAGGTATCTGCGTTGCTTCGCTGGCCTGCAATCCGGGGATTTTCATTGTTCTGGGAGTTGCGGTGCTGCAGGGCTATACCCTGTGGGCTATGGCGATAATGGCGGCCTATGCCGTGGGATTTAGTTTGCCTCTGGCAATTATTATCCTTGGAGTCTCTTTCGGCAAATCGGCAATTAAGGCAAAGAAAACCGATACTGTGATAAGAACCGTATGCGGAGTCCTGCTCATTATCGCGGGCTTTTATTTCCTGGCAACTATATGAGACATGCAGTTCGACTACGTTGTTACTGAATCAATAAAGGTTTTACAACTTTCAGGAGTACCAACAATGGATAATGCCAAAGGCATGACTATATTCGAACGCTATCTAACCGTCTGGGTTATTCTTTGTATTATTGGAGGTATCCTTTTAGGCAAATTCGCCCCGGCAATTGCGCGCAGCCTCGATAGTTTGGCAATTTATGTCGGCAATGCCCCCGTAGTTTCAATACCTATTGCCGTCTGCCTTTTCTTTATGATGTACCCAATCATGGTCAAAATAGATTTTGCCGAGGTCGTCAAGGCCGGCAAAAGCGGCAAGCCCGTTGCCTTAACCCTTTTTGTAAATTGGGCAATCAAGCCATTCACGATGTACGCTATTGCCCTGTTCTTTCTGGGCACCGTGTTCTACACGTTGATAGGGCCAGATGCCATTGATAACGTCAAGATGCCTTTCGGCCTTGACCTGCCCGTAGGGGCAATGCATGGCGCCGGCCAGGTGGTCCTCATCGACGGCGTCAAAATGCTCCAGGTTCCTCTCTGGCGAAGTTACTTGGCCGGCTGCATCCTGCTCGGCATTGCTCCATGTACAGCGATGGTTTTGGTCTGGGGATATCTGGCCAGGGGCAATGACGGCCTTACACTTGTGATGGTAGCGATAAACTCCCTGACGATGCTTCTACTTTACGGAGTGCTCGGAGGATTCCTTTTAGGCGTAGGCCGACTCCCCGTACCCTGGCAGGCACTGCTTTTATCGATTGCGATATACGTGGCTTTGCCTCTCATTGCCGGATTCCTCTCACGAAGATGGATTATCGCCAGGAAAGGCAGGCAGTGGTTTGAGCAAAAGTTTTTGCATGTACTAACGCCCATAACAATTATTGCCTTGCTGGCAACGCTGGTACTGCTGTTCAGTTTCAAAGGAGACGTCATTCTTTCGAATCCCTTGACAATCCTGTGGATTGCGATACCATTGTTCATCCAGACCAATCTGATATTCTGGTTGGGTTACGGCCTGGCAAAGTTACTGAAACTAAACTATGAAGATGCCGCTCCCGCCGCTATGATTGGAGCGTCGAACCATTTTGAAGTTGCCATTGCCACTGCGACAATGTTGTTTGGCCTGTCTTCCGGGGCGGCCCTGGCAACCGTTGTGGGCGTGCTGATAGAGGTACCGGTTATGTTGATGCTTGTGAAGATTTGCCTGAGAACTCAGCCGTGGTTCTCAACTGCTCGGCGAACGTGCAGCGCAGGTGAACACGATACCGCGGCATTACGATTGCTTCCTGGAGATATCGAATAGATGAAACTAACCGATGTAGCAAGACCCGGACTGATGATATCCAATACGCAGCCCGAATCACGCAAAGTTGAAGGCCGCACTCTTGAGGTCCTTGAGCAGGCAATGCAGCTCAATTTCTTCGAGGCCTACCAGACGGTCGAGGTCCCCTATCCCGCAGAGAGGCTTCACATCGCAAAGCACGCCAAAGCCAAAAATCTTAGCATGACCTACTGCCTGACAAGGGTCCTCAACGACAACAGGCTGGATTTATCCACTCTCGATGAGCACTTACGCAAAAAAAGTGTCCACATGCTCCTACCGCATTTCGAGGATGCGCTGCAGCAGGGCTGTAACGCTGTGCAGGTCATCAGCGGACCGGCTGAAACCGACCCGGACCTAAGGCAGCAGCAGTTGCATCAGTTCGAGAAGTCCTGGCTGGAGCTTTGTACCCAGGCCGCGAAGAAAAACCTCAAGGTTATTGTCGAACCCCTTGATACCAAAGTGCATAAAAAAAAGGCCCTTGGGTACACTAAAGAGGCCTTGGAAATGGCCCGAAATCTCTCCGCCGATGTTGACAATGCTTTCCTTTGTCTCGATACTTCTCACATGATATTGAACGGCGAAAATGTCCCTTCGTCGGTAACTGAGGCCATGGACTACATAGATGAGTTCCACTTCTGCAACCCCGTGCTCAAAAGGGACGACCCCTTGTTCGGAGATACCCACATTAAGTTCGGCCCACCAGGAGAACTCGACATAACTGCCATTGCCGACCTGATGGCACAGTGCTACCAGGCGGGTTTCTTCTCGAAATCCAGGCGGCCGAAACTGTTTCTTGAAGTCTTCAATAGAAATGATGCAGCCGCCGACCTGATAGGTTACTGCAAACGCACATTGTTGGATGCATGGGCCCTTGCACGTTTTGAACTGGAGGATTGTACAAGGTGAAAATCACCAAACGTGTCGTAGCGAATCTCGAAAAGGTCTACAGCATTGCGATGGTGCCGACCATCAAGGTTGATGGTTGGCCTGCTTTCCTGGCCGGCAGCGAAACCGACGGACCCTTATTGTTCTTCGAGCCGCCCGAATACGAGCCTGTTGAAATAGCGAATAAACCCGGAGGCTTTATCAGCCTATGTACGTTTCAGCGAGGCCAAACAAATTACGTCGTTGCCTCAACCGATTTTAAGCCGGGCTTTAAAGCGGAAAATTGCCGCATCATTGTCTACCCGCTCGATAAGCCGCTCAAAGGTCGCTGTTTCAATGTCGCCGCGATACCATTCACCCACAGGGTTGCTGTAGTGGATGTCGATGGCCACAACTGTTTCCTCGCCTCCACACTCTGCTCCGCCAAGGCTTTCAAGTACGATTGGACACAGCCGGGCGGAATACATCTGGCCGTGATTCCCGATAAAATCGACACCAGCTGGAAATTCGAAAAAATAGTCACGGGGTTGAACAAAAACCATGGAATGGATTTGGCGAAGTTGAACAACACAGAGCGGCCCGCATTCCTGCTTTCCGCTATGGAAGGGCTTTTTCTAATGAAAATCCCCGATACCATCGACCACCAATGGCAACTGGAGACTATCGCCGAAGGTGAACACAGCGACGCATTTGCTTATGATTGGGACCAAACAGGCTCTGCACAGATTTTTAGCATCAGCCCATTCCATGGAAACAGACTAACCATGTACCGGAGACAGTCCACCGGGTGGTCTCCGACCGTTATAACAGATGATATTTCCATGGGCCATGTCTGCTGGGCAGGCCAACTGCTTGCTAAACCCGCCTTACTGCTTGGCGAACGTGATGGACAAAAAGAACTGCGATTATACCGAAAGAGCGGCCCAAAAGGCGGCGAATTCACTTACCAGGTAATCGACCGCGGCATTGGTCCAACGCAAATTGCCGTAGTAAATCGGGGCCCGAATGCCGCGGCATTAATTGTGGCAGCTCACCGCCGCAATGAAGTCAGAATCTACAACCTGACCGAATGAATCGATTATCCAATACCATCTGCTAAACAGTTCTTGAAAGTCAGCCAATTAACAGTAGAATGGCAGCCGGAGCTTAAGTTGTCTCCCTGTTTTAAGGAACGCATTATATGAAAAGAAGGCTGCTCTTATTGATAATCCCGTTGATACTGCTGTGCTGCATTGGGTGTAAACGCACGGGCAAGGCCCCCAAAGGCAGACTCTTCGGCGTAACATTTCAGACAATGAACAATCCGTTCTTTGTCGACCTCAACGAAGGAATCAAAAAAGTCGTTGAGGCCCACGGCGACCGATTGGTCACACTCGATGCACAGTGGAACAGCCTAAAGCAGCGAAATGATATTTCCGACCTCATCCTGCAGAACGCATCAGGAATCTTCATCAACCCCGTTAATTGGCAGGGCATAAAGGGCAGTTTGCTTCAGGCAAAAAGCAAGGGCCTCAGATGTATAGTCGTCGATGCACCCGTCAAAGACATGGAACTTGTTGTCTCTCAGGTCGCATCGGATAATGTTCAAGCTGGGCGACTGGCCGCGCAGGCCTTGGCCAAAGTGCGACGACCCGCTAAAATCGTCATTCTGCATCTGTCGGTGAACAAAGCCTGCATTGACCGGGTAGAAGGCTTCGAACAGGAAATCGCAAAATATCCCGACATGGAAATTCTCGACACCCAGCAGGGCAAAGGTACTACCGAAGGCTCGCGTCCCGTTATGCTCGACCTTTTGGGCCGTTTCCCACAGCTAAATGCCGTCTTTCCCATTAACGACCCCAGTGCCCTGGGAGCAATCTCTGCCCTTGAATCCACAGGCAGACTCCACGACGTCACTGTCGTCACCGTCGATGGTTCCAAAGAAGGTGTTGCCGCAATCAAAGCCGGAAAAATGCTCTCAACCTCCGCACAGTTTCCAAAAGAGATTGGTCGAATAGCTGCCGAAACGATGTATAAAAGCCTTGCAGGTGAGACTGTCGACAAGGACATCAAGGTAAAGGTGGAACTGATCACAAAAGACAATGCTCACGCCTTTTTGGTCCAATAGAAAGCAAATGGTTCAGACTACGCAAGAAACAAAACTTCTGACCCTGGACCGTGTCACCAAGCGATTCGGAGGAGTGACAGCGCTTGATGAGGTGGATTTCAATTTGCAAGCCGGCGAAATCCACGCTCTCTTGGGCGAGAACGGCGCAGGCAAGTCCACCCTTATCAATGTTCTTGGTGGAATTCACATTCCGAACTCAGGTACAATCCGGATCGCCGGGAATGAGGCCCGGATACGCAGCGTTGCAGATGCAAGTCGTTGCGGAATACGAATCATACATCAGGAATTGTCGCTCGTGCCGGATCTTTCCATCGCCGAGAACATTTACCTGGCACGAGAGCCGACGGGACTTACGGGTTTACGCCGTGGAAAAATGATCGAAGACGCCGATAGGCTCGTTGTGAATCTGGGGCTGCACGAAATCCGATCTACGGGTACTATGGTGTCAAAATTGAGTGTGGCCCATCAGCAATTGGTGGAAATCGCCAGGGCACTGTCCTGCCGGGCACGCATCCTCGTGCTTGATGAGCCTACCTCCTCACTGAGCGAGGCTGAAACTGAAGCGCTTTTCGTTACGTTGAAACGCCTGAGGTCGCAGGGAGTAGGTATCATTTATATCTCACATCGTCTTGAAGAGGTGATGCGACTGGCCGACCGCATAACGGTTCTACGCGACGGACGGCTGGTCGGCACACAGTTCAGGAAAAAACTCAATCAGCGCGAACTGGTACGGTGGATGGTGGGACGCGACATTAAAGATCATTTTCACCGGCCTGCCTTCGAAACAGGAGGGGTGGCTCTGAAAGTCCACGAGCTAAGCAGTCCGACGGTTCATGGCGTCAGTTTCGAATTACGCTACGGAGAGGTCCTCGGCCTGGCTGGACTTGTAGGCTCCGGCAGAACCGAACTGGCTCGCGCGATTTTCGGAATCGATCACGTCCAGGAAGGTGAAATATTTATCGATGGTCAACGCGTGTCTATCAGAAATCCTCGCGATGCCCTGGAGAAGGGTATTGTCCTTGTGCCAGAAAATCGCAAACAGCAGGGACTGGTGATGTTCCAATCGGTTGGCTTTAATCTGACCCTGCCATGGTTGAGGTACTGGATCGCCGGCTGCTTTGTCAACGGAAGAAAACGCAGGGACATTATTGATAGAGCGATTAAGAATTTCTCCATCAGGGTCTCCGGAGCCGAACAGAATATCGATCAGCTCTCCGGCGGAAATCAGCAAAAGGTACTCGTCGGCCGGTGGATGGAACGACGCCCAAAAGTGCTCATCCTGGATGAGCCAACACGGGGTGTGGACGTTGGCGCTCGAGAAGAGATGTTTGACATCATAGGGTCATTAGTTGAATCCGGAATGGCGGTCTTGTTGATTTCATCCGACCTGGCTGAACTGCTCAACATATCACATCGAATCGCACTTTACAGAGATGCTGAAATTCTTGATACGGTCATGGCTAACGATATTACCGAAGAAGAAATTATGGAACAACTTACAGGAGCAGCCGCAGGTGAGAACGCTTAAGCAAATATTACCCCTGACCTTGGCAATGCTGGCATTGCTGCTCATCTTTGGATTATACGTCCCCAATTTCCTGTCTCCAGAGAATATGTTGGATTTGATTCAGCAAATCTCTGTTAACGCTATACTCGCATTCGGCATGACTTTGGTAATACTCATCGGCGGAATAGACCTGTCCGTCGGCGCTCTGCTGGCACTGGTAGGAACTACAACAGTCTATATTCTCACTAAATGCCCGGCAGGCCACCAGAGTCTTTTCTGGTTGGCAGCCGCGATAACTGCCGGCTTGGGCGTGTCAGCCGCATTCGGCATTTTCAATGGACTTTGCGCAGCCAAAACGAAGATGCCACCATTTATCATTACCCTGGCAATGATGTTGGTAGCCAGGGGAGCGGCACTGCACTTTAATCAGGGCAGGCCGATGCATATACCGGACCAACAAACCCTGTTTCTTGCTTTGGGTAACGGAAAACTCTTTAACGTCGTACCCGTTCCGGTCGTTGTAATGCTGATTCTTTTTACTATCGTTACCGTTCTTCTGCATAGAACCCGTTTCGGACAGCACCTGTACGCCATTGGAGGCAACCGCGAAGCCGCGAGATTCACCGGAATTCCAATCGTTCGAAATGAAATCATAGTCTACCTTATTTGTTCGCTACTTGCCGCCGTGGCAGGCATGATACAAACCTCCCAGCTTTACTCGGCTGAACCCGCTTCGGGAGTAATGTTTGAGTTGAATGCTATTGCCGCCGCCGTCGTAGGAGGAACCAGCTTCACCGGAGGAAGGGCAACAATGTACGGAACTCTAATCGGTGCAGTCATCATCGGAATACTCGATAAAGGACTAAACCAGGCCGGTGTTCACTTCTCATTGCAGTACATCGTAAAAGGAACGGTCATACTGGCCGCGGTATACCTGGATGTACGGCGAAGGTAAGCAACTGAAATGCCGACTTTACCCTCTGGTTGCTCCTAACCTGCCTCTGAAGCCGTGAAGTTCAATACCGCCGCTGCAAACTCAGAAAACCCGATAGATGCGACCTGCATCAGGAAGTTACCTTACCTGAACTGGTTCGCTGGAACTAAAACGGCTCTTCGCCTGCCCTATGAGATAAAAACTGCCGGTAATACAAATCAGGTCGCCTCGTCTGATAGCGCTGCTTGCCAACTGCAGGCCTTCACCCAAACTGACTGCCGTCTGGCACATTTTGCCGCAAACTTCCGCGTAAATCTCCGACAGATCCTCCGGAAGCATTGCCTTGGGCGAACTGCTCCGGGTAAAGATCACCTTGTCGGCCCCGTACTGCAACTCCTGAAGCATCCCACGCACGTCCTTGTCGATGTTGCATCCGAAGATAACGACCATCGAATCGTACGGAATATTCTGACCTATGGCATGTATCAATGCGCGAATGCTTGCAGCGTTGTGCGCACCGTCAATCATTATTCGTGGGTCATCCGCAATCATTTCCATCCTGCCTGCAAGGTAAACTCTCTCAAGCCCATACGTCGCCTTGGCATTATCAATGTTATAGCCGCTCGTCTTCAGTTTATCCAATATCGCCAAAGCCAGACCGCAGTTGATGGCCTGGTGCTTGCCGTAAAGTGGAACACGAAGATGTTCGAACTTGCTCGTCTGCGTCGAAAGGCAAACACGCGTATGAGGACCATGTTCACGAGATGTTTCGAACCGATAGGAAAAATCAATGTCACAACCGGTTATACTCAAAGGGGCGTTGACTGCCATTGCCTCCGATTTAAGAACGCTCATCGCCGCCGGATCCTGCATAACCGTCACTATCGGAACCCCACGCTTAAAAACGCCGGCCTTTTCCTTGGCAATGCTGTCAATAGTATTACCGAGCTGACGTTGATGGTCAATACTCAGGCTTGTTATACCAATCACTTTCGGATTAATAACATTCGTACTGTCGAGCCTGCCGCCCATACCAGTTTCGATAATGCCAATATCCACCTTCTTATCCACGAAGTGCATAAATGCCAATGCCGTCATAATCTCAAAAAACGTCGGACAGTCGTTTTTGCTCATTTTCTCAATCGGGGCGTACGCCCGGTTGAGAACGCCAAGCATCTCAGACTCACTAATCATCTCGGAATTCACCGCAATCCGCTCACGAAGGTTCACAACGTGAGGCGAAGTGTAAAGGCCAACATTATAGCCATTGGCCTCCAGCATCTTGCCCAACATCGTAGCGGTGGAACCCTTACCCTTCGTACCCGCAATGTGAACCGATTGAACCTTGTCGTGAGGATTACCGAGAAGACTCAGAAGCTTCTGCATCCTCTTGAGGTTGAACGTCGTAACGTTGTACCGCAGGCGCCTCTCTTTCTCATAGTCAGTCTTGCCGAACAAATACTCAATGGCTTCGTCGTAACGCCTAAAAGCCTTTTTTGCTCTCACACCGACTACTTTTGAAGAGGTTTTTCCCGTTCGTTTCTTCCGAGTTGTCTTTGCTGTTTTTCGCATAGACGAAGTAGTATAGCACGAATAATATTACATGTCAATTAATACCGGCAAAAAACGCCGAAAACACCTTCCGAAAGGCCTCCGCCCTGAAAACCTAAACCCTTATCAACAATAAGCTTAGGGGAAATATCGTCGATTTGAAATATTTTTAGACTTCCGCCCCGACTCCCCCGACCTCACTTCTTAAACCAACACCGACAAACGGGCCTTTACACCAAAAATACAGCTTCTTCTGCCCGAAAACCACCCCACAACACAAAAAAAGGGAGAGCCTCGAAAGGCTCTCCTGGTTTTGTGTGGCTCGTAACTTTATGTCTCTTGGCTATTACCTGATGTGCCCCGATTACGATCTGCCATGTACTCAATACAGCGAAGTCAGGCACTTGTAGGCTCAAACCAAAACATGGCCGGACAGGTCCGCAGGAGCCACCGATTTACTTGTCATTTACTCAATCGACACCTACGCTTGTTCCGCTTGAATTTTAATTTTCAGCATTCATTGGCACTCTGCAACCTTTGGTAAAACCAGCAAAAAGCACCCCCACCGCAACAATCCTCGCCCTTGCTCTACTTACCCCATTGTTTACCGAAACACTCATGCAAAGTTTACCTGCCACCTCTCAATTTACCTTGCTTAACCCCGATAATTGCAGAAGCATACACCCAATTTTTTTTCGAATACGGTTTTTTTTACGTTCAGGCAGTTCACCGTAAAGATTTCCCAGGCAGCTCGTGCCGAAAATAATGGGCGGCACAAACAAGCCGGTTGTACCAAATTGCCGCTTTTGACTTATCCTGTTCGTTTTCATTCATTCAGAGCCGGTAATACTGATTGACCTTGAACGGCAAGAATAATTATTGCTGTTCAGGCCTGATTCCGTACAAAAAAAGGTGTCTGCATAGTTTTAACGCACTCAGCCGCGTATAGATACATCGCTGCCGACCAGGTTTGCCAGTCCTCACCCTGGGGCGTTCCGTCCTGAGCCCGGTGCCACTCGTTAAAGCCGAACTCGACATCCGCTTCTCTTGCCTGGCGAATTAGACCTGTCAGAGCAATAAGTTTCTTTTCAGCAAGCTGATACCTTTTTGCAGCCACTAGGGCGGCAATATAAAAGCCACAGATAAATGGCCAAATGCCGCCATTGTGATATTCACCGGGCTGGTTATACTTCCTGTATCTTGGTCTCCAATCAGGGTCATCAGGCCTGACGTAAGGGAATAAACATGGAGGCAAATCAACGGCTAAATCTCCATTCTTATGAATTGCTTGCGATTCCCTCTCTATCCACGTGACCATATCCTGGACACGCGAAGCTGACGCAATTCCCGAAAGAATAGCCAAACTGTTACCTAAAAGGTCAAATCGTTCATTACTATATACTTTGTAGGCCCACATAGCATAATAAGGTTTACGCCTTACAACCAGTCCCTCGTGCACACGCCGGTTTTGTCTTTCACCTTTTACAGTAAACTGGCTCATCATCTCTTTCATCGCGGCCGCACGTTCATTTTCACCAAGCAGCTTCAGGTAAGTATAAACCATCGTATTAACATACAAACCATAGCCCAAAACCCACTGCTCATCACGCCAGTCACTGGTTGGAAGCTGGCCTATTAACATCCGGTCCGAGGGGCTTTGATATTGCATCCAGACAAGTGACTTTTGTACCGCCTCTTCGAGAAAATCTTCCTGATGTGTAGCTTTACGATACAGACCAACAGCCATCAGGAAAAGTGGAGTGGTATCGCTGGCCCCACGGTCTTCCGCGTCGTGGACAAGTGAAGGAATGTGCCCATGTTGGCTTTGATTGCGGGCCAATACCTCAAGAACACGTTTAACAGAAACGATAAGTTTTTGATCCCCGGAGACCAGAATCCCGAGTGATGATATCATTAAATCTCTCGTATAAGGCTCCGGATAACCCCATCCCGCGGTCCTCGGCAGGCCCCGATAAGGTCCGTGAGAATTATTAAGCAGAACCTTAAGAGCCGCCTGTTTCGCTTTTTCGATGGATGCTTGCGAGTTCTTGTCCATAATTTAAGATATACCCAGCCTTTCTGAAACAATCTCAACAAATCTCCTGGCTACAACACGGTAGTCAAACTTCTCGACGGCCCGCTTTCTGCCGGATTCACCCATTTTCTTCCGAAGTTCGGCATCCTGCATCAAGTCCATTAAATAATTCGCAATGTCATGGACACTGGCACGAAAGTCAACTATTCGAGGCCTTTTGAAAACTACTCTATGTCCTGGTTCGTAGCCGGATTCATCGCCTAATGTTGTTTCTCTCATTCGAACTTCCTGAGCAACCGAAGCTAAAAAAGCATTCTGGCCATGTACCATCGTATCCAGCATCCCCATTGCCTTTATTCCTATAACAGGTTTACAGCAGGAGGCTGCTTCAACCTGAATCATTCCGAAACCTTCCAGTCGTGATGGTGCTGCATATATATCACAGGCAGCTAAAAGGTATGGCATAAAATTCCGCGATATCACATTCGTGGTATAAACAACGTTCTTATCAATGCCAAGTTGTGTAGCCAATTGCAAATCTATCAGGTTTTGAGCCTCGGTGCGGGGTTGTGGCCAGACCTTGCATACATACTTCCAGTCCGGAGCCTTTGTATCGTTAATAGCCAAAGCCTGCATTACTTCCTGAGCACCTTTTGATGTTGCATCGCCTCCAATGGTTAGAATCATTATCTGCTCTGGTGCCACTCCCAAAGCCTCTCTGACCGCTACGATTTTGGAATCATTTTTGTCACGCGGAATAAAAGAATCGGTATCACAGCCCACAGGAAGTACTTCAATATTTTTCCCGCTTAAGCCATCACGCTTGTAAACGTTTTTGACCCATTTGGAAGTTACCAGTATCAAAGGTAGAGCCTCAAGTATTTCGTGGTAGTTGGCCATATAGCCGTCGGCAACCAGCCAGGGAATAGCCACAATGCCGTATCTTTGAGGGTGTAATACAAGAAAGGGAGTGTGTCCCCAATAGCCGACGCCGAGTACAATATCAGGCTCGAACCATCGATAATACCATTCCTTTTCCTGGGCCGACTCGAAATGTACAGAGTGTACATCAACGCCCAGTTCTTCCAGCCCTTTGTGCATTAAACTGCCCTGCGTGGCAAGGCCCGCCGGAGACGGAGGATAATCATATAGAACCAATACTTTCATTTAGCTTTACTCCTGTCAAAAATCACGCACCGGCAACTTTGAAACACCAGAACGCCTCGTATCGTGGGGTCGTCCGCGCCTCAAAACTGTCACTGCCAAAACCGTAAACCTCGGTTATTACCTTATATTTTTTCTGCCAGATTTCCTTTGAAAGTTTTATTTTCAGGTCGGCTTCCTTAACCGCCCTCGGAAGATACTTACCATCATTATCCTCATAGGCAAATCTCCACATTTCTTTGCAAAAAAGTTTTTCGTTTTGCCATAGACTCGCAACACAATCTCCTACTTCCTCGTGCCTGCGATGTCTTGTGTATTCTCCTTTGGGACCGTGAGTTATTATAAGATCAAAACCGTTGCACGGCAGCAGTTCGGTCATTGCGCATTGAATCTCATGATGGTCGAGTGGAATTTGCGCCGGGCCGTCATCCATATCTCCCATTATGCCTTCTGCATCTAATATTTTCATGGCCTTGTGAAATTTGGGTGACCTGTCCGGGTCGCTCATTCTGCAAAGCGTTAAAACGGTCCACTGTATTTCCGGGTGCATTAGAATGATTCCCCCTGCCCACAGGGTCTCATCGTCCGGATGGGCGACAATAACAGCGGCGCTGCGGTGACTTTTCATTTCTATGGAACTATCCATTCAATATTATCCCTCACGATACAACTGTGACAGAACCTGCTTCGGTTGTGCAATAGGCCATTTAACAAAAGCCTCAATCGCATGATATTCCGGCAGCCCCAAAGCATTATACATTGCCGCAATATACATATTTCGTTCCTCGGCACGCTGCCAGAACTCACGTTCATCATAAGGCCCCGGAAACATGGCCCTATCTTTCTGGCTTTCATGCCTGAAAATAGCAAGTCTTTTTTTCTTAAGCTCATCCGGCGACAGAGGTACTGCCATGTCAATTTGCTCCGGTGCCCACTCCTGCCAGGCTCCACGATACAGCCATAAAGCAGGATGTGTTTTATTTTGTTTGGAATAGCTGCTCAAGGCACTTAGCAGAATTTTGAAGCAAAACCTGTGGGTGCCGTGCGGGTCCGACATGTCACCAGCCGCAAATATCATGTCGGGACAGATTCTTTGCAGCAAATCAACCACAATTTCAATGTCTCTTTCCCCGATAGAAAACTTCTCGACAGTTCCCGTGTTGTAAAAAGGCAAGTCCAAAAAATGAATGTTTTGCTCATCCAAACCACAAAACTTTGCCGCGGCAACAGCTTCGGTTCGTCGGATTAAAGTTTTTATTGCCCGTATCTCCGGCCTGTCAATCTGCCCCGGCTCCTTGTCTCTTAGAAAATCTTCAATATGCTCTTCGATACAACTGGTCATGTCCGGCGTCAGTCCGAAAATCTTATTAAACTCGTTCACGAATTCCGCATGCCTCAAAACATTATGGTCATAAACACTAAGGTAGCCGCTCACCATATAGGCCGTATGAACTTCGTGCTTCTGTTCAACCAGCCTGGCCATGGTCCCAGCCATGCAGATAACATCATCATCAGGGTGAGGGCTTAGTATTAGAATCTTCTCAAGTTCCTCCTTGCCGGCAGGCCAGCCGGTTATCGTCCTCATCAATCTTCTGAAAACATTCAGATTAATATCATAAGCTCTGCCCCGTGAGCGAAGCAGTTCCCCCAAATGATGTTCTGTGTAGTCTTCTTCTACAAGTCTTAAGATGGGCTTTTTCAGTTTTCCTGCCAACCATATTACAGCCTTGCGTTCCAGCATTTCATCCCATTGGCATGACCCTGACAGCCACGGTGTGGCAACCCTGGTCAGTTCCGCCCCGGCAGGTTCGTCAATATAGAATGTTGTTGCAGGATGCTTTTGAAGAAAGCTGGCCGAGACTTCACTGGAAATCTCTCCTTCAACGGCTTTGCGGATTATATCCGCCTTATGCTCTCCAAGAGCCAATAAGACAATTTCTTTTGCCTCCAAAACAGTCTCAACACCCATCGTAATCGCCGACTGGGGAACGTTTTCCTCTCCAAAGAAATCGCTCGCGGCGTCCTTGCGTGTAACCTTATCCAACTGTACAAGGCGAGTTCGACTGGTTGGCAAAGAGCCCGGTTCGTTAAAACCAATATGTCCGGTTCTACCTATACCGAGTATCTGCAAATCAATCCCACCTGCGTCTCTTATCCTTTTTTCGTATTCTTTGCAATAGGGTTCTATCTGCCTCTCAGCAACAGTACCGCAGGGGATGTGTATATTCTCCCGGAGTATATTAACGTGGTTGAAAAAATAAACCTTCATCCAATGATGATACGAATGAATGCTTGATGGCTCCATAGGCCAATACTCATCAAGATTGAATGTTACCACCTTCGATAAGTCCAGCACTTCTTCTTCGTGCATCCGTATTAATTCATTATAAACCCCGATAGGGGTACTGCCTGTGGCTAAACCGAGAACAGTAACATCACCTCTTGCTGAACGGTTACGAACCAATTCGGCAATTCGTTCGGCAGCCGCATTTGAAGCCTGATATGAATCTTCGAAAATCTTTACTGAGACATGCTCCATGGTTTCGCTCCCGACCTGTTCGGCAATTCTTCTCTAAGTCAGGCCACCTTTTCGCTTAACTTCTTTGAGAAGCATCATCTGTCTTACGCCCGAACATTATATCCATCCGCCGAAGACATTTACAACTTTTCCCCATATCCCCATTTCCAACTCAAAAACGCTGCCGGACCAAAAATCAATCAAAACCGAACACGTTTCTTCAAAACTCCGCAAAATTCCCCAAAAACTCTTACCCCTTATCCCGCAAACGCTTAGGCCATTTAACCCGGCCAAACGCCCCTCAATTTCGACAAAAATACGCAGGTCCACCCCATTATAGAAGGGCGCCATTTTTCTAAGCCCCCAAAACAGAGGTATAGACACTATGACCACAATCGCAACAAACAATCTTAGCCCTGCGATTCATTCGCGAGTTTTCTTTTTTTGTCACTGGAACCTCTACACAAATACAAAATTAAACTCTCATGCTATACTATACCCACTCTCCCGTTTTGTCAACCCAAAGCCCAAAATCTAAAAATCCGACATCGAGCTTCTGCTCTTTGTCCCTTTCTAACTTTTGATTTTTCCTCCGTGAACTCTGTGGCTTTTTTTACAAAACCACCATCACCGTATTACTTATAATGCCACGATGTAAGCTTATTATTTCGCTAAGTAAAGTACCTACGCCGCAACAACTAGCTCAGTGGTGGGGCTTATCTGCAACCGCTGTATTGAACTTTTGTAGCGTGCGGTCAAAAGACAATCTTGATTCACTTGTCCGAGGCAGAAATTCGGAACCCGATCTGTACCCTTTTTGCCATTACGCGTGAGATTCTGTAGAGCTTATAAGCGGCAGATAAGTCTCATTTCAGAACTTTGGTTGGTATCCCGTTTTCGTTCATAAACATCAAGCTTGGCACTCCCATGTTGTCAGTAGCAATATTTATCCGAAGCCTACCTTTATCATCTCCAAGCCCAAGCAACGCGCCTTCTTCATTGTACCCAAGTATTCCCCTTAATGTATCATTCGGTCCTTGTACCATGAAGCCCCCAAACGGTTTTTCCAATGTTGCGGTTAGGGCACCAGCACCTTTTTTACCAATTACTGATACCTGGGATTTTTCCCTGGACAGGGTCAGTATCGTCCGCACTTGTTCCATCTTGCCTACACTAGCCAGTGAGACGCCGTAGGACGATATGAAAAACCTTGCGGCTGAAGCTCCCATTTCATCAAAGAGCTCCAAACATGGACCGGTGTTTTGCTTAATGCCTAACACCATTCTTGTCTTTTGGTTTGCATCGAACAAGGATAGCACGGTTCCTTCTCCAATCACGGACAGCATTATGCGGGTATGCCCTTGCTCATCAAGAAAGTCTATCCGGGGATTGTCATTAGTCGTACCAATAACTACCCTTGATCTCCCTTTGCTATCTTGGACAAGAAACTGTTCAGCTACGATCACTCGTTGTTTCTTGTCCGCAGCACGCGCAACGTTGCCCAATCTTGTCATCGGGAGTCCGGAAAACCTTACTATCAGGACTAAGATTAATAATCCCGCACCGATCAGAACCGCATTCATAAAGAATCGACACTTCTCAACCATATCAAATTACTCCTACCTGAAACCGATATTTCCTTTTTGTTTCGCTCAATCCGATAACTGAGCTTTAACCTACTAATTTTGCAAAGTTGTGTCAAGTATAGACTAACTCAAACTTAGGGGTTTTTCAAGAATTGATTTGCCTTGCATTGGCATCTGCCATAACGTCTTGCCAATGCAATAGTTATGGTTTTTCAAAACTCGTAGGAATAGCTCTGACGCCCGCCGGGACCCGAAAAAAGGCCAGTTCATCGGGGCTGATCGAACTCAACATTTTGGTTTGTACCAGCGTTTTTCGGGCCATCCGGGGGATTTTCAGCCAAGGACAATATCGTGAAACCCGTTGGAAATCTTCCATTTGTCCAGTGTCTCCGACTGCAGAGCAAAATGGTGATTGCCATAAGTCGCTAAACGGCGGGATGTTACATCCCGATAGCCAAGTCAGTCCAGAAGGGCAGGAAAAAAGCCCTAAGTTTGAGATATTTTGCCTTGACGTGAAGTATAACCTTGTATATCTTAGATGGGTCTTTTTTTGGAAAATACCTCGTTAACCAAAGCCCTATTTTGGTGATCTTTTTCATAAATTAGGGAGTAACCAAATGAAAGAGGAAAGCATACGGCTGCTTCGTTACCCTGGAGGTAAACAAAGAATGTTGCATTATATTATGCAATATTTACCTTCGAGGTGTGGGATATCCGGGCGCTTCATAGAACCGTTTGTTGGCGGTGCAGCAGTCTTTTGGGGGCTAAATCCTAAAAAAGCCCTTTTAGCTGATCTTAATTCTGAGCTTATTACTTTATACCGCGGTCTGCGCCGCCATCCGTTGAAAGTGTGGGAAATTTTTTCTTCGTTTCCCTCAACTAAAAGAGCTTACTACCGAATTCGTAACGTAAAGACGCAACCCCCTGACCTTGCTTCACAAGCGGCGAGAACCCTGTATCTTAACAGAACGTGCTTTAAGGGAATGTGGAGGCATAATTTAGATGGTCAATTCAACGTCGGTTATGGAGGACAAGCTAGGCGATGGGTAATTAGTAAAGAAACTTTATTAAAAGTTTCAAAACGTCTGAGAGGCGCTTTACTAAGAGCGGCCGACTTTGAAGAAATTATTAAACATAGCACAAGAGATGATTTTCTTTTCTTAGATCCTCCATATCGCCCTGGTGAGCGCGAGTTGCTCCACAATCACTATGTTCACTCCAAATTTACTTACGCGGATCATAAAAGGTTGGCAAAAACCTTAAAAATTGCTTCTGGTCGAGGTGTGCAATGGGCAATGACTATGTCTTCTCATCCGGATATATTACGTCAGTATCGTCATAACACAATTATTCCCCTTCCAAAAGGTACTGGGAAAAAACCCGGTATACTGACTTCCAATTCAGGGGAAGTGTTAATACTTAATTATTAGGGGCCAGTAAAATGAGAGAATTTTTTGAGAAAGCGGCTATGCAAGATCATCCTCTTCGGGTGTTACAAACTTTTCTTGACCAAGAAAAAACAACGAAGGAAGCTAAAAAATATGAGGATATGCGATTCGTCGGGTATGTTCTTGATATTGGCTATGATACCGTTACGATTATTACTTCTGATCCGTTCAAAGTAGCTGTTGGTGGTGTACCCCGTAATTCACTCCTGATAATGGTTCCCACGACACCTGAATCGCTTCCCCCTCATTTTACTTTATTGAGGGTTCTTGAGTCTGCCCCCACTCCACTTTCCAAGGAAGTTCAGCAAACGTACTTTGAACTGCAGAAAAAGTCAATGCCAGAGCTAGATATATTTACCCAAAGTGAGCTACAATGGGGAGCTTTGAAAACAGCAGTCCTCGGAATGTTTTATCCACACCCGGAAGAGATAAACAAAATAGAATTCTCCGGCGACATGACCAATTTTGTGAGTGCACACAAGTATTTTGTGTATAGCCCGGATGATGACCTCCTAAATCTGATAGTAAATTCTCTTGTCTCTGGTGAAAATAGCTTCCAAATCGGTAAGTTACGATTGACGGAGTGTCGGCTCCCACTCCCAACGCGACCGCTTCCCAATGTAAATGTCTCTGTATCAACACAAGACTTCATTGGAACCAGGACTGCCCTTTTTGGGAAGACGCGCCTCGGAAAAAGCAACGTTGTCAAACTTATAGCACAAAGCATAATAGAAACTACTTCTGGGAGCAAACATGTCGGGCAACTAATATTCGACATAAATGGGGAATACGCTAATGACAACCCCCAAGACGAGAGCTACTCCTTGAAAAGTGCTTATCCTGAACGCTGTGTTGTATATGCTCTAACTCCAAAACCTGCTACACCATCGAACCCGCTAAAGCTTAACTTTTACGAGAATCCGGAACGTTCCCACCGAGTGTTGGCAGATCTCTTGGAAGCTGAAGGACGGACTTCCATTTATGTGAAAGCTTTTATAGGGTCCGAGATACCATCCTTGGAAGTTTTAAATACGTTGCCTCATAATGAAAGGCTCCGGGCGAGACGGCGCGTCTTGATGTATTGGGCCGTCCTAAGCAAGGCAGGGTTTGCTGCTAATGAAACCGCACTTTCCAATAGATTGCGACTTGACCCCCATTACAACGTTAATTTCCGATCGACTTTATATGGAGCAAACACGCCACCCAATATTAACTCACTGAGTAGTTTAGTTTCTGAATTTGAGACAATCGCGAACTTTGTCCGCAACAAATCTGATACTGACCCCATTTTGCAGTCGGCCAGTGGCAGACCTTTATTTGAACGCGACGAGCGAGCAATACTTGAGTTTCTCAAGCCATCCATTGGGGCGGGACCAGCAATGATTCAGCGATTTAGAATTTATCACGACAGACAAGCGGGGGATTTTGAAAGAGAAATAATACGGCTGCTTGATGAAGGCAGTACGGTTATACTTGATTTGGGCAATGCCGATCCAGAAGTTATGAAGTATTTCTCATACGAGTTATCGAGTGCGATCTTCAGTCATCAGGTCGATAAATTTACGAATAACAAACTTGGAGGGCAGTTCATCCAACTGTATTTTGAAGAAGCGCACAACTTGTTTCCAAGAAATGAGGATGTTACTGGAATTTACAGCAGGTTTGCGAAAGAGGGAGCAAAATATCACATCGGGATGGTATATTTAACTCAGTCACCCACAACAATAAGCAAAGATTTATTAGCTCAGACGGAAAATTTCTTTATCGCACATATGTCCTCTCAAGATGAAGTCAATGCGCTTGCTAAATTAAACACTGCCTATGAAAGCATAAAGGACGATATTCTGCGAGCTAAAACGGTGGGTTATATCAGGATGCTTACTCGTTCGCATAGGTTCGTGGTCCCTGTACAAGTAAATAAATTTGTACCGCTTCCAGCCGAAGCAACTTAGGAGGATTAAAATGCCGTATGGAGCAGGAGAGCGTTTGCCTCGAGAGCGAGCAAGTAAGCTCGGTCATCTCGAAGTTTTGAAAAGTGACTTAGTTAAAAAGTTGTGCCGGAGCTTCGAGGATCCGAAAGAGGTTCCTGTATCGACTGTTAGTTCTTGGGAGCCAATTAGTTATGATGCAGATCCACTGCCTCTGATTTTTTCAGTGGATGGCTCTATTCAGGTAATAGAATCGGAAACTCCGCCGCACAAGGCGTTGGCTTTTGTAAAGACAGCCCTTTTACGAATGGACCAACCGGCATTGTCTAAAATCGATCCTGATACTCCGCACCCTTTTGCACTTCGTGATATACTCGAAGAATCAGCTCTATACCATGCAACTGTTTTCCCGCTCAGACACGTGGCAGTTCCGGGTCTCTGCACATACGATGCTATTCGCCAAATCATCTTTGAATCAATCAAAGATGCCTCTTTAAATGCAGAACCGATGACCACTCTCAAGTGGTTGGTTTACGAGAAATGGAATACTCCCCGTCCGCTACCTAAATTTGGATGCCCCCATTGTGAACAAGATGTTGCAACTCTCCCAGTTGATGCCGAAGAAGGGAAATGTCCTGGTTGTGGGGGGCACTTATTCATTACTGATATGCTTGGTTTTCACTTAGATATGACGCACGACTCGGCCCCAGATACGATCCCCAGAACCTATATGATAATCCACGAGACACTTTTACTTTTAACAGGTATCCGCTACTTCTGGGAAAACAATAAAACCTTGCTATCTAACTGCCTTTTTGTTAAAGACGGTCCCTTATCAATTCGTGCCCAATATTCAAAACTTGTAAATCCTATAAGGCAATTCCTGTCTCACGCAAAAAGTCATGGTCATCCTGTACACATCATTGGGCAAGAAAAAAGTGGAGCTTTTTATGACCACCTGCAACTTATAGGTAATTCGGCACCGGTTAGTTCTTTATTTATTCCGAGCGATAAATATATAAAAGAAGAAATTCAAAACCGTCCTGACAGGGGTGCTCCCTATGGTAGATACACAAATTACGGAGCTAAAGTCTTTTTCAAACTAAACAACTTTCACCAAATGATTCTGAATATTCCTACTGGTGTCTATGTGAAAGATCCTCAAGTATCTGACCTCATCGGCGTTAATAGAATTTTTGCAACTTTGCCTAAGATAATTAGCAATCGCTACGAAGGAGCACTATTGCCCATAGAATTGGCAAATGGTATTGCATCTCTGTCAACATATCCCTCTGCACAAATTCTGAAAATTTTTGCGGGTACAAAAGATTAACCAAGCTGTGGGGGGGAATTAAAGGTCTGCGGTACATTTTTCGTGTCTTTATTCTCGTCTCTCTCTCAACCTCAAAAAACCTCTTTACTCCCGATAAATCGGGACTTACGTTCCACTCCAGCCCTTCTCTAAAAACTCCGTCTTCCTTCATCTGTCCTTTGCGCCTTGGCGCCTTCGCGGGATTAACAATCCGTTTCAGTCTTCTGTCTTCTGTCCTCTGTCCGTTCGATAATCAATCAAAACCGATGGCTTTTTTGATGAGTCCATGTTTTCTTACAATTATTTTACCCTTGTCTACACAAGCATTTATGTCTTTCGAATCTTCCAAAACGCCCGAATTTTCAATCAAATAAGATAGCCGGCCCTATTATAGAAGGGCGCCCTTTTTCTAAGCACCCAAAACAGAGGTATAGACATTATGACCACAATCGCAACAAACAATTCCGCCGTTACCTTCGCGATTCATCGAGCCGGTCGATGCCTTCACCTGAAATCCCCCCAAACCCTCTATACCGCCCAGTTTAACCGCAAGCTACAACCCTTTGATGCAAAACAAACCCAATTTCCAAAAACAAGAAATGAACCCAACCCCCTATTGCAAAACGGCTTATGGAGGCTTTCGTGTTTGCAGCCCCCGCCAAAACAAACCCAATTTCAATCCCCCCATCGAAGATCGGAGTTTATCCCGACTCGTCGGGGCTGTCCTTTTGTTTCGAGCCTTCTCATTTTCGTGCTTCGAATTTGTTTCAGATTTAGATATTCGGATTTCGTGCTTCAACCCAACAATTATGCAAAACAAACCCAATTTCAAAAACGCCAGAATGGACCTAAACTTTTACAAACACACGGTTTACGCAAATCTGCGACTTCCCGGACAGCGAAAAAACAAACCCAAT
>Ga0210003_1000194_pt1 | contig 53849 bp, 87 predicted proteins | sample LantaG_FD_182804 | JGI IMG/M metagenome (GOLD analysis project Ga0210003, IMG submission 182804) | Deep subsurface microbial communities from Baltic Sea to uncover new lineages of life (NeLLi) - Landsort_02402 metaG (SPAdes) (version 2) | ecosystem: Environmental > Aquatic > Marine > Oceanic >... | reverse complement strand
GAGTTATCGAAGATAGTTCAAAAGAAGCTGGAGTTTATTCTACAGCTAAATATACCATGTATCCAGAATGGTTCTCGCAGCCAGGGCGGGCAGAAAGTGATATTAGATTTATTGTTCCTAAAGGAACTATTATAAGAGAGTATAAGTTAAAATAATGAATAACAAGAAAGGAATTAGTGCGAGTCAAAGTAGAGTATTTTTTACTTCCGACCCGCACTATTAGGGTTCGACCATTCCAACATAATTAAATACTGTGACAGGCCGTTCATGTCTCCTCAAGAAATGAAGGATTTAGAGTCCGCTCGTAAAAGTGGAGATCCTAAAGCGGAGAGAAGAGTTTTTATCAGTCAAGAAACTGTTGAGAGAATGAATGCAGAGATGTTAAATAGGGCAAATGAAACAGTAATGCCGCAGGATACACTTTATATAATAGGCGACTTTGCGTGGGTAAAAACCAGGGATAGGGCTAAGTATTTTAGAGATGCTATTAATTGTAGAAATGTTATTTTAATTTGGGGAAATCATGATAATAGAGAATTAATGAAAGGTTTGTTTCAGGGATATCATGATATTTTAGATACCAAAATAGATACTCAACCTATTGTAATGTGTCATTATCCTTTACTTGTTTGGAATAGATCTCATCATGGAAGTTATCATGTTTTCGGTCATACACATAATGTTATTAATAGCCATCCAGGAACGCTTTCAGTAGATGTAGGAGTAGATGGTTGGAATTTTACTCCAGTCGCTTTCGAACAGGTTGTTGATGTCATGAGCAAAAAAGATATAATTTATGGCGAAAAGGGCTATTTTTAAGTGGCGTATAAGGATTTTTTTAATAGTGATTTCCCAGCGGGTTATGATTTCATGGCAGAAGAGTTAGAAAATAGCAAGAATAAAAAGTCAGATATTTTTACTGGTTGGGGTTTTGGGGCTGTTGGCCCTCCTGAATGTCATAAGAATACGCCGTATGCAAAGAAGTTTAAGGCAAAAGAATACCCTACTAAGGCTGAAGAGATGTATCTTTCTAACGAGATCGCTAAAAAAAGCGCTTATGAAATGTCTAAAAAAGAAAAATCAAAATCTATAAATAAGACTAAAGCTCAACAGGCAGAAGACTTGTGGAAAGTATGGCCAGACCCGTCTTATTATATATACTATATGGCGAAAAAGAAATTAGAAGGAAATGGGTATATCACAGAAAGCATAAATGAGGCTTATCAAAATGGAGCAAAAATAAAAGCAGAACATTTCTCTGAGGGAAGTATCGAATATCTAAAAGATGAGTTTAAAAAATATATAGAAAATGATTCTTTTAATGGGTCTTATCCCTGTCCAGAAAATAAAAATGAACATGTTGAATTTTTGACGGACGAAGATAAATATTTTGAAGAGTTCGCTTTTAAGACTAGTAAAGGTATTAATTATTCTTTAAATACTCACACTTTTCAGAAGGGTAATGCTGTGGCAGGTAACGGCGACCTATCAATACGCAATTATGTTAAAAGTGTTTGTGTTGAACACCGGGCCAGTTTACTAACGGTAAATGACACAATTATTGAAAATGAAAACGGAAAATTATTTATTGTGGCAATAAACTTTAATACTCCAAATCACAACTCTGATAGTATAGTATATAATTTTGAAAAAGATTGCTATTTTTCTATCCATAAGCTTAAATCTACTGCTGACATAGATGGAAAGAAGATAGGGATGTACGGTTTATCGCTTGAGCACGTGCTGAGGGTTAAGCAAATGGATTTATTAGATTGGTTTTTAGTTAGAAAAGCAATATATTTAGAGAGATTTAATGACAAAACCAATATAAAAGATGTCTATGATCCCTCGATCTTGGGCTTAAGTTCTTTATCTCTGGGCAAAACAGATATAAATGAATTATTTAAAAAGGATTATGATATGACCGGAGATTTCGATTTAATAGATTTAGAGGATGACTAATATGGAACCTATAATATTATTTAGAGGCGGGCTGGCAGAGGAAGGGGAATTAGAGTCTGCTCAAAAGTTTTTTGACGTAAAAGACCAAAGAGCGTCTTGTAAAGATGCATTTATTATTCCAAGATATTCTTATTTGCCATTTGCCAAGGAATTAGAAGAGGATTTGATTATAAATGGTTGTACTTTAATCAATTCTTATAAGCAGCATCGCTGGATAGCCAATTTCGAGTATTATGGGCCTCTGGAGGCATTTACTCCTAAGACTTGGGACGAATATACCTTTCAAGATTGCATTGATCCTGGGGCGTTTGTGGTCAAAGGCAAAACCAATAGTCGCAAATTTGCCTGGAATAGAAAAATGTTCGCAAAAGACAAGAAAGAAGCTATTCATATAGGATGTGAACTTCTTGAAGATAGCATGATTGGTGAGCAAGAAATCATTTATCGCAAACATATTCCACTCAAAACATTTGAAATAGGAATCAATGGTCTTCCATTCTCTAATGAATGGCGATTTTTCTTTTTAGGCGAAAAAATGTTGAGTTATGGATATTATTGGAGTTGTGCCGAAAAAGCCTCAGAATATCAAATAACTGATGAGGGAATTGCTTTTGCTCAAAAGATTGCAAAGATAGCGGCAGAGCATGTCAATTTCTTTGTTTTAGATATTGCGGAAACAGTGGAGGGAGAATGGATACTAATAGAGGTTAATGATGGATGCCAAAGTGGGCTTAGTATGAATGATCCAGATGTATTATATTCTAATTTGAAACAAAGTTTGGAGTATAATAAATGGTATGATTATATTATGAATAATCTTGATCTTTCTAAATATTTAAAAAAATGGGTAGAAGATTTTCAGTTCGAGAACAAATATGGCGGAATAGTTCCAAAAACAAAGGATTTTTAATGAATACACTATTACAAAAAATTGAAGATCAAATTACTGAATTGAATAACAAGAAAAAAGTTATTGAAAAGTATTTTGATATATCGGAATATACTGACAGATGGGGAACTAAGAGACTTTCTACTTCTGCGATAAATAAAGAAGTGGATTGCGTTATGATAAAACATAATTGCGGTTGTTGTCCGGACTCCCCTTTAGAAGTGTGGCCTTATAAACTAATAGATGAAATAGAAATTTATAGCAAACCGGCATATTTTTTTGTTGGCGAACAAAATGCTTATGGTTATGGAGACAAGCCAAATAATGACTGGCAAAAAGAATTGAGAGACGCAGAGATTCCAGAATTTATTATAGAAAAAATTCAAGAATATTTTGATGATAATCCGCCAAAAGAATATGAGGATGATTGCGATTTAGATGACAATACTTATTTTAAAGGGAGAGAATGAATGATTGAGATTGATGCTCGTTGTGTTCTTTTTAATATGATGTTGTTTAATAATAGTATAAAATTATCTCAAATACCTATTTTCGCTGAGGAGTTTAGTCGTAGAGTCCCATCATCATATGTAGACATCTCAGATGATGCTATTTTTGATATGATAGATAGATATTCTGATACTTTTATTCTTAAAGATGATGTCGTATCACGAAGTATGTCTTTTGGACGGTTTGCCGAAGAGGAGTTTATTGATCAAACAATAAATCGTGAATTTTCTATTGATATCAGAAAGCATCTACATGAATCTGCAAGGGAGATTATAAGTTAAAAACTTGTGATCTCATGCTTCTTCCATATTGTTCGGCAGGAGATTCTTGCACGGAAGTAAAAGGTTTACCTTGCTGTAATGCTTCTTGGAACTGCGTGACATGAAAGCCCTCATGCGAAATCGTTTCAGTAAGTTCTTGACCTATAGAATTAAGTATTTGATTTGCTAACTCATTAACTATATCAGGATCCATTTGTGTTCCATCAAATTGTGTTGTTGGAGGAAGAACTTGTCTATGTTGATTAAAGATTTTGCGAATATCCAGATGAATAATTCCAACCTCATGTGAAACTGCCAATCCTTGTGCTTGTGCATTGCTAATAGGGCTAGTATCTATCTCTCTAACACCGTTTTGAAGCAAAACTGGACGAATTCGATTGATAATTTGGTTTAGAATATCTCGGGCATTTATACTTTGTCCACGGATATTCAAAGTTTCTCCAACGCCAGAACCGGTGATTTGTATATCTCCTGGAGTATTAGATAGTTCTGAGTATTGTTGGACTATATCTTGTTGAGAAATCTTATAGTTATTGTACCAGTTCATTTTAACAATTCCTGATCAATTTTTTTTACATCAGGGACTATAATCTCCTGATCTAAAACATTCCAATAAAAACCAGTTCTATTGGTTTGTTTTAGCCGTTGTTGGCGGCCTATAGCCGCCAACGGCAAACTGATATTAGTGGAAGCATTCAAATCGGCATCAGCGGCGAAGCCGCATTTTCCACACTTAAATTGTTTTCCCTTCCTATTAGTTTTACGAGTCCAACCACAAGAAGAACACCTTTGACTTGTATAAGTGGGATTTACTTCATGAACATGGACACCACATTCGCTACAATAACTCTTCACTTTTTCAAAGATGTCTTTGTAAGTCCAATGGCTTAACTTTCTTGAACTTATTTTACCTTTTCTTAAATTTTTAATACATTCTATATTTACTTGTTTAATACCAGTCAAATTGAGTTGATTTACTGACCAGTTTATATAATTTGTTCTATGATCTTGTGCTCTCTTAAATCCTAAAGAACCTTTTTTCCTTCTTGAAAGAACAGAGTTTATTTTATTTAGGTCATAACCGTGTTTATTGGTGTTAGAAACATAATTATTAGAACAGGAGATTGTAGTGATTTGTCCTATATCTATTCCTAGGGTCTTACCTTCACTTTTTTTTATAACATCTGGAAGATCAAACATAAAAGTAATTTTATCTTTGCTCAGTCTTATCCCTGTTTTTAGTGTTCCTTTTTTGTATAGTTTATTAAAATGTTTTGTTCTTTTGAAGGGAATAACTAAATGGTTGCGTGATTTCGATTTAGTTATCGATTTTATTGTAATCCATCCATCGAAAGAAGTTGAGTTTTCTAAATCTATTTTAATAAATCTGGAGTCAAGTTCTGGTTCTATGTTTTCTATTTTAGGTTTTGAAACATTAGTGAGGTCATAAATTGTTTGAAGTTTTCGTGCTTTTTTGAGAAGGTTCTTAGACTTAAAATCTTCTATTTTCCATTTACGTTTTTCTTGTTTAGCTCTCGTTCCTCTAACAATTCCAGAAGCTTGTTTACCAGCACACTGTATGATCCTTGAAGAAAGAAAAGTATTTATTTTACTTGTTATTGTCTTGGAGAGAAGAAGAGAGATTTTTTTTTCATCCCATAAAATGTCAACAAATTGAGAGATAATGGATTTATACTCTTTAATAAAATCTTTAACTAAAAGAAGTTTATCAGTGTTTGAAAATTTTAGCGATGTTTGTGTAGATTTTATCATAGTTTATGTTCTATAATCTTATCGGCCTTCCTTTAAAAAAAGAATAAAATTCATATTTTTGCTCCACAAAGTGCATTCATATAATATTAGCCTTGAAATTGAAATAACCTTCTAAATAATGGAGAAAAAATGGCAAGTCGAGAAGAGAGCAATAGAAAGAAAGCCGAGAATATAAAAAAAATAGCAATTGATAAAATAAATTCTATGTCAGATAAGCAAATAAATGATAGAGTTGTTGGCATGGGAGATGCTAGGTTCTCGGTAGAGGCAACTGTTAAAATGGTTCTGTCGGATTTTGCTCTATTTATTAAACATGTTGAACATTTTAAAGAGAGTGAATATGAAGATGTAAAACAGACGGCAGTAGACGCTGTTCTTCCCATTTTCGGAAAAAAGATTTTAGAAACAAAATCTAAAGACATGTCAAAATTGAGTATCGCAGAAAAACGTCGGATTCTAATCGATAATATTAATAACCAGACTTTTGATCTATGTCACGATAACGCCGAAAGAGATAAGATTCCATTTCAAGAGGGAATCATAGATGTTAGCACTGTTCCTGATTTTCATCAATATTTAATGCACCATCATGAAGAAACTAACGATTCTTGTAAAAAGATTAAAACGGCGGCCGGGGACTTATATTTAGATCCTGTCAATGATCCACATAAAAGAGATACTTTAGATTATATACCCCCTATTGTTAGTGATGAAACGATAAAAAAAATAAATGAAGTTAGATCAAAAGAGTCATCCGTAGAAATTAAAAATGATTTTAAATTTATTGGTTCTAAAACATGTCTTATCCGATTTGAAAAAAGTATTAAGATGCCGAAGAAAAGATATGGTGAGCGAGTCGTAGTTCCATTCACTTCTAATGGTAAAGATAATCAGCGTTGTTGGATATTTTCGACTAGAAATCTCTGCCCTAAAGAGATAGACGCTCTAAGCATTTGTTCATTTAAGACGAATATTAGATATCATTTGAATAGGGTTGTTTTACAGGATATTATTAATGGCAAGATTAATAAAAAAGCGGATTCCGCTTTAACAATTGTTAAGGAGAGAAGGTAATGGATAATACTCGTCATGAAGAATATCAATATCTAGACTTGATGCAACGAATATTAGATACTGGCGAAGTTAAAGAAAATAGAACAGGAGTTGATACCGTAGGTATCTTTGGCACTCAAATGCGGTTTTCTCTTAAAGATCAATTCCCTATTTTGACCACCAAAAAAGTTTATTGGAAGGGCGTTGTCGAAGAACTGCTATGGTTTATTCGTGGAGAAACGGACTCCAAGAAACTTGAAGAAAAAGGTGTTAATATCTGGAAGGGCAATACTAGTCGAGAATATCTCGATAAGATGGGGTTATATAATTATCCAGAGGGAGAAATTGGCCCTGGATATGGTTTCCAATGGCGCAACTTTAACGGGCTATATGAAGCAGACAAGATCGTGCCGTTTGACGGATTAGATATGGGGCTAGAAGATGCCTATGAGATCTACCATCCAGATGAACATGATCCCTTAGACATGAAGAGAAGAGTTTTTAAATGTTTTACTGGACCTAATGGCGGGATAGACCAACTAAAACAGGTTGTTGACAAAATAAGAACGAATCCTAATGATAGAAGATTGATAGTTAGCGCGTGGAATCCAAGACAAATAGAAGAGATGGCACTTCCATGTTGCCATTTGCTTTTCCAGTTCTACGCTTGTAATAACAAACTCAGTTGTCAAGTTTATCAACGCAGCGTAGATTCATTTCTCGGACTGCCTTTTAACGTAAGTTCTTATGCCCTTTTGACTTGTCTAATCGCTAAAATAACCGGTCTTGAGCCGAATGAGGTTATTTGGACAGGCGGTGATACTCATATCTATGTTAATCATCTTGATGCTGTTAAGGAACAATTAAAAAGAGAACCTTATCCATTTCCCAAATTGATTATTAAGAAAGATATTAAAACTTTAGAAGATATTGAGGCAATGAGTTTTGAGGATTTTGAATTAGTAGATTACGAATATCATCCTGCTATTAAAGCAGAAATGGCGGTATAACATGAAATGTATTGCAAAAGAAATAGATATGAAAAATTCAATTATATCAGTAAAAGAAGTTACTTTTTCTGGTTCAAAAGAAGAAGTAAATAAGATACATGAAGCACTAAAAATTTTAAAGAAATTTGAAAAGGAAGCTCATAACGCAGTAGCCATTAATAAACCATATGCTGATTGGACCATGAATAATTATAGGTTTGATTTTAAAGAAAATACTATTACAGTTGAAATAAAAAAGAGTAGTTGTGGGTGATATAATGACGAAAGAAACAAAAAAGAGTAGTTGTGGGTGATATCATGACGAAAGAAACAAAAAAAGAAACAAAACCCAAAAAATCGGAAGCGGGAAAGGGAGATACTCCGCGTCCTTTTTCTATTCCCTTAGATGAATATGGTAGGCGTTGGGAAACAGCATTCGGCAAAAAGAAGAAACAGAAACAGAAACAGAAACAGAAACAGAAAGGAAAAAAATGATTACAAATGAAAAATCTTGGGAGACGATTGCGGGTGCAGAAAAAAAAAGAGGAGAAGAAGAACTTGCTAAAGAGATGCAAAAAAGAATGGAAAGAGAAGAGCCTATAGGGGAACTTAATAAAATAATTGTTTTATATGATAAATCTCATGGAGCTTTAGTTATCGACGTTGATGGAGAAGAAGCTCAATATTATTTAAAAGAAGATGGAGATTGTTTAATTGACTGGCGTATCGGTTTAGACGTTCTTGAAGACGAACTTCGCTTTATGGATGATGTAGAAGCCGAGGAACTTAAGGGGCTATATCGCATAGAGTTTCAAAGAATTAAGTTTCCTGATTTCTATGACGAAGATTCGGTAAGGGTGTCTTGCGAAAAAATTGCTTCTTGGTCTTTCTCTTGATCTATAGGAATAAAAAAATGGACGAAGAACTTGATATTTTATCGATAGGCAATAAAGAGCCAGCCACAGAAAAGATTATGATTTTAATAAATCGTTTTAATCACGATTTTGTGGTTGACGTTCAAGGTATAGGAGTCGAAGAGGCATGTGGTGATTTTGGTTATGATTTTAGTGAATGGTATGTCGATGATTTTCCTGACATAAAAGAACCAGGATTGTACTCTATCATTATTAGGTGGAGACTACATCGAGATTATGAAACAGGAATGATTGATGACGCTGACATGGTTTATGTTTCTCACGAAAAATTGATGGACTGTTTTGAATTTTTGAAAGAGATAAATGAGTAAAATAATAGCAATTGTAGCCTGTGACAAGAATAATGGTATAGGGCTAAACGGAGGAATCCCTTGGCGAAATAAAAAAGATCAAGAATTATTTAAGCAAAGAACATATGGCAAAACTGTTATTATGGGTAGAAAGACGATGGATAGTCTGCCTCATAAGAAATTATCTCACAGACTCAATATAGTTTTAACTAAAGGAGGATACTTATATAGAAATACACCATGCGGAGATGCCTACCCGTTAACCTATGGGCCTTTTGGGAAAGCAGATATATACGCCGCTTTAAATTTTGCCAAAGATTATTTTGCTGATTATTCTAGCGAAATATTCATAATTGGTGGTAGTCAAATATATGAATTGGTTTTTAAAAAGAATTTAGTCGATGAAGTCTATATGACGAATATCGAAGGCGATTATAAATGCGACACGCTTTTTCCAATTCATTATATAGAAAATTGGAAAAAAGAAGAATTAGATATAGATGGGCTTGACGTAGATCGCTACAGGAGAGTTAGTGAGTAAAACTTATAAGAATGTTGATAAAAAACATAGTGAAAGCCCCTGCGAATTAATAATGGAAATCAAATTGGTTTATCCATATAACGCGTCTTTAGAACAAGTTCTATCTATGATACGTGTCTGGGATATGCGGCTGATTCAGTCTAAACACTTGGCCCCGGATATTCAAATTGCCATAAAGTATGAAAAATTTATTAAGTTGTTCGGTGATATTCCTATTATTATTGGAAAGGAGTATCCACTAAAAGGTGTTTCCAAGATGATCAGCCAGTTGAAATTATTAAGTGTTCTTGTCGGCAATTCCAAAATGGAGTAAAAAATGATTAAAATACAAGGAATAAGTCAAATACATATCGCTAATAAGAATAAAAAGAATATTCGAGCATTCATCGATTTAGACGGAGTACTGAGTGATTGGCTTAAGGGCTGTTGTGAAGTGTGCGAAATAGATGCGGAATCAAAAGAGTTTAGAGATGCCACAAAAGCGGGTATAGAGGTTCCAGATATAAAAAGCAATAATATTACTCAGGCCGAGATGTGGGATAAGATCGTAGAAATAGGCAGTTCTTGGTGGGAGAAATTAGATAGACTACCGTGGGCTGACGAATTGCTTGATATGGTAGGCAAGTATGGAGAAGTTGCTTTTCTGAGTTCTCCTGGTAGTCTAAATAAATTTCCTAAATCTGTTGCTGAAGCCTGTAAGGGTAAAATGGAGTGGATTTATAAGCATTTTAAAGATGTTCCTGTCATATTATGTCAGGCGAAATATTTATGTGCATCACCAAATTCCATTTTAATTGATGACTCTGCCAAGAAAGTCGATGAATTCATAGATTACGGAGGAAAAGCTTTTCTATGGCCTAATCAATACAAGATAATGGACGGAGACGTAGAGTTAGATGATGTCTTTGAAAAGCTTGACTCGAAAATTAAAAATATGAAATAGGAGACTACCGTGTTAAAAGATTATAAAATGTTACACGCATCTAATTTGCCCCTTGAACAGCATATGGAACAGTTTGCAGACTTTGCTCAAGAGCATTTTGGTCCTGTTAGTAAAGAAGCGGATAGTTTTCGTAGGCGTTATGTCGCTGCTGGTTTTTCGGTGGTTTTTAAAAGCCCTGGCCTAGACAATGATGAGGCTCTTAAAATCCTAGAATCTCCAGAGATGCAACTTTCGTTGAATCGGCGTTTTATTTAATGATTTTTTCTTTTCCATCTTGTTCTATTAGTAAAACTCTGCCGACGGTAGAGTCAAACCATCCTATTATTTTCAATGAACCACGATGAATTGATGCGTGACAATTACAACAGCAGCACGCTACATTATCTTTAGAATATGTTCCTCCGTTTTTTCCGGGTATTATTCTATGGTTTTCAAGAATATTTATATCACTGTTTTTACATATTTGGCAGCATCCGGCGATAAGCCTATTTATTTTTTTATTTATCAGTCTTCTTTTTCGCATAATATATCCGATCTAAGTGAAGTTCGTTGTCTATATATTATATATCGGAGAAAAAATGAGTTCAGTTAAAATTAAAGAAATACATTTGGAAAATTATTGCGGATATAGAGATGTCACCTTTAACTTCCAAGATGAAAATGGAAAGATAAAACCTATTGCTGTTTTCTTTGGCCCAAACGGATGCGGAAAAACCACATTATTAAAAGCAATAAATATATTAGGCAATGCTAAAAGGTTTGAGCCAATGGAGTTAGAGACATTGCAGTTGTCTTTTAGGAAAATGACATATCACGAGGATTATGATCCGACTTATGCTGGGTTTGGAAAGTCGAAAGATCCTATGGTCTTGACTGGTACTTTTATTGTGGACGGGGAAGAGAAAAAAGTTATTCTTCACTCTACGGATGGAGTTGTTTTGAATGAACTGCCGTATAAGCATACTGGACATACATATCTCATAAATGCTGATAGTCCCATGGAAATGAACAAGTTTCAAATGTTAAACGAAAAATGTGAAATTTTTACTAAAATAGCAAAATCTGTTTATGATTTAGATTGCGAATTGGCAAAACCCATACAGGAAAATGGTGGGGCTATAGAAAATGTTGTAGATGGTTGGTTGGGGGAACAAAAAATAAATGAGAAATATATTTATACAGATTTTATAATAAATAAAAATGGATCTAAAATCCATTTTAAGAGCATGAGTGATGGAGAGAAAAAGATAGCAACACTATTGAGGGATCTGTGTAATCCCTTATATATAGACGATATAGATGCTGTTCTCGTTGACAATTTCGAATTACATATATACTGGAAACGACACGCCATCTTTGTAGATCAAATTCTAGAAAGTTTTCCGGACAAGCAGTTTTTTATAACAACTCATAGTGGTATTTTAATACAGCATATTGAAAATCGATATAGCGAAACATGGCTATATGATATATCTAAATATAAATAAAGAAAACCTTCTATATTTATTGAAAACATGAACAGGCATGTCTATTATAGGAGACTAATATGAAAAAACTTTCGATTGCTTGTTATTTTTGTGGAAAATTGTTTGATAGATATGAAAGCGTATTAAAAAAGAAAAAGACAAAATATAGTTTTTGTTCATACGTTTGTTTTCAAGCAGATAAATGTTCTAAAACAAAAAATCAAGACTTTTTTGAAAAAATAACAGACGAAGGCAGTGCTTATTGGTTGGGATTTTTATATGCTGATGGAAATATTTCGAAAGAGGCAAGAAAACAAAAATGTGTCTCATTGGAAATTGCTAAGGAAGATAAAAAGCATTTACACAAGTATGCAAGTATTTTTGGTAAAAAATGTAGTTATAGTAAGAGATTGCACAACGGAAGAATAAATGAAAGTTGTAAATGCTTAATAACTAGCAAAAAGATGTGGCAGGATTTATATGATAAAAATCTTTTTCCAAATAAGACATATATTGATAGCGATCTGATTTTTGACCACATACCTCCAGAAATAATGAGCAATTTTGTTAGAGGTTTTTTTGACGGAGACGGAGGTATCTCAATTAATAAAAAAACTAAACAAGCACTAATCCATTTTACATCAAAGAGATCAAAATTTCTTTATAAAATGAAAGAAAATATAAGGCAAGATGTGCCTCTTGGTGATGTTAAAATGATACACAGAACGGCATTTAATAAAAATAATGGGAACTATGAAGACACTTATGTCTTGGCCTGGAGTGGCATAAATCAAGTTATAAGAATATATGATTATTTTTATAATAATGCAACTATTTATTTAGATAGAAAAAAGAAATCTATTTTAGGCTTCATTAAAGATAAAAAACTTGATCCATATTTTATTAAAAATGATAAATGGAAAAAATAAAATTATAGGAGAAGAAAATGACAGAGCAATTGTTGGAGTTAATACCTAGAAAGGGTAATCGGCTTCAGACTTTTTCTGGAAAAAGTTTTTATCCATTTGACCCGAGACCAGAAGACGTAGATATAAATGATATTGCCCATGCTCTAAGTTTAATTTGTAGGTTTAATGGACATTGTAAAGAGTTTTATTCTGTAGCAGAACACTCTGTCAGGGTTGCTTGGTATATGCAAAATAGATATAGAGAATATGGAATGTGTATGCCATTACCTGACGTAACATCTATATACGGCCTTATGCATGATAGCCCTGAATTTGTATTAATTGATTTTCCTAGGCCATTAAAAATAAATTTTCCAGAATACACTAAATTGGAGAAGAATGTTTATCAATGTATTTTGAGGAAATTCGGATTATCGACAGATCTCGATAACATTCCTTGTTTTGACAACTATGGATGTAATAATACTTGTTATTTTCCTACGCGAAATTTTATACCAGTAAGTCAAGTAGTAAAAAAAGCAGATGATATTCTTCTAGCAACAGAAAAGAGAGATTTGATGGAAAGGGAACCACAGTCTTGGAAATTAGAAGCAGAACCTCTTGCTAAAAAAATTATTCCTTATTCTTCTAAAGATGCGGAACGTTTATTCTTGGACGAATTTCATCGACTTCATGGAGGAATAAAAATATGAGAATTAATCTATTTGGCGGTCCTTGTTGCGGAAAAAGCACTATAGCGAGCAAGATCTTTAGCCGCTTAAAATCAGATGGCTATAATGTAGAGTTGGTTTTAGAATATATCAAAAAATGGACGTACATCGATAGACGCCCGGAAAGTTTTGACCAATATTATATTTCTGCAAAACAATTGCATAGAGAGTATACGGCATTGAGTGCTGGATTCGATCATATTATTGCCGACTGTCCCATATTGTTAAACTGCTTTTATGCGGAATATGGCGGTCTTCCTTTCTCTAAATCTTTAATCGATATTTCGTTAGAATTCGAGAAAGTTTATCCGTCCCTTAACATTTTTATAAAACGACAGAATCATGGACATAGCGATATCGCTAGATTCCATAATGAAAAAGAGTCATTAGAAATCGACAATAAACTAAAAAAATTCATTAAAAAATATGATTTCTTTCGCATTATCGAATGGGATTTGACAACTGAGAAGCGTTTTGAAGAATGTTATTGGGAAATTAAATATAGATTGGAACGATAGAGTGACAGAATTGAAACCGGGATATGACAAGTTAGGCAGACCGAATAAAGATGTATATTTTATGAATTTATGCGTTGCTATTTCTAAAAGGTCGATAGACCCAAATAGTAAACACGGTTGTGTTTTTGTAGACCAAGATGGAGGAATACTTTCTACAGGATACAACGGACCTGTAAGAAAATCTGTTGATCGTCAGGTGCCTTTAACTGCTCCTGATAAATATTTTTTTCTAGAACATTCAGAACGTAACGGAATTTATCAAGCTGCCCGTAATGGAATTTCTTTGAATAATTCTATCGTATATGTGACAGGATTCCCTTGTATAGATTGTTTACGAGGAATAATACAAATTGGCGCAAAAAAGATTATTTATGGGCCACTTCAATCGGTTATGATTGCTGGTCCTGATTATTTGGCACGAGTTGATCGTATATTATATTGTCAAAAAATAAAAATAGAGAGATTTGCTTTCGATGATGTTCTTTTTGAAATGAATCCGGGATTAAAAGAGATCTGTGATTCTCGTAAACAAATACATTGTGAGTGGCAGTGAAAAATAAAATTACATTAAATGGGTGTTCCGGTGAAGATGAAATTGTTCATAAATTGGCTCAAGGGTCTACCGAGATGTCAAGATTGCACGAATATATTAGGAGATTATTAAAAGAACGGAAGTTAGAAAGAACTGCTAGGATAACAGTAGAGTTGTTGCATGATGATGAAGTCGAAGACGATTTCGAGGATGATTTCGATATCGATGACGAAGATATTTTTACAGATCTGGAGTCAGACGAAAGTGAATAAAAAAGACTCAAAAAGCTTGTCGTATCGAAAAGATGGAAGAACGCAGAGGCAGTTCGAAAGGGATCTTAAAAGGGATACTGCATTCGAACAGGTCGCGGCTTTGATGATAAAGAAAAATTTACTACATGAGGGCAAAAAAGTATCAGTCAAAGACTATGGAATGGATAACTCTGGAGATCTAGTAACCGACTCTAGCGAAGTAAGTGCTAAACCGGATTATTTATTTGTCATAGACGGGCAAGAGCATCTATATGAGATTAAGGTTCATTCAGACAAATACCCGTGTATGACATTCAAGGCTTCCAATATACGTTCTTATATAAGACAGAAAGCTGAATGCGTTGTCGTCACTGAAAGCGGATATTATATTTTTAATAAAGAAGCGATGAAGTACATGACTAACAATTGTTCTGCTCAGTCTTATAGGGGATTCGCCGGTGGAAAAGAATCCTATAGATTAATGAAGGCTGAAATGTCGGCTCTTATATATGTTGGTGTAGTAGAGCTTGTAAAATGGAATAGTGCAGCACTAAAACTGTTTAATCAATATAGCTTTATATTCGAAAGAAGAAAATGATTTTTCGTTATCCAGGTGGAAAGAATAAAAATAGTGTTCGTAAGAAAATCTTATCAAAAGCCCCTTTATTCTATTCAGAATATCGTGAGCCTTTTGTCGGGGGTGGAGGCATATTTTGGGCCATTGAGCCAGGCGTAAAGCGATGGATAAACGATCTCGATGAAAATCTGATATACGTTTACAGGGCTTTAAAGAATAGGCCAGAAGATTTTATAGCATCATGCAGAGAGATAGAGCCTGCTAAAAAATCTGAACCATTAACTTCTGCTAGACCTGGCGGTAAAAATATTTATAACAAGCGTCTTAAAGAGGTTTTCGATGCTTTCGTTAATGATGATCGTGGTTCTGGGGCTTTAAGGTACTTTTTTATAAATAGAACAAACTGGGCAGGACGGGTAGATTATACAAGACCGTCAAGGTTGTATTTCTCTAATCCTTCTGGCTGGAATATAGTAAAAACAGATGCTTTAGAAAAAGCAGCAAAATTATTGCAAGACGTAAGTATAACAATTAGTGATTATGCTTTGCTGTTAAATGCTCCAGGGGATGACGTTTTTATATATCTTGATCCGCCGTATTTAGTAAATAGCGGGTTCAATGATGGCTCTTTATTATACAGACATAATTTCGCCGTAGAAGATCATACACGCTTAGCCCAGAACGTTCGTAAATGCCCTCACAAGGTTTTATTATCATATGATGATGACAAAGATGGGGTAATAAGAGATTTATATTCTGGGGCTAATTTTAATATATATGAAGAAGAATGGACATACTGCGGAACGAGTTCTTCTGAAGAAGTTAAGAATAAAAAGAAAAAAATTGGCAAAGAACTGATAATAACAAATTATAAGAGATAAATAGGAGGCTGAAATGCTTATACAATGGGAAAAAGATGGTCCATAGAGCAAAATCAAAAGCGTTTTGGATATGGGGATGAATTAAAACAGATATTATTAAACACTGTTAACTATTATTTAGATATGCAAGCGGCCCCTATTCCTATCGAGGATGTCCCCGAAAACTGACAAAAAATTGTGGAGAAAAAGGAGAATAAAATGGATAGTATATTATCAAATAGCATAAAAGATTATATCAAAAATAGGACAGCGATAACAAATTTTATGAATGACAAGTTTATTAACTCTGTTGATAATAAGCATATTATATGTTTGTCTGCCAATAATATGCTTTTATTAATTAATGGCTTAAGAGACATAATGAAGGATAAGAATGTTATTTGCGTTCCTCTAAATGGAGGAAGCAGTTTAGGCAATTCTATCGGGGCTGTTGTCTATTATGAACTGGAGGATGGTGAACATACTCTCATATTACATTTGCCATTAGATTTTTGCGAAAATGAAGATTTAAGAGTATTTAAAGAATGGGTTGAAAGTGGGACTAAGTATTTAGATGGACTATCTAGCCCATTTCAATTAAGAAAAGACAAAGAATTGTGAGAGAAGGAGAATCAATTGACACTATTTAATATCCCTGACCCTATTGACAAAAGCATTCCTCGTTTTGATGTCCCTAATCTAGATGAAACTACTGCTTGTGAAGGCTGCGGCTTCCCTGCGGGGAGTCAAGATTGTATAAATGCTCATATAAATATCTATGATGAGGTTGAAAAAGAAAAACAAATGGAAGTAATTTATGCTGGACAACCTTTTTGTCCGTCTACCAAGAAAAAAAGCATATTCTTAGCCGGTCCAACACCAAGAAGTCCTAATGTAAAGTCTTGGCGTCCAGAGGCTTTAGCGATTTTAGGATCATATGATATTTATTATGAAGGTATTGTATTGGTTCCCGAAACCCCAGATGGAAAATTTCCTGATTATGCGGCACAAATTGAATGGGAACATTATTGTTTGGATAACTGTTCAAAAATTGTTTTTTGGGTTCCACGGAATATAGAAAACATGCTTGCCATGACCACAAATATCGAATTTGGTACATATATGAAGAGTAAACGAATTGTTTACGGCAGACCGGATGGATCTCCTCATACTCATTATATGGATTATTGTTATAAAAAGTTTACTGGGGATGATCCATTTAATGATTTAGAAAAAATGTTTGAGGCGACAAATTGTAAACTAATAAACGACGCAGAAAATAAAAAGTTTTATGAGATTTGTTATGGATAAAATATAGGATATGAAATGAAAAGAATATATGACTTAACAAAATCTGCTGGAACGGTTAACACTTGGATTTGTTCAGACCATCATCTTGGGGATGAAAGAATGAAGATTCTTGGAAGACCTTTTTCAAGTTCAGAAGATATGATTGAGAAGTTTATAGAACTTCACAATTTAGTTGTAAAGCCGAATGATGAAGTTATAATGGTAGGAGACATCTGCAATAAAGATACGCCAGAAATGATCAAACACGTTTCCAGATTTAATGGAAATAAAACTTTAATTCGTGGAAATCATGATATAAATCTGTCTGATGAAGAATTAAGTGAATACTTTGATGAAGTAATTCCAGATGGCGAAGGTATGGAAATCGAAGTGGAAGGCATGAGATGTTATATTACTCATTATCCAACACAGGGTAAAGAAGATAGATTTAACCTTGTTGGGCACTCACATAGTGCTTGGCGTTATCAGTTGAATATGTTTAATATAGGAATAGATGCTAATCATTTTCTTCCTGTCAACTTAAAAACTATTCCCAATCACTATAAGGCAATTTGTGAGTTTTATGACGACGATGTTTGGGTTGCGTATAATGAGATAAACGCGAAGTACGCAGGAAAACGTGGAAAGAAGGGAAGATACTTCAAATGAGCAATGAAGATTTTATTTGCCCAGGATGTAAGGTAAATGGCAATTGGGAGCATAGATGTCATAGCAATCAATTTGGAGATTGTGATTGTCCTCATTGTATGGATCATGAAGGTCTTAATATAATGGATTGGGCACCCAGGGTATGTACTTGTAAACAATGCATAGACGCAAAAATGATACAAAAATTTCAACGTTCATTCTCAAGAGAAGAACAAGAAACGATTTATAGATTTTTAAAGTTAAAATATGAAAATCTCCCCGAAAATCTGTAAAAAATTGTGAGAGGTCTTAATAAGGAGAAAAAATGAGTGTTGATGTAAACTATCCATTTCGAAAAAATAAAAATGTCCCAGATTATCCATGTGGGATACGACAACTTCAACCTTACGGAACAAATTCCACGTTTTTTACGGAATGTTGTGGAGTTGCAATTTGCGATGATGAAAGATGCTGTCCTAAATGCGGTAAAGAAATAATAGGAGCAGACGAAGAAACAGATCATAAACGTCGTCTTATTCGATGGAAATATGCTACACAACATTGGAGAAAATAAAAAATGAGCACTAAAGATGGACTCGGAGATCGTCAAAAATCTCATGAAAATGTGACAAGGAACTATTTGGTTTCGGGTGTCCCTGTAGTTATACGTTGTGACGGTCGTGCATTCCATTCAGTCACCAAGGGTTGCAAGAAACCTTTTGATCATAATCTGATAGATGCTATGGTTTGTGCTGCCATAGATACTGCCAAAGAGATGCAGGGATTTGTTATAGGATATACGCAGTCAGATGAAGTGACATTTGTTTTGCAAGACTATAAGACGATAAATACAGATGGATGGTTTGGCTATAATATAAATAAAATAGTCAGCATCTCCGCTTCTCTTATGACTTACTATTTCAATAAAAGCGAATACTTTCAAACACCAAAGTTATCTGTTTTTGATAGTCGAGCTTTTAATGTCCCACGTTCAGATCTTAGCAACATGTTTTTGTGGCGGGCTAAAGACTGGGAGCGAAATAGTTTAAGTATGTATTGTCAATCATTATTTTCTCATAAGCAGTTGCATAAAAAGAATAGAAATGATATGCACGAAATGCTTCACGAAATAGGAAAGAATTGGACAACTGATTTGACTGACCAAGAAAAGAATGGAACATTTTTCTTTCGTACGGAGAATGGTATAGAATTAAGAAAAGATATTCTTCCTAATTATGATAGCGTTAGTGCTTTGGTTGATGAGGTTATGCCTGATTTGATTGGAGAAATAAAACCGCCAAAGAAAGAAGTACCAAAATATGTACGTGCTGGAGATTTCTTTCAGAATGCCAATGTAACCACAATAGCAGAAGATGTTCGAAAACAGGTGGCAAAAGAGAATGCTATTCTTTTAAATGGTGGTTTTGTAGAAGAGACGCCGCACGTTGACAAACATTGGCATTGTGATAACACTATGAAGAGAGGCTTATATTGTCTGGATTGTCCGCATCCTACATGTCCAAATGTTGAACACAAAATGAGATAATAATGCCAAAAATAAGACTAAATAACGTAAATCATATCTTTTTTCAAGACCAAACAATAAAAGGCATTCAAGCAGCGTTGGAATGTATTATTGATTTAGGAATGCCAGAGAAAAAAGCAGAAGAGTTTATGTCGATTTTGATTAGCACAGTTTATCAAGATAATGATAATAAAGGAGAGTAATATGAGTTTTTTAGATCCAGTTAATTCGAAAATACTAGCAGCACTTGACGCAACTAAATCAAATGAATTGAGAGTTTGGTCGCAACAGCATTCCAACTTATTTGATTTGCGATTGCATTCACTAAGGACTTGTCCATTCTTGGCTTATATCCCTGCTTATATTCAGAAGAGAAAAGATACGGAAAAATGGGCGAAATGGCTCCATGAATTTTATGGATATAAACACAAAGAAGAAAATAATTGCAAGTGTGATCAGCTACTAGAGGGGTTGAAATAGGAGAATAATTTGCGAATAGATAATGATATAAAATTAGATTTTGATGATGTTCTAATAACACCACAAAGAAGTTCTTTAGATAGCAGAGCGGATGTAAAATAATTTTGAAAATTTTGTTTTTTATAGAGGTTTATACAGAGATCGTCAGTATACTATACATAGGAGTATAAAGTGAAGAGAATAGACGTTTACATAACAGATAATCAAAAAGAACTGATAAAAACAAGGGCAGACGAGATGGGAGTATCGTTTGCTGAGATGCTACGAAGATTGCTTGACGAGGCAATAGTCAAAATCCAACCCTCTTCAAAAAACAAAAATGGCAATTAAATATGAAATAGGACAGAAGAAAGGTAATCTTACAGTTTTAAGGATGTATCACAAAAAAGATAGGTATAGAGATTACCTTTATGTTGAAACAAAATGTGATTGTGGGACTATAGAAGCGACTATTGTTCACAATTTAATTAAAAAAATAAGATGCAGAAAATGTGAAATGAAAAGCCGCACAAAAAATGTTGTTGGGCTAAAAAAGCATCATCTTACAATTATAGAAAGAATTGATAAAAAAGTAAGTGGGAAAAGAGATGGCGAGTATGTATGCAGATGTGATTGCGGGAATGTGACAAGAATAGAGCGTAACAGATTTGGAAAAACTAAAACATGTGGATGCAAAAGGCGCCTTACAGGCAAGGATCATTGGAACTTTAAGGGCTATGAAGAAATAACCTCGTGTTATTGGTGGGGTATAGTTAAAAATGCAGATAAAAGGTATTTTAAGTTCAACCTAAAAATAGAAGATGCCTGGAAACAATTCATAAAACAAGATAGGAAATGTGCTCTTACTGGAGTTCCTATATTTTTTGGAAGAAGTCACAAAGATGAAACAACAGCGTCTCTAGACAGAATAAATAGTAAAAAACATTATTGTAAAAGCAATATACAGTGGGTTCATAAAACAATAAACAAAATAAAATGGGATTATACCGTGGAAGAGTTTATAGATTGGTGTAAAAAAGTAGCAAAATATAATAAATGAGGAAAATATGGGATTACTATCGCTAATAAAAAACATATACAATAACAATAGATTTGAACAAAGTTATGGGTTTGAAGATGTTGCCATAAAACAACAAAAGAATATATGTGTTTCTCGACTGGATTCGAATATATCATCGGAAGTTATTAGAGGGATAAATAGACCTATTCCTTTAATAGCATCTAATATGTCCACTGTTGTAAACGCTGATTTCTGTATAAGGTTATATGAACTTGGAGCATTGGGTTTTATGCACCGTGCTCTTCCGGAAGATAAGTATCTTCAAGAGATAGACAAAATAGCCTCTAGATGTGATTTGGTGTGTGCTTCTGTTGGAATTGGAGACGACCAATTTATTTTGGCGCAAAAATTGATAAGGCATGGGGCGAATGTGATAGTTATAGACATAGCACACGGTTTTAGTGATTTTGTTGTAGAAATGGCAAAAAAGATAAAATCATTTTCTAAAGATACTAAAGTTGTTATTGGAAACACCATAAATGTTCAATCAGCATATGAAGTAGATAAGTATGCTGATGCCTTAAAAATTGGGATTGCACAGGGATCAGGGTGTGAAACTTTTATGATGACAGGATGTACTGAAAAACAATTTAGTGCTGTGTTAAAGTTTAAGAAAGTATCTAGGAAGTTAGGGCTTCCAATTGTTAGTGATGGAGGAATAAAAATACCATCGGATGTTGTAAAGGCTATTGGAGCAGGAGCCACATCTGTTATGGCAGGACAAGTATTTGCTCGTTGTCCAGAAAGTGCTGCCACTGAATTTGAAGTTGAGGGTGTAAAGAAGAAGATATATGCTGGAATGTCATCAAGATATGTTCAAGAAATGTGGAGAGGGGGATTGAAACCAGGAACCTGCGTAGAAGGCAAAACACTGTATCTTGATATGGGGGAACCTTTGGAAAATCTTTTAGAAAGATATGGTGGTGCTATACGTTCTGGATTGACCTATTCTGGAAGCAATAATATAAAAGATTTCCAAAAGAAATGTAAATTTATTTTAATAAAATAGTGTTACAAAAAATAGGGTATTTTTCCTAACACTAATTTAGAAAAATAAGGGTATTTTTTCTAAATTTGCGAGTATTATAAATATGAGACGAAAATCGATTAGAAAAATCCCTGCTGGCGGTTATTGTTATCAACTACTTAAGTATTCGGTGGATGACAAAGGCAAACCTTATTGGGCAACAAGGCTATGCCCATACTTTACTCGAAAATATGATAAAAGATATAGAGGCAAATTCCCTTATTGTAAATATATCAATGATTTTGGCTGTGGAGCCTTAGACGATCAATGCAAAGAGTGTGGAATAAAAATGGGAGAAGATCCAGGAATACAGAAGGCAATTGAGGAGTATAATGATAACAAAAATACTAAATAAATACAGAGCAAACAGAAATTATTATTTTCCTGACACTCAAAAAGCAGTTTACGAAAGCACAGACAAATTAAATGAGATAGAAAATAAATTGCAAGAAAAATGGAAGAAACATATTCCTCCAAGGTGGTACGGATTTGCTCTTGCTCCATGTCCAGAAAGTTGGCTTTATATTATAGACGAGTTTTTAGATTATCTTCTAACACTGGATCCCAATTTTAAAATTCATCAAATAAAAATGAAGTTTGGCGAAATAAGATTTTATGTAGATTATGAAATAGCAGATGAAGAGTTGGCAGAATTTGTAAGATTGCAGATTGAAAAACTTGAGTGGGCATTATTTGACACAAAACTGATTTATTAATTTTTGCGCGAAAAATAGGAGAAAGTATGAAAGTAAAAGAACTGATCGAAAAATTAAATGAGTTTAACTCTGAAATGGATGTTATCTGGCATGACGCTATTGAAGGCAATAGTCTTGACGTTGTTTCTGTTGTCAGGGATATCCATATCCAAGATGAAGTCCCGAAATTAGTCGTTTACATTTCTCCTATGTTACCGGGAAATTTATGGGTAAGAAAGTAATTTGTATGACGAAGAACGACCATAAAACAGGTTTCTATGCCTATGAAGAAATAGGAATTCCTGCTTGGCAGATTAAGGAGATGAATGACTGGCAAAAATCTCAAAAGTGGCATTTGACGCTAGAAGAAAAAGAAGTTTTTATTTCCGCCAGAAAAGAATTGGATGGTCTTTTTGTGTTACTTAAGGATCTTCCTATAATCATTTCCGGTAGTTATATAACAGAGAAGTTTTTTAGATTATACCATCCTGATACAACGAATTGGGAGGCTAATGATATAGATATTTTTGTTCCTGGCATGGATATTTTCGCAAAAGTTATAAAAGAAATTGAATCTAGTCCATTCTCTAAAGAATTGATTAGCGATCATCCCAATTATCATAGAAGATTTTCTTCTCCCTTCGGCAATCTTGATATAATTAATTTTACCGCTAATAAAAAAGAGAATGGAAACATTTTAAAAACATTTGATCTATTACACGTTGCGGTTGGGATAGATAAAAAAAATGCATATTTTATGGAAGGTAGTCTAGATGCTATTAAAAATAAAGAAATAATCATTTATAAATATTTCTCATTTAAGAGGATAGCCGAAAGAATTGTAAAATATATAAATCGCGGGTTCTCCATAAGCACTGCTGAAACATCTAATTTGGGAGAACTTATGAAATTATATCATAAGAAATTCGAGGGATTAGATTGGTTCTCGACTCATAATAAGAATGTTGAAAACATTCCTTATATTGATTGCATTAATGAAGCCGCTATTATAAGTCAAGATAGAGAAGTTTATTCTTGGGAAATACGAAGATTCGCCTCGGCTGGACAAAAATAGTTTTATTCCCCCGAAAATTTGAAAATAATTGTGGACAATAGAACTAATTTAATAGGAGTAGAAATATGACGGTAAAAGAGTTAATCGCTGAACTCAAGACAATGCCTAGTGATTTAACGGTATTAATGTCTTCCGATGCAGAGGGTAATAGTTATGGGCTGTTAAGAGAAGTAGAACTCTCACCAATGAATGATGAAGGCGCCCCTTGTCATCCTGATGACGCTGACCATAGTAAGGGATATTGTGTCTTTCTTTGGCCTTAAGGAAGTGAAATAATGAATGATGAATTAATTTGCCCGAAGTGTAAGCGACCTGTCAATATAGGGAATTCTCCCAATTCTTACGAATGCACAGAAACCGATGACGATGAAGGTCTATGTGAGGCTTATGCCGAAATACATCGTCTAACCACCGAACTTAAGCAGTCCCGGAGGGCTCTTGAAGCGATGTTAACTATTGTATCTAATGAGCCGTTGGGATATCATATCGAAGAAGAACATAAGAAACTTGAAGATTTCGCAGACCGGTGTTTGGATAAGATGCGTTTAATAATTGCAAACTATAAAAATAAAATTAAAGATAATGTGCTCAATAAATAAAGACAGCGTTCTGCTGAATTAAATTTCCCCCGAAAATTTTAAAATAATTGTACATGCTCGTTATTTTAGGAGAAATAAATTGGACGCAAAAACCAGAATATTGTTAAAATTTCTAATTGGACAATCAAAAGAAGATAAATTTATAAATATTGGAGCGTACCTTTCTAGTAAGCTATACCCTAACAGTCGTAAAACTAAAAAATATGTAGATAAATTAATAAAATTATTTTCGGTTTCTGGGGCTAACGCTATCAAAGACAAATTTATATGTGAATTTTATGATGAAAAAGGATTAGAGATTTTAGAAAAAAGTTTACAGAAATTAAGAAATCTAAAACTTATTTGCTGTTATGATGACGAGAAATTCTGTTATGAAAATGATGGCACTGATATTCCTATAATCCATAAAAAAAGTAGATATATTTCCGAAATATCTGTTATCCCTTGGGATAGACATCCTCCACATTTTGCTTTTGCAGTCGGTAATGGAACAGTAGTTTCGAAAAAGGATAAAAAATTATATAATTGGGATTTTGTGTGTGAAATTACAGATGTGGGTAAAAAGTATCCAGTAACTCTTTTACAGAGATTGACTCATTGGATTAAGTTTCTTTATAATAAGGAGCCAGTAAGTTTTATCGCGTACGTTTTCTTCGGGGCATTATTTTTAATAGGGATAGCGTGGGCAGCGTGTCAATATCTGATTAGTATGTTTTAATTTTCATATTTTTACCTCCCCTGCCGAAAATCATGAACATAAAATTATAACCCTTTTTTACAGTGGCTCTCTTTTTTTTATTATTTATATTACGCTGTTTAGCTAAAGTCCAGGGAGATTTAACTTCTATAATAAGATTATCGTTAGGAATAAAGATGTCAGGATAGTATTTATGATCATCGCCCAAATATGAATATAAAATGATAGGGCAATTTGTTCCCGTTTTTATATCCTGTTCCTTATATTTGGTTAATAGATAATCGAGAGCATAGTTTTCATAACCTTGTATTCTTATTATTTTACAGATGGCAGTATATAGTTTTTATATTTATATGGGCTTGATTGCATCTTATTATATATGTTATTATCTTGAGACACATATTTCACACCATAACGTTTTAAACATGTTTTGATTTGTTGTTTTTGTATCGACTTTAATTTGTGTTTAAACGTCTCTCTTTTATTAAGTGTGTTTATATTAGCTGTTTTAAGCCATCTTTTTACGACAGATATAGAACATTTATATAATTTTGCTATTTGATTTAAAGTTTTATTTTCTAAAATGTACATTTTGTGTAATTTATTTTTGGATGGGCTTTTTATTATATTTAGTTCCCCTTTTCCCCGAGTTTTTATGTTTGAAGTTTTAAACCAATTGATAACTAAGCCATGAGAGACATTGTAAATTTTAGATATATCATTCATGGTTTTTTTATTATCTAAATATAATTTTTCTAAAGTTTTTTCAGTAGGTTTTTTAATTGTAATAGTTTCTGCTGTTGTTCTTATATTAATACCATAATATTTTAACCAATTTTTTATTACCCTTCTACTTACTTCAAATTGTTGAGCAATTTGTTTTTGTGTTTTATGTTGAGTAGTGTACAATCTGTAAAGTTCTTTTTTGCTTGGCATTTGGTCAACTTTATAAATCAATTTTTTCATTTTTCTTTCCTTAAATAGTTAAATAAAATTTCCCTTATCATGCTGGATATTGTTTTTTGTTGTGAAAAAGCCAATTGTTCCAATTTTTCAAAAATACTTTGAGTAAACATGATTGAAACTTTTCTGTCAAATTTATTTTTTTTCATTGCAGTCTCCTTGATTGATATACTATAGTATCGGATAAAATCCTCTTAAGATATATAGCATTCCCCCGAAAAGTGAAAAATAATTGTAGAATAAAGTGGCAAATTTTCGCATAAAATAATAAAATTAGGAGTAATAAAATGATGAATATGATACAAACAGAAGAGCGTATTAAAGAATTGGAAGAGGTTATTACGGTTTTGGACTCGTTGTTTGAGGCTGGGGAGGACTGTTTTTGTCCTTTTGACATAACTGTAGCCGGCGCTGTATTGACACGCTCTTCTATTAAAAAAGATGATATTGTTTCTGATGGAGAATATGATGCTTTAAGAAAAGAATTAGAGAAATTAAATCCTAACTCTGATATATTTAAAAGTGTTACTGCCTCATGCCTTATGTCCGCAAGAGGGCAGGTCATACACAACCCTCCAATGTGCAGCATAAGTAAGGCGTCAGGAACTCTGCAAGAGAAAAATGATCTTCTTGTTAAATGGATGCAGGATTGTTCTTCTATATTAAATTATACTGGAAAAGAGGATAAGGACGGAACCCCTTATTACGTTCAATCTCTTAAGCATGATGGCGTTGCTGTTTCGATAGAGTATGAAAGGGGTAAGTTAAAACAGGCTGGTCTGCGGCCCAGAGATGGTATTCACGGAGAAGATGTAACTAAAAATATTAAAAATGTAAGCGGAGTTTTAGAAACACTTCCTTTGCCTTTAACGTTGACAATCCGTGGGGAACTAGAGTGTAGAATTTCTACTTTTGATAAGATTGTAAAAGATTTCGAAGACGGAAAAAATACCGCACAGTTAAGTAATTCGCCCGCTAATCCAAGAAATTATTCCGCAGGCAGTATTCGTCAGTTCGATGATCCGTCTATCACTAAAGCAAGACAAATTAGTTTTACTGGCTACTCTATCGAGAATTTAGATAATCCTCCTTATTCTACAGAAATTGGAAGGGCAAAATGGTGTAATAAAGTTCTTGGAATACCTTTTGTCCAGGTCCGTCCTTTTCAATACGCTGATTTAGCAGAAATTGAAAGTAAAGTAGATGAGTTAGATTTTGAAATTGATGGAGTTGTCTTATCTGTAAATAATTTAGAAGATCAAGAGCAACTCGGGAGACATGGCGATAGGCCAACGGGAAATCCAAAAGGAAAAGTTGCTTGGAAATTTGCTGAACAAGAAGCATATCCAACTATTAAGAATATATTATGGCAAACAGGACGAACTGGGAAGGTCACACCTGTTGCACAGTTCGACCCAGTTAAACTTGCTGGTACAAGGGTGTCACAATGCACTCTTCATAATGTCGGACTTGTAATCGCCAATAAATTTGGAGTTGGAGCTAAAATAGTAGTTATTAAAAGTGGTAAAATTATACCCAAGGTTATTGGTGTTAAAAAGGTTGCTGATAAGGTAGAATGGCCTGATATTTGCCCTTCTTGTAGCGGAAAATTAGAATTAGTTAAGAATGACAATGCTTCTGAATTATTCTGTCGTGAAAAAACTTGTCCTGCACAGAATATGGGACGTTTAAGTCACTACTTAGAAAGAATTGATGTTAAAGGTATTGGCGAGAGCAGAATAAACGAACTAATATCAAAAGGAATGATTAAAAATATCACTGATTTCTATAGATTAAAGTGGAACGATATTGTTGATAAGACAGATTTAACCGAAAGGCAATCAGTATTAGTCTGCTCTCAAATATGGATGATTAAAAATCCAGAAAAAATAAAAGAAAATGATAAGTTGGTCGCTCTAATAAACAATAAAAATAAAGTTTCTATTCCTATAGAAAAGTTTATTTCTGCTTTGGGTATGGATGGAGCAGGTCGAGGCGTTTCAAGGTTATTAGTTGCTAATTTTAACGCTGATTTAAATAAAATTAGGACAGCAAGCGAAGAAGAGTTATCAAAGATTGATGGAATTGGTCCTATTATTGCTACAGGAGTTTGCGAATTCTTTAAAAATAGTGCAACAGAGATAGACGACGCTTTAACATTTATCGATTTAGAATTACCTAAAACAGGAAAATTCACAGGGAAAACGTTTTGCTTTACCGGAAGTATTGAAAATGGAAAAAGATATTGGGAAAATGAAGTCGAAAAACTTGGAGGAAAAATTGCCAATTCTGTTAGTAGGCGTGTTAATTATGTAGTAGTAGGCACTGACGCTGGCTCTAAGAAAACAAAAGCGGAACAACTCGTTAAAGATGGAGAGCCAGTTATTATACTAGATATTGACGGATTAAAAGACTTAATAGGAGATTGATATGGGCGAGAAGTATATCTTCGTCATTGATACAGAAAGTTATTCTGGTAATTTTGAAAGACAAATGACAGCGTACTGTACAGGTCGTATTGGCGATTGTGAAGTTGGAGATGGCGAAGCCTCAATATTTAGGAAAGAGGTAGGTGATCCTGATAAAATCTTCGGTGAAGTATTAGATATCCCTGACGCATTTGGTTGTCGTAGGCCGACAGAGATATATCCTACACCTGGATGGTTTAATAACGGAATGGGCGGTCACTATCGCGATGGACAAGAAAAAGAGGCGTTAGATCACCATAAAAAAGAATGTATACTTTATTCTAAGCGAGTAGTTCATCCTGTTGATCAAAAGGAACATACTAAACGATGGTTAGGTAATGCAAATAAGAAAAGTATAAAAAAGTGCCCAGCCTACTTGTCTGTGGCTATATTTTTTAGTAAAAAACCCACAAAAGAACAAAGAAATTTAATAATAAAAAGGTCTAAGACGTATGCAAAGCCTAGAAATATAAAAATAACTGGGTTTAGGATCTTAAAACAAGAAACTGTAATGACCGAAATTGAAAGCTTTAGTGATTCCAACCGGAGGGTCTATTAAATTTAAATAAAATTCTCCCCGAAAAGTTGAAAAAAATTGTAGGATAGTGACGAAAAACGCTAATTGAGGAGAAAAATCATGTTAGATGTATTAGATGGACTTTTAGAAAACGTATTCACTATTCTTCCTTATTTCATTATTGTTGTCGCCGGATTGCTTTCCTGCGCATTGTTTTTGTTCGCTTCTGTGGGACTTTTGGTAGAAAAAGGGGAAACCTTTCAGAAAATAGAGGCTGTAGGTCTATCTGTTATAACTGTTTGTTGTTGTTACTGGTTTTTCATTTATTTAGGAGATATGGGAGAGAGTCAAGAAGGATTTGCTCATGTTGGACCCTGCTTGGCGTTTCTTATCGCCGCAATAGTTTGGTTTATACCTCATATTTTAAAAAGTTGTTGTATCCCATTTTTTCTTTCAGGCATTGTGTATCTTGGTATTGCCATATTCGGAGTATAAGGAGGATTTATGAGCCTGTCTATAAAAGAATTAATTTTTGCGCTTGAACAGAAGGAGAAGGCTGTATTCTTGTATAATACGACACAGAACGCTTTACCATTGCTGGCTGTTTGTGATCAATTAGAATCTTATATAGGAAAAATGATTTCTAATCAAATTATAACGGAGATAAACATGGAAAATCTCGGACCTGATAATTTTAATAATTACATAGAAGACAATTATGACCCGTCGAATGACGAAGATGATTATTATGACAACGAAGATGATGAAGCAGAAGAAGACTACGACGATGAATTATATGACGAGTCTGAAGATAGTGATGATGACTTCTATGAAGAATTTTATGATGAAGATGACGATTTAGAAGACGACGATATAGACTCTTTTCAGATGGAGGAAATAGATGATGAAGATTATGGAGACGAGGGTTATAATCTATAGTCTTATAGCGCTTTTGACTGGATGCTGTCCTGCCACGATTGTCACAGATAATGCTAATTGTTTAAATATCATCGGGGTAGATATCCCGCACCTTTCAGGATTCGGGACTTCTATAGATCCTAATCAATTTGGCTATATTTGGGCTGACGAAAAAGATACTATATTAATGATAGCGAATGACAATTTAGGAAAATATCTTCAATCACAATTCCCTTTTGCTAAGATTTTTTTGGCAGATGGACAATATGCTCTTGTCGATTATTATTGGTTTCACAAGTATTTTATACCAAATATAAAAAAGAGATTACCGGGATATTCTAAATCCTTTGATTGCGATAATTTTTCAGATGCAGTCGTTTTTTTTGCCCACTGGCTTCATAATAGCACAAAATGTTTTAATTGTGACAGTGTGGCTGTCGGTGAGTTATATTATAATGTTGAAGGGGGCTCGAAACAAGGCCATGCTATCAACATTATTTTATATAAAAAAGAAGATCACTACCTGTATGAATTTTATGACATAAATATGACTTCAAGAGCCGTTTTAACTAAAAAGGAAATAAATAGCGTGTATTTTATAAGGTTTTAATATGGCTGATAATTTTAAAAGAAAATCAAAGATTAGAGATAAAAATGGGAAAATTATTCGTGAGGAATACGTTGATGACTTGGCTGCTAAAACAAAAGTCCATCATACCTCTTTAAACGATGATTTGTTATTGCGTATAAATATAGTGTATAACGCTTTTAGACCATATCTTCGTAAAGTTCCGATAACCCTTGAGCAGTTTGAATTCGGTTTTATGAAGGATATAAATCCAGAAAACGGAATAGCCATGTGGGAAGATATGGTTATTACTTTTGAAATAGCTAGTAAAGTACACAATGACGATGAAGTAATTAAAGAAGAGATATATAATTGTTTAATTATGTATTCTCTTGATGCTTTAACTCCCGAAGAGGAGAAGAACGAATTTAATTTACAGATAACAAGATTATTTGATAAGGTCGTTAAAACAAGAGATGTGGATGATACAACTTAATTTTTAGACAGAAAGGATCTCGACAATGAGACATCAACGCTATTTTAAACTGGCCTGCTGTCCTCGTTGCCGCGATATCCTTAAAATATCTTTTTCTATGTATGGCAAAACTTTTCATTGTCCTCAATGCGGAAAATCTCTTAAGTTAGTCTCAAAACAAAAAAGAAATAAAATAGATATCGAGTCTCAATCTGAACTTGCAGAAATCGTCCAAATCAAGAGCGTCCCCGAAAATGCGCAAAAAATTGTAGAGATATTATTACGGCCAATTAAAAAGATTATCGATGGAATGAAATATGTTTTGCGGTTACGCTCAAATAAAAACTCATAGAAACTGGTGGATAACCGCAGACCCTTTTTGCGATATCGGTGCATATTATCGTTATATCTTTAATTTCAGATATAGGGCTTATATTAAAATACAGAAACCCAAATGGGGTTATCACATTTCTGTTTTGAGAAGAGAAGAACCTAAATCAAATAAAGACAAATGGGAAGAACAAAATGGACTGACTATCTCCTTTCAATATGAACCTATATTCCGGATTGGAGATAACCACGTTTGGCTAGATATCGATTCTTCTGATATATACGAGTTAAGATGCTTTTTTGGTTTATATGAGGAACCGGAATATCCTATTCACTTAACTATAGGATATATTGAGAATATATATAATGCAAACTGGCTTAACTTTATAAGGAACACAAGATGAAACTATTATTCGTTGCTGGAACATTTGATGACAAAGGGAAGATGTCAGGTTATGCTGAGAAGTTTCATGCTCATATGAAATATTATATAAAGATTCCTAGGAATTATACATTCATCAATGGCGGATACGCCTCTGAATTGACTGATATTGTAAAAGAGGTAAAAGATTTTGATGTTGTTATTTGGACTGCGAATGTTCCAAACAATTATCCCAAATATGTAGAAGAGATTAAAAAAGTTAATCCTAAATGTCTTTTGATTACTTCTAAGAGGAATGATGGGGATAAATATTCTTTTATGCACTTATTGGCTAAGGCGCTTAAAATCAAAAGCAATTTGGTTATTGAGTTTAAAAAAGATGATGCAGGAATTATTGCAGCAACTCTTTTTGATCCCTTGGGAAACATATTTTGCGAGGATTGCACTGATATGGGAGTTTTGACTAAAACTTTATTTAAAAGAATAGAAGAGTTGTTGTCTTTTACTAGAGTTCAAAGCGTTTGCGGAGGTCCGATTGTAGAAGATCTTGTTTTGCCGGACGATGATGTAGAATTGAATAAGTTCTGCCAACTCATACAGGGCTATGCTGCTAAATACCATGAATTTGTGCATTCAAATGATACTTCTCGATTATTAGGAAATGTTTCTTTTAGATGCGAAAGTGGTTTTCCTTCATTTAGAGATAAAATTAGGAAAAATATCATATATGTATCTAAAAGGAATATAGATAAGAGAGAGATTAAACCAGATGGTTTTGTTCCAGTAATGCTTACCGATGATAGCGTTGTTCATTATTTTGGAGACAATAAGCCATCAGTAGATACGCCTATACAAATAAAATTGTACAATTATTATAAAAATGTTAATTTTATTTTGCATTCTCATGTCTATGTGGAAAAAGGATTAAATACTAAAACCATTATTCCATGTGGAGCAGTAGAAGAGTTTGATGAAATACAGGAAGCCTTATCTCCGTATGCCGCCATCGCTAATGTCAAAATAAATCTCAAAGGACATGGCTCGATAGTTCTGGCGTACTGGCTTCCTGGTTTAGAAAATATTTCTTATATTAAAAGAGCAGTTCCAGAAAGGCACGAAGTAGAATGAATATTTTCGTATTAGACCGTGATCCTGTTGAGGCAGCAAAAATGCATTGTGATAAACATATGAAATTGCTATTAGAAGCTGCGCAGATGCTAAGTATAGCCCACAACGAGACAGGCAGTAAAGGTCCGTACAAGGGGGGAACATGGAAACATCATCCTTGCTCTAAGTGGGTTTGCCAAAGTATTGATAATTATCGATGGCTTGTTAAGCTTGGTTTAGCCCTATGCGTCGAATATACGTTAAGATATGGTAGGATACATAAGACAGAGCAACATTTAGTTTGGCTTAGCGATAATGAGCCTAATTTGCCAAAAGTTCCAATGACTCCCTTTTATCAAGGAATGCCAGATGATGTGAAAAATAAAGATGCGGTTCAAGCTTATCGTAATTATTATCTTAAATATAAGAGTCATTTTGCCAAATGGGTAAAAGGGCGATCTGCCCCTTATTGGTATACAATAAGCCTCCCCGAAAATCCATAAAAAATTGTAGTCAGATATACTGAATTGGAGAAAAATATGAAGCGTAAATCTTTCATAAAAGTAGGTTGGTTTCGAAAAAAAATAGATATCCCAGATCTAGATGAGAGGATTGAAGATTATCTTGACCGGTCTTTCCTGGGAAAAGGAGCTAAGTTTACACTACTTTGGCAAAAAGAGGAAGATGATAAAATAGAACAACATGAGAAAGCCGTTATAATGTTTGAAAACCACGATATTAGAAGACGCATAGCATTAATTACTGCTAATTATAACTATTTTCATTACGATACCTTCTATTATTATAACTATTTTCATTACGATACCTTCTATTTCGGAGGCAAGATCGCCTATTCGGATAGCCAAAAAAGGAAATTCGAATGGCCTATAGAAGATTTTAAAAATTGGCCCGAAGATATAAAAACCTTTACTCTTAAATTTGTTAAAGCATTAGAAGATGCTTATTATAACTGGAAAGAGGTTAATGACGAAAAGATGAAAAAGGAAAAGAATTTCCAAGATGAATTAAAAAAGCAAGAACTAGAAGAGGTTAAGTCCTTCTTCGGAGAGGTATTGAAATGATAGACAAAATGGACCCAAAAGATTTGGATCGAGAACCAGATATCAAAGAAGCAATTAAAAAGACTCCAGTTTGGGGTATCGCGGTTAAAGATGCGGTCGATAGGGGATTGATAGCGTCAAAGATCCTAGACCCAGATGGTATGGTCCTGGATACATTAGAAGGTGATGTAGACGTAAAACTTTCTGATATAATTCTTTTCCAGAAAAAGGGAAAAGGGAAGTATTGGTCTGTTTCTCAAAAGACTTTTGATGAAAAATTTAACAAAACACCTGAAAAAGATATTACAGATCAAGATAAGGTAGATGAGGGTTGGACAGAGGTAATTCCTAAAGAACCAGTTCAGGCATGGAAAATTGAAAAATTTTCTGTTCAGGCAAGTTGGGGATTGCAAACCAGTGAAGATAATGGAGGTATGCTAGTACAGAGAATTGATGATAAAGATGATGTGTGGATTTGCTCCTTTGAAGACTGGAAGAACTATACTATAATCGAGGAATAAAAATGTGCTTAGTTTATAGCAAAAAAGATACCGAAGATTTCTGGAAGACTAAAAACAGAAAAGGTAAAGATTGGTGCTGGGCTTATAAACTTTATCTAGTTAGTGGAGGGGAACTATTCCCCCCTTACGACTATGCGAGCGATGATGCTTTAACTTATGGAGAAATAGTATCTAATAGGCGAGATAAGGAAGCTGGAAAACATAATGGAGATGATTATAATCTCAGCATTAGCGACTCAGTAATTACTTTAGATGCCCGTTATTTCTTATATATAAATCGTGGGATTCATGTTATTGCTAGATCTCAAAATGTTGCAAAGTGGAGATACCTAATTGATAATCATACATCCTTTTATGGCCTTAAGTCCTCGCCAACGTTGAGAACTGTTCGTGTTAAATGTTATAAAGAAGATTTTGTAGCGGCAGATGAGAATGGAAATGCCGTATTCATGAAAGTTTATTTGTCGCAAGAAGAATTCGATAGAGCTATAAAGAAATATCAAGGAGCATAATATGCCCATTCCTAAAAAGATTAATAAAAATAAAATGTTTGCTGCTATTACTTATCAACAACAGACGTTAAATACCCCTATTGTTAATGTATCCGCTAAAACCCCTGGGGGGCCAGTGCTAAATAATATACAGTTCCATTCGGTGCCTAAGATCGTACAACAGCGACGATCTAGTAATTATTACGCTAATTTGCCCTATCATAAATTTAAGTTGCCTCATGGAGTCCTTGTGCAAGAAGTAAATAATAGACAATCAAAACTCTGTAAATCTTGTGACAAGAAACCGGAAGGTAAAAGGCTTTTAGTTATGTATTTTCAGCCTCTAAATCACAGAATCTCGACTGAAGTATATTGTCAGGATTGTGCAAAAGATTTTCTCAGGGAATGCGATAAAGAATATAACGTCCTAGTCGCAGAGCTTCGCGATGGACTGAAAAAATAAATAAATTTCAGTTGCATTTGTGGAGATTGTTGACTATAATATAAGTGAGCACTGGGCCGAAGTCAAAAGCTTATCTATCGAAAAAAACGCTTTCGACAACTACTTGCCTATAATTGAAAAATAATTTTAGGGCTGAATTTTAAGGTTTATCTATAATTTAATATACCAAACACCTTGAATACTACTTGCCTTATTTTAAATTATGTTTGAAAATTAAATAATATGTCCGGATAGTTCTAATGTATAAAACACCAGCCAAGACAGCAGGAATTCTAGGTTTGAGTCCTAGTCCGGACTTTTTTGAAAACTAAATAATAGATCGTTATTAAACTAGGCTCTGGGTCAAAAGACATGATATGGGTCTTTATAATGAAAATTCTAGACAAGTAATTATAAAGTTTTAAAGAGGCTAACCGTATCCACTGTAGAGATTGCCACGTTTTGACCGAATGACGACTTATTATGTTCGCATAAGTTAATTGCGTAAACTATCGGCTAATCGAGGCCGAAAATACAGGTTCGAATCCTGCGGCGAACATTAAGGGCTGAATTTTGTAGGTTATCCAATACCATTGACAATTGAAACCTCCTACGAAAACAACTTGCCTTTATTTGATATATGCGACAATAGTTCAATTAGAATGTCGAGCCTTTATGCGGCTCGGATGTGTAGGTGAAAATCCTGCTTGTCGCTTTAATTTTGGGCTGAATGAAATGGGTTATCATCTTTTAGGAAGATAAGGCGTAGGTTCGAATCCTACACTTCCGACCATGTAATTATCGGAAGTTGGTGTAGCGGATAGCACGTAAACAATGCCCCATTCAACAACTTGCCTAACTTTTTTATTGCCTTGGACCTTCTTCTCCCGTCCGTAGCGACGGTGTAGGAACCAAGGTTTATTTTGCGGTTTAGAGAAACGGATACCAACATCCTTATTGGGAATTCGATCATGTAAGTTGGTAATCTCGCCAAGCCCCGGCTTGGAGACAATAGGTTCAACTCCTATAGCCGCAGTTTTAATAGTTGAGGACATAAAAGATGGAATTCGACGAAACTATCGAAGTTGATAAATCTTGGGTTGAAGAAGTAGTATCCCTATTAGAGAGAATAGGTAGAGATGCCGATAAGGTAGTCCAACCTGAAAAATTTGCGGAAGATGCACATCGTCTTTTTATCCAGTTCGGCTCTATGGAATAAATTGTGAAAGTAGCTCAGTTAGTAGAGCGGTATCCAAACTATACGGAAACAAGTTCCCAAAAACCAGTTTGGCTCCAAAACAATTACATTGTAAGTAGGTAAGATAACGCCATAGGTGCAAATCCTATCTTTCACATTTGAGGAACTAAAATGATTTGGTTTATAACATCATTAAGATTAAAAATGAGCGATGAGCATCCTCTGAGCGTTGAAACTGTTGCGTTTTTTACAACAAAAGAAGAAGCGATATATGCTATAGAAAATAATTGGGGAGATCTAAGTGAGGCTGGCTGGTTTCCTTGGCTTGTCGTAGAAGGGCTTCCTGGAAATTGCATATATCCATTACTTCAAGATGGAAAAGATCAAATATTTTTCAAATGGCAGGGACAGTCCGATGGCAAATGGGTTCCTTGTGAATTCCCAAAAGAAATTGAAAATTACTTAGAAACAAATCACTATGCGAAACAATTCTCAGAAGTTGGATAACGCTGAAATACTTTAATTGGAGAATAAAAAATGTGGAAAAGGCTATTTATTTATTTGTTGATTATAATTGCTCTTGGAGCGACATGGGCAACGGTTTCTTCTTATGGAGGAGCCACTGTGGACTTGGAAAAAACTAAGATGGCCCTTAATACTGTTAACGGGACCGACGCTAATTTTGCAGAGTATCAAGGAGTACAAGCTGGCGTTTCTTATATACAGACGTATTCCCTTTGGGTAGTTATCTCAATAGCCGCATGTATAACTTATTTTATGTGGCGTAGGCCAGCTATAAATGTTTTTAGGAACATCAAAGCACAAATTTAATGTAGATATAATTTTTTTTATAGAAGGAGAAAAATATGCGAAAAATGAAGATTTTGAGTTGTTTGATGCTGTTGGCTGTTGTTAGTACATTTACTGTAGGATGCAAATCTTATGAAGAGGCTGAGTATGTCGAGGCTAAGGCAAATGAAACTGTTTTTGTAGCTAAGCTTGATGGAGAAAAGCAAGCTGTAAAGTTCGATTCTGCGGAATCTCTACAGAAATTACAAGTTGCTGCGAAGCGTGTTCCAATTCCTCACGTTTTTCAACAGACAGGCCGCATGGGTAGCTCGGGATATTGGAAGCCATCTGTTGCTATTTATATAGTAAATAGATCGCCTGTTACGAGAGAATGGTTGGCGGAAGCTGGCAAGGGGACTTCGAATAAGGACGAAGGAATTTGGGCAGAATCTAAGGACTCGGTTGGATTCTCTACTGGCGTAACGATTTCGGCAATGATTGAAGAGCAAGATGCCGCGTTATTCCTTTATCGTTATCCTACAGGAGCCTCGAAAACTAATAAGGTAGAAGGCGGGTTACTTAGAGTAGATAAGAATGTAAGCGCACTGTCTCCAGTAATGGATAATGAGATCCGCAGCAAGATTCAGGCGGTATTCTCGGACTTTGCCGCCATGTTTGATATGTCAGATTTAAGAGATCAAAAAGTCCAAATCGTAGAAAAGCTTAGAACAGAAATTGTTCCATTCTTTAAAACAAGAGGAATTACAATTACCAATATTGGACTGACTGGCGGGTTTACTTACGAGAACAAGAAAATCCAAGATGCCATCGATAACGTTTTTGTCGCTCAACGCGAAAAGGAAGTTAATAAGGCTAAGTTGGATGCCCAGCTAGATGCTAATAAGCGTGTTGAGATGGAAGCTCTAGCTGTTGCGGAAGCTCTTAGAACGAAAGCTCAAGCGGAAGCGGATGCTATTCTTATGTCGAAAAAGGCTGAAGCTGATGGTCAAACTTTACTATTAGCAGTAGCAAAGGAAGCTGGGCAGAACGAAGCGTTCTTGAAATTGCGACAGCTTGATGTAGAAATGCTTAAGGCTAAGAATTGGAATGGCGTTATGCCAACAATGCTTATCGGTTCTGGCGGCGAAATGCCAACGATGTTAATGCCATTGCCTCAAGCCACTAAGTAATATATTATCTAGAATGAGAGTGGAGGCAGTAGAGTGTCTCCACTCTAGGGTAAAAAAACAACTTTTTCGAAAAAACAACTAAACCTTTTTAAAAAATTGTCGATTATATAAATGTGTACACGATTGCCTAATTAGGGATCGAAATTGTTTAACTTGCTTTTTATAAGGAGATTAAAAATGACTGGAGAACTTGCAAAACGTGTTCGTGATGGACAACTCTTGAGAAGCCCTTTTATCGGGTTTGATGATTTTTTCGATTCTTTCAATAGTTTTTTTGACACTAGATTTGATTTTATGACGTTCCCTAAACTTGCTAAGAATAGCTTCCCTCCGTACGATTTGTTAGAAACAGATAAGGGCTATAATTTGGAAGTGGCTGTTGCAGGGTATGACAAGAAAGACATTTCAATTACAAATGATAATGGAAATCTTGTTATAGAAGCGAATAAGGCTTCTGAAAATGAAGAAGTTTCAGAGGAGTCTTATCTGTATAAGGGAATTGCGAAACGTCAATTTAAGTTGTCTTATAAACTTTCAGAAGATGTTAAAATTGATGGAGCAGAAATGAAGGACGGGCTTCTAAGAGTTACAATGACAAAACTAGTACCTGATGTTAAAGAATTGGAACAAATAGAAATTAAATAATAAGTATTGGGCTGACAAAAATAGGTTATCATTAGTTCGACTCTAATTCGTCCCGTCACAAACAAAAATGGGACGAAGCCCTTGGGGGCATTCCTATTTTTAAACCTTGCCTAATTGTAATTTAGAACGGTTGAAGGCAAAATAATATCCCCCGAAAATTTGCAAAAAATTGTGTGACGAAATACTTTTAATAGGAGAAAAAGATGAAGAAAAGTTATTTTTGCAATGGCTACGAAGCTGTTCCAGAGGCCGATGTGCTTATTTTGATTTCGGATAAAAATATTGAAGCGAATAGCCGAAAAGAAGCAGAACGCTTAAATACGGAAAGAATAAAGGAAACACTCAGTAAATATAACGTGTCTTTTTGTAATTAAATAAAAATAATATTGGGCTGAATGCGGTGGATTATCAATTTTAATGACGAGGACTTGGGTTCGATTCCCTTCTCTCCAATTAAAACAAGTATTTTGGAGAGTAGCTTAATGGTAAAGCGCGAAAAACCCCACTGCTACTACTTGCCTAATTTATTTTTTGAAATGAAAGGTAATAAAATGGATAAAGTTCCTTCTGTAGAAACAGTATATAATTTTTTCAAATCTCTTTCTTATCATAATGCTGTAGAATCTCAAATAATATTTAAAAATCATTTTATACTTGATTACGAGACTAAATATCATTTGAGATGTGAACTTTTTGATTTGTGGAATAAATGTTGTGTTGATAATGATTTAATAAGCAGACCAAAAAGTATAAAAGCTATATATCTTTTTGGCTCTGCTGCTCGACCGCCACAAACAAAGATGGTTGAATGTAGCTTTTTATTCGGGTTGGTTAAAACTCAAAAAATTAAACCGATTTGTCCAAGAGATATTGATATTTTAGTTATTACAGAAAACAGTAATGAAGATAGTCGTAGCGGAGACGGTTTTGAAGTATTAAGCGTATCCTATGGTGGTCGTGTTATTCATAATGCTGGAATTCATACACTTAAAGTTACATTAAATGATATACTAAAAGATACTAGTACTGATATTCTTTTAGATATTAAAAACTATGGATATTTAATTGCGGGCGAAAATCTTTTAGGAGTTAATAAATTTGCTCGCTGGGAAAGTTCTGATAAAATTTTAACATGCAATATAGAATAAAGAAAATAATTGGAGAAGATCAAGAGGTTTTCGAAGAAAATTAAAAATTTAGTTGCTTTTTCTGAGAAATCGGCTATAATAAAATGGCGAAGAAGTTTTTTTGTATCCTTGTTCAGGAATAATCCTGAACCGAAACATATGAAAGGAAGTTATCATGGCTAAGAATTATGTACACACATCCGGAGTTGCTCGTCGTAAGGTTTTAACTCCTCAGACCCAAAGAGTAAATGAGCGTCAGGTCCAGAACAACGCAGGTGGATATGTCTATAAAGTAGATGGCATGGAACAGTTAAGACGATTTTTAATTTTAGGCACATCAGGCGGAACTTTTTATGTCTCCGAGAAGAAGCTAACCAAAGATAATGCCAAGAATATCGCAGATCTTTTCAAGAATAGCACCAGCGGTATAGCTGCCGTAGACGAAATTGTAAGAGTTTCTGATGAGGGATTAGCGGTAAAGAATGATCCTGCCATATTCGCCTTGGCTCTGGCTGCGTCATGTGAGAATGATGAAGTTAGAAAGTATGCATTGGCAAATTTATCTAAGGTTTGTAGAATTTCTACATTCCTGTTTACTTTCGTAAGCTTCTGTGATAGCCTTCGCGGTTGGGGTAGAGGATTGCGTAATGCTATTGCCGATTGGTATTTAAATATGCCATTAGATAATCTCGCCTATCAAGTATGCAAGTACCCACAAAGGAGAGTAGAAGGAGAACTTCCCTGGTCGCATAGAGACTTGCTGCGTAAGACTCACTTAACTCCTAACTCTGCGAAGATGAATACTTTGTTTAAGTACATTGTCGAAGGGCGCGATTTGAAGACTAAAGAAGTGCTTGACTCTAAGACTAAGAAGCGTGTCAATAAGACTACTGGTTTCACGGACGCAGCTTTTAATAAATTAAAGAATGATGATGTCCTCAAGTATGTCTGGGCTCACGAAGAGGCTAAGAAGGCAACTTCTGCACCCGAGATTGTTACTTTAATTAATGATTATAGAATTAGCAGAGAGAGCATTCCTAACAACCTTTTCACTGATAAGGTGTGGATGACTATGTTGGAGAATGGTATGCCGATGACTGCTATGATCCGCAATATTCGTAATATGACGAAATCGGGCGTTCTTGCTCCATTATCTCACGGGACGGAATTGGTTGTTAATGCATTAAGCAACGAAGCAATATTGCAGAAGGCTAGAATTCATCCTGTTAGTATGTTGGCTGCAATTAATGCGTATGCCCCAAATAAATTTGCGGTTAGAGATTATTGGGGATATGGCTATACTGATAATTCGATAGATTATACTCCGGTTCCTCAAATTCTTGATGCTATGGAGGCCGCATTCTACAAGAGTTTTAAGAATGTAGAGAGTACCGGAAAGAATATCGTTCTTGGTGTTGATATTTCTGGCTCTATGCTAAGTCCTATGCCGCTTGGGATTAAGAATATGTCTTGTACTATGGGCGCCGCTGCTATGGCTATGGTTATCGCAAGAACAGAAAAGAATTCTTACATTATGGGTTTTGCCGATTACTTTAAAGACTTAGGAATAAGTGCTAATGATAGTTTAGAAACTGTTATGAGCAAATGCCAAGGACATTTTGGCGGAACTGATACTGGCATTCCTGTTAAATGGGCGTTACAAACTAAAACTAAGGTTGATTGCTTTGTGACTCTTTCGGATATGGAGGCTTGGTGCGATACTCATACTGATCAATTAATGAAAAAGTACAGAAGTCAGATGAATCTACCAGAAGCAAAATCTGTTGCAATTGGTATGACCAGCAATAGTTATACTATCAATGATCCGGAAGATAAAAAAGGAAGTCTTAACTGCGTAGGCTTTAGTACTGATACCCCTCAAGTTGTAAGCAGTTTTATTAGAGGCGATTTTTAAATTAACAAATATGTAAAAAATTAGGAAGGAAATCTCCTTTATGCTTGCAATATAGTGTAAAGGAGATTTTTTATGAATAAAAATATAGATTGGACAAACGTAGGACTGGGGATAAAAACTGATAAACAAATAGCACAAGAACTATTTATCACGGAGGCTATAGTATATAATCGCAGAAAATCATTAGGGATTTCTTCCGTAAAACAAAAAAATATTGATAGGCGCAAACATTGGCTGAAGAGTATTGACTGGAACAAAGTTGGATTAGGGAAAAAGCCAGATTCTGAAATCGCTAGAGAATTGAAATCTGATAGGCGGGATATTTGCGAAATAAGAAACAAATTAAAAATTAAACCCTTCATAGGAGTTATTTTAACTCAAGAAGGAGATGGCTGTAGGTCTATTTATGAGGCAATGTACGACGCCTATCTTCATGATCGAAAAACAAAACATAAACATGAAGTTAGAGTGAAAAATCTTCCCTACATAGCTGATTTTAAAATCGGTAAAAAATACATTGAAATTTTTGGAATGAAAACTTATTCGAGATATCTTGCAAAGATGAATAAAAAAATAGAAGACTATAAAATAAATAATATCGCATATCAAGAAGTAACAATTAAAGAGATAGAGCAATTATATAAAAATTGTAATACAAAAATTAAATTTAGAGAGAAACGTAAGTGTTCTAAATGTGACAAAACAACAATAAAATTAGTAAAAGGTTTCTGCCATAGATGTTATGTCAATTATTATCATGAACGATTTGCGGAAACTAAAAAATGTAAAAACTGTGGTAAAAAATTTCTTTCTGTAAGGAAGTCTAAATTTTGTTCTTATGACTGTTACTGGGCTTCTTTAAATTCTATAAATTGGCCTTCGAATGAATGGTTTGAAAAGAATTTAAAAAATAGGTCATACAAAGAAGTTGCTCAAGAGTTGGGTTGTCCGTTGACCGCTTTATATGTTAGACTATCAAGGATTAGAAAACAGGAAAACAGGGAAAAAACGTATCTAACGAATAAAGTGTCTCTAGATATAAGCCATCCCGAGCTAGTCAGCGAATGGGACACTAATAAGAATTTGCCAATGAAAAATTTTTCTCATGGAAGTTGTAAAAAAGTATGGTGGATTTGTCAATATGGGCATAAATGGGAGGCTGTTGTTAACAGTAGAGTTAAAGGAAGCGGGTGTCCTATATGTTATTTGCAGAGTATAAGAAAAGTTTCCCCGAAAACCGATGAAAAATTGTAGAAGATAACTCATAATGAAGGAAATAAAAATGTTGACGCAGGAACAAAAAATAGAAATTATTAAATATATTCTAGGGGTTAGCTCTGAATCTATTATGGAAGATGTAGAGTGTATCTGGGAAAATAATGATATTGAGACAGATGTAGAAGAAGTTAGAGATGAAATTGAAGATTTAAAAACTGATGTGTATGCATTGGCTGTAAATTATTTTATTAATAGTTAAAGGACGTAAAAATATGAATAAGTTATTTAGTTTATTCCTTGACAAAATCAAAAGCAACATGAAGCGAAAAGGTAAAAACGACGAAGAGGTTGTCGCAGTTTTAACAAAGGTCAACCACCGATACCGTAATTCCCCCATTTTCGAAAAGATCGATTTAACTGATGATGAAGATTTTGATGATTACATCCAGGAAGATGCGATAGAAGATAAAGATAATGATATAATGGTTCAAATGACAGATTTTAATATCGAAAATGATGTTAGAGCCCAAAGGATACTTACGCTTCAAGATTTCTATGAGGGCAAGAACGTTTTTCCAGCCGAGGATATGGTCAATACCGAATGTATTGATGACAAGGGGGCTTTTGGTAGAACCAAATTACATTTAGCGGTTATCAATAGAAATTTAGATGAGATCAACATATTGCTCGATAGCGGGGCTAACACTAAAATAACAGATAATAACGGCTTTACTCCGTATCAGACTGCCGTATTAGAAGAGTTTGATGATGTTATTGAGTTATTCTGTGAAGCGGGGATACTCGAATAGGAGAAGATATATGTGTCAGTATCATAGTGAGGCAAGTACTGTTAAATTAAGAAGAAGGTTGAAAAACGGTAAAAAGATCTTTTGGAAAGTTTATCGTTATGCTCGTTGGGGTATTTCTTCTCCATGCCGGACGAACGGAGTTCCGATTACTGGCCCAGGCATAGTAAAGGCAATTCCAGAAGAAAAAGATTTTTCTGATCTGGTCAATTATAGTAGTGTAGAAGGGGGAGCTATTCATGTTTTCTTAAATAGAGAAGATGCTAGAGATTATGTTCGTTTCGAGGACGAAGTTGTTACTCCAGTCATTTGTCAGGAAAAAGATTTGGTTAGTTGCGGTGTTACGCGTACAATCGGGAAAATGGTTACTACTGCCGCATTTAGGCAGATTGAGATTTTAGACAAGGACTTTCCTAGATAATAAGCCAAATAAAGGAGTATATTAGTAGGAACGGCTTTTATGATAAGAATTAAATACTCTCAAAAAAATGTTAAGTTTGTTCCTACAAAAAAGGTAACGAAGAAGAAGAAAAAGAGAAAAAGGACAATAATTGAGGTTAAGTCTCCGGCTGAGACTGTTATTCCGAAAAAAAAAGATATAAAAGTTATTCAGTTCTTATTCGGTAATATATTTAGAGATAAACAAAAGTTGCATAAGGAGCTTTCGAAATCGGTAGCGTCCTTCTCTATATATGATGATGTAGTCACTCATTTCGTATTAGGAAAAGATAACAAAAATATGTTATTAGAGAAGGGGGTTGCAGAAAGTAAGATAATTTTAATCGATAAAAAGCCCTTTGCCATCGCAGACAATACTTCAAATTTTAATAAAACGTTTTTAATGAAATGTGCTTCGGAAGTTTTTCCTCAAGATGAGCTTCTATATTTTGATTTTGATTGTTATTTAGTCCGCAAATTTGACAAAGACGATATTTTTAAAAAACTCCAAGAACATAAATCGGATTTGCAAGCCCCGACTGTAGGCTATAAGACAAGGCGCCTACGAGGCTTCGGAGATCCGCCCCGGAAACAAAAATGGGGTTTAATGTGCTGTTTCGTTTATTGTAGGGATCATGATATTATAAAAAGGTGGTATAATAATCACTTAACAAAGCTTTATTACGAAAGTGGGAGCGATGAGGCTGCTCTACTTTATACAATAGAGGATTTATACGGAAGATTGTCGATGGAAGAGATGTATAGGTTTGACACGACGATAGTGGCGACGGCCAGAAGACTTAAATGGACTGACGCATATTCTCCAGAAGATTATAAAAAAGCATATTTCTTTCACCGATAAAAAAGAAAAATAGAGATCTAAAAGAAATGCCTGATAAGGATAATTTAAAAATAATTCATACGTTATTTGGTCATTGTCAATATCCTGGCTATTTTTTAAAAGCTCCCCCTGCAAACACTCCCGAAAACTCGGAACTGTCAAAAATCTATAGAGAAGTTTCAAATATGGTGAGTTACAATATAGAGGCAACCCATTTCGTTTTGGGCGAAAAAAATAAAGAGTTTTTATTGAGGAATAACGTCCCAGAAGATAATATCATTTTAATTGATAAAAAGGCGGTAATCAGTGAGGAAAATGTCTCTAATTTCAATAAAACATTTTTAGTTAAATGCGCAACAGAAGTCTTCCCCGATAACGAGTTATTCTTTATAGATTATGATTGTAATCTTCAAAAAGATTTTGATAAAGACGACATCTATAATAGATTCCGAAAAAATAAGATAAGTATACAGGGACCGACAATCTGTTATCGTCGTCGTCGGCTTTGCGGCCCTGGGAATAAAGGGGTTCGATCTGGCTTTTGTACTTGTTTTTTTTATTGCTCTGATCATGATATTATAAGAGAATGGTATAAGATACATTCTACTACACTTTACCATAGGACTAATGATGAATCTCCTATGCTATGGGTTCTAACGGAAATGTTTAACATCATATCACCAAAAGACCTTTATAAATTTGATACCGATGTTATAAGAACAGGCCGAAGAATTAAATGCGAACATTATGATGCGGAAAATTATAAAGACGCTTATTTTTCTCATAGGTAGGACATCCTCTTTATGATAAAAATAAAATATTCTCAAAAAAATATAAAAATACCACCAAGATCGCCTACCCCGCCGAAGCTGAAAACCATTCTTACGCCTAAAAAGGTTAGGCAAAAAAAACTAAAAATGATTCATGTTTTGTATGGAGAAAAAAAAATAAATGGAAGCAAATTAGGAAAAGAAATAAAACAAACATTAGCAAACAAAGATTTGTCAGAAAACACCCATTTTGTTCTCGGTCAACAGAATAAAGATTTTTTATTACAAGAAGGCGTGACTGAAAATAATATTATTTTGATAGACGAACCTGTGGGTCCAGATTTTCCTTCTCAAAATACCTTCTTTTATAAAATCTTTTTATTAAATCAAGCAGCAAAACGTTTTGCCAATGATGATATATTATTGTTAGACTATGATTGTTGGGCAGTTAGGCCGTTAAATAAGAAAGACATGCATGAACGTCTTAAGAAGTCTACCTCTCCTATACAGTTTCCTACTTACCTACGGAAGAAAAGATGGGGAGGTCATTTTAAATCAATAGATGGTTCTGAACAGCTTTTTGGTCCTAATTGTTGTTTTGTCTACTGTAGAGATCATGATATAATTAGACAGTGGTATGAGGAACACTTGAAAAGTTCTAGTACATTAAACGATGAAATTTTTCTTTTATTAGTTTTGGAAAAGATGTTCGGCAAATTGTCTCTTGACCGCTTATATGATTTTGATACTAATATAATTAATACTAATTATCGGGCTAAAGGCACCTCGTGTTATAATATTAATAACTATAAAGATATTTATTTTAAGCATAATTAATAATGAACAAACTAATATTTATTAAAGTTTTATTTGGTGGAGATGGAGTCTTTAGCACTAAATGGCATAATCATCATCCAATCTATAAAGATGCGATGAAGGATTTTACCAACGATAGTGTAAAAAATCTCTTCTTCCATTTCGTTCTAGGAGAACATAATAGAACCTTTTTGCGGAATATAGGTGTCCCCGATAATAAAATAATCTTTTTAGATAAAAAACCCAGTATAGCCCCAGAAGGGGCTCACGCTCTCTATAATAAAACATTTTTATTACAACATGCCGCACACTTCTTTGATAATAATGATATCTTATGCACTGACTATGATTGTAACATTATTAGAGAATTAGACATGGCAGATATTCATAACTCTTTAGAGTTAAAAAATGAAGTAATACAATTCCCTGTTGTTTATTATAAGAGAGGTATTTTTACGTCAAATGGAAAACGTAGGCAGAACTACGGGCCTCAAACTTGTTTAACTTATTGGAAAAATCCAAACATAATCGATAAATGGTTTGATTATCAAATTAAAAATCCAAATATGTTGGGAGATGAACCACCACTGCTATTAGCATTAGAAGAGATGTACGGCCCACAATCGGCTACAAGTCTTGATAGATTTGATACTTGTATCGTTAGAACTAATCATAGACCTACTGATTGCGAGGGTTTTTATAGCCCAGAAAATTATAAGAATGCTTATTTTTTTCACAACTAATTAAAAGGAAAGTCCTGAATGCTGCCGAAAAGGAATATATGAAAAAGATTTTCTCTAAAACTTTGAATGCTCGACTCGACAAAGAGGCTGGCTTGTGGGACGCTGTTAAAGGCGTTGGTAGTACATTGAAGGATTGGTACGGCAAGGGTAAAGATGTCGCTAATAAAGCAAGATTAGGCTGGGAACTGGGTAAAACAGATTTCGAACCTGAATGGAAACAGCAACTTGGAGCCATACAGCATAAGGGGTTATATCCAATGACACCAGATGGAAAGCCAATATATATAGATGAAAGTACTGGAAAGCCTATTAACCCATATTATAAACCTGGACTGATGACATCACTAATGCAAAATCGAAGGAACTCTGGATTACCTATTGGCAAAACAATAAATCCCATATATAGAAAAGATCCGGTGATGCAGGGTAGAGTCCAAGAAGCATTATCGAAACTTTATAATCGCAGAGACAGTAGCATGTTTAAAGAATTAGAACAACGTCAAATAATAATAAATGAAAATCAACCTAAACAACCAGCAGCAAAGCAAAAAGCGACACGCCCTGTCGCTCCCACTCCTATCGTTCCTAAAGTCTAATAAATATTTTTACTCAATCATCCCCCACTCAGTTTGCGCCCTTTCTCTTTTGACGAGAGGAGACTATTATGAAAGATATTAAATTGTCAAAAAGGCGTTGGAATCTGGTCACAAAGCATGAAAAATTAGTAGATGTGACTATTAAAAGTCTATCTAATAAAATACCGTCTTTAAAAGCGGATATTGATGAATATAAAGAAGCGGCAACATGGGCTTTGATAAATTCTGCTAATAAGTTCGATTTTAAGAGGGATACTCAGTTCTCAACTTATGCTATAACTTCTATTAGAAGAGAGATCATTAATAAGGCGAAACAAAATGCTCTTAAGAATAAAAGGTTCAGGAATATTGAAGACGATATCGAACCATTTAGCACTGATAATAATACTTTAGACAAGATGATTGATGTCGAGGCTCTTTTGGCGTTAAAGGGGGTGTGCAAAAGCCTCCCCGAAAAAGACAAAAAAATTGTGCGTATGAGATTCGTTGAGGGAAAAACTTTTGAGGAAATAGGGAGAGAATTACAAGTGACAAGAGAAATGGCTAGAGTATATTATAAGCAAATGTTAGGACGTATTGAAAAGCAATTAGAAAGAGTTTAAAACTCGTTATATAATAAAGCTATTATTATCGAGATTGGAAGAAGAATTATATATGTGCGATGAATGTAATACTGGTGAAGCTACTGTCATTTATAGTCGTTTAAATATCTTTAATCCCTCAGTCCGCAAAAACGACCTTTGGGGTGTTAAAATCTTTTTTGCAAGAAGAAAAATTGTTGTTGTCGATAAGTGTATGATTGAAGTAATAGAAGATTTAAATAGTAATGGCTTTCCTACAATTTTTTCGTGTTGTGGGCATGGCGAATTAAAGCCTTATATTTTCTTTTATGCTCGTGATAAGCAAGACGAAGATAGGGTTACTGATATCGTTAGTTCTTATTGGGGGAATAAGAGTTATGATATTTGTTCTAGAGGTATTCGTTTAAAATCTTTTCAAGATTATTATCCGGCAACCATATGTCCTAAATAAAAATAGGAGAATATTATGAAGATTTTAATTTGCGGAGCGAGAGATTCTGATGACAAAATTCTCATTGATAATTTTATTTTATCGCTTTCTAAAGATACAGTAATCATTGAAGGCGAAGCAAAAGGGGCGGATAGTTTAGCCAGAGATTGCGCCATTCAACACGGATTGGAAGTAGAAAAATATCCTGTAATCGGTTATGATAAGTATGGTAGGGCCGCTCCTATCTTGAGGAACACAAGGATGTTGAATGAAGGGAAGCCAGACGTTATTATAGGATATTCCGCAAATATAAAAGACAGCAAAGGAACTAAAAATATGTTGACGCAGGGCATAAAAGCAGGAGTTCCCTGTTATTTAAATGTTTCTGATATATTTAATATTGATTTGGGATTAACTAAACAATTAACTTTAGAAGATTTAAAATGACAAAAGACAGGTTTCCCGGCAACCGAATAAAAATTATATATAAGGGAGAAAATAATGAAAATAAGAATCAGATCGGACAACACAGAACAAGAAGGAATTTCAGGCGGTAAACTAATTTTAGAAAATGTTGAGACTGGGAAAATAATAAGAGATATAGCAAAATTAACTCTTAATCTCGATTGCTTTTCGCCCATCGAAGCAATAATTGAATCTGTTGATGTTAACCCGGATTCTGTCAAAAGAACTAAATATTCTGTCTTTCCACAGAATATCGATTTAACTTTAGATTTTGATGATGATAAAAGAACGGTTTCTTCTATTGAAATAGATGTACTAAATAAAGAATAGATTGGAGAATAATAATGCCATTAAAGAAATCTCAAGGCAATATGTATCCGTGGGTTCATGCAACTCACAGCCATTTAGGAGGCGAATGCCAGCACAAATGTAGTTATTGTTATGTCGGAACTTCTCGTTTCGGTAGAGCAGAAAGATACTGTGGCCCTATTCGACTGTTAGATAGGGAATTAAATGTAGAATATGATAAGAAAAATATGTTGCGGGTATGTGGAAAGTACCCTGCTACAATTTTTATTGAGCATATGAACGATTTATTCGCTCATAACGTGCCAAGCGATTTTATTACAAAGGTTCTAAACCATTGTAGTAAATATCCTGACAATACATATGTTTTACAGACAAAGAATCCAGAAAGGTTCAATGAATTTATAGGTGGTTTTCCTCCTAACAGAATTCTTGGTACAACTATTGAGAGTAATCGTCATTATCCTGATGTTATGGGAAATTCTCCATTGCCAGTTGATCGGTTTAATGCTATGTTGAGTCTTTCAAAAGATTATAGAATTTTCCTGACATTAGAGCCCATTCTTGATTTTGACGTAGATATTTTGGCTTCATGGATTTCTTTGATTAGACCGGAGTTTTTAAATCTTGGCGCGGATTCTAAGGGACAGGGATTAGAAGAGCCAACTGTAGAGAAGATCATGTCTTTAGTTGATAGACTTCACGTTCTGGGTATAGAGTTGAGAGAGAAGAGTAATTTAAGCAGATTGAAGGCAAGATAAAAATGACAATAAAAAAATTATTAAAAACTAATGAAATGCTGATAAAATTTTTGGATGCCCTTTGTGATAAAGTGCATAGCAATCCAGAGGATTATGAAAATTTTCACATAGACAAGGATTTCATAACAGAGATCGTGCATAGACCTTTACGCGAGATTGGTGATAGTTTTTCTTTATCATTTTATCCTATTTCATTATTTTTTCTTGTTGGGGCTGATGCTTTAAAAGATCAGGTATTGGGGTGGAAAATTCAGCCAGTAGAGGATAAGCTGGATATGTTGCTTATATATTGGAAAACACATCAAGCATCTTTGGGAGAAAAATCTATATTTGTTAAAACAAGTCAAGAAGTAAAGGATACAGTAAGATTACTTTTCGGTCAAAATTACGAAGGAATTTAACAGGAGAAAAACAATGAAGAAAAAAAACAGCACAAAAGTAGAAAAAATTAATAAAAGAAGTTGGTGGGATCAAAATTATGTTTTTTATATTATCAAAGACCACAAAGAGACAATAATAAAAATGGGGATATCTGGTCTGTGGAATTTTAGACATAGACTTTCTAATATGAATTCTGATTCTCTTTCGGCTGGCGGTCTAGAGGTTTTAAAAACTAAATGGATAGGAACCACGGATATTGTAGTCGCTAAGAAATTTGAACAGAAAATATTTGATGAATTTGCAGAATATAGGGAAAAGGGGGAAAAGTTTATTATATCTAGAAAATTAATGAAACAAATTGAAAAATATTTTGTCATGGATAATAAAGAGAATAGACTTTATTGCGATTTAAATAGAATGTTGGGACAGCCATCTGTTGAAAATTTTAAAGTTCCCCCTATAGGCAAGTTTGGTGTTTTTAATTTTCAAAAGAAAAGTTGGGAGTTAAAATGTGAAAAATCTTTGGGAAAAAAAGATAAGCATTTTACAAGAGAGGAATTAATAACACCAGAAATCTCTATCGAACTTTTAGCCAGGAATTCTATGAATCGAAAGTTAAAACCCAGTCGGATAAAGTCTTATATAAGAGAACTTAAAAATAACAATTTTTTATCAACGCCTAATCCGATTACATTTGGAACTTCTGGTGCCTTATATGATGGGCAGCATCGACTTTTAGCGATTAGAGATAGCGGTATTGCTGCAACACAATCAGTTTCGTATAACTACCCGCCAGAAGTTTATTATTATATCGATAGAGGAACTCCCAAAAGTGATTATGATGTACTTTCTCATGAAGGAGATTTCTCTAAAAACGCTATCGGTGTAATAACTTTCATGATGGAGACGGAAGGAATTAGAGCCGCTTCTCCGACAGAAAAAAAAGAATATCATAAAAAATATCACGATGATGCTCTTTGGCTTTGCGAAACCCTATCTAAGCATAAATCGTTTAAAAGAAATAATGTCATTTGTTCTTTTTTAAAGGCTCAAATATATTCAACTGAAATTAAAAAAGAAGATGGACAATGGGTACGAGAGGCGGCAAAGCGTATTGCCTCTTTGGATTTCGATTGCCCTAATGGAGATATGTTGAAACAATTATATTATGCTGTTAATAATGAAAAAGATCAATCAAAGATAAGAGGAGCCCGCAAGGATTATACAACTGGGTCTGGTCGCATAATAGCGTATAGGCGACCAGCTCAAGCATTAAAAAACTTTAAAAATGGGAAAAAAAATAGACTAACAGTTCCACGTAATGAGCCTTTTCCCTTAGATCTAAAGGTAGACATAGATACTATAATTCTTGATAATAACGACGACATTGATATCGCGCAAGTAGATTGTGTCAGTATCCCTATTCTGGTTGCGAGAGAAGAGTAATTTAGAAAGATTGAAGGCTAAATAACTATAACAGAAGGAGAAAAAGATGAGTAAATTTGGTATTGCAATTATTAGTTTCATTGTTTTTTTAGGTGTTTCAGCGAATGTGGGATACAGGTATATTATATTTGAGCAGAACTGTTTTGGTCATCTTAAGAGAGCCGCAGATTCGAATAAAATTACAAGAGCGACAAAAGAGTTGGAAATAGCCATTAATTATTTGGAAGATAACAAACTAACATCTGGATATACTTCTATTATTTATAGGACTCCAGATGAAGATATCGAGTTCTGGTATGAGAACTTAAAAGACAGTTTAGATAATTTAAAAAAGATAGATATATCTACGATGTCGCAACTTGAAGAGAGTAATGTACTCATGAAGTTAAGAGAAACAATTTTGGACGATGCAGATGGGACAACAGCTATAACTTGTCCAGATGGTTTGTCAAGATATCCTCATAATGCGTTATATGCTATAATTTTCTGGGTTCCCTTATTCCTTTCTTGCATATTCTTTTTTGCAGGTGGTGTTAGACGTTAATACATTGGGGTTGGTGCTTCTCTGGGTTTATATTGATAGCACTGATTATGTCAGCGGCATTTATTGTTGTTGAGTATGAGATTGAGTGGAGATAGGACTGTCGTTCTCGGCATAGTTATTAGAAAATTGAAATGTCAGATACACAAATAAAATTAGATAATGCTCTAGCGGAGTATCGCCTTGGGAACTATACTAACCTTCGCAAATTTGCTAAGGAACACGATATACCACTCGAAAAACTTGTTAATCATTTACGGAACAACAGAGCCTTCGCAGACGGAAGAACAAAATATATTTTTGATGAATCTTATTTTTTTAAAATAGATGATGAAATTAAAGCATATTGGTTAGGTTTCATGGTCGCTGACGGTCATGTTAGCAAAAATAGAATTATAATCCAATTATCCGCTAAAGATAGAGATCTTCTCAAAAAATTTGCTGATCTTTTCTCTATCCCTTTAACTGAAATTAATCGAAAAATGCCAGATTCAGGTG
>Ga0210003_1000193_pt1 | contig 53866 bp, 40 predicted proteins | sample LantaG_FD_182804 | JGI IMG/M metagenome (GOLD analysis project Ga0210003, IMG submission 182804) | Deep subsurface microbial communities from Baltic Sea to uncover new lineages of life (NeLLi) - Landsort_02402 metaG (SPAdes) (version 2) | ecosystem: Environmental > Aquatic > Marine > Oceanic >... | reverse complement strand
TGGGTATCGTCGAATAAGTTTGGTGGGCCCGCAACAAGTAAGGTGAACAAAACACCGTTGTGGCAGCTCGAATAGAAGGTTGAACCAATCAAACAAAATTTAAGCTTGACAGGCCTGGCTTCATAGAAGGAATGACAAGGGGTTTAGATTGCCGCGTAGCGCTCGCAATGACGGGGGGTTGAGATTGGCACGTCCGGCCGGCGGCGGACTTTGAGGGTGTCCTGAAGCGTGGCCTTGAAAGCCGGGCATATTTGAGCGTCAGGGGAGGCGTCATACGCAGCCATCACTTCATTCGGCTGGGGAGCTCACACAAAGGGTGGACAAAAAAACCAGGGCGGTGTAGACTCTCAGAAATAGGGTGCTTTGATTAAGTGGAACCGCTGTTTTGAAAGGAAACGTGAAATGTTACGGGATGGCGAAAAAGGGGTAATTATCCAACGGGACAAAAAGACCTATGCCGTAGCTCCGCATATTCCGTGCGGAGTTATCCGGCCTGAGACACTGCGTAAGCTCGCAGATGTTGCCGAAAAATATGGGGCCCAGGCATTGAAGATAACCAGCGCCGCCAGAATAGCTGTTGTCGGGGTCGATGAGAAAGACGTCGATGCCATCTGGGGTGAGCTTGGTATGTCACCGGGCTTTGCAGTTGGGCTTTGTGTTCGCAGTGTCAAGGCTTGTCCGGGCACGACCTTTTGCAAACGAGGTATGCAGGATAGTCTCACTGCAGGATTAAAGCTGGATGCGAAATACCACGGGGCCGAGCTGCCGGGCAAGCTCAAGATAGGTGTGAGCGGCTGTCCGAATCAGTGCGCCGAGACCTGCATAAAGGATATCGGCCTTGTGGGTATGAAAAACGGTTGGAAATTGTTCGTAGGGGGCAACGGGGGCGGCAGGCCGAGACTTTCACAGCAGTTGGCCAGAGACCTTACGACGGAGCAGGCTCTTGAGCTAACCGATAAGATTATTGAGTTTTATAAATCAAACGGCAAGCCTCATCAAAGGCTCGGTGCAATGATAGAAAAGATGGGTTTTGAAGAATTCAGGACGGCGATTCTCGGTGCTCAAGCAGTTTAGACAGATAAAAATTGTGCTTGAAAAACTGTACGGAAAGTATAACCGTCGCAGTCTCATAAAGCCGGACCCGCTGCAGTTTGTTTATAGATACAGCCGTAGAGATGATATGGAGGTCGCGGCGTTTCTGGCGGCGTCTCTTGCTTATGGCAGAGTACAGCAGATAGAAAAAAGTCTGACAGACCTGTTTGGGCGGATGGGCAACAGCCCTTCTGAGTATGTGCGCAACCTTGACGGTAAGCAGAGCCAGGAATTGAAGGGTTTTAAGCATCGTTTTACGGACGGCGACAACATATCGGATTTGCTGAGGCTTCTGCAGATTGTCTTGAACAGATTTGGGAGTATCGAAGAGTTTTTTGTACAGGGTTACGAAAGCAGCGATGAGAATATTATCCCTGCTCTATCGAGATTTTGCGATTCACTAACGCGCATGTATATTGCCGAGCACAATACAGAGCCGGCTCGCGGGTTGAAGTATTTGCTGGCCAGTCCCAATCAGGGCAGTGCGTGCAAACGGCTCAATCTTTTCCTGCGGTGGATGGTGCGAGATGATGATGTTGATACGGGGCTCTGGAAGTCGGTGGATAAAGCCAGGCTGGTTGTGCCGGTCGATGTACACATAAGCAGGCTGTGCAGGATTTTAGGGTTTTGCAATCGCAAGACCATTTCATTGTCAGGTGCATTGGAAATTACAGACAGTTTCAGGCAAATCGAACCGGATGACCCAGTCAAGTATGATTTTGCACTGTCGAGGATTGGAATCGTGGAGAATTGCAGCGGCAGGTTCCGCCCGGAGTGCCGGGGCTGCGAATTGTACGGGTTTTGCTTGAAAAGGGAGAATTGAGGCGAATATGGATTCGATGCAATTGGAAAAATACAGCTCTGCAATGACACTCTCGGATATGGAGATTTTTGTTTTTCCCGAACTGATGTACAGTCTGGTTCTGGCTAATATTATGAGTCCGATTGTCTGGCAGTGGCGAGAATTGGACTGTTTCAAGAAACTGGAGGGCAAGAGCAGCTACAAGAAGCTGATGCGGCTGAGGCAATTCATAATGGACGAATATGAGTTTAATCTTGACCTTGAAACATGGGGACTTACGGGCCAGGCCAGGGAGCTCAAGCGATTTGAGAAATTCATTTCGCCCGAAGATATTGCCAGCAGTAACGCACTGTTCGGATATCATGGAGACGAGTATTACTTCGACGTCGATATCCGGAAGCATTTCGGTCTCGACAAATATGACGGCGACACCATTCCGTACTGGAAGACCGAAACCGTCGAGGCTATGAATGCATTTCGCCTGAAGGATGGTTACACCGCCGGCGCGGGCGAATGTGTGTCACTTGCGGCTTTGTACGCGGCAGCGGCGTTTGTCGTGTGCAGGATACCGCTGGAAAATATCTATATGATACTGACGCCTCTACACTCACAGAATTTCATTGATATAGATGACGGGGTGCTGACCAACAACAGAAGACTGGTAACAAAAACAATGTGGTTTAACGGTACGGCGATTTCCAACAAGGCCCAGCGGGCATTGCGCAACGAGCGGATTACAATAACAGCTCATAATACGGGTTTTGTTCACTGTTTTTACAAAGAAGCAACGATGGAGAAAAGTGCCTATGAACATCTTGTCGAACGGATTGGCAGTTATCTTTCCACAAAACTAAATACGCTCACTATGACCAATTTTCTTCGCTGCCACAGACAATACCAGCGGTATTTTCAGTTTTGCTGTGACGAGTGCAGGAAGGGGACAAAATATGCCAAAGCCGAAGTGCTTTTTCATTATGAGCACGGAAGCAATTTCAGGATTGCCGATAGAACCTTTGAGAGACTACTCGAGGAAGTATCGGACGAAGACCTTTCACCATATAAGCTGCCTGACCGGATGTGCTGCCGGCAACTCTGGGCCTTTACAGAATACGAGAACCTGGATGTAAGAAAAGAAAGCGACAGAGACGCAATAGGTAAGTATCTGGGTCCGTTTGTTCCGGAAGTGGCTCGGTTGTTACAAGCCCTTGCGGAGTTCCTGCACGTCGAGCCGAAATTGCCCGGCCCTAGCAAACACTTTGTAAACAGCCAGCCTGTAAACCTTTCAGTTGAACAGAGCAGAACCGAAATAATCGACGAGCTCCGGAAAGTACGGCGCAACAATACTACCGCGGACCTGGCTTTTTATGCATATCGCGATATGGAGACCTGTGACTGGGAACCATTTGTCAAGGCAGCCGTCGAGCGCAACCCTGTTTCAATAAAAGCGACGAAATCAATGACGGTCGATGGCGTCTATGACTGGCTCCGACAAATGAACAATGAGTCAATTTATCACGGTAAACGTCTGGCACTACCGGATGAAGTTACAAATTACAAGACCGGCGACGGGCTGGAGAAGGCCTTTGTCCTGGCTAATGTGCTTCACCAGAGATACCCTGTGCAGGACATTAAAATAAGTGTTAATAACAGTGACGTGATATTGAAAGCACAGGACCAATATAGCTTTACCTGTGATAAAGGTTTCAAGAAAGAACTGTCCATATAATATCAAATCCACTTATTAATTGCGCTGAGCATGTGAAGCATAGCAGCTGAGATTTAAGGCTCAGAATCAAAAACCATTTTTCCCCACGCATCAATCATATCTGTGTTTAGAGGCTCGGCGCATTAATTATTCGCAAAAGGCGACCTTCTTAACGTCTGCACAGGTAAAGAGATATGGAAATTCTTCAGGAAATTACGGTGAGCCGCGTGAGAAAACAGCGAACTGGCTCATTAAGTAGTAGAAAGCTGCGGCGGCGCCCTCAGCACAGTTTGGTAGCCATATAGAATAAGGGGCAGAGGCAGAACAGGGCCGGCGAAGTATGAATTGTCAAAAAGTTCAATTCCTGATGTCCCTTTATATAGCAGACGACCCAGGCCTGCCGGCTGAAGCCCGTACGGCGTTCCAGGAGCATCTGGCAGACTGTCAGGAATGTACCCAGGAATTCGAAGCAAGCAGAGTCGCTATCGATTTGGCCAGGCGGCACTGGTCGATTAGTCACGATACACTGTCGCTGATAGAGAAGGCAGGCCAACCGGTCGGGCTCACGACGGCATGCGAAGAAGATTGCCAAAGGTCTTGTGTGAGCAATACAGAGAGACCAAATGGAAACTATGAATAACAATCTACTCTACTCGCTGTACTACCACATTACCAATCGTTGTAATCTCAAATGCAGACACTGCTGGGTCAGCAGCGGGGACAAACTGCTGGATGTGGAACTGACGTTAGGCGGAGCAATAGACATAATAAAACAGTGCCAGGAACTCGGTTTAGAGAGCGTCAAATTGACGGGCGGGGAGCCGTTTGTGGTCTCCTGGCTTATGGACCTTGTCGGATTTCTGTTCGACGAGAATCTTAACGTGACGATTGAAACAAACGGCACGCTGATATCGGAGGACATCGCCCGACAACTCGCACATTATAATAACGTCAGTCATATTGCGATTAGCCTGGATGGCAGCAACGCATCATCTCACGAATACATACGGCGTGTTCCTGGTTGTTTCGACCAGACAATCAGCGGAATCAAGAATCTTACCGCAGTCGGGATTCGTCCGCAGATATTGGTGGCGGTACACAAGGGCAATCTGGATGAGCTTGCAGATATAGGTTCGATGGTGACCGACCTCGGATTGAAATCAATCAAGCTTAACTGTATCCATGGCGACGGTCGAGGCAACGATATGGCGGCGAGTAACGAGACGCTGGATGAGGATGCGATTATCGATTTATTCGATTCTCTGGAAGAGTTGGAGCGAATATCGGGCGCGGCTTTTCAACTTTCGATGCCTTTGGCACTGCGACCTATGAAAAAGATGACGCATCATCTCTGCGGGTCCTGCAATATCGTCCATACGCTTGGGTTATTGCCTAACGGGGACTTTGCCCTGTGTGGAATCGGGATATCCATCCCCGAATTGACATTTGGCAATTACCGTGACCATACGGTGGCTGAGATTTGGCACGGAAACACACTTATACGCGAGATAGCCGAAGGTATCCCCGATAGATTAGGCGGAGTCTGTGCCGAGTGCATTTTCAAGAAACTATGTCGTGGCGGGTGCCGGGCCCTTGCATACGTTGATAATGGAAGTCTGCTGGGACCAGGCAAGATGTGTCAGTGGGCGAGAAACAGTGGGAAATTCCCTGAATCGAGACTTGTGACTGCATGAGAATTATTTACCTGAGCCTTTGTGCGAACCGGCCGGTTTGCTGTTCTGACGAAGTATTAGTTCAATCTTTGTTAACCTTAATTGCTTTGAAAGGAGGTGAAAGACTATGAGTTTTGAAAAACCACTAATCGAGCCTTTGTCGACGTTTTTGAGTGGTGGCGTCTCGGCAAGCAACACCGATTGTGCCTGCATCGGCAGCGGAACCAGCAACTCCTGCACAAGTTCGGGCACCGGCACCAATAATACCTGTGACACAAATGGCAGCGACACGAGCAACACGTGCGACAGTAGTGGTCCGTAACATGCAGGGCATTGACTAACGCGCCTGAAGCAAGACCAGGTCCTGCCTCAGGTGCGTTTTTCAAACACTAATGTTCGATAATGCGGGCGCCGGAAGAGACATTTACGAAAGGGGAAAATGCTTATTTTCAACAAGAAATACAGGATTCGTAAAGAAGAAGCGGGCGGGTTCATTTATGACACGAAAACAGGGACTGTTTTTGTAGCGAATGACTCCGCCGCGGCTATCTGCGATTTCCTCAAGCACAAACATACCAGGCAGAGCATAACCAGGCACCTGTCGGGCTTATATCCCGAACAGGAAATTGCAGAGAACTCAGAGGTAATTGACGAGTTTATTGCCAAAGCCGTCGAAAATGAGTTTTTCGTCGACGCATAGCCGACAATTGTCCGACCGTACCGTCGTACGAAGTCCTATGCCGTGAGAACGAAGTCAGGAGTGGTCGAAATGACAAAGAGCAAGACATCCTGGTTGGTTTTAATGTGCGTGTTGGCGGTGACTTTTTTGTGGTTTATTGTAATTTACCGCCCCCATCCCGGCCAGAGCAACGAAGGCGCCGGCCAGATAAATGAAGCAGGCCGTAAAGAGGCACCTCAAACCGCCGCAGCAGGGTACCCGGCTGAGCTTCAGACGGCGGACCTCAAGAAGACTGCCAAGAACGGGCAGGGCGGCGTCCTTGTGGTTGAAAGTCCGGAAGGGCTCGACCCTTTGACGGAGAAACAGAAGGGCGCCATAGAACTGATTATGGGCAACCCGGTTGAGGCAGCCGAGGAGCTCTTTTCCATGGCGCCGGAAGAGTCGTCGTCGCTGCTGTTGAAAATGTTCAGGAACAGTAAGTCAAGTGTCGACCAACGAGACGCAGTCATAAAGACGGCGATGCTTTTAGGCCACGAATCACTAAGGGAGCTATTGTATCTGGGGCTCGACGATGCCGAGGCAAGAATCAGGTGCTCGGCGCTGAGGGCGTGGCTTGCCACAGGTCTGACCGATGCCGCCCTTGCGCACAAGGTCAAGGATATGCTGGTCGACGATAATTCTCAGAAAGTACGGCAGGTGGCAGCAAGGTACTTTTATCAAAGACCTGAGCAGGCCGGTGCGGCGGCAGCGGAATTGTGTAAAGCGCTTGATGAATCGCAGGGATGGACAGCCTGGCGTGCAGCGTCGGCCCTGGCCTTTGCGAAAGTTGCTGACCCAGGTATCAAAGAAAAGATGGAACAGTTGTACCGCACGTATGGCAACAGCCAAGAGAGCAGGCAACGGGCTCTTGCATCGGCGGCGGTCGGATATTTAGCGGCAGCGGGACAGCCGGGCCATGAAGAAGCGCTGCTGAAGTACCTGCTCGATGAGGACAAGAATGTGCGGGCGGGGGCTATTTTGGGGATGCCTGCCCTGAAGGAAGATGCCGAGATGATGAGTTGTCTGGCGGGTATGATTGAGAAGGACAGGGGTAAGGAGGTGTTTTACGCACTTTCCAGAACAGCAGGTGAGATGCGCAATCCGGTGGTGAAACAAGCCTGTTTGAGCGGTTTGAAATCCATTACCAGAGAACCTCGTGACGCATGGTTGCGATTAAACGCGGCATTGGCTGTGGCTGCCTTCGGGGACAAGAGGAACGGGTTTTCCGTGATATACGAGCAGATGAATCAGTCTCATCCCCGGCTTAACCCGGTGTTTAACAGGCTGGCACACACGGAATTGTGCCGTGCGTCAAAGATGAATTTTCCTTACAACCCTTTTCGCCGGAGCCCGGAACAGCAGCAATGGCAGGTATACATTGACTCGCTGGAGAATTAACGAGAGATAAAGAGGTCATCGAAGATGTTAGACAGAGTGAAATACACCGCGCCGATAAGCTGCACGATAAATATTACGCAGCGATGCAATCTGCATTGTCTGCACTGTTCGGCAAGCGCCGGCAAAGCGGCCCAAAAAGAGATGTCTGCCGAGCAGGTATTGCAGTTAGCCAGACAACTGGTAGAGGACGTTCACGTCTTTTCTATTTCTATTTCGGGCGGAGAGCCTTTGCTGCGTGACGACCTTTTTCGCGTTCTGGCTTATCTTTCGGAAAAGGAAGTTGGCAGCGGTCTGTTTTCGAATTCAACACTTGTGACAGACGACATAGCGAAGCGGCTTGCAGAAGAAAGTTGCCTGAGGGGACAGTTCCACACCAGTTTAGACGGCCCGTGCGCCTCGGTGCACGATGCCCTAAGAGGAACCAATGCGTTTCGACGTACGGTGCGTGGTATCGAACGTCTCGTGGCAAGTGGAATGAAAGTCAGTGCGGTGTGCATTGTGAGCAAGCTGAATCTGGACAGACTGGGCGATATTGCGGAACTGGCCGGCAATTTGGGCCTATCGGGTCTGAGTTTTATGACGGCCGGGTTGATGGGCTGTGCCCGGAGCCACATTGAGGTATTGGCCCTGACCAAGGCCGAGCTCGACCGTGCGTATGATGTGGTCTTTTCGCTGGCCCGGGAATACAAGGTAGTCAACGGCGGAGCAATTCTGGAATGGCCGAAGGCCCTGGCGGAGAAGCTGGCGAACGAACAGGACAGCAGCGGCCAAACAGAAGGCGTCGGACAGAACCTGTGTCGCTGTGACATATGCAAGGAATCGGTTGCTATTACGCCCGATGGATGGATGGTGCCGTGCAATAAGATGTGGGACTATAAGATAGGCAATGTTCTGGAAGAGGATTTTCTGGAGCTGTACCGCAACTCACCAAAGGCCAACGCCATCCGAGAGCTCATGACAATGCGCAGCGACCAATTAGAGGGCTGCCAGGGATGCCGTTACGCTTATCTGTGTTCAGGAGGCTGCAGGGCGGATGCATATTCGCTGAGCGGCTCTCTTATGGGCCCGGACAAGTTCAGGTGTATTAAGAGATATCTGGAGCTCGGGGAAAACGACTGCTGGAACAACTCCTGAGCCCCGCGTCCGCCTGCTGTGGTTTGCGGCAGATTGCGATTCAACCGGCAGGTGAGTTTTGAGAATTTGAGTTTGTGGCATTTGAGAAAGGCAGATTGATGTTCGGTTCACAAATTTCTTCAGGTTTTAGCAAGTCTCTTGTTGCGGCATTGTGTTTTGTATCTGTATGGTGTGGCTGCTGCCGAGGGTGCTCAGACTATCGGACTGAAAGGTGTGCCTACCACAGCATCAGCATAAACGGCAGAAAAGTCGGATACGAAATACTACATATGTTCAGCAGAGACCAGGTCCTTACCACAGACGTATTAGAGGTGCTCTACGTCAATCGAAGCGGTCATATAGTGCCGATGGTGACCAGGCAGCGATACAATGAAACGCCGGGAGGGGCCCCGCTGTCTTTTGAAATGGCGAGGAAAAGCTCCGCTCAATCAGTGCTCTACAATGGTTCAATTGAAGCCGGCAGGTTATCGCTTTTCGTAACGCAGAATGAGAAAACCGTCGAGTCCTGTCATAAATGGGACTGCGATATCTTATTCCCGGCGGCCTTTGGCCGATATCAAATCGGCCGGGGCTTTGAGGAGCCGAGCCGATATGTCACGAAGCAGTATTTTCCCGGACTTGACCTGAACAAAGCGACCGAGGTTGAATATACCGTCCTCGGCTGTGAAACAATTGAATCGGGGGGACGGAATGTCGAAGCGGCAAAAATAGAAAGCAAGATAAGCGGTTTCGATTCCTACCGCCAATACGAGTGGGTTGATAAGCAGGGCAATCTTCTGAAGTCTTGTTCAACGGTTAATGGAATACGAATTGAAAAGACGGTTTGTTCGAAGGACGAAGCGTCAAGGATTGATTTTGTGAATGTTCCCGACGTATTTTCCCTGACTGTGCTGCCGGCTTCGGCGGAGCTTAAAGACGCGTCTCGAATAAAAAGACTCGTATTGGCCGTGCCCATAGGGAGGCAGGCACGTATACCTGAATCTGCAGGTCAGGTAGTCCGCGCGAGAGATGACAAGTCTGTGATAGAACTGTTTCGGTCGGGTGAACCGAATGAGATGCTTACAACTCTTGACCGGAACAGTCCGTACCGCAAGGCAAATATTTTTCTTGATTGGCATAATCCTGAAATTCCGGCGATGAGCGATAAAGCCAAATGCCTGCATGATGATTCGTGGTCGAAAGCCAAATGCCTGACGAAGTACGTGCACGAGGTAATCCGAAGAAAGAATCTGTCCGTCGGCTTTGCCACGGCGTCTGAGGTTGCCGCTTCTCTGGAAGGCGATTGCACCGAACACGCGGTTCTTCTGGCGGCTTTGCTCCGGGCCTCCGGTCTGGCCAGCCGAGTTGTGTGCGGTTTACAATACGTCGAGAAATACGGGGCCAAATCCGACGTTTGGATTTTTCACATGTGGACCCAGGTAAACATCGCAAAGCAATGGTACGACCTGGATGGTTTCTCCGGACAAATTGGTGCGAACTGCAACCGAATTGCGATGAACGAATCGTCTTTAGAAGACTCCGACATTTTCCAGCTTATCCTGCCTTTGCTCGACGTTGTACGAGACAATTCCATCGAGGTCATATCCGTGGAGCGAGCGGCCTGTTCCGCTATCCCCTGAGCGGCGGCCTTTGTCAAATCCGGTCAGCGTATCGTGCCACCGACTTTCCAGTTCAGCGAGAGAACGACCGAAAACCTCGTTGAGATATGAGATGTTTCTGTTTAGCTCATCGCTGCTGCTGCCGCTTTCAAGTTTTTGATAAGCCTTGCCGAATCGCTCCGTGCCGTATTTGCCAATCAGGAATTTGACAAACGAAGCCGACGCGGGATATGCTATCCGGCCGTCATCGTCCTGTGAGCCAATTTCCGTGCGACTGATTAGTTTACTCAACGGTGTTAGCTGGCGGTTTCTGAGCAGGTTGGCAGCGGACTCATCGACGTGTTGTCCGTTCCAGAGATGACCGGCCTGCATGTAGACGGCCAAGCCTTCCCTGAACAGAGCGGGCGGATTACCGAGTTCGCCCATAACGACGTGTGTCAGCTCGTGGTGCGCATCCAACTTTACCCGGTCGTTGTAGACCTGGGCGACCATGTTGCCTCGGGCCAGCCCGTCTCCGGTATGCATCGTACACATTCTCTTGGTCATCCGGTCCGGATAGAAGAAGACGACAATTGGCTCGGCCGGAGTAACACCGGCAAAATCGCAGACCTTTTTCAAGGCCGATTCATGCTCGGCCATCAGAGTTTTGATATCCTTATGAGCCGGTGTGTTCGGACTACAGTAAAAAACAAAATGCTCCGTTGTGAAGCACTCAAATGGGTCGAGATGCCTGACATCCGGAAAGTACTTTCTGGCAAAGGGCAGCTTCTCCGTGATTGTCAGGTTATTACATTTATCGTTTGGCAGTGAGAAGTTAACGGGATATGTCCTGACGAGAAAAGGTTCCACCTTCCACGGGGGTGAAGGACTTACCGGTTCCTTGAAGCTGACGGTCATATTAAATGAGCCGTGGCCCGGTGGTATCCAATACCAATGCTCAATGCACTGACAATCGTTTGCGCCGATGACATAATAATCTCCCCTTCCGAACCTACAGGCGTTTGGCACCTTGCCTCCGATGTGTACAACCAGAGGGCGTTCTTGATTTGTTGTGTTTTTCACATTGACCTTCAGCAGGTTCAGGCCCCATGCCTTATCCCCGGGGTCCACCTCAAGTATTTCGAATGCTGATTCAAGCCGCAAATTCATCCTGATGTTGTCGGCTCTATTGGTGTCCGGCAGGTGGTTATTCGGGTCCAGGATTATTCTGCGCCAGGCTTTGTCGGAAACAAAGGTGCACAAGTTCTGTCCCCTGGCAAGACGTCGACAGGTCCGGACGCCGTCTGCGGACTCCAGCAGAACGTCCACCGGCATCAGAGCGTGGCCTTGTGCTTTTGTTGTGACCGTGATTTGCTGTTTGGAGTTGACGTCGGTTGATTTAACGTCGGCTATTGCGTAATCGAGGGTATCGTTGCTAAAGACCCACTGTTGAAAAAACCAGCCGAGTTCCTGTCCACTTATTTCTTCGCAGATATGCTGGAATTGTGGCGTCGTAAGCAGCCGGTGTGCACAGCGATCCAGCGTGGTTTTGGCTATTCTGTGAAAGGTGTCTTTACCCAGAAGGTATTCCAGCATCAATGCTATAGCGTGGCCTTTGCTGTGGGCCAGCGGATTTTCGTCCATTCGGTTTTGCATATCTTCAGCGGCGAGCTCTTCAAGCCTGGTGTTGAGGCCTTTTTTTAATGCATCAAAATAATCGTCTAACATGTTGGAATTCAGGCCTGTTTTCTTATGGGCCTGCATATACTGCAGGTCGGACCAAAGCCCCATTCCCAAACACAGCCACGCCACCTGTTGTTTCGGTCCTACGAGCCAGTTGGAGCCCCAATACTCGTGGGCAATTTCGTGAGCGATTGCCCATATTGTACTATCCTGGTCCTGGTGGAACGTTTTATTGACATGCACGATGTTACTGCCGATGGGACCGCCTCCAAAACCGGTGCCGTCAAAAGCAATAATATTCAAAAGCGTATCGGGATAGAAGCCATACATATTTCGGTAGAACCGTACGACGTCGGCAGCGACGTCGAGCATTCTCTCGGCGACGTCCCTGTCGCTAAGGTAAAAGCAGTTGATAACCACATCATCGTCACTTTGGGAAACAACGTGGTCACAGTGCGATAGCACAATGCCAAAATTCGGAATATTGGACGCCTCGAATGTAAGGGTCCACAAGCCGTCCTCATCCCTTCGGCGTTGGATTAGTCTGCCCGACGCGGGGATAAGAGCCTGCGCAATCGGGCCTACGGTGACGCGGTAATCCGCGAAATCATCAGCGATGGTCTGCCATTGCCCCTCGGTGCGTGCCACCACCTTAGGGTGCCAGCAGCCTTCGAGATGTTTGATTCCGTATCGGTCAAGAATGGTGGTTTCCGAGTTTATCCAAAGCCGCGTCGAATCGCCCGCTTTGAGCGGGTCAGCTAATCGTATAACGAAGTAATGCTTCTTGGCTTCACCAATCGCATCTACAAAAGGCCCTATCTGTAAGGGTCGTTTGGACTTGTCTATAACGGAGAAATCTTTCTCTGCCCCGCGGAAGTGAAATATCAGCGAGCTAAGGGCTTCGGGACCCCGGTTTCGATAAGTCAGCCAGGTTGCAGCGTGAACTTCCGAGCGCGTTTGAGATATGGTTGCGGTAACATCATACTTGCAACCGGCGGGGTCGCAATACGTTACGAGGGGCAGCAGTGAGCAATTCAGCACGGTAAAGAACATAGTTCTATTCAGTATGCCCGGCAAAGGCATGGCAGGTCTCCTGAATGCTGCCGGCACTCCGAATACAAGACGGGTGCCTAAAATCATTTTAAGAAGGTTTTATTATGACCTAAACCGGTTTGGAAAGCAAACTTTCTTTACATCCGGCCAGAGTGCAAGAGCAAGGCTGCCGGAGCATTTCCGGCGTGCGAGCCCGTGGAGATTAGCTGTGCGCTATGACGGGTTTGTGTTTGCCGCGGTTTTGTCTCCCCTATAGCGAACAGGCAACGTCCTTTTCGGTCAAACTGTGGTACAGCGCGGACAGTCTTGAGAACTCGCCGCCGCGTGCGACGAGGCTATCATAGCTGCCGGCTTCGAGAAGCCTGCCCTTGCTCAGTACGACTATCTGGCCGCAGATATCTTTCCGGAACATTCGATGAGATACAAAGATGCATATTTTGTCTCTTGACAAATGGGCGATTTCCTGAAGCAGGTGAGCCTCTGTTTCGATATCCAGGTTTGCGGTCGGTTCGTCGAGAACAAAAACCGGTGCATTTTTCATAAACAGTCTTGCCAGGCACATTCTCTGCCATTGACCGCGTGACAACTCCTGGCCATTTTTGAACAGCTTGCTCAGTATAGTGTCATATTGCCGGGGAAGCTGCGTGAGGAAAGAATCGGCTCTTGCCTGCCTGGCGGCATTGAGTATTCTGTCGGTGTCCTGGAGGTTTTCTATACTTCCGTATCCGACGTTTTCGCGGGCCGAAAAGGCGTATTGGATGAAGTCCTGAAATATGATTCCTATCGTTCGCCGGAGCGATTGTATCTCGAACTGTCTTATATCCGTGCCGTTGAGCAGTATCCGCCCCGCGGTGGGGTCATAGAGCCTTGTGAGCAGTTTTATAAGTGTTGTTTTACCTGCGCCGTTGGTTCCCACAATCAGGGTGCCCTGTGAGCGTTTGAAGGTTATACTCACATTTTTCAATGCGTACACGTCGGCGCCGGGATACCTGAAGCTCACATTCCGCAGTTCGATGGATTCTACGCGGGCCGGCACCGGTTTGCCTTCGTTGCTGATTTCGATTCGCGGCTTCAGCTTGTTGAATTCGACGAGGTTGTGCAGAAATATGGCATTTTCATAGATACCGGAAACGCCCTCCAGGACCACCCGCAGACCAGATATACCCCCTGAGAAGGCGGCCGAGTACATCATTATCTCGCCTGCCGTGAGTGACAGGGATTTCGCTATATTAACGTATATGATGTATCCGGTCGCACCGACCGTACTGCACGTTACCAAAACCCACGTGATTGTCTCAGCAATGGTTCTCTGCCGCTGGAGTTGGACATCCTGTCGAAAGAATCTGTGTGCGGCGGTGCTCCATTTTGCGAACAAGTGCCGGCACAGCCTGAAACTCAGTATCTCAGGCACATATTTTCTGGCCATCATAATTCCGGCCGTATATTCAGCCATACGCTTGTCTTCGGTGCGGCTGAATTGCAGTGAGTAATTCTTCTCGCCGTATCGCAGCCGGATAAGCAGCAAAGGAATACAGACTATTACCATAGCGATGAACAGCGCTGCGCTCAGCGTAATAATCAAACCGGCCATCGAAGCAAAAATAATGCCTCCGCGAACCAGAGAGGTTACCTGTGAGACGATAACCATTGGTTTTCCGTCGGTTTCCCTCTGGGCCCTGGTCATCATATCATAAAAATATGGGTCCTCAAAAAAGGCATAGTCGAGCCTCGATGCCCTTTTTATAACGTCGCCTTTCATATTTAATGATAAGCGTCTTGCCATGAAATAGCTTAAATAGGACCCTGCCTGGCTTAGCAGCGCCGCCGCCACAAACACCGCCAATTGCAGTGCAAGCACCCAGGTCAGTGTTCTGAGCTCTTCGGCTCTGGCGTCCTGCGTGATTGTGATAATGGCGTTGAGAACGAGCTTGCCGACATATACCGTCACTGCCGGCGTCAGTCCGGACAGAACAGTAATCAACGTCAGACAAATCACCAACAAAGGGCTGGTTTTAAGAACAGTAGCCAGCGCAAAGGGCAGAATCTCCGCAATGATGCGAAAGCGGTTCCTCTTGTTCGCTTGAACGCGGCTGGACCAGGCAGAACCATTATTGGGCTTGTTGTTATCACGCCGCTGCTTTGAAATCTTTTTGTCGGGCATTATTCAGTTGGCAATCCTGATTGCGGCAAGCAGATTGTGATTGTTGCAGGTAAACCGATGTCTCCTTCATTTTCATTCCGACTTCTTCATATCGGATGCTTGCTTTCTGATACCGCTGTTGTGTCGTTTCCGGTGGTTTTTGATACCGTGCCGGCGGCGGAGGCGCAGCTACCTGTTACTTAATGAGAGAAATCCCGATTTTCTCACACAGATTTTGCGACTCCGTGAAAGAATTTCCGTATTTCCTTTTATCAGCGAAAGTTAAAAGGGTCGCATTTTTGTCTTCCTTGCCGACAATTTCTGTTTTCCCGGCATAGTCTGCGTGTATGAACCGTTCATCAATCTGCGCAGTTCCTTTCGCGCCCGATGCAGGTTGCTGTAAATTGACTGGACAGAACAATGAAGGATTCTTGCTGCATCCGACGCGGAATAGCTACTGACGTAGACCAGTTCAAAAGTCTGTCTTTGTTTGTCCGGCAGTTGAGCGATTAGCTTCTTTAACTTCTCAATGGTATCGGCAGTATAGTTAATTGCACTGCTTTGCGATAAACTCGAGGCCAAGAGCGAGGAGTCGCTGATGCCAAGAGCTTTTTCTCTTGAAGTTTTGAATTTGCTCTCTCGTAAGACATTCTTGGCGCAGCCGAAGAGGTACGTCCTGAAGGCAGCAGCAGGACGATATTTCTCCCGGTGCTGCCATATACGTGCGAAAACATCCTGGGCAATATCCTGGGGGGATTCGTAAGATTTGCCCAGACTAACCACATAGCTCACCACGGTCGCAAAGTATTTTTTGTAAAGACTGGCGTAAGCTGTTTTGTCTCCCCCGGCCGCTTTTAACATCAGCCGCGTATCCTCATCCAAGGTGTATCCCTGAATCGTTCTTCGTTTCAATCTGAGCTTCTCCGTTGGCAACCGGGCTGCGTAGACAGTGCTCTTTGCGAAATCCAGAATATCTTGCCGATAGCGAGCGCAACAAGTAAACGTTTAGTAAAAGACCCACATAGAACAGCCTTTGCCGCGCCGTGGAACTAGGGCAGCGGCTTGTATGAGAAGGTCACGTCCCTGAGGTATCAGGACGGAGTTGCAGTCAGAATGGCTGATAACGAAAGAGAGCTGCAAGGAGCCGGTTCTTTACAGTGACAACAGGCTTGCCACTTCCGTCGATTTCCAGGTTGTCAAATTTTCTTCCAGCTTTTTTACCTTTTTTTACAATAGGCAGTTTCGGTGGGCACGACAGGGGGCTTGCCGATGCCAAGAACGTGCCGGGCGCGCGACAAGGCAGTCTCTGCTGGAAAGACGGCAGCGGCGACTTCTGGCTGTTCGGGGGTTACGGATATGACTGTAGCGGAGGCTATGGGTACCTGAGCGCTTTATGGAGGCTGCAGGACTTTTGCGCGAAGGTGAGCCCGGCTGATTTGAATCGTGACTGTACGATTGACTTCATTGATTTATCGATACTCGCCGACGAGTGGGGCAGGAATTACTGGCAATAACGAACTGAAGTGCGCGTTGCAGGAGGTCCGACCAGTGCAGGGCTCGGTGTACGTTCTTCTTTGAACTGCCGAAACACGAGATGCAGGTTAAAGATAAAGGCGCCAAGGTTATAACAGAAGTGCCAGATTAAATCCCGGCTATTGCGACCTAGACATTGGTACGACCCGTAATACCACCTGTGCGTACCAACCGGCTGGATTGCTGCCTTGACGGAAAAATTAGAACGCATCCAAATACGTATCGATTTCCCAGTTTGTGACCTGCTTTTTGAACTCGTCCCACTCTTTCGTTTTGACGTCGATATATCTTTCGTAGAGGTGCTCGCCGAGCACATTCCGCATAAGCTCATCCTTTTTCAGCTCATCCAGCGCTTCGGCCAGCGAGCCCGGCAGGACATCAATATTTCTTTGCACGAGGCTCTCGCCATCGAGCTGGTAGATATTCTCCTCGACCGGCTCAGGCGGCTCGAGGTTGTTTTTGAACCCGTCCAGGCCCGCACTTAACATAACTGCAAAGGCCAGATATGGATTGCAGGCAGGGTCGGGGCACCTCAGCTCGATTCGTGCCGCTTCGCTCTTTGCGCCGAACCATTTCGGCACTCTCAGGAGAGCGGAGCGATTCATTGCAGCCCAAGTGATGTAAACGGGCGCTTCGAAGCCGGCTACCAGTCTCTTGTACGAATTCACCGTTGGACAAAGGATTGCGCACATCGCTTTTACGTGTTTTACCTGACCGGCTAGGAAACTGCTGGCAACCTTTGACAGATTGTATTTGCGGTTTTTGTCATAGAAGGCGTTGGTCTTGGCCTTGGTATCAAACAGACTTTGATGTATGTGCATGCCGGAACCAGCGGCGCCCATTATCGGCTTAGGCATAAACGTGGCGCGCATATTATACATCTGGGCTATCTTCTTCGCGCTGAACTTCAATGTCACCACCTTATCGGCTATATCCAGGCAGTGGCCGTAATGGAAGTCTATCTCGTATTGGCCCAGGCCGACCTCATGGTGCGAAGTTTCGACTCTTATCCCGAAGTTCTCGAGAGCGGTGACTATCTTTTTTATCACCTTGTAGCCTTCGTGAGAAGAAAGGTCGAAGTAGCTGCCGTAATCTATGGGAACGGTTCTTTTTTCGCTGTCGGTCTTAAACAGATAGAATTCCGGCTCGGGTCCGACATTAAACACAAACCCCGCCCGTTCCGCCTCTGCCAGGGCCCGCTTCAGAACGAACCTTGGGTCGCCTTCAAAGGGCTTGCCGTCGGGGCGATAGATATCACAGATAAATCTTGCCGTTTTGCCCTCATCGGCCAGCCAGGGCACTACGGCGAACGTATTAAGGTCCGGCTTCAGGAACAGGTCGCTTTCCTGTATCCGGGCAAAGCCTTCCACCGAAGAGCCGTCGAACCAGACCCCGTCCCGCGCCGCATCTTCAAGCTCTTCGACCGGGATGATAATCTCCTTTGTCACGCCCAACAAGTCGGTGAACTGCAGAGTGACAAACCCTATTTCGTCTTTCTTCACCTGTTCAACGAGTTTCTTGATTTCCATTTAGGTCTTCCTGCAATAACGCTTTACCCTGAGTCTACAGCCTGAAACCATACGAAAAGCACACCGATGCCTATTCTTACTTCTGTCTCAAAAAGAGCAAGTCAATTTTCAGTTTTTTCAGCAGGTGCAGCCTGCAGTTCTTCAGAAAGCGGCGATACGACCCGGCAATTATGAATACCGGTTGTCCGGCGGCCCGGCAAAGGACAGAGAATCCATCATCGCCCGGCCCATCTTACAGTGTAATGCCGCAGGACATAATTACCAAATCCGTCCGTTCAGTCCAGCCGATGCTGCGCCAGAAACGACGGGCGTCAACATTTTGCTCAAAAACAAATACATGGCACTTGCGGAGCCCAAGCAGCCGCAGCCTGGAAATTGCCTTTTCCACCAGAGTTCTGCCGATACCCTTGCCGCGGTGCGGACCGGCAACAGAGAGGTGATGCATATAACCTCTGCGTCCGTCGTGACCACACAGAACGGCGCCGACAATCCTTCCGTTTTCCAGCGCAGCAAGACTCAGGCCCGGGTTGCGCCGCAGGTAAAGTGCAATCCTCTCTTTGTTATCAATATCCCGGTCCAGTCCTGTGCCCTCGACCGATTGCCACAACGCCAGAACTTCTTCGACCTCTTCGAACGAGATTTCCCTTATTTCCATAACTACCTGCCCGTTCCTGCCTATAAAAACTCGGCTAATTAAAAAAGCCTTCCAGGATTTAATACCCTGGAAGGCTTCCAACTTCTTGCAAAAATCGATTCCTCTTAGGGTGTTTTCTCCTTAACATACGCCGTAAAGTCCGGCTGCATCCTCTTCTTGCCTGCCGGCACGACCAGTGGGCGCACATCTGCCGTGCCTGCCCACAGGCCCAAAAGAATCTGCTCTATACAATTCTGCGTCATCAGATACACCTTTAAGAAAACCGATGCGGCAAAGTTACCGACATCAGCAGTTCCTGTCAATATCAAACTTGTAAAAAATAATATTTTTTTGTGTGTACCGGCACATTGCAACCTAAGGTGAAGCAGCCAGGATGATTCCAGGTCACTTGCCCGTCAGCCCAAATCAGACCTTGCCGAATGTGAATTTGTGCTGGTCGGCGTCTATCTTCACCTTGTCGCCCTCGGCGAATTTGCCGGCCAGCAGTTCGGACGCAAGGGCGTTTTCCAGTCTTTGCTGAATCGTCCGCTTTAACGGTCTTGCCCCAAATACGGGGTCGTAGCCCTCGTCCGTAATCAGTTTGCGGGCGTTTTCGGTAAGCTCAAGCTCAATCTTGCGGCCCCTGAGGCGCTCGGCCAGGTAATTGAGCTGGATGTCAACGATTTTTTTCAGGTCGTCCTTTGTAAGCATGTGGAAGACGATTATCTCGTCAATCCGGTTTAGGAACTCCGGCTTGAAATGCTGCTTGAGGGCGTCTTTGACGTGGGCCTCTATCTCCCAGTCGGCGCCCGATTCTTCGGTAAGCTGCTGAATCTGCTGGCTGGCGATGTTGCTGGTCATAATAATGACCGTGTTCTTGAAGTCCACGGTTCGACCCTTGCCATCGGTGAGTCTGCCGTCGTCGAAGACCTGTAGCAAGACATTGAAGACTTCCGGATGGGCCTTTTCGACTTCATCGAGCAGAATCACAGAATACGGCTTTCGACGGACCGCCTCGGTCAGCCGGCCACCTTCCTCGTAACCCACATAGCCCGGAGGGGCGCCGATAAGTCTTGCTACCGAGTGCTGCTCCATAAACTCGCTCATATCAATCCGCACCATAGCGTTCGGCGAGTTGAACAGGAACTCGGCCAGCGCCTTCGAAAGCTCGGTCTTGCCCACGCCTGTCGGCCCGAGAAACAGAAATGAACCAATCGGGCGATTCGGGTCGCCGAGTCCGGCCCTGTTCCGCCGAACCGCATTGCACAGGGCCGAGACGGCCTCATCCTGCCCCACCACCCTTCTCCGGATAGACTCTTCCATCTTCATCAATCGCTCACGCTCTGCTGTCAGCAGTTTTGCAACCGGTATTCCGGCCCACCTCGAGACAATCTGAGCGACGTGCTCTTCGGTCACTTCGTTCTGGATTATTTTGCCGCTGTCGGATTGGGCAAGCTCGCTTTCCTTTTGCTGCAATTGCTTTTCCAGCTCTCCAATCGCCCCGTATTTCAAACGAGCGGCGGTCTCAAGGTCTCCCTTCCGCTGGGCATTTTCAAACTGATTTTGCGCGTCTTCGATTTCCTGTTTGAGCTGCTTTATCCGGTCAATATGGCCTTTTCCTTTCTCCCACTCGGCAGTGAGCTTTTTGTCGCGTTTTTGCAATTGTTCCAACTGTTGTTCAGCTTTGCCGAGGCGTTCTTTGCTTGCCTGGTCACTTTCCTTTTTCAGCGCCTCTCGCTCGATTTGCAGTTGGACAATTCTCCTTCGGATAGAGTCCAGCTCGGCAGGCAGCGAATCATTTTCTATTCTCAGTTTCGAAGCAGCTTCATCAATCAAATCTATTGCCTTATCCGGCAGCCAGCGGTCGGAGATATAGCGATTCGATAGAGTCGCCGCCGCCACCAGCGCCGAGTCTGTAATCCGCACGCCATGATGCGTATCATAGCGTCCTTTGAGACCTCTGAGAATCGCGATGGTTTCTTCAACGCTGGGCGGGTCAATCGTTATCGGCTGAAAACGTCTCTCCAACGCAGCATCTTTCTCGATGTACTTGCGATAGTCATCGATTGTGGTCGCCCCGATGCAGCGCAGCTCGCCTCGTGCAAGCGAAGGCTTGAGCAGGTTGCCGGCATCGACCGCCCCTTCGGCTTTTCCGGCGCCGACGACGGTATGCAATTCATCGATAAAGAGGATTATCCGGCCTTCGGCGCCGACAACTTCCTTCAGCACAGCCTTGAATCTGTCTTCGAATTCGCCCCTGAACTTCGTCCCTGCAATCAGGGCGCCCATATCCAGCGCGATGATTGTCTTTTCCTTCAGGCCCGCAGGGACATCGCCTGCAAGTATTCGCTGTGCAAGGCCTTCAACGATTGCCGTCTTGCCGACGCCAGGCTCACCGATAAGGACGGGGTTATTCTTTGTACGCCGGTTGAGAACCTGCATGCATCTGCGGATTTCTTCATCCCTGCCGATAACGGGGTCGAGCTTTCCCTTTTGGGCCATTTCCAGCAGGTCAATCCCGTAGCGCTGCAGCGCCTGGTATTTTGCCTCGGGGTTCTGGTCTGCTATCTTGGCGCCGCCGCGTATTTCCTCAAGAGCGCCCTCGATTTGCTCCGGCGCAACGGCGTTGAGACGCAGTATCTCCGCCGCATCGCTTGGAGCCGATGCAAGGGCCAGGAACAAATGCTCGACGCTGAGATACTCGTCACCCATCTTGTCGGCCCGATTCTGAGCATCGAGCACAATCTGGTTAAGGGCGGCCTCCGGCATAATCTGAACGCTGCCTTTACCCTCCGGCAGCCGGCCGAGCTCGCTTTCCGTCATATCCTTTATGCGCGAGACGCTCGCGCCGATTTTTTTCAGAATCATAACAACAACGCCCTGTTCGTCGTCGCAGAGTGCGCTCAACAGGTGCAGCGGTGAAAGCACCGTATGCGACCGGGCCATCGCGAGCTGCTGGGCGGTAGCCAGGGCCTCCTGGGCCTTTATTGTCAATTTGTCAAATTTCATTGCTTTACCTCGTAAATTCTTGTTTTAATCGGTTCAATATAAAAGATGTGCAAACCGCGTGCCCAAAATCCATCATTTGATAACTACTGTTCAACAAAACACTTACAGCTTCCAGCCGACCCAGTCCTGTGCCAAATTGGCAGATAAATCACCTGCCGGGCCCGAAAATCCGTCGGTTCGTTTTTTGCTTGCCAATCCGGACATATTCTGGTATATTGTCAAGTGGCTTATGGTCAAAAATTAGGAGGATAAAATGCAAGGGGCAAGAGCATTTTCTGCCCTGGTTACAATTGTCTTGCTGACAGCAGGCATTTGTCCGGCCAGATACTCCGGCGGAACCGGTGAGCCGAACAGTCCCTACCGAATAGCCACGGCAAATGACCTGAACGACATCGACAATCACGTTGAGGATTCCAACAAGTGCTTTGTGATGGTCAATGACATCAATCTGGCCCAATATACAGGCACGCAGTTCAATATCATTGATTATTTTACTGGTGTCTTTGACGGAAACGGCCATGCAATTTCCAATTTCACTTATGATGGTGGTGCCAGCAAGGTCGGACTATTTGGGCATGTTGGGCGTCTTGGGTGTCTTTTCTGCTGGGATGTATTGATCAAGGACCTGACTCTAATCGACCCGAACGTTAGTGCACAATTCGCTGACTTCGCCGGTGCCCTGACAGGAACAAATGGGGCAAGCATCAGGGGCTGCAAGATCCAGGGGGGAAGAATTTCGGGCGGAAGTGAATGTATGGTGGGTGGTCTGGTAGGACATAATGGGAGCATAATCGAAAAATGTAGTTCGACAGCCTCGGTTAGCGGAGGCCACTATGTTGGCGGCCTTGTTGGTGCGATGATCGAATTCCAACCCGCAGGTATTGACCTGATATCCAACTGCTGTTCGGGCGGCAGCGTTTCGGGACCTGCTGATTTCACAGGCGGATTGGTGGGATCCAACGCGCACACCGTTGAAAACTCGTACTCATCCGCACAAGTCGCGGCAGGTCCGAATGCGGGCGGTTTAGTGGGATATAGTCATGAGTATGCGCGCTACGTTAAGTGCTTCTGGGACAGCGATGTAAATCCGGACGTAAACGGGATAGGAAATAGGACGGACCCGAATGTGACAGGAAAGACGACGGCCGAGATGCAGACGGAGAGTACGTTTACGGACGCGGGTTGGGATTTTGTGGAGGTTTGGAATATTGGTGAGAATCAGACGTATCCGTTTTTGCGGACACATTCGGCCGGGGATATCAATCACGACGACCGGGTCAATTTTCTGGACTTGGCTATACTTGTTGACCACTGGCTTGAAGATGGCTTGTAAGTCCGGCCTTAATCGGACACAAGGTCCTCCATCTGGGCAACGAGCCGCGGCAAATCCTCGGTGACTGTTTGCCACACTACATCCAGATTGACGTCAAAATAGCCGTGAATGAGCCGGTCACGCATTCCTATAATGCTCTTCCAGGGCAAATTGGGATGCTGCTGACGAAATTCCTGTGAAATACCTCGTGCCGCTTCCCCTATTATCTCAAGAAGCCGAACCAACGCGAGGTTCAACTTACGGTCGTTGTCCAGGTCTTGCCGGCTGCGGTCCTTCACGAATTCAATCGCTTCACGAGCGGCATCAAGAACATGCTTTATCCGAACGCTGTCATCTTCGAACATATTGCATTTCCGCTGAGGCAAGCACTTTATCACGGAAGTATCGGCTCAAATCCTCCGGCGTTCGCATATCTACCTTGCGTCCGCCGAATAGGCCGGATAATTCCTCCTGCATTTCGAAAAGTCGGAAAAAACCCGGCACACGACCCGGAATGAAATCCACCAATACATCCACATCACTGTCTGGTCCAAAGTCATCCCGCAGCGCCGAGCCAAAGACAGCTAACCAGGTAATATAATGGCGCTCGCAGAAAGCCGTAATTTTAGCTTCATTTCTTACCAGCTTCTTGTTCATGCCTTTGCCCTGACCGGCTCTGTGGAATAAGAATTATGTCTCACTTGATTCAGGCTTATAATAAGCATAATCGCAATGTATGTCAATGGTCTAACCGATTATTGAATCCCTAATCCGTTGTACGCTCCACATCGTTGAGGCAACTAAGTTTGTGGCTGATTTAGCGGCGGACTCTCAGCATTTTATATGCGTCTTCGCCGCCGTTTATCAGGTGAATCAAAGGCTGGGGCCTGTCAACGCCTTCGACGAACTTCGGCCTGGCAGCCCACGGCGTGACGCTTAGTACGCCGGTCAAATCCATCCAGTGCTGCAGACGAGCGACCGGCAGCTCCCACGTCATATGCAAGTGATTGGCCGGCGGATATTGTTTGTACTCGTACATCGTGGCATATTTCGGCACGATGAAGGTGTGCGGCCAGATGGGGGTGGTCAGATTACACATCGCCTCGCCGAGTTTCGCGGGCACTTCGGTGGTATGGGCCTCGTCCCAGACCATGCTAAATAGCCCGCTGACGCTGCTGTAGGCGAGCCGGCCTGCGATACCTTCTATCCCGGCAGGCGTCATAAACGTCACGGAATTGCCGCCGCCGGGGAAATAATCCGCATCGGCAATCGGCATAGTCAGCCCGGCCATAATCTGGCTTACCGATGCTCCGGGCCTTGCCGCCCAGTCGAAAGAGGCGCTGCCGGAGTTGTCGCCGTCGACCAGGCCCTTGGTCAGCCAGTCGGCCTTTTGGTTCGCTGCTTTTATGTCGAGCTTTTTGGCCAGTTGCTTTATTTCCCAGGCCTCCCAAACCTTTCTGAAGTCCATAAACAGGGGCGGATTTCCTCCGCTCAGATAGGTCATAAAGAGCATCGAGAGAAGTCCCTGCACGTCGGCTTCGGTGGCATACGGCAGCGGGGCCTTTCGGCCGGTGTAGTCGAATGTGCTGTTGAAGAACGACTCCATAACGTCGGCCACCGGCAGCGGAATGCCCCGTGGGTCGCTTCCCCATTCGAGCTGGCTCATAAAGCCGCCGCCGACTGCGTTCAAGTCGGCCATCAAATCGCGGACAATAAGGTACATCGCCAGGCTCGTATCGAATCTTTCGCTGTCGGCCTCGTCACGCAGCTCGAGACGTTTGCCGACGTACCTGTTAATCCAGCGGCGTAAGGTCTTGAGTTCTTTTTCGCTGTACGCCTTCTTGTTGAGCATGTCGGCCAGCAGCTTCATATCGAGCCGTGTGATTTCCAGGCCGAACGTGTTCCTTATTGGGATAATATGTGCAAGGGCAGTCTCCATTCCCATTGAGTCGTGCCCGAAGACAACAACTCTCCTGCCTCTGAGCGCCACGGCCGTTACAGCCCCATAGCACCAGTCGATAAGGTTTTTTGCGGTCTGGTCGGTCATCTCCGGATTCAGTCCCGTATCAGGCCAGGTGCCCACGTTCAGGGCCACCATTCGCCCGCACTGGGCCAGCGCACCGTTGGTGGCGTGGGCATAGACCACGCCCGGCCTCGGTCCGCTGTTGCCGCAGGTGATATTTATCGGCGTATTGGGTGGGAACTGCTGCAGTAGCGAGATAGTGGTAAGCTGCGGAAAGGCCCACGTATCCGGCACACATACGAGAATATCGACGCCCGCCTTGCGAAACTGCTGGGCCACGATGTCGGCCTGCGCTTCGCTATCGACCAGCGCAGAAGAATAGACCACCGGCACCGGCGTCTTGTCGGGCATAACAACCGCACCGCTAATGCAGTCTGCTGCCATTTTCGCGATATTCTGGCAGCGTTTTCTGTCGTCGGCGCCAATCCGCGGGTCGCTCGTGGCAAATACCCCAATAACCGGAACCTTCGGAGCAGCTCTTCTTATGTTCGGCAAGCGAGTCGCTTCAATTTTCCTGGCCATTCCTGTACCTCCCTAAACTTGGATATTCTGTCAACTATCGACAAAAAAGTCTTCTTTTTCACCTTGTCCAGTCATGGCAATCTAACGTCGTTGCAGGAATATGTCAAGGACCATTTGCCGGCGTCTCGGGATGCCCAGGGAGCATCGCAGTTCTCTCACAGGGATAAGACATACGAGTGGGAACGCATCGCAAACCGAAAAGCGACACGCAACAGGAGGACTGATTATGCGTATTTGCCGCTTTATGGCGTCGTCGCTTGCAGCCAGTGGTCGGCTATGATTGCAACGTCCAGGAAATTGACTCTATCGTCGTGATTGATGTCCCCCGCCGAGTGCACCCGCAAAAACGGATACGTCTGATTCTCGCCGATACCCCACACCTCCACAAAATCCCAGCCAACAAAACTGTCTTGCTTCTTCATCTCGGCTTCTGACAGAGGCTCTCCAAAACCGTTGTCCGGGCCTGCGGTTTCCAGGAAGTAACTGCCTGAAACGCCTTCAGGCTCTGATCTATATTCGCCGATAAATGCGCCCACAGCCGTGTGATTATTTGCATCATAAACGACCCTTCCAGAGCAATAACAATTCAAAATCTGACCGTATAGCCCTGGCGCCGAGCCGGAAAAACCGCCGGCACTCTCACTGCAGTTCACAGTCACATCCGCATAGCAATTACGAATCTCTCCGCCATATCCGCAATGGTCATATGTGGTTCCATCAAACCCTCCGGCGCCACCCGAGCACGTGACGCTACCTTTGGCGAAACACGATGTGAGATTGCCGCCCATGTTATGTCCAACAACGCCGCCGCACTGTACATCACCAATAATTTCCGCGATAGCGAAGCAGTTGGCTATCTCAGGACCATCTGTGTTGCCCACAATACCACCAGTTGACCATGTGCCTGTTACTTTTCCCCTGAACGAGCAATTTCGAATTTCTGATGCGTCGGGTGCAGAGAAACAGTAACAACCTCCCGTTATCCCTCCACAGGCCTGTTCCCCTTCGACCACGCCGGAAACATGGCAATTTTGAATCACCCCCTCATTCCTTCCTGCGATTCCACCGACATAGTGAGTTCCCTTGATATCGGCTGCCTCCAAACAGGCATTTCGCACAACACCATTGTCCCCGACATAACCGAACAACCCCACCTTAGAGCGATTCACGTCCAATTTGAGATTTGTGATAGTATGTCCGTTCCCGTCAAAAACCCCTTCAAACATAGTATACCACCCACCTGTAGCGCTGCCGGCGATTATGTTGAATTCTGTGCCGTTGTAATCGGCCAGGTTGATGTCGTTTACCATCACAAAGCACTTGTTAAAATCCTCAACGTGGTTGCCGATGTCGTTTAAGTCGTTTGGTGTTTCTATCCTGTATGGGCTATTCGCCTCACCCGTGCCGCCGCTGTATTTGGCCAAAGATGCGTTTGCGGTAAGAAAAACCGCCACCACACCTGCCACAATTGCCCTGCGCGGCGTTATTTGCCATCCGTCAGTCATTTGCCCATCTCCTCAACCGTTCACACGCCCCCCAGTGAACCCTACCATTATAGCAAAAGCCGACGCACCCGGCAAGACAAAGCCTGATAAAAAAACCGCTTTTTATTAATTAGCCCAATGGACCCGCACTACCTGTTTTGCTGCGGGAAGTGATTTTGCCGGATAGCCGGGGGCATTGGCGATGACTTTCAAGGTTCGGCTCCGTCGAGACCGTATAGTATTCGAAGTTGTCTGGTTTGCTAATTTGACAACCCATTTTCGCTTAAATAAGTCGGCTACTGCGGCTGGACCGGTCCTGCCAGGTCATAGGCTACGTATTCGACAAGGGCCTCAACCTCGGCGCCGGCGCCAAAATAAATATAAGGCGAACGCGGCGTTCGATACTTAACGAGCCTGGCCCCGAGAAGCCTGCCGTCACGATATATCTGCACCACACGGTCCGGACGAACGGCCAGGCGGTACACGTGCATCGCATTGGTATTGTCAAGCTGCTCGGCCAGCGGCACATACTGTTTAAACGGCAAAAAGGAAGAGGATTGAACCAGCCCGTCATACCAATAAACGCTGGTATCGGTGACAGTAATGGCATACCGGCTGCCTGCGCCGTCGTAAAGCTCCAAGTCAACGCCGCGGTTGTCGGAATTGTGCTCAAGCAGGCGCGTTTTGATTTCGGCTGTGAATCCCTTCTTCGGGTCCAGCTCACTAAACAGCTCGTTCTTCTCGGTTCTGAGCCAGAATTGCTGCCCGGCATTTGTCTTTATCTTAAGGACGCCGTCCGGGCGAACGCTTAATATGTCGGCCTGCTTAGAACGCGGCCCGTTGTAATTCCAGCCCCAACCATCCTGACCGGGCATTATCTTCGGTTTGTAAACGCCGGATAGAGTCTTTTTGACCGGCAACTTTTGTGCTTTCGGAGCCGGCGCCGCAGGAGGCGCCGCAGGAGGCAGTGTCATAAGCCACTTGAGGTTAAACGCATAATGCTCGCGACTGGTGAGAAGATGAATCACGCCGTCGGCGCTCTGGCAGACGGCCAAGTAACCCACCGGCTCAGCATTTCGCCGGTCCATAATAATCGGGTCGCCGTCCATTGTCTGAATCTCTCGACCGGGACCGTCGTCGGTTACAAGGCGGCGGTATGGCCAGGTTTTGCCCTCGTCGAGTGACACAGCGGCAAACAGACCTGTAACGGCGTGCCGGCCGCCCGCGGCATTTTTGACCGTCATCTCGTGGCAAAAGGATGCAAAGAATATCGGGCCCTCCTTGAGCCTCATCAGGGCAACGCGCCTGCCACTGTGAATAGGCTCAAAGGCGCTTGCCTGATACGCCCAGGTTTTACCCATATCTGCCGAGAAGCTTACGGGCATCTTGCCGTTGATTTGCCCGTGCCTGCCAAATGCCATCAGGCTGCCGTCCGTCAGTTGCACAACGCCACCGTGGGTCCCCCGGATACTACCGCCCGGGTCGAACCAGGTTCGGCCCTCGTCACGGCTTATGGCAATAACTGAGCCGCCCCGGCCATCCATCGGCACGACGATGCGTCCCTTCTGCGTGCGGAATACAGACTCAACAACCTTGTTAGAGCGGTTCGGGTCGTGGTCAAAGATAATCCGGGCCCTCGACCAGGTTGCGCCATTGTCGTCGGACTTTCTCAGCAAAAGAGCTAATCTTCTGTATTTTACTCCAAGCCCATTGAAGTGATAAATGGTATCTTTGCCGTCGTACCAGAGCGCCTGCGTGTGGTCGTTTCTGTCCGGCGCATCCCAGAAAGGCGAGGCGGGCTCCCAGTCCTGGTGACCGTAGCGCAATCGGCTGACCGCGATACCCAGTTCCCTGCCCATTTCTTCCATACAGGTAAACCAGGCCGCCAGCAGGTCGCCGTTGGGACATTCGGTAACCGCAGTGAAATGATTGTGAAAGCCGAAGAGCGGGCCGGTCGCATCGGCGGCGATATTGACAAACACACGCGGCCTGCTGAAGTACGGTGCATCAGGGTCAGGGCCTTTCTTAACATCGACACCGACAGTTTGTCTGACAAATCGCTGGTAGCTCTCGGTTATCTTCGGCAGCGCCTCGGATGCCGGCATCGGGCCTATGACCATGCGAAAGCCTGTCATCCACTGCCTGTCATCAGGGTGCGAACCAAGGCGGTTGGCGCAGCGCAGATAATAGGGTTCTGTCCAATGGCTGCCGCCGCGGGTGACTTTGAAGTCGCCGTCTATTCTGCCTACAGGGTCCACCTGCGGTCCGGGCTCGTAGGGGCCGTACCAGTCGCAGCACCACTCTTCAACATTGCCGTGCATATCATACAGGCCCCAGGCATTAGCTGGTGTCCGGCCAACCTTCAGTCTATGGTCGGAAGACTCCGGAGCTTCCTGAAACTCCCGCGGCAAAGTTCGGCCTGTATAAAACGGAGCGTTCGTCCCGGCCCGGCAGGCATATTCCCACTCGGCCTCTGTCGGCAGACGATAAGCAAGGCCCTCTTTGTCCGAAAGCCACCTGCAGAAGGCGACCGCATCGCGCCAGCTCACGAAGATTACCGCCTCATCATCGCTTTCGGAATAACCATTTCGGCCGCGCCATTTCCTGTGGTTGGGGTCAAAACGCTCATACTGAGCGTTTGTAACTTCATAAACACTCATATAGAAGGGCCTGGTAATCCGGACGGGATGGTTTGGATGCTCATCAAAATCCCCCGTCCGAAAGTGTCCCTTCTTCGTCAGCAGCTCCTTCGCCAGCGGTGTGCCTTCAAAACCCATAAGGAACCGGCCTGGCTCAATGCGGACAAAGCCCATACCGATGGAGTTTGCGTAATTGCTGTCCGCCGGCATCTCAGGCGCAGCTCCGGCCCCAATCGCTGTGGAGGCTGCTGTTAGAAAGACAGTGATTTGCAGCAGTGTACGATTCGTGCCAAGGTCCTCCAAGTTTCTCGTATTTAATGTTCTGGGCAGCTTATCGTTTCTCGTGAATCGAATTTCGAGATACGAGCTGCGCCAAAGGTTTAATCCTTCACTCTGCCACTGACAAACTTCTTCTGGCTTATCAGCTTACCCGACGGGTCCCAGCATCTTGCGATTCCGTGACACATGGAGTTTCGCCAGGCGGACTCGGCTTTCTTCTGTCCGTTCGACCACCATTGTGTCCAGACACTGCTGCCGTCGCCTTGATGCTCCCACTGCCATTTCTTTTTGCCGTCCCCGGTCCAGTAGGTCTCGGCGCCGACTTTGCGCCCGAGTCTGTAGCCGGCCTCGTACTGCTTGTGGCTGTTCTCGTAGTACCAGGTCTCGGCCCCATCGAGCAGGAACCGGCCGTCATCGGCAACACCGCCGTTGTAGATGAGCCTGACCTTGCCGCTGGCGTAATTCTCCCGGTATTGCCGGACCTCCGCAACTTCCGTAGCCGTGGACTCCATCAACTCGGCATCCGAAATACCGTCGAACCTCGTTTTGTCCTCGAGAATCCAGGGCTCGTTAAATGCGAAGTGCAGGCAGGGCCTGTTCATAGTCGTAATCAGGTGAATCATCCCGTTTGGCGCCTGGCGCGCCGTTGAGTAGCCAATGGTGTCGGCGCCGCCAAGACGATTCTTATTCTCATGTTTTTGAGTGCCGACGAGCTTCTTAATGTGCCAGGTTTTTCCTTCGTCTTCGGATACTGCCGCATAAGAACCTCTGTCGGTGATGGCGTCCGGGCGGTTTCCTCCGGGGTCCTGGAAATCACCGGCGAAGAACAGACGACCGCTCTGCAATCGCTGAACGACAGGCCGCTGGTTGGAGCCCTGAGAGGCAAACGGCGTCTTGCTCTTCTCCCACGTTTTGCCCCCATCGGCTGAAATTGCCTTCGGCATAAAGCCCTCGATATTGGTGTTCTTGCCTCCCATTCCAAGGATACTGCCATCCTTCAAGAGCACGTAGCTCGTATGGCGTCCGGCGCTGCGTCCGCCGGTATCGTACCACGTCTTGCCGTCGTCCTGTGTGGCCCAGAGAACCGACCTGCCGCCGGAGCCATCGCTGGCTACGTACATAGTGCCCTTGAGGTCCCGCAGGGCCGTATTGATGGGCTGCTTGGAATGCGAACCAACCTTGCCCTTGAAGTGCGGAAACTTGATGTCCGCCCAGGTCGCACCGCTGTCCTTGGACCAGGTCCAGTTAAAAGGAAACGCCTTTCCTCCATTGAACCTCGGACTGCCCCAGAATAAGTATAGCGTGCCGTTGTCGTTCCAGAGCAGAGGCGCATGGTCGTTCAAATCCACAAAGTCAAGCAGCGGACTTGGCATATCCCACTGCTCGGCACCGAATCGCAGCCGCGCGGCAATCACCGACACTCCCGCCTCGTACTCATCATAAGAAGTGTAGATAACCATCAACACGTCGCCATTTGGGCAAACCTCAAGGCTCGGACTGTGGTTGTGACCTCTGAATGACGGGTGCAGGCCCGCCGCGTCTATCTCTTGCCTGCTGCAGTTCTCCAGCGGAGTCGGAAGCAAATAACGCTTCCTGAAATATGGCTTTGTCATATCAGGGCCCTTCGTCATCAATTGTATGTTCTGCCTGACACCCTGTCGGGCGAAGGGGCCCTCACAAATGAGCGGTCTGCTTTCGGGCATTGGAGCCTGCACAACACGAAAGCCAACGCAATGGGTGCCGAATGGTTCTTCGGAAGAGTCCAGGTTCGGCTCAGAATACGGCCCGAACGACGGCGCAATTGACGCCCGATTCGCCGAGCGCCCGTAGCGGTCGTCGTCGCTGTCCATCCCGCCGCCGCGGATGACCTTTGTCATACCGCTTGCAGGCCCAATCGGGTCGAGCTGGTCGGTCAGCGGATATTCGGCGTACCAATCATGGCACCACTCCCGCACGCCGGTATGCATATTCTTCAGTCCCCAGGGATTGGCGGTCTCGTGCTCAGGCGCTTTAGCGCCGCTGGAGAAAGGCGTTGTCGTGCCGGCCCTGCAGGCGTACTCCCATTCGGCCTCCGTAGGCAGACGGTACGGCTTTCCCTGCGCTTTGCTTAGCCAACGGCAAAAATCCCGGGCGTCGTACCAACTAATGCCGGCCACATAGGGACTGTATTTTTCGTTGACCGTGGCGTCAGGATGGAACTGCCGGTATTGCTCCAGGGTCACTTCAGTCTCCGAGATATAAAACGGCTTGCTGACAATGACCTTGTGCGCGGGCTGCTCATCCCAGTCACAGTCATCCTCATTACCTTCCTGGCCCATCAAAAATACGCCTGCTTCGATGCGAATCATCTTGATGCCGACGGAATTGGTGTACTCTTTCGGCAGCACCGTCCCGGCCTGGGTCGGCACAACACCGGCCAAAAACAGACAAATCAGTGGTATCAATCGAAACTGGCGAAAACCCTGTCTGGTCGTTTTTACAGCCATTTTTACTCTCCTACAAGAGACTCAACTCACAATCCCGATGTCAACATCAAGCCAGGAACACAAAGCCTCGATACTATGTCAAAGCACCCCCAATGTCAACCGCAGGCTGTAAAACACCGGACTGACGGGTTAGGCTATTTTATGCTTGCAGGATTTCCAGCAGCCGTGTTAGATTGTCCCGGTTCCGCCACAGGCGGATATAGAACCGGATTCGAGAATCTAACCGTCTAACTTGCTGTTATTGTTATGCGCAGCGATATGATTCTAATTCTTGGCGTGACCGGCTCGGGTAAAGGACGCTTGGCTTTCGAGCTGGCCAAGGCTGTCGGCGCCGAGATTATCAGCGTCGATTCGATGAAGGTCTATCGTCGAATGGATATTGGCACAGCCAAGCCACCTGTACAGGCCCGCAAAGAGATTCAATATCATTTAATTGACGTGGTCGAACCGAGTGACTCATTCAGCGTTGGTCTGTTTTTGGATATGGCCATGGCCGGTGTAGAGCAGATAAAGAACCGAGGCAAGCCCGTAATAGCGGTCGGCGGAACGGCTTTGTACATAAAGGCGCTGCTTTACGGGATATTTGACGGTCCCGGAGGCGACGAACAAATACGCCGGCAATTACAAGACCGCGCAGAAGCCGAGGGTCTTGAGCAGCTCTACCGGCAATTGCAAAGCATCGACCCGACCGCCGCGGAAAACATACACCCCAACGACGCAAAGCGGCTCATTCGCGCGCTGGAGGTCTTTCAAATCACCGGCAAGCCAATATCAAGCCTTCAAAAACAATGGCACCCGAACCAGACGGCGCACGACTGGACTGTAATAGGACTGCGAAGACAAAAAGCCGACGCAAGTGGGCGTATAAACAGCCGAGTAAAAACGATGATGGAAACAGGTCTTGTCGAAGAAGTAAAATCGCTTCTGGCTGAAGACAAGCCGCTCGGCAAACAGGCCCGCTGTGCTATCGGCTATGCGGAAATCATAGAACACCTCCAGGTCGGCTTGAGTTTGCAGGAGGTTGTCGAACAAGTAAAAAAGAACACGCGCCGGCTGGCAAAGAATCAGCGAACCTGGTTCAAGACCTTTTCAGGGGTGAACTGGCTTGACATTCAGCCCGAAGAGACGACCCAGGTCACCCTGGAGCGAGCAGAAGCATTACTGGCAAACATCAGAGACAGCAAGCCGCCACAATAGTATCCGGCGGCTCAGACAGGCTGCAACTGCTGTTCGGCGCGAAGCACTGCGGCTGTATCGCCCAGCACAAGCTGTTTGACCAAACTGGCCGGGACCAGATTAATTTCCATTCTGAAGATTTTTTCCTCAACCATCGACGCGATGGTTCGAGCTGTCTGCCGGCACAGATTGTATTTCGCTACCAGGTCGTTTACTATCCTGGATTTGTTCCACTGACACCTGCCGTCGGACTGTTCCATGTTGCAGACTATCTGGGCGTCGCAAAGTTGCTGCACGTCAACCAGGACAACTTCAACCCGCGAGCGTTTGAGTCTGCGTTCGAAATGATGCTCACTTAAGGCAACCGCTGCGTCTTCGTATCCGGTTGCCGCCAGGACCGCCTGGACCATCGACAGTATGTCACTGCTGGTTGCCGTGCGGGAATTCTGTTTGTGGTAGAGGAAGTAGGTCACCACCTCTGCCAAATGCTCCGCGACGGAAATGTCGGTGTGGTCAACTCCTTCGAGCGCCCTGCTGATGGCGCCGATGACTTTTGTGTGGAGATATTCCTCTGTAGTGCCATCGGCCTTTATGACTCGCATCTGCATTTGTATGCCCTCCCTTTCACATCCTTGCCTAACGTAACAAACGCGTCGACTCCTTACCAATCCAACCGGCCAGGACTTTGCCGTATCAGTCCGCGAACAGCTTTGGCTGATTGCTATGCTCGGATTCTTCTATAGCCTGACTCACTTCCTCAATCAATTCGCCGGCATCTTCGAACTCGCGATACACACTTGCAAAACGAATGTATGCGACGTTATCAACGGAGCGCAGATGCAGCATAACTTTCTCACCGATAAAAGCCGATGAAACCTCCTTATCAAAGTTCCGAAAGATGTCCTCCTCGACCTTGTCGGCTATCTCCTGAACCTGTTCGACTGAAACAGGTCTTTTGTAACACGCTTTCTTTAACCCGGCAATTACTTTCTCCCGGTCGTAAGGAACTCGCGACTGGTCCTTCTTCACCACCGACAGTCTGAAGCTTTCGCCGATTTTCTCGTACGTAGTAAAACGTCTCCTGCACGCCAGGCACTGCCGCCGCCGTCTGATTATTCTGCCGGCATCGCTCGAACGCGAGTCTACGACCTTATCTCGATTCTCTTTACAGAATGGACATCTCACGAGCACATTCTACCTTAAAGACCGCCCGGATACCACATCTTGAGAACAGCTAAGATTGTAAACCCCGTATATGGTATGTCAACTAAAATATTTTCTAAATTTGCTGGGCGGTGCGGTTGACAAAATACTGCCTGCATCGGACGTGGTCGGCGCCGTCTCCGGCAGGCATAGATAAAAACTGGGCCGGGTAAAGGCGCATTCGTTCGGCCGGCATATTTTTCAAAAAAAAAAAGGCCTCTGCAGCGCTGGCCGCAGAGGCCCAACTCGGAAAGAAACTTACGTGGCCCCCCTAAGGTTCCATCTTAAGCCTTTGCCTCCGGCAAAGATATATCCAAACCCAAGTCAATTTCGCCTTTCCACGGCCCCGGATAACACCATCTACCAGGGTGTATCCGGCAGCGAGCAGACAGCCTTGGCAATATAGAGCAACCTGTCGCATCTTCTCGTCCGCTCTGTTATAAAGTATAATACCAAAACGCCGAAGGGGCAAATGAAATTGTCCTTTTTAACTCTCCAACCGCCCGATAAAATTGCCGGCGTGTATTGGGATTTGAACACTGCGTGAACACAGCGGTTTTTGGTATCTGCCAAGGCATCTGACCGAGCAATCATCCAAGGCATCTTTTCATATCTGCTCAATCTCTGCCTGACTTTTTAAGTGGTCGATATACTCATCGACCGCCTTGTCGCGAATCTGCTCTTCGAGCTCTTTGACTATCAGGTCCTTTACATCCTCGAGAGGAACTACCTCAGAAGGCTTTCTGTCGTACACCTTGGCTATGTGGAATCCAAAACGGCTGCGGAAGACACCACTCACCTGGTCAACAGCCAGGTTAAAGGCCACATCCTCAAACTCTTCCACCATTTGGCCCCTTGTGATATATCCCAAATCGCCGCCGTTTTCAAGACAATCCGAATATTTTGACACGAGCATCTCGAAAATAGCGCCGCCGCTCAATTCATCCTGGGCCTTCCGCATTATGCTATGAGCGGTTTCTTCGTCTGTCCGGGCCCCAATGTATTTTACAATGTGGGCTACCCTGACCTGTTCGGCAGACTTGAATTGTTCCTTGTTCTGCTCATAGAACCGCCCGACAGCTTCGTTTGAAGGCGCAGGCAGGTCTCTGCAGGCATCCTCGAGCAGCTTGTGCACTTTGATATTCAACTGCATCTGTTCCTTAATCTTGGTTTCGTCGTCGGTCTCGAACAGCTTGTGCAGTTGTTCTGGACCGCCACACTGCCGGGTCGTTTCCTCGAAGAGCCTCTCAACCTCCTGCTGAGGTATTTGCATTCCGGATTTCTTAGCCTGCTGATTTAACAGAACCTTTTCAATTACATTCTCTCTGCACCAGTCATACAACTGCGTTTGGCGCTCCTTAGAGTCCTTGTCTTTGAAGACTCTTTCATGGTGTGGTCTTAACCGTTCAACTTCCTGTTGTATTTCTGAATCGTCGATTCTTTCGCCGCCAACAATCAGGGCCATTATTATGCTCCTTCGGTCGTTATTGAATTTAGCCTTTGGCCTTTGCGTACCAGTCGGGGTCCTGCGCCAGTTTTTGCCTGGTCTCGTCGGTCATCACCTTAAAAGCCGGATGCGTGCTCTCCCAGGCACGTTCGGTAAAAGGACTCCGACGCATTTTCTCGGCCTCGACCGCAACTTCGTCAAAATCGCTGCCGTAGATATGGAGCGAATCACTTACGTCGACATATCTGCCCACCGCCACCGGCTCTGCCAGCTTATGTGAAATCCGCCCGGCAATCATTCTTTGCAGCTCGGTAAACGCATAGACGTTCATAAACCACGCCTTGTAGAGGTCCCTGCTGCGCCAATGCGTATTCATATTCAGTACAATTTGCCCGCCCCTGTCGGTGGTCAACCGGCACCATACTCTTTGAAGACAGGGCGGGTCGTCGGTGCCGGGGTCGGCAGTGGGCATCCAGGTTATCGCCTGGGCCCTGCGGCTGTGGCCGGCCTGCGACAGGCGGTCGATGATATACTGAATCTGGTCGAACTTTTTGAAAGGCCTGGCCGAAGCCGCATCCCGTATATCCCCCACCGGACAATAGGCAAACAGCCTCTCATGATAGGTATAAGTCCATTTGCCGCCGGCAGGGTCAATCCAGTGGTCGTGAATGCCGCCGACCACTTCCTGACGATAGACCTCAAGCTCCGCAGGTCCGCCGGGGAAATTCTTATGTATCCTCGGCTCGGCGAACGGAGCGGTTATGGTCACTATAACCGTCGCGTCCTTGCTGGCGGGCTCGCCGGGCTTGTCGTACTGAGTCTTGACATCGAGGCCCTCGTCCCAGACGGCCAGAACAGCTTTCTCCCAGGCCTCCGGCAGACAGTCAGCAGTTATCGAAATTACAGGTATTTGGCCGGCAGACATCACACCATCATCTATTTGTATTCTTAACTGTGAAGGGTTTGGTTCCCGGCCTGGGTTCGGCAAATCTGCTCAAATCCAGTTCTTCCTCTTTGATATTATAGCGTCCGCGAAAACGCTCCGGCATATCCGCCAGCATCTGTGTGGCACGGTAAGCATACCAACTGTCCGGCCATCTTGTGATTATTCGCCGACAGTTGTCTACCATAAGCTTATACCCGGTCATTGGCAGCCGCCCTATGCCCCGTCCGGGCACAGCCACGTTCAAATATCTCTGGGCCTCAATAGCATCTATCTCTGTCAGCTCGCTGAAATACACGGTGACTGTTTCCGGGGGCTTTGGGCTCGGGCTGACCGTGCCGGTCGTATCATCGGTATTCGTCTGTTGTACGGGCTGCTCATTGGGTGACACGGGCTTCGGCGGGGTCAGGTATTTCTGCTTGTCCTCCTTGATAACATCATCAAAGGTCTTCTGCCTGGGCGGTGGTGCGGGCTTATCGCCGGAAGACAAAAAGGCGTTCACCAGCACAATCACCACCACAACACCAACTGCAACACCAGCCACTTTCAACCAGAATGTATTCATAAGCACTCACCCGCCCTTCCGGTAATGATTGCTTATTGATAAAACCAAACCAAATGCTAAAATAGATTATAAACAACTTGCCATAAAGTTTCAATGGTAGATTTGAAAAGGCTTTTATGTTCACAGGGCTTGTAGAAGCAATTTGCAGGGTAACGTCGGCCCGGCCGACAGGGGCCGGGCTCCGGCTGGTCATTGACTTGGGCGACTTAGCCAACCAGGCCAGAACCGGCGATAGCATAGCAATAAACGGCGTTTGCCTGACCGTTTCGGAACTGGCAGGCAAAACGGTCGGCTTTGACGTGAGCGGCGAAACGCTGGCAAAATCGAACCTGGGCCAGCTAAGACCGGGCTCGGCAGTCAACGTTGAGCTTGCCTTAAAACTCACAGACCGGCTCGGCGGCCACTTCGTACTTGGGCATATCGACGGCACGGCAACGGTTAAGGCAATCGACAGGCACGGGCAATTTGCCGATATGACATTTGCCGTCACGGACGAATTGCTTGACCAGATGGCGCCCAAAGGCTCGGTCGCCGTGGACGGAGTAAGCCTGACTATAGCAAATGTGACAGGACAGGATTTTAGGGTGACTATTATACCGCAAACGCTGGAAAGAACAACGCTCGGCACGGCAAAGCCCGGCGACAAAGTGAACATTGAGACCGATATAATCACTAAAGCTGTAAAGAGACAGCTTGAAAAGATTCTGCCGACAAAAGAGAAACTGACGGTTGAGAAACTGCGAGAATCAGGCTTTTAGCTTCGCGGCGCAGGCAGATGCGACCGATGGGCCGCGCAACCTGAAAATATGAACAGAATAAACGGAAACAATTCGATAACGGAGCAGCCGGTCATAGGTATAACGATGGGCGACCCTGCCGGCATCGGGTCGGAGGTGATTGTAAAGGCGCTCACCGACCCTGAGCTGCGCCGGTCTGCGCAGTTCATCATCTTCGGTATGAACGAACACCTCTGTTATGCCGCCGACCGGGCCGAGATAGAACCTTACTGGGGCAGGCACCAGCACGAAAAAATCCGCAGGGACTATCCCTGCAAGGTCGTGGTTGCAGACTATGACGAATATTCATTCCCTGCCTGGGTCAAAAGACCCAGCGTAGCAGCCGGCGAATCGTCCATACGGTTTTGCCTCGACGCCATTGACGCTGCCAAGGCGGGGCTAATCGATGCTGTAGTTACCGCACCGATTAACAAAAGCAGTTGGAAACTGGCCGGCGCCAAATGGCCCGGACACACCGAAATGTTAGCCGACCGCTGTAAATCCAAGCGAAAGGCAATGATGTTCGTCGCCGGTCAATTGAAACTGGCGCTGGCAACAATTCACGAGCCATTATTTGAAGTCCGGCACAAATTCACAATCGGCTGCGTCTTCGAACCCATTGATTTGCTAAATGACGCCCTGAAGAAGTATTTCGACATTGAAAAGCCGAAAATCGGCGTGGCGGCGCTTAATCCCCACGCCGGTGAGAACGGCCAATTCGGCGATGAAGAGCAGCGAATAATATCGCCGGCGATTCTCCTGGCGCAGGAACAGGGCATAAACTGCCAGGGCCCGTTTCCTGCCGACACGCTGTTCCTGCGGGCGGTCCGCGGAGAGTTCGACGGAGTAGTGGCGATGTATCACGACCAGGGTATGATTCCGGTAAAGCTGCTTGCCTTTGAGGATGCCGTTAATGTAACCATTGGCATACCGATAATAAGGACTTCGCCTGCTCACGGCACGGCCTTTGATATCGCAGGGAAAAACCTTGCCGACCCGACCGGTATGAGAGCCGCTATCAGGACAGCGATTGAGATGGTCGGAAAAAAGAAAGCTTACGAGCTCGCCATCGCGGCGCGTTCGGCCGGCTCCGATGAATATGCAGACTAAGCAACAAATCCAGCGTTTGCTTGAGTCAGCGGGCACCCGGCCGGTGAAGAGACTCGGGCAGCACTTCCTTATCGATTTGAACCTGATGCGCCTGCTGCTCGATTCTGCGCAAATCGGCAAGGATGATGTTGTGCTCGAAGTCGGCTGCGGCACAGGTTCACTGACACAAGCCATAGCTGAAAAAGCGGGCCATTGCGTGGCTGTCGAGCTCGATGAGAATTTGGCCCGTATCGCCGAAGAACAATTAGCAAAGCACCGAAATGTTACGGTCGTCAACACGGATATCCTTGATACTAAAAATGCAATAAGCAAAGATGTGACGGAGTTATTGCAGAACTACCGAGAGATGTGCCCTGGCCGATTTGTGCTGGTCGCGAATCTGCCTTATAATGCCGCCGCATCGGTGATGATGAATCTGGTCACAGGCCCGACCACGGCAGAGGCTATGTACGTCACCGTTCAAAAGGAAGTGGCCGAGCGTATGGCAGCTTCGCCGGGTAACAGTGACTACGGGAAACTGAGCATACTGCTGAGTGCAACCGGTAACGTGGAAAAAATTCGCATTTTGAAACCTGGTGTCTTCTGGCCTCAGCCGCAGGTGGACTCGGCGATGATTGGTTTTGTCAAAAGCGAGCAAAAAGCAAGCCGAATCGGCAATATGGGACTGTTCGGTGAAGTTGTAAGTCTTTTTATGGGCCACCGCCGAAAGATGTTAAAGTCCGCAATAAAATCCGCCAAGGGCAGGCTCGCAGAAATCACAAACTGGCAGGGTATCTTCGCCGGTGCATCCGTTGACCCACACACCCGTCCGGACAGGCTTGCCCCGGAAACATACGTCACTATCGCAAAGCTGTGTGCCGAACAATCAAAGCAGGACTAAGGAGCAGATATGAAAGCGACAATCAACACTATTTTTCTCGCCGGGGCTGTATTAATTGTGCTTGGTATGGGCTGCAAGACCTCCAGTCGTATCTCCGAAGAAAAAGAGGCTGCCTGGCCCGAGCAAATCAGGGAAATCAAGTACCTCAGCGAGGCAGACTCCACGATGCAGCCGGCCCTGTTTTACCGCCCTGAGAAAACCAACGAGGCGCTGCCTCTGCTGGTTGCACTGCACACCTGGTCGGGTAATTATCTGCAGAAAATGTCTATCCCCTACGCACAATGGTGCATCGCCAAAGGGTGGGTCTTCGTACATCCGAATTTCAGAGGCCCAAACAGAACCAAACAGGCTACAGGCTCCGAGCTGGTTGTCGGCGACATAATCAGCGCGGTTGACTACGCCAGGGCCAACGCAAACGTAGACCCGAACCGCATATACCTGGTAGGCGCCTCGGGAGGCGGTTACACCTCGCTTTTGATGGCCGGCAGGGCGCCGCATATCTGGGCCGGCGTCTCGGCCTGGGTGCCTATCAGCAATCTGCGGGACTGGTACCTCGAATGCCGAGAACTCAAGTGCGAACATGCCGACGATATAGTCAAGTCCTGTGGAGGCCCTCCGAGTACGAACGATGCAATTGACCTGGAGTATAACAAGAGGTCGCCGGTGACGTATTTGAGAAAGGCCCGTGGTGTGCACCTGGATATAAATGCGGGAATCCGGGACGGCCATCATTCCGGAGGCGTTGCTATCAGTCATTCCCTGCGGGCGTTCAACCTTGTTGCCGACGAAACAGACCGTATCGCAGAAGAGGACATCCAATTCTTTGTCGAACAAGTCGAAGTGCCGCCGCACCTGAAGAAGAAATTGACCGACCCGACGTATGAAGACAAGCAGCCGCTGTTTAGGAGAAGCTCCGGCAATGCCCGTATTACGATTTTTGACGCCAGCCACGACCTCGTATACAACGCAGCCTTGACCTGGCTCTCGAAACAGAACAAACAGCCGCGTGCGGACATTAAATAGTCGCAGATTTGTGGCGGTGCGCGTGGCACTCGATATTGACGGCTACGGGCAGCGAAGCAATATGGCACGGGGCGGCCTCAATCAGGCATGCCAGGGCGGTAGTGTCGCCGCCAAAACCCTGCGGCCCAATACCAAGGGCGTTTATCCTCGAAAGTAAATCCGCTTCGAGCTCGGCGTAGAACGTGTCGCTGTTTTTACTGTCCAGACGTCGCAGCAAGGCCTTTTTGCTGAGCAGACAACTGAGCTCGAAATCTCCGCCGATGCCCACGCCGACAATCAACGGCGGACAGGCATCAGCGCCGGCTGTCCTGACAACAGCGACGACCCAGTCGATAATTTCTTCCTTCTCGGCGGTGGGCCTGAACATCTTGAACTGGCTTTTGTTCTCGCAGCCGCCGCCCTTGGCCATAACGGTAAGTTTGAGCTTGTCGCCCGGCACAATCACAATATGAATTATGGCCGGCGTATTGGTGCCGGTGTTCTTCCGCTGCTTCAAAGGCTCAGCGACGACGCTTTTCCTCAGATACCCCTTTTTGTAACCGGCCTCTACGCCGGCGTTGATGGCGTCAAACAGCGTCAGGCCGGGCTGGGCCTCAACGGCCGTCTCGCAGCCCTGCTCAACAAAGACCACAGCCAGACCGGTATCCTGGCAAAGAGGAATTCTATCGGTGGCCGCCAATTGGGCATTTTCGAGAAGCTGGTTCAGGATTCTTACTGCCGATGGATTCGATTCTTTCTGCGCCGCCTTGTCAAGAGCCGCCAGGACATCTTCGGGCAGTTCGTAGCAGGCTGCTATGCAAAGCGATTCGACGGTCTCAGTGATTTTTTCAAACTTAATGTACCGCACGACAATTAGTCGCCCTCGACGGCAACCTCGAAACTCTCGTAGGTCGTATTGCCAATCTGGTCACTGATTCTAAACGCAATAACATGCTCGCCCGCCTTTAAGTCGCCAATGACAACGGTGAATTTCTCCTGCGTAGTATCGGAGACAAAATCATCCGGAAGCGTACCTTTCCACTCGGCATTACTGTCAACGGTGTACTCCACCTTGCCGATTGCACTCAGCTCGTCGGTAATATCCAGTTTTAAGGTCACGCTGTCCTGATGCTTTTCGATGGAGCTGTCCTTAACAACCGGGCCGGTGTTATCGACTATCAGCGGGTCGCTTACCCTGTTGCCCGTCAGTTTTGTTGCCGTGGTATTGCTTCTCTCGTCACTTACTGTCACCCTGATTTCATACCGTCCGTCGTCTACGGTTTTACCATCCCATTCGAAGGTGTCCTTTTCGACCTGGTCTTCGAGCTCAATCCAGTTTGTCCGCCCGATCTTTCTTAAATCTATTTTGTAAATCAGCGTATCCTCGTTATCGTCGTTGGCCTTATAGGCTATCTTAAAGGTGCCTGCCTTTCCGGGGCCTTCGTTACGGCTGACGGTGACGGCCTCGACCTTCGGCGCCAGATTCGGCACAGTATCGGCAACAGCCACTTCTCTGACAAGCGGGCTCCTGGTCCTGTCGGCGCTTCGCAGGATAAGTTTGTACTGACAGAACCTGCCAAGCGGGCACCGCAACTGCATCGGCCCGGTAATTTCCTCCGCCTCGGTCCAATCCGAAAAAGTCGGGTCATTGACGTCCTGAACGTTGCCGCTGCGACAGGCGAACTCCACTGTGCAACCAGCCGGAACGTCGGCATCAATCTGCAATTTGCCCCATTTGGCCGGCTGACCCGCATCGACAAGGTCGGATGTGTACGTGCCCTCAGCGGCAAATCCTTCGATTAGTTTTATCAGCTTAGGTGGGTTAGCAGTGCCGAGATAAACGTCCCGGCCGAAAGTGACCACGGCGGTTATCTGTGATGCCTGCTCATCCTCGTAGATAATGGCCTGCTGCTCGGTAGCCGGTTCGACAGTGAAGAGCTGCCCGCTGTTTCCGGTGCCTAAAAGCAAGCTGGTTCGCTCAGGCGCAAGGCAGAAAAAAACCGCCTTCTCACCGAAAATGTCGGTGACGTAACCATCCTCAGTTATCTTGTATATATGGCTGGCCTGTGTCGGTTTGGCAAGCTTGGGCATTTGCCTGGCGGCCTGACCGGCTTTGTTGCCGCCGGGGCCTTTCGTACCGGGGATGCTCAGCGTACGGCCGCCTGCATCGTCGCTATCCCGGTCCTTACCTGCAGCGGATGTCTCAGGCCGACCGGCCAAAGGCAACTGCGCCGCAAACTGTGTCTCGGTTTGCGTTATCGCTGCCGAGGTCGCAGTCGCATAAAGCGCCCCGTCTTTGCCAAAAAGCAACGCTGTAATCTCTGGCTGGTCGCTGTCGAACAGGACAGATGCCGTCTTGGTCTCGGGGTCTATCTTGTAAACTAATCCTCTGCTGTCGCTGCCGGCGTAAACAAAGCCATCATCTTTTACTGCCAGCGAAAGTATATTTTTGTCGAGGCTGTCGTATATCAGTCCCGTCGAGGCCGGGTTAAACGGGTCAACACGGTAGACTTTTCCTTCCGGCCCGGTGCCTACATAGATATTACCCTTGTCATCGGTAACTATTGCGAAGATATACTTTGCGTCGTTCGGCTCGAAGATAGTCTCAGCATTTTGCCCCTCGAATCGCAGCAGTCTGCACTCATCACCGCTTATACCCGCCACAAGCCTGCCAACCACATCAGTGGCCATCGCGAAGATATGCTCGTTGGCCAAATGCTCCTCTTCGTCGACGACATTGGCATCATTGGTATCATCGACATCGTTCGTATCGCCGGCCTGTTCGTTATCTGACTCTGCAATTTCCTCCTCCTCGGACTCGGCAGGATAAATCTTCGTCAATTCACCAAAACTGTACTTGAAAATCCCGCCGTTCGGGCTTGTTCCAATAAAGATAGTCCCGCCCTCGACGACTATGCTGTTTATCGACCAGACGTCTTCGAACTCTTCGATTGGCGTCTGCCAGGCGCGTCCGAGCTGCACAGTGCCCTTCGAACCAACCACCACGTCCTCGGTCTCACCTTTTAAGAAGTCGGCGCCGCTGCTGTGCCGGACAATCTTGCTGGTGACTGCCCAGCAGGCCGAATCGCACAGGCAAACTAAAAGAGAAAAAGCAGCAAGGCAAATAAACCCGGCAAGGCCCGAAAACTTGAAATCCACAATTAAAGTTGTTCGCTTTTGGCTTGTCATTTACAACTCCCGTTATTTCTCAACCGTTATCTGCATCTTTCTCTGGTCTATGATAACCGAACCGGTACGAAAAGCCTTTTCCACCCACCGTTGACAGGGCACAGTATCAAGCATCCGTTTAGGGTCCTGCAAAACCAACGCCTTTGTGGCAGGAAGGTCGGGAAGCTCGGCTTTTTCCATTACCACACCGCCGGGCGGCAGGACCAGAATACAATACAAATTGTCCCGCTTGATATGAAGGATATTATTCATTGCCTCTATCAGGCCTGGGAAGTTTTCAGGAACAAATCTATACGGTGCGGTTCTTCTAAGGAACTGCAGATAACCCCCTCCGCCGCATACCAGCAGGTCATATTTTCCCGGTCTCAATTCCCTGGGAACCGTCAGCCGAGCATGGTACTTCTTCTTTTCAGCAAGCCAGGATTCAATGACCACATCGAGTTCAACTTCCCCGCCCGCCTTGACCTTCGCATCGGACAAGTCAGCCGACCATATATGTGAAATGACGTTGTCCGGCAGAATGCTGATATCCACGTCGATTGACGCCAGCTCTACGCTCTTGTAAGGATTGTTCAGCAGTAAAACGACCGAGCCGGTACCTTCGGTGAGCAGTTCGGCTATGCCTGAACCGGTGGAGATATTTTCAAACGCTATCGACTCACCCGCTGCCGTGTCAATCTTGACCTTGTACCGAATCATATGGTCCGGCGGCAATCCGCCAAGCATAAGCGCCGCACCGTACAGAGTGTAGCGAAGCACCAGCGGGGTAAGCAGTTGGTTATCGACGAGCCGGCAGTTGTATATCCTCTTTTGAGCATCATTGTAACGAGAGACCGCTATTGTCAACGGAATCATTCTCGGCTCGCGGCCGATATCGCCGCGGATGGCGGTAGACTCGTCCACTGTCAAAGCTCCGACAATCTGCTCGGCGCTGGCGAACTTGAATGAACGAAATACGTTCGAGACTACCGTATGCACTTTTCCGGTCGCCATTGGCAAGTCGACCGAACCGTAACCAAGAAAGCTGTGTCCGAACGCGTAGACCTTGTCATCGACAACCTCAGTCACCGTTCCGATTGTATCAATCGTTATGTCACCGGTGACAAGCGGCACGGCAAGGCACGCGCCGGGAACCAACGTGGGCTCCTGCCGACCTGGCGGCCCGGATGCCAACCGGCCCGGCCCTATCGATGAACCGCCGCCGGGACCTGCCACAGCCATCAGTCCCAAAGGATTAATCAGGGAACCCAACTGCTCAACAGCCTCCGCCGGCAAACCGAAAGTTACGAGGGGAGTTGGCAGCGGCTCAAAGCCGGCAGCGGCCGCCGGCCGGCCGAGACCGGAAATTCCCCAGTATCGAAAATCGAGCAGCCGTTTCTCAATTTGAGCAAAATCAACCGGCCTGGAGAAATCAAGAGCCAAGCGGCGCCGCTGCGATTGTGATTGTACCTGTCCGACGCGAAGCATCTCTTTGATGGGTGTCACGCCGTACAGAGGGTCTTTGCTGAAGGTAAACCCGAAGGCCAGCGCACCGGCCAGTCGCCCGTCTATGTAGACGGGTGTGCCGCTGCATCCGCCCACAGGCCCGGTATGCACAAATCGCTCGTCCGTGCCCTGGACCAGAATTGCATCTCTTCCAGGCCATACCCCGCGAACCACATCCAGGACCTCCAGGTCAAACTTTTCGACCTCGGTGCCCTTGTAGACAGTCAAACAATACGCATCCATTCCAGGGGTAATTTCATCAAGGTCAATATACCTGTCAGGGTCGAGAACCTCGCCGGCGCCGCACGATGCACCGGCAAGAACCAGCACGAGAAATACGAAAAAACCGCTCGTTTTGCTTGCAAAAACTGTCTGCATCTGTTATCACCTCGATTGCGACAAGTTGATTATTCGTGGAATCTTAGTAGAAATAAAGACTGATTGCAAGGCAAAACAAAATTTGTTAAAATCCGGGTAAACGGAGAAAGAAATGAAAGCAAAACATCGGCACGAACTGAAAACCAACGAACTGGCCGAGTGGATAGCCGACTTTCCGCGGTGGGCACGCGAAAACCTTGCGATGCTCATCATCGTATCGGCGGCTATCGTCGTTGCCATAGTCTCATTAGTATATCTGAGACGCCAGAGAAACGTCGTATCTGTCGGGGAAAGGGTCAACCTCACCAGGCTTATCAGCGGACTCTGGCAGAGCAAGCAGGGCGTTCTCACCGACCACACCAGGGGAACAGATTCTTCGTATATGCTGTTGCAGTTGGCCCGAGATCTCGAGGCTTCCGCAAACAGTGCAAAGAATGACCGGCTCGCCGCCCTGGCCTTTATCAAAAGAGCCGAGGCCCTCCGGGCTGAACTGCATTACCGGCCGGCAGCGGTTGGCAGCGGATATTTGCAGGACCAGCTAAAGCTTGCAAAAGAAAGCTATCAAAAGGCCCTGGCAAGAATCACGCAGTACGGCCAGCCGGATTCGCCGGCATCCGAGTCCCCGGTTGAAACAAATGAGCCGCCTTCCACTAACAAGCAGACCAGCAGTGGGTATAAATACCCGCTCATAACGGCTATGGCCGAATTCGGGCTCGGCATTTGTGACGAAGAACTCGGCAACTTCGAAGAGGCGCATAAGCTCTACCAGGCGCTCGCTTCAAATCCCGAGTTTGAAGGCACCGTCGTCGCCGTTCAGGCCAGGCAGCGTCTCGAGACAATGGCCGACTACAAAAACAAGATAGTCTTCAGAACAATAGCACCACCCGAACTAACCATTCCCACGCCGCCAATGATACGGTTACCTTTCTCCGAGGCCAACTTTGCAGAGCCCAACACGAAAACGCTGCCTCTAAAGCCCGTCGTCGAGGCAAATCTCGGCGACTCAAACGTCAGTGGTGTCAACGAAGCTGCGGATGAACCGAAACAGTGAACAATTCGGGACTGAATCAAAAGGCCCTGACGACAGACAAAATTCAGCAGTCGATAACAGCAGTAAGGACGCCGACCAGAGCAGCTCCAGCCCGTTAAGACTGCACGTGGGAAACTCAATTAAAGAACGGCGGGTTGATAAGTATCTGCACGGCAGGTTCAGCAACTTCAGCAGGGCAATGATACAGCAGATTATCAAGGCCGGGGCGGTCAAGGTCAACGGCAAAACCGTTAGACCCAGCTTCAAACTCAGCAGCGGTGACAGGATAGATATGAGCCTGCCCGAGCTGCCGAAAAGAGAAATTGAGCCCGAAGATATCCCGCTGGACATCGTTTACGAGGATGACGATATAATCATCATCAACAAGCAAGCTGACCTGGTAGTGCATCCCGCCCGCAGCAATACTCACGGCACTTTGGTGAACGCCCTTTCGTTTTATTCGGACAAGCTGTCCAGCGGAACAGGTCCATTTCGGCCTGGCATCGTGCACAGACTCGACAGAAATACCACCGGCGTTATGGTCGTTGCCAAAAACAATACGGCCCAGTGGAAAATTGCCAGCCAGTTCGAGCACCGCCAGGTCAAAAAGACCTACCTGGCTATAGTACACGGCACACCCGACCTGACTGCCGACCGAATAAACGCGCCGCTCGGTGTTCATCCCAAAATCAGGGAAAAATATGCAGTCAGGTCCGAGACCGGCAAAGAAGCCGTCACTTTTTTCGAGGTGCTTGAGGCATTCAGAGGTTTTTCTTTACTGAGGCTGTCGCCTAAAACCGGCAGAACACATCAGATACGAGTGCACATGTCTTATATCAAACACTCAATAGTGGGTGATGATATGTACGGCGGCAAGCTGGTTTATCTCTGGCAGTTAGCCGATGCTGAACCTGCTGTTGCCGACCCGGTTATCGACCGTCCCGCCCTGCACGCGGCAACACTCGAATTCAGGCATCCATCAACCGAACAGATGGTCAAATTCGAAGCCCCCCTGCCCGACGATATGCAAAACCTGCTCGGTCTGCTCAGAAAATATCGAAAACTTTAGCTGCCCCCGTGTTGGTCTTTTCGGCCGTCCCACATCGGCCGAAACAGTTGCGGAAAATGGCGTCCGCTTTTGGTTGGCCGTACTCCACCTATCCTATTCCTGCGGCAGTTTTGCCAAATCGGCGTCGGAGCCGGCGACCATCAGGATGTCCTCCTGATAGATAACGGTATTGGGCATAGGAACATTAATAATCCCTGCCCGTCCCGCCTTTTCGCCCTTCTTGTCCTGGTTCTGCCCGCCGCGCTTGATTGCAACCAAGTTTACACTGTACTTTTGCCGCAGTTGCAGGTCCATAACCGTTTTGCCGTGGAAACTGGCCGGGGCCTTAATCCGCGCCAGGCTGTAGCCCGGAGCAAAATCAATTTTCTCGCCTATCTGCGGCGCGATAAGCTTGTAAGCCCACCGTTGAGCCGACTCAATCTCAGGGTATATAACGTCCGTGGCTCCCACTTTGGAGAAGACCTCACCGGCAATCAGGTCCTCCGCCCTGGTATAAATCTGTTTTACTCCCATTTGTTTCAAATTGACCACCGTCAGAATGGCCGACTCGAAACCACGTCCGGTCCCCTGCCCTATACCGATGATTGCGACATCAATCTTATCGATGCCCTGGGCCTTCAATGCCTCTTCGTCGGTGCTGTCGAGCCTGACGGCGCAGCTTACCTGGTCACGAATCAATTCTATCTCGTTTCTGTCCTTATCAATAGCTATCACTTCTGCACCGCTCATCGCCAGGGCTATCGCGAGTTTTTTGCCGAACCTGCCCAATCCTATCACCGCAAACCTTTTCATAATAACCCCGTAATAAAAATCAAAAATGTTGAGTTACCGCCTTGCGGCAACGGATTCCTTAATTTTGATTTTTACATTTTTAGCCGACAATTACTGCCTCGGTCGGGTAATTGTATCGTGCCGGTCTCAGGTTGAAAGTCAGGGCCGCCAGCAGCGTTAAAGGACCGAGTCTTCCGATTAGCATTACAGCAATAATAATCAATTTGCCGCCGGTTGTCAAAGAAGCTGTTATACCGGTCGTCAGCCCGACAGTGCCCAGGGCCGAGGCCGCCTCAAACAGCGTCTGCGACATAACAAAGCCGTTTTCTCGTTCCGTGATACTCAGCGCGAGTGTTGCGGCAAACAGCACCACAACGAAAAGCAGGGTAACGGTAATTGCCCTTCCGACGACGACAATCCTGACCGAACGCTTAAACATTTCGACTTCTTCCCGTTTTCGCAGCGCCGCAATAACCGTCATTATGATAACAGCCAGTGTCACCGTCTTGATTCCACCTGCAGTCGAACCGGGCGAGCCCCCAACAAACATCAGCAAAACCAGGACAAATCTGCTTGAAGCCGTCAACCCCGATGTATCCACGGTATTGAACCCGGCCGTGCGCGCCGTTATCGACTGAAACAGGGCGTCCAGGACCCCCGGATTCTGATGTCCTTCGGAACCGCTCTGTGCGCTATAGTGCTCAAAGAGAAGTATCGCCAGCGCACCGAAGACTATCAGAAAGGCGGTTACGCTGAGCACTATCTTGCTTTGCAGTTGCATTCTTTTACGCGTCGGTACTTCTATCGTAAGCCTGTAACGCTCTTCCATGTGTTTTTTGAAAAAGAGCTTCACCCTGTCAGCGGCGATATTGCTCAGGTCGTACAGCACGCCAAAGCCCAGACCGCCCAGCACAATCAACGGACAAATTACCGCGTAAATACGCCAGTTTCGGTTGTAGCTGACGAAACTGTCGCTAAACAAACTAAAGCCGGCGTTGCAAAAAGCGCTTATGGAATGAAAGATACTACAGAACCACTGCTGCTGAATGTTATCAATCCGGCCGGGGACTTCGCCCCACATACTAAAGGTGGCCACCGCACCAACGGCTTCGATGAGTATAGTACCTGCAAATATGAAAGCTATCATATTGCCTATTCGACCAAGCGTGCGGGCGCTGAGCAAATCCTGCATCGCTACCGATTCGCGCAGGCTCAGCGCCTGTCCAAGCAGCAGGGCAAAAACCGCACCAAATACAATTATGCCGAGTCCGCCGAGCTGAATCAGCGACAGTATGACTATCTGACCCATAAGGCTAAAATCGGCGCCCGTATCCTTTACGACCAGGCCTGTGACACAAGTTGCGCTGGTGGCCGTAAACAGAGAATCAACAAACCCAAGACCGTCCGCCGCCGAAGACCTCGGCAGCATCAGCAGACCCGTCCCCGATATTATCAGAACCACAAAGCTTGCTATAAGGGTGCGGGTCGGGTTTTTGCCCGAAGCGGCCATGTTGACACTGGTCACACAAATCTTGATAACTACCTCGACAACGAGGTAAATACCCACTGCAAAATGCCTGACCGTCCCAGGTTCAAACCTTTTGAACCACCTCCCGGCCCCCAGCACCGCGAACACAAGGCCAATCAAAAGCGGTATCTCGAACCAGTTGGCGTACAGGAATTCCTTTATCGATTCGGCGTTTAACAAACGTACTGTCTTACCGGCAATGAAAACAAACAGCAGACTAATCTGAATCGTGTACAAAACCTGCAGCGGCAGCAGCGGTTTGTCAAAGCCAAAGAGTATAACAAAAGAGGCCACCACCATAGCTGAGGTGACAGCCTTGACGACCACCAGGGTCTTCTCCAGGGCCTTGTTCTTATAACCTATCTGCATAAATCGATTATCAGCTTTCGCTTGTCACTTGTCAATTCTCAATCAGGCCACATCCGCCAGGCCCAGCGAGTCGCCAAACTTCGCCAGAAGCGCCCTGCGAATACTTCGATGCCCAGGCTTCGACAACATCGGGTCGTCTGCAACCAGCTCGAATGCGTTCTTTCTCGCCATTGCCAGCAGCTCATAATCTTCGACAATGTTCGCGATTTTCAAATCAGGCAGCCCGTGCTGTCGAGCGCTGAAAAGCTCTCCCGGCCCGCGCAGCCGCAAGTCCTGTTCGGCAATGTCGAAGCCGTCCCTGCTTCGCGTCATTATCTCGAGCCTGCTTCTGGCCACGTCGCTTTCGGTCTCGGAAAAAAGAAGACAATAAGATTTGGCCTGCCCTCTTGCTATGCGGCCTCTTAATTGATGCAACTGTGCCAGCCCGAACCGGTCCGCACCCTCTATAACCATAATCGTTGCGTTCGGCACATCCATCCCCACCTCTATCACTATTGTCGAAACAAGCACGTTGATTTTGCCGCTGCGAAACTCCGACATAACCTGCTGCTTTTTGGCCGAGGGCATCCGACCGTGCAAAAGCTCGACCCTGAATTCCGGGAAAACCTCCCGCGAAAGCCTCCTCCATTCATCGCCGGCCGCCTTAACCTCCTCCTTGTCCGAGCCGTTTTGCTCAACTGACGTAATCCGGGGACAGACAAAGTACGCCTGTCCCTTTACCTTCAATCGCTCACGTATGAATTCATACGCCTTCGGTCTGTCCCTGCGGTCAACCCATCGGGTAACCACCTCGCCCCGGCCGGGCGGAGAATGCTTGATAATAGAGACATCCAAATCTCCGAAAGCCGTCATCGCCAGGGTCCGCGGGATGGGCGTGGCGGTCATCACAAGACAATGCGGAGTAGTCTGTTTTCGCAGCTCGGCACGCTGATGGACGCCGAATTTGTGCTGCTCATCAATCACAACCAAACCAAGCCTGTCAAATTCGATGTCTTTTTCCAGCAGGGCAACGGTTCCCACGACTATGTCAATCGCTCGGCCTCCTATCCTGCCCAATGTCTCGGCCCTTTTCTTTCCTGTCAGGCCGCCGGTAATCAGGACACGTCTGACTTCACTATCTTTCAAATATCTTTCGATGCTCAGGAAATGCTGGGCAGCAAGAATCTCCGTCGGCGCCATAATTGCCGCCTGCGTCTTGTTGGCGACCGCCAACAGCGCCGCATAAAGCGCCACCACCGTCTTGCCGGAACCAACGTCGCCCTGCAGAAGTCGATTCATCGGCACGTTCTTCTCCATATCCGCAACAATCTCGGCTATGGCATTGTTCTGGTCCTCGGTCAGCAAAAATGGAAATCGCTTCCTGATGCGCCTGTCGATTTGGTTGCTAAAGCTCATAGCCGGCGCCGATGAGAAATGCCTGCATCTGTAGCGGCGAAGAGCCAGACCCAACTGCATCAGGAACAATTCGTCGTACTTCAATCTGCGTTTGGCTTTTTCCAGCTTTTCCCCATCCGGCGGCAGATGTATCCATCGAAAGGCGTCTTCTCGCCTGATAAGGTTGCTCTGCCTGCGAAAGGGCTCGTTGTAAAACTCATCCACCAGCGCATCGAGGTTGTCGAGCACAAGCCTGATGACTCGCTTGATTTGCATGCTGCTCAACCCCGCCCCGGCCGGATAAACTCCACCGCCGAAATACTCGCCCGGTTTTGTGCTCCTTTTATCAAGCACCAAAAACTTCGGGTTCGTCATTTGCAATTGCCGCTTGTACAAAGTCACTTTGCCCGAGACCATTATCACCTGTCCCGGTTTGAGCTGCCCGCGAAGATATCCGCCGTGAAACCATATAATTCTGCACACCGCCGTCTCGTCGGAAAGCTCAACTTCAAAAATCGGCTGACGCCGAAAAGTCTGGTAGTCTACCGACTCCACCAGCCCAATAACGGTAGCGACCTGGTCGGGCCGCATCCGGCTTATCTTTATCTGCTCGGGAGCAAAAAACCAATCCCGCGGAAAATACTCCAGAAGGTCGCCTACCGTCTCCACCCCCAACTGCGCAAAGAACCGCGCCCTCGCAGGCCCAACACCCTTTAAGAATTGGACCGGCATCGACAAATCGAACCTGCTTTTCCCTTCTTCGTGTACTGACTGCATTGCAGGAATCAAAGGTCAAAATGACAAACAACTAACTTTATGGAAAAAACATTTTTGCATTTTGATACGCAAATCTGAATTCTTACGATTCCTCGAAACCATACTTGCCCAATAGTTTAACGAAACGGCAGTCGCAGGCAACGCGTCTCGAAATTACGCCCGCCTTTTTCTCGCAGACCATCAACTGCTGCACCCCGACAGGGCCGACCGGTGCGACCATAATACCGCCGTCGGCGAGCTGTTCCACCACAGGCTCGGGCAATCTCGGCACCGCAGCGGTAATCATAATCCTCTCGAAGGTTCGCTGCCCGGGCCAGCCGCAACTGCCGTCGCCGGTATGGAACTCAACATTGCTGATGCCCAACCGGC
>Ga0210003_1000191_pt1 | contig 54266 bp, 93 predicted proteins | sample LantaG_FD_182804 | JGI IMG/M metagenome (GOLD analysis project Ga0210003, IMG submission 182804) | Deep subsurface microbial communities from Baltic Sea to uncover new lineages of life (NeLLi) - Landsort_02402 metaG (SPAdes) (version 2) | ecosystem: Environmental > Aquatic > Marine > Oceanic >... | reverse complement strand
GTCCTTCGGCGGAACGTACCACAACTCGGCCGCCTTGCACTCAATGAACAGATCCCGGGCCAGCCGTTTATTGAAGTAGTTGAGCTTGTTCTTCTTCCATACGGCGTTGATGAGGCCGAACGCATCCTGAGCGTCATTGTTCAGGACAAGCGACACGGGTTCGCCGAACAGGAAAGTCACCGCGGAGTTGACGATGCGCCGCTGGAAGGGGATCGTCTCGGACGTGAGCTTGACCACCCGCTGGGTCGCCGCCGTGGCCCCGACGGTCTTGGTCGCGCGATCAGGGTCGTCGAGGATGGCGTGCTCGCCCCGGAACGCCTTCCGGTTGTCCGCGATGCCCTTGTCCTTCTCCTTCGGGTCCGCGGTGAGCACCTCGAGGGCCTTGTCGAAGTCCAGTTTGAGTATATCGCCGATGTTCATGATGTGCCTGCCTTGCGTATGGTGACGTGAATCGTTTCCCCGGTGGCCTCTTTAACTATCTCAGCAAGGTCGCCGAATACGAGGTCAAGCATTGTGTGTATGATATCGGAAAACTTCACCGGTGGCCTTTTCGCCATCCCGGGTCCGAATCGTTCTATGCATTGCTGACACCTGAGCGTCGTGGTTTCGCCATCTTCCGTGAATGAAAGTCTGATGCGCTGTCGATCTGCGGGCTGACCCCATATATTATCGCCTATATTCCTGACTGGAATCGTACAGAACGCAGTGAAGTCCTCCTGCCGGTCATTCGGCTCGTAATCCCTGTTTATAATGCGATACGGGCAGTTGTCGATACATGTCAGCAGCATTGTTCACCTCGTTTCATGGGAGGCGGGCGCGAACCCGCCCCCGGTTGTTCCACCCCACTACTTGCGCCGCGGAAAATTGCCGAAAGTGCGCTTCCTTTCCAATGACCGTTCATTGGCAAGAAACGCAAGCGGCAGTTTGTCTGACTGTGCATGCCGATTGTAAATCTCTTCAATCTGTGTAAGGTACGACTTCACGTCGGGCTGCTTGTCGAAATGATGCCAGTGTGCGCTTATCTTGTCCATAAAGCGCGTCACGGAGAATTCATCCAACCATACGGCCTTTGAAAGCGCTTGCACGAGATAGGAGTTGTCGGCATACTTGATTCCACACTTCTTCATGTGTAAAACCATTTTTGCCACTTGGTCGGCCCGCGCTGTGTCTCCCAGCCTGTATTCTCCCCTCTTGAATGCTTCAAACTGGTTACACGAACCCGCGCTCTCTCCGGAAAGCATCGAGATCGCGTGCCTGAGGGAAATCCCGGTCAACTCCATGTAGTCTTTCAAGGCGATATATTCATGCTTGCCTTGTCGGACATAGGAATACAGGTAATCCGCCGGGTGCCACGGTTTTGTAGCCTTAATCATTTCAACCAACGGTGCGCCGTCATTACAAATGACGTATTTCACCGGGATACCCAAGTGCCGTGCTGCTTCAAAGCGATAATGGCCGTCTTTGATTTTGAGTTTCCCTTTACCGTTTCTCACAACGTGCATGGGATAGGCGTCTATCCAACCATTCCGCCTGAGTGATAATTCGATACTGCGGGTATTGACCACATTCCTGTTGAACTCGTGGAGTTCAAACATCCCATAATTCTTGGTTTCGTATACTGCCGCTGTCATGGCCCTACTCCTTTAGTTGGATTTGTATCCACTTCATAACCCGAATGAGTGCTTCTGTTCTCTTCGGATCGTCCATCCTGATTCCTTCAAGATTCGTTATGGCCATTGTAGCGTAATGCATGGCCGATGTCGCCAGTAAACGCGGGTCTACCGGCGGTTCTGGTGTCGGTGATGCTTTCCCCACATCGGTAATCTCCTTTGCGATTTTGCTGACGTGTGCCGCCGTGACCTTGCCATCCGGCGCGGTCTCGACTGCTTTCTTCCATACTTCCCGCTGCTGTTCCGGTTCGAGGCGGGCAAGGGGGCGACATTGGGATTCGGTTGCGGGAAGGCGACCAATTGGTCGGGTATTCTCAATAACCACAGCAGATACCATTAATCTTTCTGCTTGACGCCCCGTGAAATCCCACTCCGCCTTGCAGTACGCCTCGAACGTCTCGTACCCCTTGACGTCCCGATACAGCCCCCGGTCCCGTATCTCCATGAGCGCCCGGCCCACCTCGTAGAACGCCGTCAGGTTCTGCCGGATAATCCCTTCGAGACGGTCAAGGTCTTGCGTGTACTGCGTGATCGACTGAATCTCCATCGCCCCTCCTTTTTCCGCATGCAGCACTACGCCTCACCCTCTCACATTCATCCCGATCAGTTCCAGCCGCCCGACGATACCCCTGTCCTGGTCGCAGTAGTGGTTCTCCGGAATGCCGTCGGTGATGAAGTCTTGGCCGGGTACGCTCATCATGTGGAGATCGCCCGACACCGGGATCACAACTTCCTTCCCGCACCGCATACAGCGGTACACGTGTTCAATCTGCATCGCCTTCTCTCCTTTCTGATTCTTTTGAATCTTTGGGCCGAAACACCTCTACATAACTCATTACCTCAATCTTGCCATAAACATCTGTCTTTTCATTGCAATGGTGAAATAACACATCTGTTTTGAAATCCGTTTTACAGCTGTCACATCGAAATACCGTATGTGGGGGGTTTATCATACCGCAATTTCTACACCGGTATTGTGGTCTGAGTACCGGGTCATACTCATCAAAATTCAGTTTATCACCCCTTACTATTTCTGTATCTTTACATATCTGTTCGGCAGCCTTAATTACCTTATTTTCTTCTTCTCTACATATCTGTTTGGCCGTTTCAATTAATGGATCGTCGGACGGTGTTATATCATCCAGGCCCATCAATTCAACGCGCCCATAATACTTTTTCTCTTTATCGCATTCATGTACTATCAATGTAAAAGTTTCTTCCCACGCCCCACCTGTTCCTGAATGAGAATTATGGAAATCGTGTATAATCACACGTGCAGGATTTATTATTCCGCAGCGGTTACACTTATATAGTAACCTAACAAACATATCATCTGATAACATCTCCCCTTCTCCTTTCACACCGGCAGCCCCAAGAGCCGCCGGTCAAATGTGCCTGTCACCTGCCGCTGTCTCATCGGCGGGAAGTACGATTCCCCGAGGCTGTCCGAGTCGTCCGGCGACCGCCCCAGCCGCTTCTTGATATCGTCCTTGTCCTCGATGAGGATGTCCCCGTTGCTCTTCGGGTCCCAATGAATCTCACACAACTCCTGTACCAGGTCGTCGTCGGGCGGCAGGGCGAGCGGTTCCCGGTGGCTGTCGAACGAGGGATCGAGCGCATCCCGAATCGCCCAATGGCAGTACGCCCGCATGTTGGCGAACGTCCGCAGCCCCGTGAAGTCTCGCTTGCCCCGTGCGCTGTTAGACCCCTTCGCGCTGGTGACCGAACCCTTCGGGATGGCCCCGGATGCCTCAAGTTCGGCAAGCCGGCTGTAAACACCGGCCCCCTCGCCGATCGTGTCGATGAAGGCATGGCTGCCCGGATTCGCGTTCAGGATGTTCACGATCTTCCCGACGGTCACCATGTGATCGGACTTGGCGTATCGCTGTATCTTCTGCACCAGCGTCTCGTAGCGGTACGTAAACGACGTTCTGTCGGCTCCCATGCCGGCCACATCCACACCAAGCGAGAGCGGCGCACCCTCGGCCGGTGTCCCCTTGCGCTCATGCCAGCGGGCAATCGCGAGTTGCGTCCATGCGTAGGGGATCAGCTGGTTCTCCTGCTCCCGCGGCGGCTCCCCTATCACCATCACGAGGAACAAGTCACCGGGGCGGTACCATTGCCCTTCCCACTCGAAATCGTACAGGTCCGCCCGTGCTTCATCGGGTTCGATCGCCGTCACCATGCCCGGCTTGTGGATCAGGCCGTTCACCCATTCCCAATCGACTTGCCCGGGGATGAGTATGCGCCGCGCCTTGACATTCGGCGCGTCCAGGCAATTTAACCGGAAGGACGTGTACCGGGGATCCTTGATGCTTCGAAACGCCTCACCGCTGGCGCGGATGGCATTGAACACTATCAGGAGGCGTGAATTGCCGGGCAGGATTTTCTCGATATTGTCGAACGTGCGGTCATTGACGCCGGATGCCTCGGTCACGACGACCATGAGGTTCGGCGAGTGGAACCCCGTCCAGGTCTCGTCTTCCGTATCGGCGGCCTTGAACGCGATCAGGAACCTGTCGGGCTCGTCGTCGAACTTGATGCCGTTCACCAGCGGGCGACCGCCGAGAGGAACGCGGGCTCCCTTCCGGATGCGGGCGATCTCGGTCATCATAATCGATTCAACCTGACGGCCGGTCGGCGCCGTACTGACGACCTTCGATGGGCGGTACAGATGCAACCAGCAGTTCGACACGACGGCGGCGATGAAGTCTTTGCCGCGGGCATTGCCCGACCGGACGGAGACGCGGGGTTCGTGTTGGACGGCCCGGACGATGCGTTGCTGATCGCTGTCGAGGTTGACGTTCAGTATCTTCTCGGCGAAGTAGCACCAGTCGGCATGCGAACGGCGCCATATCTCGCGCATCTCGCTCGACACAACCGGCCGGCCCGCGCTTACCATGACCGCCGCCATGAGCAGATAGAGTATCGCATGGTTACGCCCCATCGTCGGCTTGCCCCTGCTGTTTCTCGGCACCCACTTCCCTTTCGAGGTCGTCCCAGGAATTGATACGCATGTTGACGTTCGAGTCCGTCTTATCGGCCATGCCGAGGTACTGCTTCGACAACCAGATCATCATGGTCACATTGCCGCCTTTCGCCTTCGCGTACATCTCGCGACGGAGAGACATCTTGCCCCCATCCTTAGCCGTTTTATAGATGCTCAAAAATGTGGGGTCATCGCGCTTCCGATTGTCAAGTGTCTGTTCCGATATCTTTAGGCACGCTGCTATCTCGGCATCGGTACATTGGATGGTACAGAGCCGTTCGAGGAGGACGTAATCGATCTCTATCTTAGGTCGTCCCATTTTTGCCATCACCATTCACCCATTCCTATCTCGTCCCATTCACCTACATCTGATTTATCCTTGCCATGTATCGCCGCCGTCAACTTCTGTATATCCCTGATGATCACGGTTGTCTCCGGGAAAACGATGTTCCGTTCCTTCTCAATCCGCACAGCCACATCAAGTCGGTCAAGTTCGATAGCCAGCAACTTTTTCAACACATCCATCGTTCCGGTTAGTTCTGGCGCGACAGTGCATGGCCTCGGCCTTTCCTCGCTTTTCCCCATTCCCAGATATTCCTTATCAGCGGGTGCATTAACGCATGGCAATCATCACAGAGCAGTATCATATTTGCCTTTTCAAACACCAGCTCGGAATGTATTGATGTCTCGCTCACCGGTATAATATGGTGTGGATGATGCGCCTCTTCTCCACATGCCTCGCATATATCCCCTCGTTCATGCCTTATTTCCTTGACTACACACAAGTATCGTTTGAATTGGTTCATAAATGCCCTGCAATATCAATCGCGTCGGCTCATTCGTGACATATCGTAACCCCTTAGTTATCCTTCCATACCATGAAACATTTTCACTGGTTGTATCTTTGGCAACCACTTTTTGTTGCCCGCCAGAAATTCGTCTCGTACTTACCCTCGCCCCGTGCGCACCACCGGCGGTATCGGACGCGCTCCGTGACAGTGAGCGACCGCCGTGTACGTGGCGACTGCGCCACCCAGGCATCGCGGTCCGCCTTGCTGACGAATGTGCGGATCAGCGGCCTCCTATGAGCGGCGGTTATGGCATAGTACAATTTCATTGGCCTCCCATCAACTTACCCTGTTCGATACCGGTTGCCATTTGACGTTTCCGGAACATGAACAGGACCGCCCCGCCGATCGCGGCACCGAATACCAAGATTTCGAGCACCACAAGTGCAGCGCAGATACGCCAGTCGGCAAGGAACCAGAGGATCGAGGGAACGTCAGACATGGAATACCTCCTAAAACGTGTCAGGATCGTCTATCTTCCCCTGAGTTGGACGGCTTAGTTGCCACTTCCTGACTGCCTCGCAGCTTCCATTCCTTCGCGTCCACTTGTGGGAGTTCCAACAACTTGATTGCCCACCGCGGGCATGTGCTGTAAAGTTTCTGCGCCACGACTTCAACTACCTGCGAGTCGTTGGCGTAGAAGCCAACCGTCTGCATACAGTCCTTGATGTTCTTCACCAAGTTGTCGAGGTCCGGCTTGGTGACGGGTAGTAGTGCGCCGTTCTGCGCCGCATCATGCCACCACTTCGGCTTCGAGCCGGGGATAGGAAGGAAAGCCATCACCGTCAGGGACAGCGGGCCGGTGAATGGTTCGAGGGGCCGGTGCTGGACGAGCAGGGGCATGAGTTGTTCTTCATGCCGCCTCTGCTCCGGGTGCTTGTAGGTACGAGCAAATCCGCCCCGTGCCGTGCTCCGAGCCCGCATCTGCGCCGATGGTGTGATAGGAATGGTGAACTGGATGCTGGGGTGGTTCATGTCCTCTCCCTATCGTATACAGCGTCCGCAAATTCAATCGCCGCCCGGAGCGTCTTGAACGCGCCCAAGTCAATGACCTCGCGGAAGGCAAACCGGCATTGTATCAGGCAGTGTTCCCCACCGCCCCAGACATGCCACTTGTCATCGGACTCATGGCATATCCCCTGGCTCTGCTTTACATTGCACCACCAACCGTGCTCTACTTTTTCCCATCCGCGCTTTTCTCGTTCCTCTTTGTACCTGATCATGTTCTGGCCTCCATTTCCGCTGTTAGGGTGACGACGCAGTGCTCGCACTTTGGCTGTGCTTGGATGATCTCCGTTATCCGCGCCAGGTTGATCATCGGGGTGAATCCGGGATCCGGGTAGTACAGGACAGCCGCCTGTTTGGTGATTGTGACCGGGATAATCGGCTCGATATAGGCGCGGTAACTGGTCTCTGTCAATTCCTCCTGGAGAACAGCACGCACATTCGCGTCGAACCACTCGTGGATTTTCGGCCGGCGGGAAAGCAGTATGGCGGCGTATGCGTCCCGGCGTTCGGCTTCGAGGCGGGCGGCGCTGGTATCGGGTGGCGGATCGGGTACAGCCGGTACGGTCGGTGCTGATGGTTTCCCGTTTCGCTTTTCCCATCGCTTGCGCTTTTCAATCGCATCCCCCCCTGGCAAGGGGGGGTTAGGGGGGGTAGTTACTGTAGTTGAAGTAGAAGATGAAGAGCATACCGTCGGCATTGCGTTCGCATTGCGTTCGCATGGTGGTTGTGGTGTGGATTCGCCCCATCTCGCAACGGCCGAATTATGTGCCTTACCGCTCTTAATATCTTGTTTTTCCTTTTCTTTACGCAACCGGGCTGAAATATAATGGGTATCTGTTTCAATAAATATCGGGTCGTCTTTCCAGAACAATTCCGCGCGGATGTTTTTCCATTTCCGGCACGATAATGAAAGCAATCTTGCGATCATTTTGTCATTTTTTTCAATCGAACACTGGTCGGGTGAGTCCATCCACATATAACAGAGTAGACGCATATAAATACCTTGGGCGGCATCCGACATACGGAGCACTCGTTTCTCCATCCAATCGCGGGGGTAGAACTGGAATGCCGGTGGCTTGCTCATGCGTTCATGCTCCTGCCGGGAAGAGTTCGAGTTTCGTCTGCGCCTGTCTCGCCCTTATGAGCGATCTGATAGGGTATTGGAGCGGCGACATTGTGCGCCCGATTTCTTCCTCAAGGCTCTCTATGATTTCGATGGCTTCGGGGTCATAATGTTCGATGGCTTCTATTTCCCGGCGGGTCTGGAAGATGCATAGGCGGCAGGATAAGCGGGAAAGGTGGCCGTATACCGGGTGGAGTGGAAGGCTGTGCGCCCGGATGTACCCCCGCACCTGTTCGGCAGTCCAGTTATGGATCGGCAGAAATTCGTATACCGTGCGCCTGCCATTGGTCAGACGGTAGTTAATGCCCCACGGTGCCCGTCCGGCCCGTATTCGGCTCTCATCTGCCCGAAGGCCGGAAACGTGAATGATGGAATCTGCCGGTAAAGACCTGATGAACTTCTCAATCGGTTCCTGTTTCAGGCGAGCCGTACAGAGACGGCACGATGCACTCGGGAACCATTTGCGATTCTTCACCAGATTTGCAAATGTGTATATGCTTCGCACCACCGTCAGTTTGTATCCGAGTTGTCCCATTATCGCCCGATTCCACGCTTCAAGCCCCGGATGCTCCCAACCCGTGTCAGCCCAGACAACGTAGCAGGGTAATTCCGGCATGTGCTCACGGACCCACAGGAGGGCCGCCGTCGAGTCCTTCCCGCCGCTGAACGAGACAACCACCGTCTCAGGCATGTCGCCGGGCCAGTTCATCTATCCCTCGCCCGTGAATACGCGCCCGCCACCATTGCTATCGCAACCGCCGCGATCACCAGCGCCGAGGGTTCCCACTGCCGGATGAGCCAGACGAGCCCCGTTCCGATCAACCAGCCGATGCCGATTGCGAGCGCCCAGGACACGGCAAAGATGGCGACGTAGAGGAGAAATCTCATAGCGTCCGTCCCGCCTGAAGGAACCGCGCTCTCGTCCCGCATTTGAACAGGGTGACGAGCAGGTCCATGCGCCACGGTGGTATGCGCCCTTTGTGCCGTTCGTACCTGTTGACGCCGTTTTTCTCGATGAATATCTGCTCAGCCACCTGACGTTGTGTCATGCCAGCCATGGTCCGCCAGTATAGAAGGGCATCGCCTTCTTCCGGCGGGATATCATGGGTGACGCCGGGGGCCGTCATGAGATGTCCCTGATCTGCGCATCGGCCGCCGGATGCCTTTTGCTGTGCTGCCAGCAGTACAGTCCATCGGGACCATGCCCGCGCTTATTGAAGCACTGATGCTCATAACGACCTTCCCGCACCGGCTCGATACAGTGGTACTTATTCTCTGGCATTTTGTACTGTCCATAGGTTCTCATGTCACGCTCCTTTCAGTGGTCCCCTGTATGAAAAGTCTGACATTGCGATTTTCATGGTGCCTCCGTGTTTCGTTTGCGTATGATGGGATCATATTCACCGCTCTTTATCGCTTTCGAAATGCAAGCCAAACATAGCCCGTTTTGTGTAGCGCCTTTGCGATGACAGCGGATACATCGTTTGTCCAAGTCGATATGAATCTCGACTGATCTCATGGTGCCTCCTGTGTGTGGTTCCGCATCCATCCCGCGAGCCGCCAGAGCGCGTCGAACCAGCGGGCACGTAGCCAGGTCATAGGACAAGTTCCCCTTGCGCGACCGTAGCCGCCCGTTTGGCATCGGCCTTCTCGATGTCCGAGAGTACCTGTTGGAGCCGGATGGATATACATTCGAGGTTGCGTTTCATCTGGTCAGGCACACCGGGTTTCAGGTCGCGTATTTTACCATAGATGTCCCAGCGGCTTCGGCATCCGAGTTCATCGAGCATTGCTCGCACTTCGGCAAGTTCGCTCAATTCCTGTTGTAGCCTTTTATTTTCGGACCGCGCTTCCATGATTTCTTCGTTTATGCGTTCACGGAGCGCCTTTGAAACCTTACAACCGACATTATGGTCAATTTTCCGGTCCTCCAGCCATGCTTCCCAATAGGCGCGGCGACCGTCCGGCATTGCCGGATCCATGCCCTCGAGCCGGATGAGAACGCGGCTCATGAGGATGTATAGGTAGAGGTCGTCGGGAATCACGATGTTCCTCACCGGCGCCTTTTTCGTCGTGAACAGCCGCGTCCCGTTGGTCGAGACCTCCAGCAAGCCCGCTTCGGTCGGCAGTTCTCCGGTGTCAATCAGGCCGCGGGGGGCCACGAAATAGAACTCTCGACAGTAGTCGAGATACGCGGGCCACTTGTTATCCGCCACGAAGTCGGAGCGCCGGATTTTGATCTCGTAACCGATGAACCTGGGGTGCGCCCATGAACGGGCCATTACCCAGAGGTCCAGGCGCGGACAATGCCCACCCCATGTCGCGCCGGTCTTACATTCCGGAACGCAGACGCTATCGTCGTGTTTCGCCATGAGCAACGACAGTATCTCGCCAGAGGTCATAACGTGTCCTCGTCCACCGGTACATTTGGATGACTATCCTTGTGCCACCAACAATACAAGCCATTGGGGCCGTAACGACGCTTTTCGCGGCATTGGTATCTATCTTCCAACATCTCCATACTAGACTGATCACGGTATCGCTTGTGTACTTCCTCAATACAATACCTGGAATCTTCGGGATACCTCATCACACCATATCGTCTCATGTTTCATCTCCCACCGGTCCCCGTGCGAGCAGCCGGTTGAGTCTCCGCATGGCCACCGTGTCATGGCCGTAGCGGATCCGGAATTCGGCGACTTTCATCTTCTCGGGCTTATGTCTCGGCAACCGGACCTCGATGCGTATGCCGGTGAAAAGGCCCCATGTATCGCGGCGGATGTTCCAGGCTTCCGGCGGGATGGTGCGCGGCTCGAAGGCGATGGTGCATTGGATGCCGCGGTCGCTCATCGGGGTATCGCTCCGCCGCCGCATGACCTGACGATCCACGAAAGCACCCAGAGGATCGCCACGGCGATTACGCCGGCAATCACCATGGCCTCGAATTCAGCGGGATCGGGGTTATACTTTCTCATGGCGTCCTCATATTCCACTTTTTTATTAGTTCTGGTATGGTGCGGAACGGACCGAATGTCAGATAACAACATTCCAATATGTATTCACGATGAGTTATAGTTCCCAATATCGGGTCTTGGACATCCCGCCACCGCTCTTCGATATGATCAAGTGTATGCGTCATTCTGCAGAACGGGCACGGTTCCAGTTCTTCTTTCATCGCTTCACCTCCATCGTGTCGTAATCGAATTCAATTACCCACGGCACGGCATCCGGGCCGCCCATAACCTCAATGAACTCGGCCTTGTCGCGCCAGTACCGGGTGCCGCCCTCGCGCTCGAAATGGGGGTCCGGCATATCGGACAGGCGTTGTTTGTATGGATCACTCGTAAGGCGGATCGTATCGATTTTCTTCCCGCCAGCCCGCGTACACTGGTCATAAGCATCCACGATGTCCCCAGCATGAAACTTCCGGGCGTAGTCGTCATTCCAGAACCGGCGGGTGACCGTTTTGCTGTGATCGAGTATCGACGGCACCGTCCATGCGAACGAGATGTTCATCCTATCCTCCTGATCGTCACGCCCCACATCCACGTTTTTGCGTCCCAGCCGAGGCCGCGCCGGGCGTAGATGGCGTCCCATTGGCGGGCGAGTAGGTCTCGCAGGAGGCATTCCGCGTCATATTCTCGTTGATTGGTTTGGCATCCCCACGCTATACATTCCTCGGCGGTCATCTCCTGCACCTGCTTGCACCACGGGTCGGCGGTGACTTCAGGGGTGAAGCGGGAGAGTTTGCGGGGCATGAGGATAGGGGATAGCCAGCGATGATTGGGGGTATCTTCGAATACCTCTTTCCAGTCAACTTCGGGGAGGTCTGCTTTATATAAGACATAATCGTCATGCACCGCCCACGTCTCCTTGCCGATGAGCCGGTCGCCGACGGTGCCGAAGGGACACACCCAATCCCTATCGCAACAGGTATATGTCCATAACGGCCCTGGGACATCGAGTTTACTGAGTCCAACTGGCGGTTGCGGCTTTACCGGCCTCATGATCAGCGTCACGGTCGGCGGGTCCGCGCGTAGGCCGCGCACCTCGTGCGGATGCAGGATCAGGGTGTGTTCGGTCATGGCTTACCTGCCTTTCTCGCCGCTTGCCAGGCCCAAAGCGCGGCGGTGCGCCTCATGTCCCAGTCAAGGCGGCGATGTAATTCCGTATCTGCGAGACGACCTGCTTCTGCCCGGTCATACAACTCATCGTCGCTGTCTGGCGTATTCTCCCGCTTACCGCATTGCGCCGTGAACCACGTCATGAACTCGCTTTGTTCGGTCATGGCGTCCTCCAGTTCCAAGCAGATATTGCATCTTCGCGCGTTATTTGTTGAGGCCCTTGGGCGCAACAGTTATCGCAGTAGACATACCAAATGATAGCATCGTATTCTACCATGAGTTTGTCTGCGCAGCAACAGAACAGGCACGGCTTCAGTTCTTCGCTCATCGCAGCACCCCCGGCAGGTCCATGTGCTCGCGGCCGTCGAGCAGACGCCCGGCGGCTTTCTTGCCCCGTCGGGGTTGACAACCCACTCGATGCGCGTGCTCATGCCCCCTCCTTTTCAGCCGCCTTGATCACATCTGGCAAATACTTGTCCTTCCACTTGATCATGTCTTTATGTTCTTCCCATCCTGCGCTCCATCCGTGTAATCGGCCAACACCATAGGCAAATGGGATCACGATAATTGCAAATAACATCACATCATAGTAGTCACTCATCAGTGGTCTCCTTCTCGATACGGGTGAGCAGGCCGGGGTGATCACGCGCGATAAATTCGTATACTTCCGGCCATTCGTCGGATGATACTCGGATGATTTCCGCCATCTCGTCCCACATCCGGGCGCGATTGTGGTCGCTGACGATGCGGTCAATATCTTCGTGAGTCCAACCGTCACAATCCAATACTTCTTCGCCGTCAACGGTTAGAATGTCGTAATCGTCACCACACCTCCACCGCTTTTCCATCGGATCAGTCGCCATCGCTGGACTCCTTCATCTCTTTCGTCTTGGTATCGCCGTGACTGGTATGTTGCGTTTCCACTCCGGCCATGAGGCAACCTCTTCAGTTGCCCGTTGAAGAGCCGCCCTGAATTCTTCCGGCTTAGTGGTTAATACTTTATAGGGCAGATTCTTCTTCATGTCACACATCGTACTCCTCCTCACTCCTTTGGAAAGATGATCTGCCTATATTCCTTGTGCATGGTCCAGCCAATCCATATACCAGCGAAGAGAGTCAACACGGCCGGGAAGAAAATAGTCATAAATAACTGCCATGGTGTTACTTGGATGACTTCCATTTCACTCCTCCTTCGGCGGGAACACTCCGCCATAGTGGCGCTCGACTTGGCTGGCCGAGACGATGTGGAGGCCGAGGGCTTCGGCCTCATCGCGCCGGATCATCGAATTAATGTGGTCGCTGCGATAACGATAGACCAGTTCCGGGTATTCTGCCGATTCCCACGCCCACGCCTGCACGTCCGTCCCCGGTATCGTGACGGCGAGTTGGTCGCGCGTGGGGATGCGTAATGCTTTATCGCGTACGCAGGCAAGATTATCATATAACCACCAGAATCCCGGATCACCACAGACGGGTGCGAAGAGACGTACCAGTTTCCCATCGCTGCCGTCGGGATTCATCAGCCATGCCCAGTCACCCTCGTGCAACTCGACCGGCGGCGGCTCAGGTGGCTCCTTCCGTCCAAAGACATATCCTGGTAAGCTGTCAGCAATTCTTCCATCATACCGATGCTCCGCGGGCGGAGCGAGCGCTTCCGGCTCGATAAGGGAGTAAAGAAGAGTGTCAATTTCTTCCAATAGTTCATCCGCCATGTCCTGTGTGAATCCCTTCATGTCATGCCTCGTTAAGTGGCGGAGGGGCGACCTTTCCCGAGCTGTCTTACAAGGGCTGGTCAGGCCGCCCCCTTGAGGGTCCGCACACGTCAATTTTATCCCGGCTGCGGCGCGGTGGATCGACCACCAGACCGGTCACGCCCGCGCCGCGCGTCTACCGGGTCTTACAGCGTCTCCAGTTCGGCTTCCAGGGCGGCGATGCGCTTTGTCACCCGGTCATGCCATACCTTCTGTACAGCAGCCGCATCATCGCCGGTGAGCAATTCCATCTCTCGGTCGTTGTCTTCTTCTGGGAATTGCAGTGAGGCATTCATGGGATATGCCCGCTCGGCCGCCTCCTTCAGAGACTCGAGGTCGGATTCGAGGTTTTTGAGTTCGAGGTCGATTTCTATTGCCCGTCTCAGTTTCTCGCGTTTCATGGTCGTGTCTCCGTTTCAGTGAGCGGCGGCGGGGGAGATGGGGATGAAGTGTGGGAGAAAACGAGGCACACTTCGTGCGGGTGTCTCGGCCCGCTCCCTCGTCCCGCCGCCGCAATGTCATGCCTTGGCTACCGGTTTGGTCGCCGGGGCGGCCTTAAGGATCGAAAGTTTGTACTGTGTTACCGGCTCGACATGAACGGGATCGCCCACTCTCACGGGAACGAAATTGCCGGCGCTGAACTTCTCGGGATTCTTTCGGGCATACGTCTGGAATGCCGCTTGCGACTTGAACTCGGGTGCGCCTACTTCTTCCGTTAATACAATTCCCGCGTCCCCTTGCTCGTACCGGAATATCTGTAATGCCATTGGGGTTCCTCCTTAGAATGGCAACTCGCCATCATATTCCTCGGGCACTACCGCTTCGAACCCGTAAGACTCTGCACTACCGCCGCCTCCCTGGACGAGTTCGAGTATCTGCGCCGCCTTGAGGCGCAACGTCACGCCGACGCCGGTCAATGCCGCCGAGTACGGCACCAGTTCCACGTTCAGCCGCCCCTGGGTTCCTGTCCAAGGGTCAATCTCGTTGGGGTCGAGAACGCTTTTGTGAGCATCGAATAGGGCGATTTTCGGCTCGAATACATGGCCGTCTTTCAACTCGACGCGGGCCTTCTGTTTGCAGTAGAAAACGCAGCATTTCACACCACCGACAATTTCTTCGACATGCGGCAGATTGGCATACTCGATCTTGTCGCCCTTTTTGATGGGGTTTTCTTTCGCTTGCTTTTCTACCTCCAGATTAATGAGGTCCACCAACTCCTTCGATTGTTCAACAGGCACCGCGATCTTGCAGGAATACCGTCCCGCCGGGTCGAACTTCGTGTCCGGCCTAGTCAACCGGGGGAACAGGAATATTCCAACCGGCGTCGTATAGCGTGTGTGCTTGGCTTCAGCCATTTCAGAACCCCATCCTTTCCTTGATGATTTCAAGCGGGGTGATAGTCTCCGCCTTGCCGTCCACCGGCTCGCCCAACGTGTGTGTGCCGCGATAGCGGGTCACATCGGGCGGCTTCAGTCTGCATTGTGAGTCGGCAAGAAACATTTGGAGCATGTGCGGGATGATCTCTCGCGTTTCCTTGTCGGTCTGGTTCACGAACTTACATCCGGGCTTCGTCTTCCAGTCATTCGGAGCCAGATTGAAGACGTGCGTGACTTCGTACTCCGTCCCCGCGAAGTACGAGTTCCAGATGCCCTTATAGGTGTGGAGTTGGATTTCATGGTTCTCATAGAATCCCTTACGCCCGGACTTGAAATCCACGATGGCGACCACTCGCACCCGGTTCCAGTCCAGGCGACATACGAGGTCAAGGGCACCGCCATACCAGCCATTAATGGCATGAAGCATCACCGGCTCGATGGCGAGAACTTCCGGTTGCCGTTCAGCGGCCCATGCCGCCAACGCCAGCAAATCAGATTGTCCGGCATCAACCCACTCGTTCTCAAGGCCGGTGGGGCAATCTTGCAGTTGCGCCCGCAGGTAATCCTCGTCCAGCGTGTATTTGCCGGTGATGAGGGCGCGGGTCCACAGTATGTGCATCCATGTGCCGTATGCGGACTTTTCGGCAAGCACCTGGTGATAGCCGTCGTTGCCGAGGTTGGCCCGCCACGCCATCAGGTGTTCAGATGTAGGGCGCGTGGCATGGATGAGGGATGTAACGGATACCGCCCACTGCGGTTCGTCGCCGTTCACCGCGCAGTACCACCGCTTATTGCCGTGGTCGTACCGGTAGATCGGACGGTTCAGCGCCGGATGTTCAGCGAGGTCCGGCAATAGATACGCAGGGCGCGGACGTTCAATGGTTGCGGTAATCACTTCCGGTCCTCCTTATGGTATCCTTTCATTTAATCGGGGCAAAGTTGCGGCATTTAATACATTCCGGCGGCCCGGACTTGACCTTCGGCTTGGGAGACCACTTGTCCTTATCCGTGCAAATACCCTGATGAAGACGAATGAGGCAGGTTCCGTCAGCAACTTGATGGGCACATTCGGCACAGGGCGGCTCGGGCTTGTCGGGCTGCTTAGGATCACCGCTGAAATAGGCGTTGTACTCGGCCACGGCGGCCTCGAAGCGGGCCAGCCACTTGGGAGAGGGAGCATCAATGGGGCGGTCATCACTCTTATAACATGAGCCACGCAGACAGCATCCATCAGTACTTTGACCCTCATCGGGGAATAGTGTGTGACCGGGAATGTATGCCCTCGGTTCGTATCTGCTTGCCAACCAGAACTTACTTTCCGCTCTGAATAAGTCCTTGTTGAGAATTTTGTTGCCGAATTCGCGTCTCCGGTGCGTCTGCTCGGTGATGTACACCTTGCAGTCCCAGGCGCCGTTGACTGATTTCTCGACGCGATAGGCGATGTGCTTGTAGGGATGTTCCGGCGGCTCGGGCTTGTCCAGGTGCTCGCCCGTTGTAATCCCCGCGATCTCGGCAAGGCGCGAGGCGAGGGCGACCGCGGCGGCATGAGCGGCGGGGAAATCGTAGACGGAAAAGGCATTCATGAAGTCGTGATATTGCACTGCGCATGTTCTTGTGTCCGTATCCTTGACATCGGATAACGGACACGTATAACCACCACAAGGTCCGAGACAGGCGCGGGTGGATTCCCCACACATATCGCATAGGGTATTATACAGCAATTTGTACATCTCCTCGCACGTCTTCGCCTTGCACATCGGCAGCCACCGCTCTTCATACGACTTCCGGGCGGCCGTAACCCAATCGGGCGCGGCCTTGGGCGTCGCGGGTTTCTTCGGCGCGTAGTTGGTGCACTCGTCTTTACAACTCATCGCATACCTCCCAAGTAGACAAGTCGCCCGTGCGTTGTGCGATGCCGGAACGCCGCGCCCCACGGGACATAGACGATCGATCGCGTGAGTGCGGGCGGCAGCATCGGAATCTCAGGAAACCAGGGCGCATCCGGCGGATCGGGTACCCGGCGGAGTATCCGGTATGAGCGCCCGAACATCGTGAACTTTTTACCCGGCTTCATCATGGACGTGCCTCCTCGTATGGATCCCAGCCTGTCAGCGGTGCGAGATCGTAGGGGTACTTCTCCCGATCCGGCAGGTCGGATGCCGGACGGCGGCACTCGGGGCATCTGTTGTCGGCGTTCGGGATGATGGCCTCCATGCACCACCAGCACCAAGCGGGGTCAACATCGGGGCCGAAGTCCTCACCGCGGTCGATGAATGGCCGCTCGTCCGAGAGGACAGAGTCAGGGTCATATCCGGCAAGAGCGATAAATAGTTCGTTCATGGCGTCACCTTCCCGGCGAGGGCGGCGCGAACGAATCCTCGCACATCGGCTATGGAACTACCCATAGTGTCATAATCCCAATCCCAAATGTGTTCGAGTATACCCCGCAGCCGCTCTACCTCGGCGGTCAGGCGGGCAATTTCAGCATTCTTTCCCGCGATGGCGCTCATTGGTCGGTCACGCCATTTCTTCAATTCTTCAAGCATTTCCCGGGCTTGCTCGGCATGGTTAGCCACGGGCGGCCTCCTTCCGGGCGAGTTCGGCGCGAAGATCGTCCATTTCCTCGATGACTCCCACGCCATAATCAGCCCATATTGGATTATCACAAACGCGCTGCGCCGCCGTTTCGATTCGCGTAAGCCGCTCGTTCTCGGTAGTCAGGCGGGCATTCTCGGCAGTTACTACAAGGGTTATCTCCCGTGATGCAGCCCGTTCGGGCGCGAGGTGGGCGCGGATAATCTCAACAGCTCCCACATCGTTGTCGGTAGATATGGCGCTCATTGGTCGGTCATACCATTTCTTCAATTCTTCAAGCATTTCCCGGTCTTGCTCGGCATGGTTAGCCACTTTCGGCCTCCTTCACGGCTAGGGCGGCGCGGGCACCATTGAGTGTAGCCAGCCCAGGCACGTTGAGCGTTCCATCGCGCTCCATTGGTTCGAGAAGACGGACAAGGTGTAATAGTTCGGCTCGCAGCCGCTCGACCTTGGCGTTCAGGCGGGCATTCTCGGCCAAAGCCTCTTGTTCCTTCAGCTTGGAATTAAAAGCATCTTCCTCGCTTTTCTGCCAACGATCCTCCCATAGTACGGCACGTTTTTCGCTCATAGTTGCGGATGCTCGCTCAGCCACGGTCGGCCTCCTTCCGGGCGAGTTCGGCGCGAAGATCGTCCATTTCCTCGATGACTCCTACGCCATAACCAGCCCATATTGGATTATCACAAACGCGCTGCGCCGCCGTTTCGATTCGCGTAAGCCGCTCGACCTTGGCGTTCAGGCGGGCGATGACGTGCTCGTAGTAACCTTCCTGCGAGTCCACCTGGTAATCATCGTCGCCAGGTTGTGGGTCCCGATTCCGCTCATTCTCAGCCACGGTCGGCCTCCTTCCGGGCGAGTTCAAGGGCGGCGCGGGCCTTTGCCATCCAGTCCATATAGAGCGTATCCAAATCATCGCCCGTTGCTGTGCAAAATGATGCCATCTTATCAGGGTCGTCAGCGCATTGTCTAATCGCCTTGTCATATTGAATTGCCGCTTCACATGCCGCCACCAGTGCGTCGTGCGCGTTCACGGCGGCGAGGTCGCTAAATGATGCGGAATCATCCCATTTCAACGGTAATTTCATACCGCCACCCCTTTCGGTTTTCCCGCGTCGTCTTATATTACGTCCGGCCACAGCCGGGTAGTATGTTGTCCGTCAGTCATTCACGAAAAGGGTGATATTCTCATGATCGAGCCGCACAACCCGCATGACCGACATACCGGCGAAATCGAAGCCCTGCTCACGGCAGCGCTCCGAGATCACGGCGAATGCTTGACTTTTGGGCGTCGGGAACTCGCGGCTCTCGAACGGGAAATCGTATGTGTCGATGAGGACGGTCTTGTCCAGGCGTTTCGCCATATACCGGGCCTGGTACGGTTTGCCGTGCCGTGGGTGCATGGGAAAGGTCGCGCTCATGCCATTCTCCTGATGAGTCGATTGAACTTCTCCGGGTCGCGCTTGATGCGCTTGAACCGTGCAACACATTCTTGCGGCGTGGCGTTTGGCGGCAGCGGGTCCGGGTCGGGCGCGGGCTGGAACAGCGGCGCGGTCTCCGGGATGCACCAGCGGCCTTTGACCTGTTTCGCGCCCTCGATCTCACCGCGCTGGCACATGAGGCGGATCGTCTCATACGAGAGCGGCAACCGTCGTGCGGCCTCGCCGGGCGATATGCAGAATGGGATCATGCGGACCTCCCGCAGTCCACCAGGGCGGCATGAGTTGTGATGTCATACTCCTCGGGATTGAACGGAGCGAACTCATGACCCAGCGCAAGCCGTCTCTCGCACATCCACTCTCCACTCACGTACGGCCTTTTCCGAAACCGGCCCCCCAATGCAATAATCGAGGTCAATTTCGCAAGATCGCAGGTGAAGGCATGAATATGGTCGTCCGTATAGATTTCGTTGAAAATCGGCCCCAGTTTTGCTCTCTGAGCCGGTCTAAGCCATTTGAACATCATCACCCGGAGTTTGTTCTTGCTCCAGAGATAGCATTCAAAATGTTTCGTGAGGATTGTTATGTCGCCGAGTTCGTCTTTCCAAAGCATCGGGCGCAGTTGCCGCAGGTCATAATCGGGACAAGCCTTCTTGATGGCGCGTTTCATATTCGGCCACCGCCCCCAATTGGTTCTCCTGCGCGTCATGGTTGCACCTCGCAGTCCACCAGGGCGATTTCGGACTTCGCGGCCTCGGGGAATATTTCGCCGCGTGTGCAGCCGAGTTTCTCCGCCCATTGTTCCTGTTCTTCCGGGGTGAGGTTGATACGGCCCTTTACCACGCCGGAGATAATCGATTCATGAACCCGGATTTTCCGGGCGAATTTGCGCTGTGTCCCGAACCGCTGGAGGATTGCTATTTTGAGGAGAAAGTTGGGATTCTTCATCTCAGGTATACACTCCTATGGAGGGTGACGGGGTAAATATTTAACGGGTCATGAACTACTTACATACCCAATAAAACAATTCCATACCCCGTTGTCAAGTATTATTTTAAAACTTTTTGTATGCGGATGCCCAATTACTTGTTATATAGCGTTTTGGGTTGACAATTTTTTCTTGCGGGCGGATATTCAGGGGTATGGAAATGAACGCCAAATTAAAAAAACTGCGGGATGATCGCCATCTTTCGAGAGAGGTGGTGGCTGCGGAATCTGGCGTCAGCAAGGAGACTATCAAAAACGCCGAGGCGCCGGGTTGGTCCGGGACTCTTGATATTGTTCTGAAACTTGCGGCATATTATGGTGTCAAGGTTGGTTGGTTAGTTGGGGAAGAGGAGGCTTCTGTCGCGACATTCATTCGGTCACAACCGGCAGACCGCCACATGATGATTGGGCGAATAACGGTGCATCTCTGCCAGTTGACCGATAGCGACCTCAGCCGGGTGGAGGGATACATAGATAGAATGGCGGAAGGCGAAATTTCCCCGCCTGCCGAGGAAGAAGACGGGAAAAAATATATGGATGGGGGCGCATAAATGCACTATATATAAATTAATATTTCCCTATCATCGTAGGGGTAAGTAGAGAAGATCGGCGCAGGACGAACATGTATTCTGAGGAGGGGGTTATGCGCTATATTGGTTATATGGTTCTCATTGTGATGGTGCTTTGTGCTGGATGCCTTGAGGGTCCGATGGGACCTGAGGGCGATTCGGGCGAACAGGGCGACCAAGGCATTCAAGGGGAACGGGGGGACCAAGGGGTTACCGGTTCCCAGGGGGAGACGGGTGCGACCGGTTCCCAAGGCGAGCAGGGCATACCCGGCGAACAGGGAACCCAGGGGGAACAGGGTCCTATCGGGCCGCAAGGAGAACAGGGAGAGGGAGTCATTGAATCATGGGTACACACGATATTGGCTTCTGAGATGTCAATATCTGGTGGATATGCTATTGTTATGATTGAGGATGAACGATTCAGTGTGAACTATACATACGATTTCTGGTTATATTCCGGGACATCACTCGTTAGTATGGATATGGTATCCATGGGTACTATGATTATGTACCTGTTTGGAATAAGCGAAGGGGTTTGCATTTTCACCGCACCTGATACTATCGGTGGCAATGATATTCTAATATTCAAGATGGGCGGGACTCCCTGATGCCAGGTTTGCAGCATATCGTCGGCGGAATCATAACCGGCTATTGCCGTTGCACGGAATGTCACAGGGCGTTCCTCTACACCTGGTTCTTCCCCGGTCGCGAGGAGGCGCAGGCATGCCGGTATTGCGGCGCGGTTGCGGCGATCCCGCTCATGCCCGGCGAGAAGTTGACCGAGCAGGACCTCATCGATATCTACCTCGCCATCGGGGACATAGAGGGCGACGCGCCCGGAAAGACTTGATGCCCCGCCTGACGATCCGATCCCGCCCCGACTCTACGTGCTGGCAGTATGACCTCACCGCACCGGGCTTCCGGTCCCGCGGCTCCACCAAGCTCCCGATTGCTGACTTCACGCGGGACCGGGCGTATGACATCATGGCCGGTCACCTGCTGGCCGAGGAAGGCCCCCAGGATGCCCCGGGATCGCTCGAATGGCTCCACGACACATTACCAGACCGTCTCGCCCGTGAGAACGTGCGGGACTCGTCCATCGAGCGATACATGGATGCTCTCAATGTGATGATTGATATGCTCGGAGCGTCCTACCCGGTGAGGGATATCGCTCGGCGTCCGCATGTCGCGGCGTACCAGCAGCGGGAACTTGCCCGTGGAATCGCCCCCGCCACTGTCAATAACCGATTGAACTACCTTCGCGCCATCTTCCAGCGGTTGTTCGACGACGGTACGATAGAGGTCAACCCGTTCATGCGATGCGGCCGGTTGCGGGTTCCCGATCCCGGTCCCGCAGTACTCACGCCGGATCAACTTCGCGCCTTGTTCGCGGCCATGCCTGATACCGACAGCAAACGTCTATGCAGGATTCTGCTATTCACGGGACGGCGGGTATCCGAGATCGTCGGCTTGGAACGCTCCGACGTGGACCTGGACCAACGCCAATACAGGCCTCAGAACATCAAGCATCGGGACAGGCCGAAAAGTTGGCATTCGATTCCATCGCAGGTGATGGATGATTTCAACCACTTCTTGTCACTGCCCGGTCGGTTCCCGTTTCATGTCCGCAACGCCACGTCACTGTCCAGATATTTCAAGGTGGCGCGCGAACGCGCGGGATTGTCGGCGTCTTACCACCTGCACAGTCTCCGGCATACCTACATCACAATGGCCCTCGAAGCCGGGGCATCCCCATTGGCGGTCCAGGCGGCCGTAGACCACGCCTCGCTCAGAATGACCGAGCGATATACTCACCCGCAAAATAGTGCAACTCCGTGCATAAATTTGCCGTTTGTGCCATAAAATGTGACAAAAGATTCGCGTGAAGACCTGTCAAATAAGGGTGTACGAGGAACTCAACGATTTCCTGCCGCCACTATTTATATCCTGATTTAACCGCTTATATGCCAATACAATGCAGCCACATTAGCGATACTCAGTCGACACCATTTGTCACAATTTGTACCCGTAGATACCTGTACATACACGGTGAACACCGGCGGATTTGTCACACTGGTTGGCACATAAAAAAGGGCCGCCCGAAGACGGCCCCTTGAGCCGGTGCAGTGGCCTCATGCCAGATATTGCATCAGCGCCTTGATGAGGATGTCGCGGACCGTGCCGTGCTCATCAACGGCGCGATGCTTCATGCGATCCATCAGGTCGGCGGGAATGTCGCGGAGTAGGTAGTCCCCGCCGTTGTTCGTCTCGTTGAAAATTCGCCGGGCGATGTGGCGGACGTTCACCGGCTTGCCCTCTGCCCGGAGCCGGGCTATCTCCAGATCGACCGTTACGGCGCAGTCCCGATCAAACAGGACTCCCCCGATCCCGATGCCGCCCGTGAGCGGACGGCCACATGCCGCACAGTAGTTCATAGTGTCCTCCTGCCGGTCGCCCGGCGAGTTATCGTTCGTAGATTTCGTTCCGCCCGCAAATACAACCGTGGATACCGCATAGCCGCCGGGCTACACGGGCTACCCAACTGCGTTCGGCGGCTGTGCGCTGTGTCGGCTCAGTGTCAAGTATGCCGGTAACCTCGGTCCGCGACTTACAAGTGCGGTAGTAGGTGCGATGGAAATCATTGGTGAGTGTTAACATGGCCCTGCCCTCCTTGTATGCCGGTCGCCCGGCGGTTACATGCATGTATGTGTTTCCCGGCCATCTTCGGTGTCGGCCGGGTCATCATAATGCCGGGACGTCACCCGTGCGCCACAGTCAACGCACGAATACACGTTCTCGAAATATCCCAAGCCCGTCGAACCGCAAAGGGCTGGGATAATCTCAAACTGCTGCGAGCTAAACATTTTAATCCTCCTTGTCATACGCCCGATTTATCCGATACTGCTCATTCTCGGCCACCTCATTGGCACGGCGGTTAGCTTCGCGGGTCGCCTCATCGATTTCGGGCTTGGGGTGACGCCCGAATTTGCCATTGGCAATCGCGTCCTGGATGAGGGCCGCACAATCAATACCCTCGATCATGTGGCAGTTGCAACGGCCGCCCATGCGACGGATACCACAATCATCAGCGTGGTGGCCACGGGGCTCAACGCAGTCATACTGCGTATTGATTGTCACCTTCCGGCCATCGGCCAGGGTGGCCACTGTATCCCCGGATGCTCCGTTGATCGGGTAGTCATACTTGATAGCGGTGATGGTCATGGTGTCCTCCGTTGGGTGGTTTCCTCTGTCATCTGGATATAATATATATAAGGTACAGCATTATGTCAAGGATTATTTTCCCATTTTGCCAATTATTTTGAAAATAAAAAAGCCGCCCCGAAGGACGGCCCAAGTATCCGGAAATTCCGGATAGTTCAAGTCTGCGAGATGCCGCGGCGATTATTCCAACCATGCCCAATTCCTTTTTTCGATAATATCCCGGATTGATTCGCGCCGTACATTATATCGCCGCGCCAGTTCTGCATGGGTGGTTCCACTTTTGGCGAGATTTCGTATCTCCTTAACTTTCGCCACCGTCAACCTTGCGGCCCAATGCGCTTCACCAATGCAATGTCCAAGTACTCGGTGCCCATGCACTTTGTTCTGGCTATTTGTAACCAATTCAAGGTTCTCTGGTCTATTATCGTTTCTGATGCCGTTAATGTGGTTGATTTCCATACCATCGGGTATTTCGCCGTTTAGATGTTGCCATATAACCCTGTGGGCATAAGCCCTTAATCCTTTTCGCCCACCTATTGCTAAGTGCAAATAGCCGCATGAGTGTTTACATTCGGCGCGTCTCGGTTCGATATGGCAGATTGTACCACATGAGGAATACTTTGAATGCCGCCATATTCTTCCAGCATCGTCAATGCTGAACATACCGGTTTCAAGCAGGCGGTGGAAGTTCTCTTCAGCGAGATTCATGGCACCCTCCCTATTGGGTTGTGTGCGGCGGTTATCCTTACTATAGGGATTTCAGGAAACGGTTGCGAACCGCTGTCCCGCCGCGTAGTATTTATTACTACACACATAGTAAAATATACTACAATATGAGACTTGAGTCAAGTCGAATACGCCGTAAAGATGCCGTTCGCATCGGGCGTCAGCGTCACTCGGTCGGCAAGGTACAGGTTCGTCGTCCGGTGGATGCCGTGCTTGTCGTCGAGGTAGAATATCTTTTGCGAGGGCCGCGTGGCGACCATCATCTTATTTACCGACAGATCGGTGCCGCCGATCATCGTCCCGTTCAGGAGCGTTTCGTCGTTCAATTCGGCGGGACTGTGAAAGTGACCGCCGAGCTTGTAATGTATTTGCATCCCGTACAGGCCATCCATGCGCCGCGCCTTGCGGTCGAGGCCGTAATAGGGGATTCCAGCCCACCCCTTTACGTTATCATTATGGTTCAAGGCGAATACGAAATCGCCGTGCTGTACCAGCATTGTCGGGAAGTGAGCCGCCAGCGCTAACAAGAATGAGACATATGCCTCGGTGCCCCGAAGTAACTGGTCAATGAGCGTGGCGTCGATATGGTACGCCTGCCCCTTGAAAATCAGTTCCCCGGTCACGATGTCACCGAGTAGATGCACGACCAGCTTGTTCAGCCCGAGCGCGGCCTTGTCCTGTTCGCGGAAAGTGATAATGCGTTCGCACAGGCGTGGCAATCGCTGATTGAGCAGGATGTCCATGTTGCATTCGGCAACGCCCTGCACCCATGCGGGATCGACGCGCTCCCCGATGTGGAAATCGCCCTGCATCGAATGAAATCCCTGGTCGCGCTTTATGCGCTCAGGCTTCGGGATCGGAGATGCCCGGAATGAGCAGCGGTCAATGGCGGGCAGGCAGGTTTCGATGAATAGTTGGTTACGGTTGCGGAGCTTTTCAATATCGCGGAGGAGGGATTGATTCTGCCGGGTGAGTTCATCGAAGTGGGCGGGCAGGTCGGCGGGAGCTTCCGGGATTACGGGTGCTGGCGGCTCGATCCCGATCTTTGCCAGCCAGTCCTTCCACCGGCCGCCGAGCCGTCGTGCAAGGGTACATCGAGTCGGCTTGCAGCCCGCAGTATCATATTGGTTCCCGCTTACATGATGGCCGAGCGCGTCGAGGTTCGCCCGGAATTGCGCCAGTATTTCATCGTCCGTATACTGCGGCTTGCCGGACATCCCTTACCCCGCCGCCTGGGTTTCGTCCTCGAGCGTGATGATCTCGATGGCGATGAAATTGATTGCCCCGAGAAGTTCACGGATTCGAGCATCGGTGGGCAGGCGGTCGGATTCGTCTATCTTCTTCTCGGCCTGCCCGAGCGCGAACCCGTGCCGCCGCCTGTTGATTCGGCATGACAGTTGCCGCTCGAAGGGTTCCGAGTCTCCATGCCGTTCCTCGCCCTTGCCTTCCGCCGCCTGCTTGAACGCCGCGTCAAGTACGGCCCGCAGCCGCGCATAACGGGTGTCGAACGTCGCCTCCACTGTGAACTTGTAAGGATCGCTTACAGGTTCGTCCGCCGGGCCCGCTCCTTCCGGGTCCATCACTTCCGCCGGCGGGCATGATGTGTACCCCCCCGTCGCGATCCAATCAGGAGGGGTAATTGCATCCATCACCAGCTTGGTCGGTGACCCGGTGTTCGTTCGGTTTTCGTCTATCCAGGGCATGGTTCACTCCTATTTGATGATCTTCCGGGCGAGCTTGGATGCCGTGCCGCCCGTCGCCCATCCCGCGCCCACGGCGATAACCGTACCGGCATGTGGAGCCGTGACCGGGTTGAACAGCATGGCGATCCCGGCCGCCATGACAACAAGGCCCTGGACACGCGCCAGCGCCCACCAAGGCCGGTTGTCCTGTTTCGGATCGTCAGCCATTTTTCGCGGCCTTGACCGCATCCCGCACGGCCGTCCATTTCGCTTTGAGCGTGGCGAGTTCTTCCTTTGTGATTTTCTTGTCGCTCGCCGCGTTGTCGAGTTCGACGAGCAACCACCCGAACGCCCCGACGATGGCGGTGTACCGGGCGACGAACGCCCCGACGACGCCGATTGCGAGAATGGCCGTCAGCAACAGCGCGACGGCTGTACTACTGAGCCACGCCTTGACATCGCCAAAACCAAACGCCTGTGCCGCCGTAGCAGCCAGCAGCACCAGCGCGAACGTGATAATCCATGTACGTCTCATCTTGACCTCCCGAAGTAGAGTAGTATTCCGGCGGCGACAGCCCGTGCAGTGTGAAGCGCATAGACGTGCCAGCCGGTGAGTGTGACCGATATGATGTCAGCGAAAACGATGTGCTCATACCCGTACAGGCCGCGAGAGACGGCGTACCCGACCTCGAATGCTTCCCATGCGGCGACGGCCAGTCCGAGGATGAACGGCCAGCGCGGGCGGCGGCGGATGATCTGCACGGCCAATGCTGCGATACCAGCAAGGACCGCGCAGTCGAGCGCGTGGTACGACCAGAACGCCACATGCTCACGCGGGCCTGGTTGACACATAACGATGCCCTCACGCAGTCCGCGGGCGAGCGCGGTCAGGATCGTTAGGATCAGCATGTCCGCACCTTCAATATTGCCTCATCCTCGCTCGCCAGTTCGCCCAGGAACCGCCGGAAGGTCTGCCCGCTGTTCAGGATTGCCCGGTTGCCCTTGAGCTTCCCGAGCGTGTCCCCGAGCAGGATGCACCCGGCCGTATCGTCATCCGTATTACCCGAATGGAATAGGATCGCCGTCCGCCCCGGAACGCCCGTCACCTCGAATGTATCCGGGTATGCCTTACTCGAATACCGGCGGCACAGATAGGTCCCAACCGGGATGCAGGACCGCTTCCGCACGTTCCCGAGGTCCGGCGGCTCCAGCGTCCAGCTGAACAGCACGTCGTCTATCTTGAGCGCCCCGAATGTCCCGTGCTCCTGTGTCTCTTCCAACCGTATCAGATCGAGCGTCCGCATCACCGTTTCGCCCCGTTCGCACAATGCTCCAGCCGTTCAAGACGGCGGTCCGTGGCCCGATGTGTCACGTCGCATGTGTCCCGGTATACGACGTTATCCTTCATGCTGCGAACGTCCTCGCGAAGATCGCGCACCAAGCCGTCAATGCGGACGAGGAAAACAATCATGCCGAGCACGAGGACCGGCGTCCCGTATGGGATGAGTTGCAGCAGTTCCATCATGGCCTCTTTTCTTTTGGCCCCTTGGCCGGTTTAGCCGGTACGTCCGGCGGTTCCACTGTCAGTTCCTTCAGCGCGTCGATCTTGCCCGACAGGTAATTGATCCGCGCCGCAAGCTGTTCGGCCTGGCGGATGCAGAAGTTCCGCTCGTTCGCGGCGTTCTGAAGTTCTCCCTCGAATATCTTGATGGTGAGGGTGATCTCGTCTGTGGTTTTCATGACTGCTCCTTTACGCCCAGTATGCCCCGGTGTTTTCCGACCATCTGAGTATCATGCCGGGCTGTATACCGGTGAGATTATTGCCGATGCTTGCGCCAATGGCACTGAAACCCATCGCGAAACCCACCAGACTCACGGCCCCGGCACCAAGTGCCAACAGGAAGGACCGCCGCCCTTTGTTTGTCGTTATCATGTTGCGCTCCAGTATGCCCCGGTATCTATAGACCATTTCATGATGTAATCTACCCCTGCACCTTTCCCGGCTATTTTATTCAATGCGAGTCTGCCCACACCAATGGCCGCCTCGAAGTCCCCGGTGGCGGCATATGCGGCGGTCCCGAGCGCCCCGGTGATGGTGACGTTATCCTGTACGGTGAGGGTTTTCCCGGCGGTGATGGCGAGACCGTGAACGCCGGTGAGCAGGGCGGCATGGGTGGCAACGGCACCGGACGCCTCGGCCCCGACATCAGCGGCACTCAGACCGTGCGCGGCGAATCCATAGGTAGCTGTCCCGGTCGCCTTGAGGAAATGACCGGTGGTCAACCCGGCAACTGGATGATGTGTCGTGTCCACGAGGTTATGATTGGTCGAGGCAAATGTAGACGGTATACTGCCCAATGAAGTATACGGCACCTGGCCACCACTATTCTCTCCCGTGTGTGTATGTGCTGCAATATCTACCAAGTCAACAGTACCGGCCACCCGTACGTTACCTTGATAATCGACGGCGAACTTTTCAATATTGTTATATTTGAACCATAATGCGTCTCCAATCAACCCATTATCCATGTAAAGATTTATGATTGCATCACCTTCTGATGCCTGTCCCTTTCGCGTCAATTTCATGATGTAACTGATTGAGTCACTTACCATTTCAAAGTAATTTTCGCGGAGAGTACATACATTCTCCGCATCAACCCGGAATCGCAACCCGCCACCACTTGCACTATCACACAGTATCCCCGGACTCGTTTCTGCACCGAATATGTTGTCGTCAATCGTCATGGCGAGTAAATTATCAGCATCATGGATGGTGATATTATTGTTCGCGCCGCTAACCGTCATCCGCTTGTAATGCCCCTCCGCCGCGCCGGTATCGGTCTGTAATGTATTCCCGGTGATTGTCCCGCCCGCTTGGATGTCACTCGCCGTCAGCTTCCCGCGAACTATTAACCCTTCCGCTGCGGTATACGACACGTATTTAGTTGCTTCGCCGACAAAAAATTCCCCGGACCCCGCGTTGTTCTTGATCCGCACCGGCCAACCTTCGGCCCCCAAATCGTAGAACCCGATGTAATTGGGGGTGATGTAAACGCCGGTCGCCTCGGGCGTGTCGTCCTCGGTGAGCCGCGCCGGGATGCTCGCCACGTCCTCTCCCCACGTCGCGCCCGCCGTCGCACCGTCCTCAAGGGATGTTATATTCGTCCCGGCGATTGTCCCCGCACCGCTCGCAATCACCAGCGTATTGTTGTCGAGGTCTAAGTATGTGTTGCCGTTCGCGCTCTGGACCTTCCCGGTGGTGACGAACCCGCCGTTGATGAGCGTCTGGCCGTAGGTGAGCGACAGGCCGCGCGGGACGCTCCCGGTCGTGCTGTGGAGGATCCCGACGAGGAAGTACCAGTGTGTCGTCTGATCGGCCTGGTACGCCGTGCTGGTGACGATCACCTGGTTATCGCCGTCCGTGTAGTTCGTCTTGTGGCATTTCGCGTACAGGTAGTACGCCGTCTCGGTCGTCAGCCCGCCCGCCTCGTAATCCGGGTTCGCGACCAGCGTCCATGTCCCGATCTCGTCTTCACCGGACGTGTCGATCGCCATGTGGACGAGCGTCCCGCCGGTGATGGAGAGTTTATTGTTGTTTCCGAGGTAGTTCGGCTTAACCTGTACCCCGGAGAGCTGGAAGTTGCCGCTCTTCGATCCGGCGGCGAGCATCGTTGTCTCGATGGAGAGCGGTTTGACATTCACGGGGTCAAAGTAGCCGTCGTCGGGATCGAATACCATCGATCGCAGTTCTTCCGTGTCCCGCCAGTTCCGGCGTGATCTCCCGATGTCCCGGACGACCGGCGAAGCGGCGATCTTGCCGGCCGAATCCCCGGCGGTCTTGTATGTACCCAAAATGATCTGCGCCTGGCCGGATACCGCATATTCCACTTGATCGGTGAGCGACAACGTGTACTTGTACGGCTGTATCACCTGCTGTGAGAGTTCGGTTATCCGGACCTTCACGTCCACGCCGAGGTCTGTGTCCTCAATGGTGATCGTATCCCCGATGGTGAGGTTCACGCTGCGGGCCTTCAGGTACCGCCAGTCTGGGGTGAGCTGGTACGCGACCCGGGGGTGATCGTATTTCGCGATGTAGGTTTCCGCCAACGCCAGGAGTTCGGCTTCGGCGGCGGCGATGTATTCGGCGGGCATGGTGATGTCGATGAGGACGTAGGTGTCGGTCGCCGCCGGATTAAGGTCGTCGTTCGGCATGACCGAGCCGTCCTCAAGCGTAACCGGGATGATTTCGAATTCATGTGTCGTGTTGTTGAAACTGGCGATGTCGAATGTGTACCCGGCGCAGTCCCCCGTCAGGAAGTTCACCTTCGCCGTCACGTCGGGGATGAGATAGGTATTGACGTTGAAATCTATGCCGCCCGGCGGCGGTCCGTCGATGAACAGGACATTGCTTGCCGCGGACGAGACGGTCCCGGTGCGCCGCGGGAACACGTCGTCGAAGATCACCGCACCCTCGATGGTGCCGTAGGTCGCCGTGTTGCTCTCGATGTAGTCCACGCCGCCGGTGTTCAGTTCGAGCCGGAGCTTGCCGTATGACGAGCCCAGGTTCCGGGAGGAGCCGTATGCGTACAGCCGGGTGATGATGTTCCCGGATTCGATCGGGCGGCGCTGGATGTTCCGAAGCCCCGTTTTGTACAGGAACGTCAGGCCGGTATCGGTGGTCTGTTCGTCGGAGAATGAGATCACCTTTTGGGCGAACGAGAACTCGCCGCTGAATTCAGTGCAGAGCCGCTGGATCGCCTGTCGGCAGTTCTCGGCCTCGAATTTCAGAAGCTTATATTCCTCGTTCGTCTGCGTGCAGGTCCCCTTCGTCCACACGCCAGCGCCGTAGACGCGGTTCATGTTCTCGACAAGCAGGTCAAGGAAGAGTTCGAGGTCGCCCATCAGGTAGAAGTCGCCCTGGCCGTCGCTGCGGTATTGGACCTTGGCGAAATCGTAGTATTCGGATTCGAAGGTGAGCGTGTAGACGTACTGGTTTGTGGCGTTCTTGGTCACGTCGGGGAGGGTGTTGACGTAGTACCGGATGCCGTTGTACCGCGCGTAGTCGCCGATGGTGATGTCGAGCGGTTCCCGGACGGTCGTCTCGGCATGGATGTAGTTCTCGCCGAGGAAGCGTTGCACGAACAGCGTCCGCTCATCGATGTTGAAATGGGCGATTACCGAGACATTCCTGTATACATTCATCCGCATCTTAATACCTCGTAATCAGGCCGGTATCCCCGTCGATCCCCATGAACAGGTACGGGGTGAACTCTATGTCGGCCTGCCCGGTCATGGCGCGTTCGGCATACATAGCCATAAGGGCGTCCAGGGAGATGTCGGCTTGGCCGGCCATCCCTCGGTTGGCCCACATCCTGAGAACGCGATCGAGGAAAATGCTGGTGTTATACCGAGGCAAATCATAGATGTACCGGGCGCGTGCGAATGCTGCCGGTTCACTGGGGATGCCGTCGTATACCCGCACACCGGATATGTCGCCGTCAAAAGTATTTGATGCAGCACCACTACGATTACCTATAAACAAATCTTGAATTGCTGCTTGTGGTGTTCCCGCATCTTGATCTGCTGCACCTAATAGTGCTCCATTGAGGTAGATATTCGTGACACCTGCTGCTGTGCTGGTGACTACAATGTGATACCATATATTTAATTGCACACTTGGTATAGGTCCTACCGCAACACTCCCATACAAATTCCTCGTTACTGCGAGTCTCAACTGATAATTGTTGCCCAAGAAAAACTTATTGTTGCACAATAGTATTCCGTTCCCTCCCTCACCTGTACTTTCCCATCGTGCCCACGCCTCGACCGTCACGTCGCCCGTGCCTATCATATCCACGCCAGCATCGACTAAATCAGTTGTTCCGTTGAAATTCATCATCGTCAGGCCACTGGCAAGTGTGTTGAATGCCGCTGCGTTCGCGCTTGTCAGTGTACGGGCATAGGACGAGAGGTCAGTGAATATCTTTGTCCCCGCATCATAACTCGCCTCGGTCAACGGCGCGTCGAGCAGGGCCGTCACGCCCCAATCGGCGTCATCCCATATATCGTTGAATCCTATATTGGCCTGACCCGCCATATTACGAACGGCGTACAGTGAGGCCGCCGCATCGAAGGTGATGTCCGCCCGCCCCGCCATGTTGCGGCCCCGGTACATCTCCATCGCCGCATCGAAGGCGATATTGGCCTGTCCGGCCATGTCTCGATTTGCCATAATATCCCCGTTAATCCGCCGTCACAATCATGGTGCCGTCGGCCCACTGCGCGACATCGCTGAGTTCCACCGGCTGCTCGGTGTTCAGCGCCGCGTGTATGAGCAGGTTCCCGGTCGTGAGCGTATCGCACAACCCGAAGTGCGTGATTGTCCCCCAAGTGCCGCCGGTTGCCGCAGGGAATACGATGGTGCCGCTGTTCGAGCTCGCGCCCGCCGCCGCGATCTTCCACCCGTCGTGTTGAATGCGGGCGTAGTTCTCGCCGGGCTCGGAGATCGTGCTGCCGGTATCGTTGTCCAGTACGGTCGCCGTGCAGAGGGCGATGAAGATGCTCCCCGGCTGCGCATACGGCGTGTCCGCCAGCAGGTGATCGAGGATGGCGTTCGCCAGGTAATCGCTCATCCCGGCGGCGTCAACCGACACGTCGAGTTCACCCAGCGCCACGTTCGGTGTGTTCCCGGAGTAGAATGTTTTGTTCGGCGTCACCGGCCCGTATGCGATGATATTCCCGGTCGCCAGCGTCACCGTGTCGAGAATGGCAAAGTGCGTGATGGGATCCCAATCCTCGGTGCATTCCGGGAACGCGATCGAGGTCGAGTTCGCCGTCGCCCGTGATGCCGCCGCATCCCAATCATCGCAGGATTGCCGGGCATACGCCGCATCGCTCGGTTCGGTGATCGTACCACCTGTCCCCGCATCGAGCGGATCGCCCGTGCATAACCCGAGAAACAGCGCGGCCGGGCGGTTGAATGCCCCGACTTTCAGGATGTGATCGAGCACCTCGTTCTCGGCATAATCCGATAGTTTACCCATGGTATCAGCTCCTTACAGGCGTCGGCTTCCGGAACTGAACCCAGAACTCGCCGACATATTTATTTGCAGTCGATTTCGGCGTGAGCATCTCCACGTCGCCTCCCTTGATATACATGACCGATGTCGTTATGGACAGGTAGGGCGTCCGCAACAGGCGCAACCCGGACAGTTCGAGCCGGTGCTTGAACAATGCCAGAAGACTCCGCAATTCCGCGAATGTGTCCGCGGTGATGTAGCAGAACATGATGATGTCGGTGCCCTCGAACCAAATGTCAGTCGCGTTCGTGAACGCCTCCTCGCCGTCGGAGTCCGGCCACGACTGTGAGACATCACCCTTACGGGTCAGGAAGGCGTCCATGCCGGTGATACGTTTGACCGTGATCTTCCAGTACCCGTATAGGTCGTACCCGTCGATCTTGTAGCCGCTGAGAGGGTAGTACATGTCACACTCCCGCCGTCAGTGCAGCATCCCGGCGCCGATCGCCCGGACTGTCGCGTCCCGGCTCATGACCGCCAGTCGTTCGTCGATTCTCTTCAGGTATCGCGTGTTGACCGCCGTCTCCTGGTTCGCCCGCAGATTGTCGAGCCCGGTGCTCATGATGACCGACGTGTAATCCCGCATCTGCTTCGTCACGTTCAGGTGTTCGACGATATTGATCCGGACGGCGCCGAACTGGCCGGCGAGCAACCCGGCCGTCTGCTCAGTTACGCCCGCAATCGCGCCCGCGAGGCCCTTTGGGGTGACGGCAGCCGCACCAGGGAGGCCGATACCGGCACTTTCGAGGAGGTCCTGAAGGACTGCCCACTCCTCGCCTATGCTCTCCATGATCCCTTTGACAGTAATTGTAGGGCCGCCCCAGGGCACGGTGATTTGGCCGCCCAGCATGATAGTCCGAAGCTTATCAATTTCCCCCTGATCCAGACCACCCTCTGCATATCCAGCGAACGCATCGTAAAACTTTTCGAGGTAGTCTTTGACAATCCGGGCCTTGAATGAATTGATGATTGCGTTCTGCATCAGGTCTTCGAACGTGTCGGCGAACACGGTTGCTGAGTCGAGACCTTCCCGGAACCCCGCGGTGATGGCGTCGGCTATGGAATCGGCGGTCGTGCCGGTGAGCATCTGCCGGTAGTCGTCCTCGATGCTCTTCAGCGTTCGCCGCACTTCCAGGAGTTCATCCGGGGACAGGACCCCCAATATCGGGTCTCGTCCTGTCTTGGATAGTTGAGTCAACGTCTCTATCGCCTGGGTATATGCCTTGACGGTGTTCCCCATATCATTGATGAAGGTTCTCTGGTCGCTGATCCATCGGGCAAGGGCCTGATTCTTCATCTGCGCCTGTCGCGCCCGCTCCTCGGACTTGTCGAAATAACTGATGAATTTCGTCAACAGGTCAGCCCCGGACGTGCCTGCTTGTAACCAATTCCCGGTAGCGAATCCCTCCACCATGCCTGCAACATCATTCGCCATCGCGGCCACCTGCTGGACAGATGAACCGAGGTCCGTATCGAACTGACCAATCAGATCACCAAGCGAGGAGAGCGCGTCCCCGACTTCCCGAATCTTCCTGATTTCGGCGTCGTACACCTTTTGCATCGTCTCGGCGTACCGCTCCAGGATCGCCTCCTGCATGGCCTCATTGCCTTCATACAGCGCCGCCTGCTCCTTCAGGAATTGCGCGTACACTTCAAGGCTCTTCTTGCCCCAGCCCCGCGTGTCCTTCATGATCTGGTCAAGCGCCGCCCGGTTTTCGTCCACCTCGAACTCATGGAACTGCTCCCTCCGCAGCTTCAATTCATCAATCAGCCCCATCTTGAAATTCTGCTCCTCGGTGTACTGCGCCATCTCGGTTTCAATGCTGGCTATCCTGGCGGCAAGGAGGTCCTTGTTTGAGCTGAGCACCCATTCCTTGTATTCGGCGTCCTGCTGCTTGATCCATTCGCGGCGATTTTTCTCGTCTTCCATGTATCGCTTGAATGCCGCTTCGGCGGCGGGACCGAATACGATGGGGCCGCCTACCGGTGTCAGTGGCACTCCCGCTGCGGTTGCTTTCACCGCCGCCAGTCTCGCCTCTTCCGCAGCGTCCTGTTCAGCCTTCGCCCGTTTCTTGACGGCATCAGTTTTCGATGCCTCGAGTTCTATGTACCTCTGTGCGAGTGCTTCCAGCGCTTTTTCGGTTGCCGTGTATCGGGATTCCAGTTGCCGATTGAATTCGATCCAATCTTGCGCCGCCTCTTTGCCCGCTTCAGCCAATGCTCCTACTAAGGTGCCGGGTACATGGGGAATCATGCTCGGTATCATGGCAAACATCGCAGCCATTGTGCTGATAGTGCCGCCGATCTTGTCGATCAGCATCGCAAGCCGCATAATTTCCGCCTCAATGCTAATCAGGCCAAGCCGGAAATTGGTTCCCCACTCGGCTACTTTTTCCTCATTCGTCACAAGTTCAGCGTTCAGGTCAATAATCCCATTGGTGATACCCTCGACGGCCTCTGCGAGTACCGGGGTGAATAATCGGCCAGTCAGCACCTTGAGGTTCTCGACGTGCCGCTCAAGCGAAAGCAACTGTTTCCCGGCCGTTCCCATCGCGGCCTCGTATGTCCCGGCGATCCGCTCACCGGCCTCCATGACAACATTCATGCGGATTTGAGCTTTCTCTGCCTCACCCAATTCCAAAGCCGTGCGATTGGTAGCTTTCGCCACCCGCTGATAGCTGTTTTCGAAATTGACGTTCAGGCCGATTGTCCGCAGGATTTCCACCTGTCCGGACTGGATTCCGTATACCATCCGCTGGAACGCTTCGGAGGAATTGATATTGCCGATGACCGCCGCATCCTGGGCGACCCGAGCGAGTTCTGATGCTTTCGTGAGATCGAGTTGTGCCTGAATCATGCGGAGAAGCGATTGTCGCGATTCGAGTATGGAGATGCCGGTTTCCTCGAGACTCTTGGCGAAACCTTCCATCTGCTCACCGGAATACCCGGCGTTGTTCCCCACGGTGCGCATCACCACGCCGAGGGTCTCATACCGGGCGGCGAGCAATGTTATTTCCTTTATTGCTTTCTTCGCGTGGTAAGCGGCGCCGACAGATATTGCGGCGAACACGTCAAGCGCGGTTATCTGGCGGGCGAATCCGGCGAGGATACCCTTGGCCTTGGCCGTGTCGCGGTCAAGTCCACCGGTATCAAGCCCGGTTTTCCAATACAGTGAATCGCTTCCTCTGACGTTCAGCCCCATCTATATCACCCGGCCCTTTTCCGCATATTCTCGTTCTTGATCAGCCGCCCGTGCGCGAAACCTTCATTCCACACGTCCCACCGGAGCGGTAACCGGTTCTCATTCAACCGTATGCCCTCGTTGACATATTTCCCGGCTTTGTCGTAGTTGCCATCCGCGAACTCAAGTATCGACAAGTAGTTCAGTATTCCTGGCATGATAAACGCCGAATTCGTCGAGCAGAGCAACTCATAGGGGTCGCTATCCTGATTGTAGATCAGATACGCCTCCTCGAACAGTTCCCGCGCCCGCTCAACGTTCTTCGCATCGAGGTAAAACTGCCCGAGCAACATGTAGAGGGAAATCAGTTTGTTCGTGTACTTCAGGGCCTCAGCCAACACCCGTTCCGCGTTCTCGCCGTCCCGAAGCTGGACATACGAGCCGAGGATGTTCGCGAACACTTCCAGGTACGCGAACCACCCGTCGTGAAAGTCCACGCCCCGCATGAGTTCGATCCACCGCTCGCCCTTTGCCACAACCTGCTCATGGTCCCCGCAGGCGTAGTAGGTCTTGATGATATGCGTCAGGATGTGCAGATCGTCCGGATTCTTCGTGTATTCGGCTTCGAGCATCGGCAGCGACCGTTCTTTTTTCTGCAGGAACAGGTCGGTTTTCTGGAACACATACCCGTAGTGATTGAAGATCACCTTGTCGAGGAACATATACGGCGCGTCAACGCGGGGCCGGTTGTGGATGGAGAACTGGTACAGTGGGCCGCCGGTATTCTCGAATATCCGGGCCTGGATGACCTCGGCGAACTCGTTCGTTTGAATCGTATAGAAGTTCCGGAGCTTGACAAACAGGGTCTTGATGCCGTCGTACCGGGGGTTGAGCAAGGCGTCTTCGAGGAGGTACAAACTCTTCTGGTCGAGTTCCTCGTCGGCATCCACGATCATGATGCGCCGACCGACCGCCCGCTCGATGCCGTAATTCCTGGCGGCGGAGAAGTCCCAGGGGATGAATGTCTGCTCGAATACCTTGTCGGTGTATCCGCGGGCGACCTCGACAGTCCTGTCGGTGCTCCCCGTATCGACGATCACCAATTCGCACCACGGTTCGTGAATGATCGGCAGGAAGGAATCGAGGCAGCGTTTCAGGTTCGCCTCCTCATCCTTCACGATCATGCAGATACTCAATTTCACATTCTCGTCTATCGTCACAGCAGGTCCCCCAATTCGGATATGTCCTCTATCTCGCGGCCTTCGTGTCCCGGTTCATATTTTGGTATCGACAGCATGTACATCGTCAGATTCTTCCATGAATACTTCCACATAATGTCGTACACCGTGAACCTGAAATACTTCACGAGGCCGCCGATAATCTCCCAATAATTTACGAGACCGTTGCCACCCGCTTCGCCTCGACCAGATTTAGTCGCTTGATCGAGACGAAAGACGCCAAAAAATCGGTCACGTCCATCTGCGCTATGACGAGACTCGCCAATTTCAGCAGTTCGCGCGGGTCAAGGTTGGCGTCGAGATATCGCTTGAGCATCCACTTCCGGAGCCGCACCCAAGGCGTCGATATCCGCCGGTTCAGGATCGCGAGCGCCACGACCTCAAGCATCTTGTCCTTGTTCTCGGTGATATTCCGTATCCCGACGGCGAATAGATCCTCGCCTTCGAGAGATTCGATCTCCGTCATGGTGAGGATGACCTTCGAGATGTTGAACAGGGTGCCGAGGTTGATCGGGTAGATGATGAACGTGCGGCTCGCCGGGGTGAGTTTCAGGCGCCGCAAGAGCGTGCCGAGTCCCGCTGTCACCTCGAAATCGACGCCATCCTGGAGGATCGTCCGCACGATATCGGGGGCGATATCAGGTTTGGCCTTGGTGAGTATCTCATCCATGCTCTGTTTCTCCTTTTTGTGGAGAGCCCTCGTCCTCTATGAGGCCGGAAAGGAGAGGGAAACGGCCCGTATGCCGTGAACGAGGACTCCCCGTATCAGTGCTTCGTGAAATGCCGGTACTTCTCGGCCGGCACCGGTTCCTTTGCCACCGGGGCATGAACCGGTATTTTCTCCTCTTTGGGTTTCGGTTTCTCCTGCTTACGTTTCATGCCGACTTTTCCCGGTTAGGTCGTCTGCGTGATCGTGCAGGGGGAGATCGCCGTTGAACTGTTCGGCATGAGCACGTTGCACGCGAAGGTGATCTGCCCGCTCTCATTGCGAGCGAACCTTAAATCACCACCGGTCGCGATCGAGGCCCTGGGGATCTTGAACGTCAGACTCTTCCCGTTGATGACCTTCGACACCGCCTTGACCGCCTGCTCCCTGTAAATCGTAGACGTGACCGGGAAACTGTAAACGGTCGTCACAGCGGCCCCGCCGAACGCCGCGATGAGGGTCTTCGTCCCCATGTCGCGAACGGCGAACTCAATGAACTTCTTGCTCGGGCCAAAAAGCTGAATATCCGGCGTATCCTCCTCCTCGACGAAAAGATCAGTCACGTCCGGTACCTCAACGACGAAATGCGCTGAGCCCGGCATGACGTTGCCGATCGTGCTGAACGAGGCCGCCGTGGCCGGAAAGGAACCTGTGGACCGGACATTCGCAAACTGGAGGGATGCCAGCCCCACGAGCCGGATGTTGGAACGTATATCGCTCATATTGTTTCACCTCTTTTCATGTGTTGAATTGTATGGTGCAGTTTACGCGGATAGACGAATAGCTGATTCCCGCCTGGTCGATGTCCTCTATGACCCCCTGACTATTGATTTCAAGGTCCATGTAGGATGTCGTGGAGGCGTATGCTTCCAGGACGGCGATCACCGCGGCGGTCATTGTGTCCAGGTTCGTATCGTCCGGTCTGCCGGGCGCAAGATCCTTGGCGAAACAATTCAGGATGACCGTACACAACTGTACGTCGATGTCCTTGCCCCCGGAGATCGGTAGCGCCACGACAACGATGTCCCGCGTGACCAAATCCACGGGCCGCGCATTCCGGTAGACTTTCCCGGTGAGCGTCGCCTTGACCGCCGTCACATTGACGACCTTGAATATCACGTCAAGGACATCGAACGTCGTTTTCATACGAATACCGCCCCGAGCTTTTCGCGCATGAACGCCATCAACTGCTCGCCTTCCTGTGAGCTGCCGGTGATGACATCGTAGCCCTTCGACTCTACCGCCGCCGCGTACTCCATGCCGGCGACCACCACGAGCACCATGCCCTTCGGATATTGCCTCGCCAATTGATCGACAAGCGCCGCGCCGGTTTCATGCATCATCATGGACTTCTTGATCTCACCGTCGTAGATCACGGCGTATCCGATGGAACTCGTCAGATTACCCGTCTGGTCCATATACCCGTGGTGCTTTTTCGCGAACTTGACACACTCGATCCCGACGTAGGACAGTACCTCGAAACATTTCCTGACTTTCGCCTGGTGGAACTTGTCGATCCGGCGGTTAATGTCCCCCATCGTGAACTCAGGTATCAGTCCTGGCATTTCATCTCCACGTGTTTCTGGTACGCGAACAGTTGCACGATGATGTAGTCAACGCTGGCAAAGGTCAATTTCGCGGTATTCGGAATGCTCGTATCGCCAGAAAATCGTTCGGCAAAGCCGTTCCAGTTGTAGTTCAATACCGCGCCGCCTTCCCCTACCACGTACCGGCCGCTCACCGGCTGCATGTCACAGGTGATGGCGAGACTGGTGAGGGTGCCGGGAGTCCAGACCCCGATGGAGTTCGTGGTCCCGGCACTTAGCCATGATATGGTCGCCGTATGTGGATATTTGCTGACCATCCGCCTCACCATATTTTCTGGTAACTTGAGTCCACCGGTGCGCCGATTGTCGTCGGCAGGACCCCATGCTTCCGCATCAGTTCCCTTGCCAGCGACATGAGCGCACCTTTGGCGTAATTCACGTACTTCGAGCCCTCCCTGAATTCGGGATGACTGCAGAGCACGAGATAGATGTCGGCCGCGGCCAGATCGACCGCTCGTTCATCCGCCGACGTGTACGTCGCCGTGCTGGTTGCTCCGTTATCCGTCAACGCTTTCGCCAGCAGGTTGTCGTTCTCGTACTCCAACATCGCCTGGAGTGCTTCGAGTATCGTCATGCCTTACACCCCATATGTGGAATGGCTCTCCGTGTCGAGTATCCAGCAGGAGTCGATCGTCGGCCACGAGATGAAGGCGTTGGTCTCGCCCATCGTGTATTCGGCGATCGGATCCACGTCGGACCACTTGCTGACCAGGATGTGGCCCTTCTTGGCCATCGTGCATTGCTTCGGAGGGTTCGTTTCCATCGCTATCGGGCCGACCAGCGTGTTGCCGAGCGGCAGTTCCGGGCAGAAGAGCACGTATCTGTCGGCGCTGGAAGAGTTGAGCCACGGGTCATACGACGTGATGGTGTGGGCCTCGGTCTCGATGTCCACCACGGTGTCCACCACGATGATGTCCGGAAGACCCTGGTCCCTCAGCATATCGTTGACCTGGGCGAGCGTCGGCGCCAACTTCACCCACGAGCCGGAAACAAAGCTCGCACTGGTGTAGTTCTGCACCTGCGTTGAGGTCCGGAACGCGATCCACTTCGACCGGTTCATCACGATGTGCTTGATGCCCGAACCGGCAGCCTTCGCCTCGGCGATGATCGTCTCGATGTTGGAGATGGGCGAATTGGTCGAATAGGCGGCGGTCGTCCAGTACTGATCGGCAGCGGAACAAACCTCTTTGTTCGCTGCGGGGAGTTGGAAGTCGATCGCCGCCTGGGTGATTACGCCCGCACTATTGGTCGTAGACAGTGTGATCGTACCGCCGGCCAACGCTTGGATTGCGAGCCATTCGAGCCGGGCATTCACGCCGTCAACACAGGCATCGACATCGCCGAATACCAGGCCGAGGAGTTGCTGCAAGTCGGCGTTACCCATCGCCTTCAGGACGTTGTAATCATTCAGGTCAGTTTCCTTCATGATTTTCTTCATCCTGATGGGCGGGATTTCACCGGTGAGCCGGGAAATGACCTTGCGGGTCTTCTCCGGGGCGCTGGAATTGAATGTCACCACGTCGGCGGCGACACGGTTCCCCCTGCTGCCAATCAGCGTCTCATAGGAGAGCGAGTTGACCCTCTTGATAGGGAAGAAATCAGGATAGTACAGCTTTTCGTACACGCGATTCTTGAGGAAAACCTCAAGATTCTTGTTGGAAGATTCTTTGAGAATGGAACGTTCCATCGAGGCTCACCTCCTTAGACGAATCGAATCCGCGCGGTCAAGGGTGTCTTTACGGCTTCGGTGGGCATGGCATACGGCAGGATGGACTCATCCACCGTACCGCGCACGACCGCACCGGCCATGATGTTCTGCAGGGTGTACCCGGATTCAAGGCGCACCCGGACGGCATCACGGAGCAGGCAGCTCGCCAGATGAAGCGGAGCCGCCGCCGTGGTGACATCGTTATCGGCTTCCTGGAGAATCGTGCCGGTAATGGCCGTAGCATTCAGGCCGCCGCCGCCAGCCGTCAGGTAGATGATGTCCGTTCCGACGCCGTTGGTTTTCGCGCCGATGGTGATCGAGGCGATCGTCGCGGCGGAACCGGTGCTGTCGATCATGATCCATTCGCCGACCTTGAATTCATGGCCGGGCGCATTTGGCAAGCTGGAACTGTAGACGTAGATCGTGACGCAGGCCGATGTGCCGAGGGTCCTCTTCAGTTTCGCGGTCTTCACAATGTCGTAGAGACCGACCGAAGTGGTATCGGCTTTCAGCGGTGTCCCGGGCCGGAGGAACTTTGTCGTAGTCGGGATTCGAGCCGTTCGGATCGTTACCCCGCCCACGACATCCTCCAGTATCTTGAGAAACACGGGATTGTACTGCGTCTCTGTTTGTTTGATGCATTGCAGAGACATATCATGTTACCCCTTTGTGTCTGCTGTTACCGGTTCGGCGGACGAAATCTTGCCGAGGAAATCAGGGTTTTTGACGGCACCGCCTTTGCCGAGAGACTTCGCGTATTCGGCGATATTGCTCTCCTCGACGGTCTGGCCGGCGCCACCCTTCTTCACCGGGGCGAATTCGCCCGCTTCGAGCTTCTTGTCGATGACGGTCTGCTGATGCGCATCGAGTTTCGCCTTGAAATCCGATACCGCATCCGCGACCTTTTCGGGATCGGTCACCGTGACGTATGCGGAGAATTCCTCGCTCAATCCTGATTTCTTCAGTTCCGCGCGAAGTTTAGCATCCATGTTGCCCGTGGTGATGGTGGTGCTGAGGCCGTCAAGTCTCTCGGCGAGCGCCTTGTTGGCTTCCTCAAGCGACTGGATACGTTTCTGCTCTTCCGTCATGGTTTCCTTCGCCTTGTCATCGTCCTTCTTCTTCGCGGCGTCTTCAGCCGCTTTTTTGAGCTTCTCGTCGTGTTTCTGTATGGCATCAGTTACGCGCCTGTCGAATTCCCTCTGAACATAACCTTTGAGTGAATCGTCCAGTCCCGCACTTTTTATCGCTGCCAGAAACTCGCTTTCGCTCATTCCCTTCAACCTGTCAGTGTCCGTCTTGAGTGCCAATATTGCGCCCTCAATCTCGTCCACAGTCTTGATCGTGATCTGATCTGCCAGGCTCTCTGCCAGCCCTGCTTTTCCCAGTGCGGCTTTGATTTCTTTTTCAAACAACATTTCTCACCTCTCATTTATATGTTCCGCGGCACCCTGCTTTGCCGCCTTCAGTTTTGCCGCCGCTTCCGCAGCCCTATCATTGCCCGAGTATGTGTAGCAGAAACCCGAATCCCCAAATTTCCATCCGGGCTTACCGTCTTTCTGACACCGCATTAGGGGCATTACTTAATCCTTTGCATCTTGAACTGTCCGGCCGACAAAGTACCGTCGGTATCGTCTGTTATATCCTTGACGTACATTTCGAGAGTATTGCCTGCGGTTAAAGTTGCATAACAACCGGCGGATGCTGTCCGAGGAATATCTTGGTTCGTAAATCCAGCACGAGAATAACCGGCCTCTATCTGTGTCGCAAGATGAACTGTACCGCCCGAACTCCAGCTCGTATAACCGCCAGTGGCAATATCAACACCTTCGTCATCCGTTAATTCGAAGGTTTTGTCTGCCTTGTTGGCAATGGTGTATACGTTATCATTGACTTCAACCATGCCAACGACACCGGTTATCTTCACCCTATCGCCGTTGGTTAGGCCATGATTCGCCGATGTAGTTACAACTCCTGGTGTTGCCTCGGAAATACCGGTTATAGCGGTTCCTGCAGCAACGGCGGTTATCTCAAAAACAGAGAACCCAAAAAACTTGGCGGCAGCGGCAGATTCAAAGTCTAACTGATAGTCAATACTGTATGTACCGGTTGCGCCGATGGTGATATTATCTGTTCCGTGCGCACCGTTACTGGTCTGTTCTTCCATGTCGGCGGTGAACGTCACAATCTTCTCATAAGCATCGGCAAGAGCGATTGTGGTTGCTGTTGACGCATCAAGCGTATAAATTCCGGCGAAGTCATGGTCAGTAACTGTTAAAGTCGAACCTCCCAAAAGCTGGTTAGGATAAGTAAGGAAATTGGCATCATTGTTACTTATCATTCTGCCACCGGCCTCGAAATAGCACAGAGCCGCATCGCCATCGCCGTCGAACCTGTTATTGGATGAGTGAATAGTAGCGACGTCCGTCCCGACAATCAGGAACATCATGTTCATGGCCTCGCCCTCGTCGGGGGCAGTGCCGCGCATGTCGATATCGCAGTTTGTCACATAGATGGTCGCCGTACAGTGATCGACGTAGAGAAAACAGTCGTCACCCTCTCCACCGAGTAGCTCGGTTTTCCTCATATACACGCCGTCGATGGTATATGTCCCGTCACCTGAAATGTGGATCGGATTCCATGCACCCCCACCGGTATAGGTCGATTCCAGGATGACATCTTTTATTGTTGCGACACAGGCCACCCCATTATCGATTATGGAGGAGAGGTCGCCGGTTGCGCCCAATCGGACAGTGAGGTTTTCAATCGTTGAATTGGTAGCAAGTGTGACCACGGTAGCATCACTTTGATAGATAACGACGCTGTTCCGCGTTCCCACGCCCTTGACGTTGACGAATGCGGCCATCGTTACGGCTTCCGTGTAAACACCGGGGTAGATCGCTATTGTATACAGATTGCTCGCAGAAGGTGTCTGAGCGACCGCGTAAGTGATCGCGTCGCCGATAGTGAGATAATCTCCACCGCTTTTCGCCACGGTTACAACTTGCGCCTCTTCGGACAGAACCCCGTTAATGAACACATCCCCGGAAGCAACACCGGCGACTGTGCAGAACAGCAGTAGAAACACAATTATGGTTCTGAATGCTTTCATGTCCGTTTCCTCCTCTCGCGTTTCTTTAGGGTACAAGCGTCCCTGTGCCTGTTCCAGTCGGCCGATAGGTTGCTATGATATCCGCTGCGCATGTGGCATCCGCAGCGGCACCGTAGATAGTTAGTTTGATAATCGTGCCTGTTTTGATTACAGCCGAACCCGTCCAGGCGATCGTCGCCTCCGCAGTGAGGTTTGCTTTAACTCCGTCTGTCTGAGATATGAATGTGGCGACAGTCGCATCGTCTGTCTGAATTGATATGCCGGTAAACGAGGCGTCATCCGAGCAATTCACGTTTGCATTGCGCAGGGATATGCCCTCAAGAATCACATCCGCCGTGGTCCCCGTGAATAGGGTATAAGACGTCGCTGACTGAGCCAGGTCTTCCGTGGTAGTCGCGGTTTTTGTGCCGGCATATAAATCCATCAATATTGCCTGCACCTTCTCGTGGACGTCGGTGAGAGTGTCCGCAAGCGCCTTCGCTCTCCCCGTCACATCTGCGTGGGTAGCCGTCAGGGTATCCTTGAGTGCCTGGGCGCGGCCGGTCACATCAGCATGCGTGGCTGTAAGAGTATCTTTAAGGGCTTGAGCCCTGCCGGTCAGATCCGAGTGGATGTCCGTAAGAGTATCCTCGGTCGCACTCGTGAGCGCCTGCAACTCTTGGTGGACGGTAGACAGGGTGTCATCCGAAGGCACCGAAAGGTTGATCGTGGACCCGGACAACCTCATTGTTTCCGCGTCACTCGCCTGTCCCCGCCGAACAGAAACGCCAGGGCGACAACAAGCACCGCGAATACCAGCATGAATTTTCGCATCATCAAATACCTCCTGCCAAAGCGACATTCTGTGTGATCAGCGCGGCGGACCCGCCGGCCTCGGCGATGAACCGGAAACGGACGGAATCGGCGAGCGCGACATTATCCCATTCCAAGCCATACGACCCGTTCGCGGTGTAGACCAGGGAGTCGGCGTACACGTTCGTCCAGTTGCTATTGCCCTTCTTCACCTGGACGGCGACGGAGACCCGGGTGTTGATGCTCGCGATCTTGAAGTACCAGAGGAGCTTGTTGAAGCCGCTGCCGCACCAGACGGCCGCCGTGTATCCGGGGGCGCTCAGGGTGAGCGTGTCGGTGACGGCAACGCGGAGCTGTTGCGCATGGCCGATCTGGGCGAAGGCCAGCATCAGTACCACGAACGCGAACATCAGTGTAACCTTTTTCATCTTTCCACCTCCGTAAACAAAAAACCGGGCGAACGCACTCTGTGCGCCAGCCCGGTTGTCCCGACACTGATGTATATGTTTCTATGTCACTTCGCTGTTATCCCGCTTCCCTCACTTGATGACCTCATGTTTCTCAACGTGTGTTACCCGTCCCCTCTCGAAGCAGAACGTGATGCGGCCGAAAAATGGCAGTGTATCTTTGCACGTCGCAACGGATTCCCGCATACTGTGCGAAACATCCCGTATGATTGTGTCTATGTCAATCACTTTTTCCATCGGCATTATTTCAATCGGCATCCTTCCCGGCGCTATATTGACTCATCATGGTCTTATATGCCTCTCGGATGCTGTCCCCGCGCTGGAACAGGATCGAATTGTACTGGCATGCCACGTCGATCCCGTAGATGTCGATGTTGGCGGCCTCGAAGCCGATGCCCCGGAATATGGAGAGCAACTGGATAAGATGATAGCTCTCATCCACGATCTGCAGCCGATGGGGGATGAGCGCGCGCGCCATTGCCTGGTATCGGCCGTCCGGGATGTTCAGGAACACCCATGTCTTATCGCCGGAGTGCCGCGCGATCACCGCCAGGAGATCAGATATATCGCCGGGCGGAATGTGCTCGAACACATCCACCATGACAATGCCGTCAAACGTGCGGTCGAATTCCAACGCCGTGACATCCGCGACGAGGTATTCAACGTTCCGGTGCGCCGAATGCTCACGGGCGAACTCAATAAGTGCCGGGGATATGTCCACTGCCATGACCGTCGCCCCAAGTTGTCCCATGAATTGCGACGTGATCCCTGTCCCGCAGCCGAGGTCGAGGATGGATTGGCCGGGCCGGACGATGGCCGATAGACTGACCTTTACCCGGGAGAGACGCTTGTTCCCCAGCACGTGGTCGCGCTTAAGGTAGTCGAGATACTCATCGTAGTACGCAGCGATCCGCGTCTGGTCGGTTGGGTTCATGGCGCCACAGCCTCCTTATCGACGAGCGAGAGGTAATGGGAGAGGTCCGGGATGGCGATATGCACCTCCAGCCGGTCAATGGCGTATGCCGTGACTGCATGGAGCACGGCGAGGTCGTGTTGCCGGCGGGGTTCGTCCCGGCTCATGGATCCCGGGTTGTCACAGGTCCACCAGTACGCCGCTTTCGACTCGACGATCGACGTGAACACGCCGCAACCGAGCAGATAGGTTATGACAACCGAATCCTGTACGGCATTAATGGGGCCGATCCCAGCCTCGGCGAAAGCGAGCGCGAGTTCCGTGTATGCCCGCATGAGGACATCGCGCCGGAACAGGGACCGCCGGTTGATGATACCGTGGCGGGCCTTGAATTGCTTATACAGGGCATCGATAGCCGTGCCTGTTTCGCTCTGCCACAGTTCCCCAGTCACCTTTTCGTTCGCTATGAGCATCGTCGGCGCGGCGATGTGAATGTCCGGGGGCACGGCGACCCGGGATTCGAGGAGTTCATGGAGAAGATGCGGATGGAACGGGTCGTCCTGATCCTGGAAGTACACATACTTGCCGGAAGCACAGCGCAACCCCATTTCCTCGGCCGCGAACGTCCCGCCGTTCTCGCGGAAACTATGCCCGAACCACCCGAATCCGTGATGCCGCAAGATGATGCCGGTATTCACCATTTCGTCGAATGTACCGTCGGTGGAGCCATCGTTCACGATCACCACCTCGACATCCCTGGGCTTCAGGATGCCGGGGCACGCCGCGCCTTCGGCGATTTCCTCGGCACGTTTCACGAGGTACGCCTCGGCGTTGTATGCCGGGATGATGATGCTGACGAGTTTACCCATCATATACCACTTCCATCACGACCCTCGGCAAGTTCTGCAAACACATCTTCAATCACACCTTCTTGGAAGGATTCAAGACGCGCAATCGCCTCCGAAATCTCACATAACCTGCAGGTGAGTTCCCGTTCATATTCATTCAGCTCAGCCACGGTCGGCCTCCATCTTGTGTCTGATTCCATCTCCTTCTTGCGGCGGAGAGTGCCAGACTCTACCGTCGTCACCTGCGGCGATCCCGGTCGGGAGAAGCGCCCCCGTCTCGTCCATCGGTGACATTCCCCTGCGGCTTTCCCCCATGATCTCGTCTCGGTGGAACATGGCGATGTGCTCAAGCATATGCCGTTCCGCAATTTCTCCCGGTGATGGCATGTCTGACGGCCATGTTCCGCTGTCATGCAGATCGAACGTGTAGCCGCACCGCTTGCAAGTATAGGTATCATGTCCGCCGAATCCCGTTGGGCTGTCTTTATGCGTGTTGCCGAATTTGTCACTGAGTGTCCACGGTTTCATTGAATTACCTCCATCACACAAGGTTGTACACCAGCCTTCGCCGTCGCCATCCGGTGTATCCGTTCCGTGAGCGCGATCGCCGGGGCCGCGTCGTCGAGGCCGTACCCGCGCCCGTCGAGGATGGCCCGGTAGACCTCGGTATGCAGGTCCTCGAACCCGGTGGCGAGGTCGATGTACCGCCCATTAAAACTGAACAACTTCTTGAGCGGACGGTCTGACTCAATCGACAGGTCATAGCGCACAGATGCCCGTTCAAGTTCGAATTGGCCGCAGACTCGCCCGTGCGTTGGTATATCGCACCGCATCTCCATCCCGCCTTCACCGCCGAACAACCATAGGCACAAGTCGAAGAAGTGGATACCGATATTCATCGCGAGCCCGCCGGAACGCCATGCCTCACCCTTCCAACTCTGTTCATACCAAGAGCCCCGCGGGGTGTGATAGGTGATGTCCACAATGTCGCCGTGAGAACAGGCGGAAAGTCTTTCAAATAGAGTCAGTATTCCCCGGTGGTGCCGCAGTTGAAGCACCGCGTACACCCGCTTCCCAGTGGTCTCCTCACGCTGTTTCAGGAAGTCGATGTCCTGTGACTGAGTCACCAGCGGCTTCTCACAGATCACGTCGTACCCGTGCCCGAGCGCCTCATAGATGAGCCGGAAGTGTGTGCTGTTTGGTGTGGCGATGACCACCGTGTCCGCTTTGCCCTCGAACTCGGCCATGCACCGCTGTTCGTCCCGGTAATACCGGACATTCGGCGCATACCGGTCGATGATCCCCACGGAATCGTGCGGATCCGCCACAGCGACCAGCTCACCGCCGGTCTCCTGGATGGCCTTCATGTGCCGCGGGGCGATGAAGCCGGCCGCACCGAGCAGGATATACCGCTTCGTGCTCACTTGCGGCCTCGAGGTTTCGTCTTCCGGGTGCGCACCCGCGCCGGTTCGGCATGAGCCACCGGTACATCGTCGATAGGGAACGGCGGCTCCACCTGTAGTTCATCGGCAAGCACTGTGACCGGTTCTTCCTCACGGGGCTGCCGTAACCGGATAATCTCTTCCTGCAGGCGCCCGCGGTCGTACACGTCCATCAGGTCCGCCATTCGGGGATCGTCCGCGATCAGCGCCCGTAGTTGGATCACCGACATCTCGCGGATACGCTCTTCAGTCACTTTATTGGCTGGGTACATCTGCTATCTCCTCCTCTTTGTGTGATTCCGCCGGTTCGCCGAGCCGATCCACGAGTTCCCTGATCTGCGCGACCATGTTGTCCAATGTCCAGCCGTGCTCAATGACATGCTGGCGTATGCAGCAAGAATCTTCAACCGATATCCCGGCAACGATCAGTTCCGCGGCTTCACCTACCGTGTTGTAAAGCCATCCCTTCGGATACATATCCTCCGCACCGTAGAAGTTGTGGATGACCGGCCGCAGTCCCCGCGCCGCGCCCTCGATGACGTTCAGCGGGTGCCCCTCGTGGATACTCGTTGACAGGATCACGCCCTTGCCCTTCCAGAACGTGTCCATATCCTTGATGAACCCGTAGTACAGGATGTTGTCGGCGATCCCCATTGCCTTCGCCATGTGTTCCAGGTATATCTTGTACCGCTCATCGCTGAGTGCCCCGGCGATGTGGAGCCGGTATCTGGGATCGTGCTTGATCAGTGCGGCCATGATTTGCAGAATGAGCGGCGGGTTCTTCTTGTGATCGGCGATATTGGCGACGACCGCGATGTCATGCGGACTCAACACCTCGTTCGGCTCGATCCGCTCGAAGTCCACGCCGTTATAGATGACCTTCGTGCATACCCGGTCCTCGATGTCCGGGATGTGCCGCTTGACGATCTCCCGGATGTGCGGCGCGACGAACACCAGGTAATCGATGACCGTCCAGTCGATCCGCCCGGGCATATCGGTGAATGATTCATACGAATGCAGCCGGACGATTACCCCTTTTTTCCGAAGGTCATAGATGGACGTCGCGAGGATTGAGACCTCATTCGCCCATTCGAGGAACACGATGTCCGCCCACTTGACGGCCGCGATGACCTCCTGGTTGGTCTGCACGTAATACCGGCGCACCTGGTGATCCCCGGCCCGCTCGAACGCCATCACGATCGGCTCGATGAACGTCTCCAGTCCCTTCTGACAGATGAACGCGAGTTTTGTCATGGGACACCCCTCAATCTGGATATACTTCTTTGGTGGAGTGGATATACTGCACGTTAATATCATCGACGGTGAGTACTTTGAATGAATAGCACCATCTATCGCATTTACGTTTATCCCATTCAGCAGTCAATTCGTCCGCTATCTTTTGCGCCATTTCTTCATCCTCAAAGGCACCTACAATATGATCTACGCCATTCTGCGAATCATATTCTTTAGCGAGTACTATAAAAAGTTTCATGCTCTCCCCTTTCCTACGGAACAACTCAATATTCACTTCCATTCCCCGGTACGTCCATTTTGCCATTGTCTTGCGGGGCATCTCTTACATCTGCGCATGAGACTCGGGCCGAACCCATACAGATTTTTATTATCATAATTATGCAAGCCAATCCGGCATAAGAATCGCCCGATTTTCTTTTTCATACCCTCTCCCTTTTCGATATGGTCTCTCCTCATTACCAACATCACCCGGTCCGCTTTGTGATCATACCACCAATCAATTATGAACTCTTTTATGAATAAGCACCCCCAAATGAATATACATATACCGCCGATTCCAATGAATATAGTCGATATATACATCAAAATTACTTGCGCATTATCCATACCTATAAATATAGGTAAAAACATGCAGATCATAATTAATCCTAATCCCACAAATGCATAACCAAAAACAAGATCGCGTATCATTTTACTCTCTCCTTTCCTTTCACCGGTTCCTATGCCGCCGATAGATATTTCCGGTTGTCCCGCAGCCAGTACGGCGGGTTTCTGTACCCCGCCAGCCGCTTACCGTTCGCCGCCAGGTACTGTCGCGCGTTCGGCGGGATGGCGGTCGTGAAACGGGATGCGTCCATCTCCCCCGTCTGGATGTACCGGGCGAACTCATCCCGCGGGAGCGTGTCCCACGTCGCGTAGCAGATGCAAAGCGGGTGCCAGCCGGAGAACTGGAAGCCCTTCGGATAATTGCCCGCCAGCTCGTCGCAAATGTCCTGGAATGGATGCGCCGGCGACAGTTCCACGGTTACCCCGGTCACGAACGGGAGTTGACTGTTCTGCAGGTAGTCGCTCGTCCGGAACGCCATGTTCATCTCGGTAGCGGTGACCCGGATCGCCTGGAAGTTCAGGTTCTTTGCCTTGATGAGCGTCCCTTCGTATCGGATCGGCCGACCTTTGACGAAGCCCTTCAATTCCTTCGATAGTTCGATTGCCGACTTGCCCTCAAGGACGCCCCGCGATATGAGGTCATCCATCTGCCCGCGTACCCCATCGGTGACCCGCCACACCCGGTCTGAGAGGTTCAACCCGGCCTCCCGGCGATCGAGAAAGGCGTTCAACGCCCCCAGGTTTGGCGCCCGGAAGCTCTTCTGTATGGCGTCGGATACCCGGACTCCCGCCAGGTAGCCGTCGAGTTTCCGGTCGTTCATCTTGTTCGCGAGCGCCCACTGGTTCCGGATCCCCATGTGCCCGTTGTTCACAATCTGCTCATGGAGTTCGGCGAGCCGTCCCTGCATGACCCCCGCAAACCGGCGACCCTTGACCGTCGTGTACCGGCGGGCGATATCTATCATGGCATCGTCCACGGCTACGCTGATCTGCCGGTTGCGCCGGGCGATATCCCGGATGTGAGCGCGTTCAAAGGCGTTCATCGGCATGTGAGATTCCGCCTCATTATTTCAGGTTCGCCTTCACAAACAACTTCTTAAACTCCTCATCGGTGTAGAGATGGATGCCGTCGAACATCTCCACGATCCACATGCCGGGGGTGATAGTTGGCGGCCCGGCATCGTCGTCATAAACCGTGTCAACAGTGAAATATGCCAATCCATCATACGCACTCCCGTACTTTGATCGGGTCGCTTTGTGATAATCCACCGCCGGGTGATCGCCGTCCTTGAACCACTGCGTTGCCGTAAACACACCGTTCTTCAATTCGACTTGCATTTCTTTCTCCTTTCGTTCATCGGCATGTGTCAGCCCACCCATGGATCGGATTTTGCATCATCACGCGGGATATAGACGTTCTGTGGTACTTCTATGTTGTCGTAATTATCCCATATACGCCAACATTTTAAATTGAAATCAATAAATGCATCACGCTCAATGATCTCCCCGTTCAGCATGCCAACATAATGTCCGCACCATTTACACAACCATCGCCTTCCGCTCGCCTTGCTATTGTCAAACCACCCGCCGTGCGGCTTCCATGTGCCGACCGATTTACATTCAGGACAACGCAGGCGGTCGCGTATGCCGAATATCCTTGCCGCATCACATATCTGGTGTCGGATTATCCATAGCCAATTTCGCATACAATGCTTTCTCCTCTCTTATCTCTTGCATCACACTCAAACATTCATCATATGAGCATGAGACCGCAGTGCCGCCGCAGACGATATGCGGTACTGGAAATGTCGATGCAAACCGTAGCGGTTTATATTCTTTCATACGTCAGCCCCTTGTTCGGTAATACGCCGATGTCAAACACGCGATGATAACGAGGAGGCATCCGACGATAACTGTCCACTCAGTGCTCATACGTAGTTATCCGCTTCCCGGTTGCCATATGCGTGTTTACGGCATGTTTCGGTGGTTGTTGCATGAGGATTACAGACAAAACAGGTGTTTTGATACCCATGTATTGTACAGAATGTTTCCCGAGCGATATTGAGCCCATCACCTTTTACGAGAACAACTTTGTCGGAAGTACATTTACACTCACTCATGCGTAGCTATCCGCGAATGACTTCAATGCCGTTTTCTCGCCCGCCAGCACCTCGATGTCCTTCTCGGCATCCGTGACCAGCGGGTTCATCCGCACCGCCGACTCCTCGCTCATGATCGCCTCGCCGCCCCGGGCTGTAGACAAGCTCTTGATCAGCGCCTCAATGTCCGTCGGCACCACGTCGCCGAACAACACGTCGATGTCCGCCTCCTCGATCTGCTGCCGCTTCCCGACGTTCGCAAGTGCGATGATCGACTTCATGATGCTCAGGCGCCGCTCCATCGCCGGGCCGAATATCTCCTGCTTGTCCCGCGCCTTGAACAGCGCATCGGAGAACATGAGGCGCAAGGCAATACCGCTCACCGCCGACATGCCCTTAACGTTCGAGAACGAGAGGTCCGGCGTCTGCGTCATCGCGTAGATGATGTCCTTCAGGGCCTCCATTTCGAGTTTGATGGACTCCGGGGCCTGTTCCCAGGAAACGAACTCGACGCCACCGGGATAGGTGACCTCTCCGGTGTTCGGATTCGTCTCCGCTGCGACCGTCACCACCTTGCCGGTCTCCTCCTTTTTCGGCATGTTCGACACGACGCCCTTGACCTGGGTGAGGGGCGAGCCGTTGTAGTCGTTCGTGTCCGCAAAGTTTGACATCAGGTATTCGAGCCGTTCGATCTGAGTATCCACGCCATCCCATTCGGGTTCGTCCTGCTCGTAGTACACGACCGGTATCTTGCCGAGTATGTTCTCCCCCGGTTTCTGTGTCCACATTCCGCCCGCTTTCACGGCCCGGATGATCTTGTCGGCGGTATAAATGTTGACCGTATCCTGCGGCTTGCCGTCGGGTCCCTTGATCTCATACTTGACCGTGAAAGCGTCCATGTCGCCGAACTCATCGAAGTGGGGATAGAACGCATACCCCTCACGGTTGCTCAGGAGTGTCACCCGGATGCGGGCGGGTTTCCCCTTGTCCTTCGGCGGAACGTACCACAACTCGGCCGCCTTGCACTCAATGAACAGATCCCGGGCCAGCCGTTTATTGAAGTAGTTGAGCTTGTTCTTCTTCCATACGGCGTTGATGAGGCCGAACGCATCC
>Ga0210003_1000189_pt1 | contig 54711 bp, 46 predicted proteins | sample LantaG_FD_182804 | JGI IMG/M metagenome (GOLD analysis project Ga0210003, IMG submission 182804) | Deep subsurface microbial communities from Baltic Sea to uncover new lineages of life (NeLLi) - Landsort_02402 metaG (SPAdes) (version 2) | ecosystem: Environmental > Aquatic > Marine > Oceanic >... | reverse complement strand
ATCGGGTGGAACGCCGGTTCGGCTGGGACACCCACGGCCTGCCCGCCGAACTCGAGGTGCAACGCCAGTTGGGCATCACCGACAAGGCCCAGATCGAGGCGATGGGTATCGGCGCGTTCAACGACGCTTGCCGGGACTCGGTGCTGCGATACACCGCCGAATGGCGGGCGTACGTGACCCGCCAGGCCCGTTGGGTGGACTTCGACAACGATTACAAGACCCTGGATCTACCGTTCATGGAGTCGGTGATCTGGGCGTTCAAACAACTTTGGGATAGGGGCCTGGCATACGAGGGCGTGCGGGTGCTGCCGTACTGCTGGAACGACGAGACGCCGCTGTCCAGTCACGAGTTGCGGATGGATGACGATGTCTACCAGAGCCGCCAGGACCCAGCGGTCACCGTCGGATTCCGGATCACCGCGCCGGGATCTGATCTCGACGGCGCCTATCTGCTGATCTGGACCACCACGCCGTGGACCCTGCCGTCAAACCAGGCGGTCGCGGTGAACCCGGGCATGGAGTACGTGGTGATCGCCGCAGGGGGCAACCGGTATGTTCTCGCCGCGGCCCGCCTCGACGCCTACGCCCGGGAACTGGGGGAGGACCCCAAGATCCTCGCCACGTATACCGGCGCGCAACTTCTGGGTATGCGCTACCTTCCCCCGTTTGCCTACTTCGCCGACTCCGACAATTCCTTCCAGGTGCTGCGCGGGGATTTCGTCACCGCCGATGACGGCACCGGCGTCGTGCACATGGCGCCGGCCTACGGCGAGGACGACAAGGCCACCACCGATGCCGTCGGCATCACCCCGGTCACACCGGTCGACGCACGCGGACGGTTCGACGCGAGTGTGCCCGATTACCAGGGTGAACAAGTCTTCGATGCCAACCCGCTGATCATCCGGGACCTGAAGAGCGGCACCGGTCCGGCCGCAGCCAACGCGCCGATACTCCTGCGGCACGAGACCTACGAACACCCGTATCCGCACTGCTGGCGATGTCGCAATCCGCTGATTTACCGCGCGGTGTCCTCGTGGTTCGTGAAGGTCACCGAGTTCCGAGACCGCATGGTGGAACTCAACGATGAGATCACCTGGTACCCCGGATATGTCAAAGACGGACAGTTCGGCAAGTGGCTCTCGGGTGCTCGCGACTGGTCGATCTCGCGTAACCGCTACTGGGGCACCCCGATTCCAGTGTGGACCTCCGATGATCCGGCCCATCCGCGTATCGACGTTTACGGCAGCCTGGATGAACTCCAACAAGATTTCGGGGTGCGGCCGGATAATCTGCACCGGCCCTATATCGACGAGTTGACCCGGCCGAATCCGGATGATCCGACTGGTACGGCGACGATGCGTCGGATAGAAGACGTCTTCGACGTATGGTTTGATTCGGGGTCGATGCCGTACGCCCAGGTGCATTATCCATTCGAGAACGACGAGTGGTTTCAGACCCATAACCCCGGCGACTTCATCGTCGAATACATCGGCCAGACCCGGGGCTGGTTTTACACCCTGCACGTCTTGGCCACCGCGCTGTTCGACAGGCCGGCATTCAAAACCTGTGTGGCACATGGGATTGTGCTCGGTAACGACGGTACCAAGATGAGCAAGTCGTTGCGCAACTATCCCGATGTCAACGAGGTATTCGACCGGGACGGCTCCGATGCCATGCGCTGGTTCCTGATGGCGTCGCCGATCCTTCGGGGTGGCAATCTGATCGTCACCGAGCAGGGCATCCGTGAGGGAGTGCGCCAGGTCCAGTTACCGCTGTGGAACGCCTACAGCTTCCTGGCCCTTTACGCTCCGACAATCGGAACCTGGCGCACCGATTCCGGTCACGTGCTGGATCGGTACATTCTGGCGAAGTTGGCGGCGCTTCGCGACGATCTCACGGCGGCAATGGATGTCTGTGATATCTCGGGTGCCTGTGAGCTCGTGCGAGAGTTCACCGAGGCGCTGACGAACTGGTACGTGCGGCGGTCGCGTTCGAGGTTTTGGACCGAGGACCGCGACGCGATCGACACCTTGCACACCGTCCTGGAGGTGACTACCAGGCTGGTAGCGCCGTTGCTTCCGATGGTCAGCGAGATGATCTGGCGGGGTATCACCGGGGAGCGTTCGGTGCATTTGACGGACTGGCCCGGGGCTGGACTGCTGCCCGCTGATCTGGAACTGGTCGCCACGATGGACCGGGTAAGACAGGTGTGTTCGGCTGCATCGTCGCTTCGCAAGGCCAAGAAACTTAGGGTGAGGCTTCCGCTTTCAAAACTCACAGTGGCAGTCAAATATTCAGCGAAGCTACGGCCTTTCGTCGATCTGATCGCTGACGAGCTGAACGTCAAGGTCGTCGACCTGACGGATGACATCGATGCCTACGGCCGCTTCGAACTGACGGTGAATGCCCGAGTTGCGGGCCCGCGGTTGGGAAAGTCCGTGCAGGACGCCATTAAGGCGGTCAAGGCTGGCCGCGGTGTGCTCAATTCCGACGGCACGCTCACCGCCGATGAGATCGTGCTGACCGCTGACGAATACAGTTCCCGGCTTGTGGCCGCGGATGAGGAATACACCACTGCGTTACCTGATGGGGCGGGATTGGTGATCCTGGATGGAACCCTGACCGAGGAACTGGAGGCCGAGGGCTGGGCCAAGGACCGGATCCGGGAACTGCAGGAACTGCGCAAGTCGACCGGCCTCGACGTCAGTGACCGCATCAACGTGCGCATGACGGTCCCGGCCGAACGTGCACAGTGGGCGCAGACACACCGTGAGCTGATCGCCGGAGAGATCCTCGCGACCGGCTTCGAGTTCGTCGAGCCAAACGCGAATTTGGCGGTCGAGATCGGCGACGGCGTTCGGGTGGCGATCGCAAAGGCATGAGCGGTTCGGAGCGCTGGGTGCTGCACTTCGACATGGATGCGTTCTTCGCTTCCGTCGAGCAGCTGACCCGGCCGACGCTGCGGGGCCGGCCCGTACTCGTCGGTGGCCGAAGTGGTCGCGGTGTGGTGGCCGGTGCCAGTTACGAGGCGCGCGCATTCGGTGCCCGATCGGCGATGCCCGTGCACCAGGCCCGGCGGCTGATCGGGTCGGCGGCCGTGGTTCTTCCGCCCCGCGGCGCGGTTTACAGCGTGGCCAGCAGGCGGGTGATGGACACCGTCCGGACGATCGTTCCGGTGCTCGAGCAGCTGTCCTTCGACGAGGCCTTCGGGGAGCCCCGTGAACTCGTCGGGGCAACCGCTGTCGAGGTAGAGCGGTTTTGCGCGCTGCTGCGGTCGCGGGTTCGTGAGCAGACCGGTCTGGTCACGTCCGTCGGCGCCGGGTCGGGTAAGCAGATCGCCAAGATCGCTTCGGAGTTGGCCAAACCCGATGGGGTGCATGTGATTCGGCGCGATGAGGAGTCGTTGGTGCTCGCGAGCCTTCCGGTGCGACGACTGTGGGGCATCGGCCCGGTGACCGGGGAGAGACTGCGCCGCCTGGGTATCGAGACGGTCGGGCAACTGGCTGCGCTGTCCGATACCGAGGCGTGCAGTATTCTCGGGGGTTCCGTCGGGTCGTCGCTGCGACAGCTCGCCCTTGGCATCGACGACCGGCCGGTGGTGGAACGAGCGGAGGCCAAACAGATCAGTGCCGAGGCCACTTTCGACACTGATGTCACAACGCTCGGTCGACTGCAGCACGCCGCGGCCCCGATTGCCGAGCATGCCCATCGCCGGCTCGAGCGCGATGGACGCGGCGCCCGGACCGTCACGGTCAAGCTGAAGAAGTCGGACATGTCGACGTTGACCCGCTCCGCGACGTTGCCGTACGCCACCGCCGATGCGGGCACGCTCACCGCCATGGCGCGCCGACTGCTACTCGATCCACTCGACGTCGGCCCGATTCGGCTGGTGGGCGTCGGGTTCTCCGGTCTGAGCGATGTGCTCCAGGAGTCGCTGTTCCCCGAGCTTGAACACCACGATGTCGAATCGACCGATTCCGCGTTACCGGAGCCGGCCGGCGAGAGTTCACGTTGGCGGATTGGTGATGACCTCACCCACCCGGAGTTCGGCCACGGCTGGGTGCAGGGTGCCGGGCACGGTGTCGTCAGCGTCCGGTTCGAAACTCGCGGCAGTGGACCAGGTGTGATGCGCACCTTCGCCATCGACACCGCGGAGCTGACCGGCGCGGACCCGGTCGACAGTCTTGACTGGCCCGCACCCGCCGAGGAGTCAGCCCCAGCGTGAGACGGTGGAATCCACGGGTAGTCCGGCACCGAGGGCGGCCATCAGCAGGACCCGGGCCTGGCCTGCCCGCAACCGCGGCACCATCACGGCACCGGCTGCGACCAGATCGTGTCCGGGCCCGTAGGTCGGACCGGTGCGCACACCCGGGACCCGACTGGTGATCGCGACCGCGACTCCCCGCCGACAAGCCCGCGCCACCGCGTCGACCAGTGCCGCGCCGGCGTTTCCGGAACCCATCGCCTCGATGACCACGCCGCGGGCACCCGCAGCGGTGAACCCATCGATGGCGGTTCCGTCGGCACCCGGATAGGCCGCCGCGATATCGACCCGGGGTGCCGACGTCACCGGGCCCAGGTAGGGGCGTTCCTTGGTCTCGGTCACCGTAAAGGCCCCGTTCGAGATGCCGCCGATCTGGGCCGACGCCCCGAAAACCAGGGGGCCGCCAAGCTTGGTGGTGCCCAGTGGCGCCAGCACCGCTCCGGCGAAGCTCATCAGAACACCGAGTTCGCGAGCCAGCGGACTGGCCGCCACCGCGAGTGCGTCCCGCAGATTGCCCGGGCCGTCGGCGTCGGCGGCATCGGCGGCCCGCGAGGATCCGGTGAGCACTACCGGGGCAGCGCCGCCGTAGGTGAGGTCAAGCCACAGCGCGGTCTCCTCCATGGTGTCGGTGCCGTGCGTCACCACGATCCCGTCGGCCCCGTCGGCGGCCGCCGCGCTGACCGCGGAACCGATCTCCAGCCAATCGAGGGGGGTGAGTTCGGAACTGTCCAAAGCCAGCAGGTCGACGACCTCGGCGTCGAGACCCTTGATCAGATCGGCTCCGCTGCGAGTCGGCCGCAACACTCCGTCGGGGTCCGCGCTCGTCGCGATCGTCCCGCCGGTGGTGATCACGACTATTCGCGGCATGCGGTCATCATTGCAGCAGCCAGTGGCCCGGCCACAGCCGGACTCCGGCCCCCGCGCGTGCACCCGCGGGTGTGGCTGGTGAATGATGGAGGTGGTGAATGGTGGCGGCGTGACCGACGATCCCGGGCAGCCCGGTGTGCCATCGCGCCGACGGTTGCGACTGCTTCTGACAGTCGCGTCGATCGTGCTTTCTCTCGATGTGGTCACGAAGGTTCTCGCGGTCCGACTGCTCAGTCCCGGGCAGCCGGTGTCCATCATCGGCGACACCGTCACCTGGACCCTGGTCCGTAACTCCGGAGCGGCCTTCTCGATGGCCACCGGTTACACCTGGGTGTTGACACTGGTCGCCTCCGCAGTGGTGGTCGGGATCGTCTGGATGGGACGGCGGCTGCGCTCGCCCTGGTGGGCGTTAGGCCTGGGCATGATCCTCGGCGGCGCTCTGGGCAATCTGGTAGACCGGTTCTTACGGTCACCCGGCCCATTACGCGGCCATGTGGTCGATTTTCTGTCGATCGGATGGTGGCCGGTATTCAACGTGGCCGACTCAGCCGTGGTCGGCGGCGCCATCCTGCTGGTGGTGCTTTCCGTACTCGGCTACGACTTCGACAGTCCGGTCCGCAACACCCCGCACGCCCCGCCGGGAACGGCCGCCGACACCGCCGGTTCGGCTAAATGACCGAGCGCTCGATGCCTGTCCCGGAGGGGCTGGCCGGAATGCGGGTCGACGCCGGAGTGGCGAGACTGTTGGGCCTGTCACGCACCGCGGTGGCTGCCGTCGCAGAGGGCGGTGGTATCGAGATCGACGGGGTACGGGCCGGAAAGTCAGATCGGCTGCACACCGGGGCCTGGCTGAGCGTGCAACTTCCCCAATCGCCTGTGCCCGTGCAGAACACGCCGCTTGAAGTCGAGGATATGAACATCCTCTACTCCGACGATGACATCGTTGCGGTCGACAAGCCCCCCGGGGTCGCAGCACACGCGGGAGCGGGCTGGCACGGACCGACCGTGCTGGGTCACCTGGCGGCGGCGGGATTCCGGATCAGCACGTCGGGTATCCATGAACGCCAGGGCATCGTCCAACGCCTCGATGCCGGCACCTCCGGTGTGATGGTGGTGGCCCTGTCAGAGCGTGCCTACACGGTGCTCAAGCGGGCGTTCAAGGAGCGCACCGTCGACAAGCGGTATCACGCTGTGGTGCAGGGACATCCGGATCCGTCCAGCGGAACGATCGATGCGCCGATCGGTCGGCATCGGGGTGGCGACTGGAAATTCGCCGTCGTCGAGGGCGGCCGGCACAGCATTACCCATTACGACACTTCCGAGATGTTCAGGTCCGCGAGTCTGCTCGACATTCATTTGGAAACCGGCCGCACCCATCAGATTCGGGTGCACTTCGCCGCGCTGCACCACCCCTGCGTCGGTGACCCCACCTACGGTTGTGATCCGGTCCTTGCCAAGCGACTGGGCCTGCAGCGGCAATGGTTGCATGCCCGCTCACTGGCCTTCGCTCACCCCGCCGACGGCCGGCGCATCGAGATCACCAGCCCGTACCCGGCGGATCTGCAGCACGCACTGGATGTGTTGAGAACCGAGTCGTGAGCGTCCGAGTCGTGGGTACCGAGCGGTCTTGACCGCGGGAATCGGTCCCGGGCCGATGCGAACCGACACCCGCACCGACACCAGGGGCTTGTTGTACGCGATCGGGGCCTACGGGACCTGGGGGATGTTCCCGGTGTTCTTTCCGCTCCTGGCGCCTGCGGACGCTCCCGAGGTGCTCGCTCATCGAATTCTTTGGACCGCCGTGTTCATGGCCGGACTGTTGGTGGTGGTCGGGAGGATGTCGGACTTGCGAGCGATCAAGCCGCGGACGTGGCTACTTCTGGCCTGCGCCTCAGTCCTCATTTCGGTGAACTGGCTGGTCTACGTATATGCGGTCACCAACGGCCATGTCGTGGACGCCGCGCTGGGCTATTTCATCAATCCGCTGGTGAGCGTCCTTTTCGGAGTGCTGATTTTCGGCGAGCGACCCAACCTGGCTCAGGCGGCCGCGGTGCTCATCGCCGCGGTCGCGATCGTCGTGCTGTCCGTCGAGGTTGGCGCCACCCCGTTGATCGGGTTGGGACTGGCCTTCTCCTTCGGCCTCTACGGCGTCGTGAAGAAAGTCATCACCTGTGACCCCAGGGTCAGCGTTGGTGTCGAGGCCGGGATCGCCGTGCCGCTGGCACTGGCTTTTGTCGTCGCGCTTCAGGTAAGCGGCCATGGACACTTCACTCACCACGGGGTTGGTCACACGGCGCTGATGGTGCTGGCCGGTCCGCTGACCGCGGTGCCGTTGCTGATGTTCGCCGCGGCGGCCCAGCGCCTGCCCTTGATCACGCTGGGCTTGCTCATGTATCTGAACCCTGCGATGCAGATGACCTGGGGAATTGTGGTCGGTCACGAGCCGATGCCCCCTGCCCGCTGGATCGGATTTGGATTGATTTGGGTGGCCTTGATCGTATTCAGTATCGACGCGTTGTTTCGCGCGTACCGGGGGCGCACAGGTACCTTGCTCCCATCATGAGCAAACCCACGACCAAGCAGCGCAACAACCGCATCCTGATGGCAGTCATCGGGGTGATCGCCGCCGCGGCGGTGGTTGTTCCGATGGGACTGGGCCTGTTGACGGCCCGAGAGGCCAGCCGGCAGTCCGATCTGCCGGCTCCCACGACGACCACCGCGGCCCCGTTGACTATCAGGGCACTCCCGGTGCGCCCGGTGATCAGTGCCTTTGTCACCACCCCCGAGCAGTGTCCGGCCCCCGAACCTGCGCCGCCCGATCAGCCCACCCGGATCTGCGACATCAGCAAGACCGCGGTCTATGAACTCGGCCCCGAGGGGCTGCGCCTCGACCTGACCAACGTCGACTCATTTCTCAATCCCTTGACCGGCGTCCAATTGGTGCAGATGACCATGACCGAGGAGTCATCGAAGCGATTCGCTGAGTTCACCGCGGCCCGCGTCGGCCAGCAGGTCGCGTTCGTCCGGGGCACGACCGTGGTGTGGGGCCCTAAAATCGGCGCTCCGATCGACGGCCAGGTGCTGCAACTCTCTGGGGACCTGACCGCCGATCAGGCCAAAGAGATCGCCACGATGCTGGGCGAGAAGCGCTGACCAGCCAAAGCTGGGGGTCGGCCCGCTTGCGTCGCGGTCGGTGCCGGGACACGTGCGCCGACACGCCCGGCGGCGTCGCCCGACAGCCCTAGACTGACGGGCCTATGGACAGCCCGTCTGCTTCTCACGCAAGCGCTCACCGCGGCGGATCGTTTGTGCACCTGCACAACCACACCGAGTATTCGCTGCTCGACGGTGCCGCCAAGATCACGCCTATGCTCGCCGAGGCCCAGCGCCTCGAGATGCCGGCGATCGGCATGACCGATCACGGCAACATGTTCGGTGCCAGCGAGTTCTTTCATGCCGCGACGAAGGTGGGGATCAAGCCGATTATCGGCGTCGAGGCGTACGTGGCGCCCGGATCCCGGTTCGACACGCGCCGGATTCTCTGGGGCGACCCGGCCCAGAAGTCCGATGACGTCTCCGGTAGCGGCTCCTACACCCACCTGACGATGGTCGCCGAGACCGCCACCGGCCTGCGAAATCTCTTCAAGTTGACTTCGCTGGCGTCCTTCGAGGGCCAACTCGGCAAGTGGAATCGGATGGATGCCGAGATCATCGCCGAGCATGCCGAGGGCATCATCGCCACCACGGGATGTCCGTCCGGCGAAGTGCAGACGCGGCTGCGACTGGGTCAGGACGCTGAAGCGCTGGAATCCGCCGCAAAATGGCGGGACATCTTCGGTGCGGAGAACTATTTTCTGGAATTGATGGACCACGGTCTGGCGATTGAACGCCGAGTCCGCGAGGGCCTTTTGGAGGTGGGCCGCAAACTGCAGATCCCCGCGCTGGCCACAAACGACTGCCACTACGTGACCCGCGACGGCGCGCACAACCACGAGGCATTGCTGTGCGTGCAGACCGGCAAAACGCTCTCGGACCCGAATCGGTTCAAGTTCGACGGTGACGGCTACTACCTGAAATCCGCGGCCGAGATGCGCGCACTGTGGGACGCCGAGATTCCGCAGGCGTGCGATTCCACCCTGCTGATCGCCGAGCGGGTGGGTTCCTACGCCGACGTGTGGACTCCGCGTGATCGGATGCCGGTCTTCCCGGTGCCCGAGGGACAGACCCAGGCGAGTTGGCTGAGCCATGAGGTCGATGCCGGACTGGCCCGTCGGTTCCCCGCCGGTGCTTCCGCCGTCTACGTCGACCGCGTCGCCTATGAGATCAGCGTCATCTGCGACAAGGGGTACCCGTCGTACTTCCTGATCGTGGCGGATCTGATCACCCACGCCCGCTCGGTCAACATCCGGGTTGGGCCGGGTCGCGGTTCTGCTGCCGGGTCCCTGGTGGCCTACGCGCTCGGGATCACCGACATCGACCCGATCGAGCACGGCTTGCTCTTCGAGCGTTTCCTCAACCCCGAACGTGCTTCCATGCCCGATATCGACATCGACTTCGACGACCGCCGTCGCGGCGAGATGGTCCGCTACGCCGCCGACAAGTGGGGTAGTGACCGGGTCGCCCAGGTAATCACGTTCGGCACCATCAAAACCAAAGCTGCACTCAAGGACTCCGCCCGAATTCACTACGGGCAGCCGGGATTCGCGATTGCGGATCGGATCACCAAGGCACTACCGCCGGCGGTGATGGCCAAGGACATCCCGCTGTCCGGGATCACCGACCCCAGCCATGAGCGCTATAAAGAGGCCGCTGAAGTACGCGGGTTGATCGACACCGACCCGGACGTGCGGACCATTTATGAAACCGCCCTGGGCCTTGAGGGACTGATCCGTAACGCCGGTGTCCACGCCTGCGCCGTCATTATGAGCTCGGAACCGCTCACGGATGTGATCCCACTGTGGAAACGTCCGCAGGACGGCGCGATCATCACCGGTTGGGACTATCCGTCGTGTGAGGCCATCGGCCTGCTGAAGATGGATTTCCTCGGCCTGCGTAACCTCACCATCATCGGTGACGCACTGGAGAACATCCAGGCCAACCGTGGTGTCGAGGTGGTGCCGGAGGCACTGGCACTAGATGATCCGGCCACCTATGAACTGCTGTCCCGCGGTGACACACTCGGGGTTTTCCAACTCGACGGTGCAGCGATGCGGGATCTGTTGCGGCGACTGCAGCCCACCGGCTTCGCCGATATCGTCGCAGTCCTGGCGCTGTACCGGCCGGGCCCGATGGGGGTTAATGCCCACAATGATTACGCCGACCGCAAGAACGGCCGGCAGGCGATCAAGCCGATCCACCCCGAGTTGGCCGAGCCACTGGCCGACATTCTCTCCGAGACCTACGGACTGATTGTCTACCAGGAACAGATCATGCGCATCGCCCAACGCGTCGCGGGTTACTCACTGGCCCGAGCCGACATCCTGCGCAAGGCCATGGGTAAGAAGAAACGCGACGTACTCGACAGGGAGTATGAGGGTTTCGCTGAGGGAATGAAGACCAACGGCTTCTCGGCCGGCGCCATCAAGGTGTTGTGGGACACCATTCTTCCGTTCGCCGACTACGCATTCAACAAATCCCACGCCGCCGGTTACGGCCTGGTGTCCTACTGGACGGCGTACCTTAAAGCCAACTATCCGAGCGAGTACATGGCCGGCCTGCTCACCTCGGTGGGCGATGACAAGGACAAAGCGGCGGTGTATCTGGCGGACTGCCGCAAACTCGGTATCACCGTGTTGCCGCCGGACGTCAACGAATCTGGGTTGAACTTCGCCTCGGTGGGAGTCGATATCCGCTTCGGACTAGGGGCGGTGCGCAACGTCGGCGCCAACGTGGTCAGTTCGTTGATCGCCACCCGTACGGCGAAGGGTAAATTCACCGACTTCTCGGATTACCTGAACAAGATCGACGTCGGTGCCTGTAACAAGAAGGTCACCGAGTCGCTGATCAAGGCGGGCGCATTCGACTCTCTTGGTCACCCGCGCAAAGGTCTGTTCCTGGTGCACACCGACGCCGTCGACTCGGTGTTGGGAACCAAGAAAGCCGAGGCGAAGGGTCAGTTCGATCTGTTCGGCGGCGGATCCGAGGACGGTGTTGCAGGCGATGCGGTTTTCATCACCAAGGTGCCCGACGAGGAATGGGACGAGAAGCACAAACTTGCGCTAGAACGCGAGATGCTCGGGCTATACGTCTCGGGACATCCGCTCAATGGTGTGGCACATCTGCTGGCGGCCAAGGTCGATAATGCGATCCCGGCAATTCTTGGTGGCGACGTCGCCAATGACGTGCAGGTGCGGGTCGGAGGAATCCTCGCGTCGGTCAACCGGAGGGTCAATAAGAGCGGGATACCCTGGGCATCAGCACAATTGGAAGATCTCACCGGCAGTATCGAGGTGATGTTCTTCCCACAGACCTATTCGCTGGTCGGCGCGGAGATCGCTGACGACGCGGTGGTGCTCGTCGGGGCCAGGGTCCGCATTCAGGATGATCGGATCAGTCTGATTGCCCACGATCTCGTCGTGCCCGACTTTTCCAACCTGACGCCCGATCGGCCGTTGGCGGTTAGCCTTCCCACCCGCCAATGCACACTCGACAAGGTGAACGCGCTCAAGCAGGTACTGGCGCGGCACCCCGGGGTGTCCCAGGTGCATCTGCGGTTGATCAGCGGCGATCGGATAACCACGCTGGAATTGGATCAGTCACTGCGGGTGACGCCGTCGCCGGCGTTGATGGGAGACCTCAAGGCGTTACTCGGTCCAGGTTGCCTCGGCAGCTGAAGCTGCCCAGCCGAGTTAAGCCTTGGGTTCCCAGTGCATGATCCCGCCGTCCGCCTCCATCGACAGGTGCAGTTGTCCGTCGGCAAGCAGGTAGCTCCGGATTCTGCCGAGGGCGGCTGCCACCGTGGTGTCCACCGATGGTTGCGGGCAGAACATTCTGGTCAGACCCACCGGGCCGAAGATCAGATTGCCCGAATCCGGTCCCCCCGCGGTTGTCTGAAAGGTTCCCGAGCCCCGGTTGCAGTCGATCTGGAACGTGGCCAGGCCGTTGTCGCCGAACGCGACGGTGTACTTCGCGGGGTCGTCAATGGTGGTGGTGGGCTGCTCGGTGGTCATCGATTCGATACTGAGCAGTTGCCAGGACGTTCCCGCGATCGGATCCGACGCCGCTGCAGGTCCGCAGCCTGCCGTGATCACCACGACCGCGGCTGCCAGAGCAGCCCCGCTACGCAACCCCCGCATGGTGTCGAATTTACCGCAGTGGGCGATTCAACCGGGGTAGGGCGCGGATCATTGGTGCGCACGGCTCAGGGATACTGCTGAGGTGAGTTTGACCGACGCCGAACTGGCCGCAGATCTGGCCGAGTCGGCCGGACGGTTGCTGCTCGCCGTGCGCGATGAGGTGGGCCACGATTTTCCACCGGCACTCGGTGACGCCGGAGACGTCCGGGCCAACGCAATGTTGCTGACGAGGCTGCGTGCCGAGCGACCCCACGACGCGGTGCTGTCGGAAGAGGAGCATGACGACCTCATGCGAATCCATGCCGACCGGGTCTGGATCATCGACCCACTCGACGGCACCTACGAGTATTCAATGCCGTATCGCGACGACTGGGCGGTGCACGTGGCGCTGTGGCAGCGGACCCGGGGGGCGGGCCCCGGGGGCCCGCACGGAACGATCACCGACGCGGCGGTCGCCCTGCCCGCGCTCGGCGAGGTGCACCGCAGCGACACGGTGATCGCCCCGCCGGCCCCGAGGCCGGGGCCGATCCGGATCACGGCGAGTTCCAACCGACCACCGGCGGTGTTGTTTCGGCTCCGGGACCGCCTCGACATCGAGTTCGTCCGGATCGGATCGGCTGGGGCGAAGGCAATGGCCGTCGTGCGTGGTGATGTCGACGCCTACATCCATGCCGGCGGGCAATGGGAATGGGATTCGGCCGCCCCGGCCGGCGTGCTGCAGGCGGCCGGACTCCACGCGACCCGGATTGATGGTTCGACACTGCGGTACAACCAACCCGATCCCTATCTGCCCGACCTGCTGATGTGTCGACCCGAAGTCGCCGACCTGCTCCTCGACGCCATGTGGCTGGCAAGCTGATATGGAATCGTGGCCCGCTGTCCAGATCCCGGCGTTGCCCGGACGAGGGCCGGCATTGCGGCTGTATGACAGCTCTGATCGGCAGGTGCGGCCTACCGCGGCGGGGGACACCGCAACGATGTATGTCTGCGGCATCACACCCTACGATGCGACCCACCTAGGGCATGCCGCAACCTATCTGGCATTTGACGTGATCTATCGAATTTGGCGCGACTACGGTCATCGCGTGCACTATGTCCAGAACGTCACCGACGTGGACGATCCGTTATTCGAACGTGCCGCTCGCGACGGCGTGGACTGGCGTGATCTGAGTGCATCGCAGACGCAGTTGTTCCGCGAGGATATGGCCGCGCTGCGAGTGCTGCCGCCGCAGGATTACATCGGCGCAACCGAGGCGATCGACGAGGTCGTCGACCTCGTCGGGAAACTCCTGGCATCCGGAGCAGCCTACGTCGTTGACGATCAAGACCATCCTGACATCTACTTCCGGTCCTCTGCCACAACCCAATTCGGTTATGAATCCAACTATGACCACGACACCATGGTCCGGCTTTTCGCCGAACGTGGGGGGGACCCGGATCGGGTCGGAAAAGCCGAGGCGCTGGACGCACTGCTGTGGCGGGCGCAGCGGCCCGGTGAGCCGGCTTGGCCGTCGCCGTTCGGCATGGGCCGGCCGGGCTGGCATATCGAGTGTGCCGCGATCGCCCTGAGCCGGATCGGTTTCGGATTCGATGTCCAGGGTGGTGGAAGCGATTTGATTTTCCCACACCACGAATTCTCTGCCGCGCACGCCGAATCCGTCACCGGTGAACGACGATTTGCGCGCAGCTACGTCCATGCTGGAATGATCGGATGGGACGGCCACAAGATGTCGAAGAGCCGCGGCAATCTGGTTTTGGTCTCGCAACTTCGGGCTGACGGCGTGGATCCGATGGCGATCCGGCTGGGACTACTCGCCGGGCACTATCGCAGTGACCGGTTCTGGAGCGATGACGTGCTTGCTGAGGCTAACGTGCGATTACAGCGCTGGCGGAACGCGATGAGTAGGCCGGCGGGACCCGACGTGGCTGATGTCATCGGCCGACTCCGGCGATACCTGGCCGATGACCTCGACACGCCGAAAGCCCTTGCCGCCATTGATGGTTGGGTCACCGATGCGCTCGACTACGGCGGTCATGACCCGGCGGCCCCGGCTGCGGTGGGCGCGGCGGTCGACGCTCTGCTGGGTGTCGCAATTTAGAGAACGGCAACCCCGTACGTGCCGACCTGGCCGCTGAGGTAGCGCAACTGGTCGGTCGCGGATCCGAAGGTCTGTTCGATGGCGGTCAGGCGTGCGGCGTAGTGCGCGATCGGGTATTCGGCTGTCACGCCGATGCCGCCATGGAGCTGGATCGCCTCCTGGGCGATGTGCCGGCCGGACCGGCCAATCTGCAGTTTGGCCCGGGCGGCGGCCACCGGATCGAAGCGTCCGTCGGCGACGCACATGGCGGCGTAGAAGTTCATGCTCCGAGCCAGTTCCAGGGATACATACATATCGGCGGCGCGCTGGGTGAGGGTTTGGAATGTCTTGAGCGGCACACCGAACTGCTTGCGGGCCTTGAGGTAATCGGTGGTCAGCCGCAAGGATTCATCCATTGCGCCGACCGCCTCGGCGCACAGTGCCGACTGAAACCGGATCACCGTGGCCTCGATGTCGGCGCTTGCGTCGCCCCCTGTACCCAGGGGTGCGGCGACGGCGTGGTCGAACTCGATATCGGCGCCGCGCTGGCCGTCGAACGTTCGGAAGGGGTGCCTGGTCGTGGCGGTGGCATCGACGAGAAAAAGCCCGGAGCCACCACCCGGCAGGGCGGCGGTGACCACGAGAACGTCAGCGCTGTCCCCGGCGATCACGGGGTTTTTCCGGCCGGAGACCGTCCAGGAGCCGCCGCTGTCGGTGGCACGAGTACTTAGTTCCGTTAAACCGCGCCCACCGGATTCGGTGTGGGCGAATGCCAGCAACCGCTCTCCGGCTGCCACTTCGTCGAGCAGCGCGCGTTGCTCTGCCGATCCGTGGGCGGCAATCACCGCACCGGGGATCAACGCCGCCGCGGCAACCGGTTCGGGCGCCAGCCGGCGGCCGATTTCGGTCATCACCGCCATCACCTCGATCGGGCCGGACTCCTCAGGGTCGAAGCCCAGGCCCAGGATGCCGATCTCGGCGAGTTGCTGCCACACCTCGCGGCTCCAGCCGAGTTCAGAGTCAACGGCCTTGTTCCGGCTTTCGGTGTCGTAGCTGCGGCCCAGGACGTCCCGCGCGGTGTCGGACAGCATCTGCTGTTCCTCGGTCAGGTCAAAGTTCATGTCGGGTCCTGATTCTTCCTGGAGTCCTAGGTTCTCAAAGTCCGAGGATCGTGGCGGAGATGATGCTGCGCTGAACCTCGTTGCTGCCGCCGTAGATCGAGGTCTTGCGATAGTTGAGGTACTTGGCCGCGGCGTTGTGGGCACCGTCCTCGACCTGAAGGCCATCCGAGCCGGCCACCTCCACCAGTAACTCGGTGACGGCCTGCTGCAGTTGGCTGCCCCGCAGTTTCAGGATCGACGAAGCCGGGTTCGGCTTTCCGCCGGCCTCGTCCTCGCTGACGCGCATCTGGGTGAGTTCCAGCGCCAGCAACTCGCCCTCCACCTCGGCGACCCGGGCCGCGAACAGCGGATCGTCGAGCAGCGTGCCGTGGCCCTGCGGTGTCTTGGTGGCGCGTTCCTTGGCCTCGGCGAGCCAGGCCTTGGTGGTGCCGATCCGGGCGATCCCGGTTCGCTCATTGGACAGCAGGAACTTCGCGTAACTCCAGCCGGCGTTCTCCTCACCGACGAGTTGATTCGCCGGAACCCGGACGTCCTCGAAGAACACCTCGTTGACCTCGAAGCTTCCGTCGATGAGCTTGATCGGCCGCAGCGTGATGCCCGGCGTGTTCATCTCGACGAGGATGAACGAGATCCCGGCCTGCTTCTTGGGGGCGTCGGGGTCGGTGCGCACCAGCAGGAAGATCCAATCGGCGTACTGGCCAAGCGTGGTCCAGGTCTTCTGGCCGTTGATGATGTAGTGGTCGCCGTCGCGCACCGCCGTGGTGCGCAGTGACGCGAGGTCGGATCCGGCTTCGGGTTCCGAGAATCCCTGGCACCACCAGATGTCGAGGTTGGCGGTGGCCGGCAGGAAGCGCTCCTTGATCTCTGGTGAACCGAACTGTGCGATCACCGGTCCCACCATGCTGGTGTTGAAGTTCAGCGGTCCGGGCACGTAGGCCAGTTGCATTTCGTCGGACCAGATCTGGTGCTGTAGCGGCGACCAGTCCTTTCCGCCGGACTCGATCGGCCAGTTCGGCACCGCGAGGCCGGCCTTGTTGAGGATCTGCTGGGTGACGACCATGTCCTCGGGAAGGTTCAGCGCGTCATTGCGCGCGCGTTCGCGGATTTCCGCCGGGATCGCGGTGGTGAAGAATTCACGCAACTCGTCGCGAAAGGCCGTGTCGGCCTCGGTCATGGCCAGCCTCATGAGACCTCGAATCTCGGTAGTTGGGAATTTCGGTAGTGGATTTGTCTTGAGAGAACGGTATCGCATCCCGTGACCGGCGAATCCCCGGACTATCGGCCCCGGCGGCGCAGATAGCGCTCGAATTCTGCGGCGAGGGTGTCACCGTCCACCTTGGACAACGCCTCATTGACATCGACCTCGGCGTCGCCGCGGGCCTCCAAACCGGCCACATAGTCGGCGATCTCCTCGTCGTCGGCCGTCATCTCGGTGACGGCCAGTTCCCATTCCTCGGCCTGCGCCGGCAGGTCGGCCAGGGGCACTTCGATGTCCAGCGCCTCCTCGACGCGACGCAGCAGAGCCACGGTGGCCTTGGGGTTGGGCGGTTGGGAGACGTAGTGGGGTACCGCCGCCCAGAAGGTCACGGCAGGGATGCCGGCGGCGACGCAGGCGTCCTGGAAGACCCCTGCGATGCCGGTCGGGCCTTCGTAGCGGGACTCCTCCAGTCCGAAGAACTTCGCCGACTCCGGCGAGTAAGCCGCGCCGGTGACCGGGACAGGTCGGGTGTGTGGGGTGTCGGCCAGCAGTGCGCCCAGAATCACCACGGTATCGACGTTGAGTTTGTCGGCGATCCCCAGCAATTCGGCGCAGAAACTGCGCCAGCGCATGTTGGGCTCCACCCCATGCATGAGCACTATGTCTCGGTCTGAACCGGGTGGCCGGCAGTGCGAAATCTGCATGGAGGGCCACACCAACTCGCGGGTAACACCATCGATCTGGCGGATAACCGGCCGATTCACCTGATAGTCGAAGTACGCCTCGTCGTCGATCTCGACGATCGGCTGTGCCTCCCAGATGGCGTCGAGGTGCTCCAGGGCGTCGCTGGCGGCGTCGCCGGCGTCGTTCCAGCCCTCGAATGCCGCAACGATGATGGTGTTCTGGAGGTCGGGCAGGGCGGAGCCTTGAGCGCCACTAAGGTTCCACGACGTCACCGGACCAGCGTAAGCCCTGTCGCTGCAATCAGCCGGAAAGTGTCACGGTGGCAAGCTGACGTCGATGGGGGTGACGGCGTAGACTACGACGGTCGAGAGGCGTTGCAACGGCTATTCAGGAGACCAGAGGTCCCCTGGTATCCGCCACGCTCGGCGGAGTTAAGGACGCCTTCCGTTGAGGAAGGATTCCGATGGGTGCCCCGGAAGATAACCGTTTTGAGGCAAATATCCGCCCCGACTGCACCGATGAGCTGACGGCAACTCTGCGCCGGCGGATCATGGTGATCGACGGCGCGATGGGCACGGCGATCCAGCGGGACCGGCCGGATGAGGTCGGCTACCGCGGCGAGCGGTTCATCGAGTGGCCGACGGCGCTTCAGGGCAACAACGACCTGCTCACGCTGACGCAGCCGGACATCATCGCCGGGATCCACCGCGAGTACCTCGAGGCGGACGCGGACATCCTGGAGACGAATACGTTCAACTCGAACGCGGTGTCGCTGGCCGACTACGGCATGGCAGAACTGGCCTACGAACTCAATTACGCGGGCGCGGCCCTGGCTCGAGCGGTCTGCGACGAGTTCAGCACTGTGGACAAGCCCCGGTACGTCGCCGGTGCCATCGGGCCGACCACGCGGACCGCGTCGATCTCGCCGGACGTCAACGACCCCGGGGCCCGCAACGTCTCCTACGACCAGCTGGTGGCCGGCTACCTCGACGCTGCCAACGGCCTGATCGACGGCGGCTCCGACTTGTTCATCGTCGAGACGATCTTCGATTCGCTGAACGCCAAGGCGGCGGTATTCGCCCTCGAGACGCTGTTCGAGGACCGCGGACGCCGGTGGCCGGTCATTATCTCAGGCACCATCACCGACGCTTCCGGGCGGACGTTGTCCGGTCAGGTCACCGAAGCTTTCTGGAATTCGATCAGGCACGCGAAGCCGATCGCCGTGGGCCTCAACTGCGCCCTGGGCGCGCCGGAGATGAGGCCCTATATCGCCGAGCTCTCGCGGATCGCAGACACCTTCATCTCCTGCTACCCGAATGCCGGCCTGCCCAACGCTTTTGGCGAGTACGAGGAGTCCCCGGAGCGGCAGGCCGGCTATCTCGCTGAGTTCGCCGAGTCCGGCCTGGTCAACCTGGTCGGTGGTTGCTGCGGAACGGCACCGCCGCACATCGCCGAGATTGCCCGCGTGGTCGAGGGCACGCCGCCACGGCAGGTGAAGCAGATCGAGGTGGCCACCCGGCTCTCCGGCCTGGAGCCGCTCAATGTCACCGCCGATTCGCTGTTCGTGAACATCGGGGAACGTACCAACATCACCGGCTCGGCGAGGTTCCGCAACCTGATCAAGGCTGAGGACTACGACACCGCACTCTCGGTGGCCCTGCAGCAGGTCGAGACCGGCGCGCAGGTGATCGACATCAACATGGACGAGGGCATGATCGACGGCGTCGCCGCGATGGACCGGTTCACCAAGCTGATCGCGGCCGAGCCGGACATCAGCCGCGTCCCGGTGATGATCGACTCGTCCAAGTGGGAGGTTATCGAGGCGGGCCTGAAGAACGTGCAGGGCAAACCGATCGTCAACTCGATCTCCCTGAAGGAGGGCGAGGAGAAGTTCGTCCGCGAGGCACGGCTGTGCCGCAAGTTCGGTGCCGCCGTCGTCGTGATGGCCTTCGACGAGACGGGTCAGGCCGACAATCTTCAGCGCCGAAAGGAGATCTTCAGCCGCGCCTACCGGATCCTGACCGACGAAGTTGGGTTCCCGGCCGAGGACATCATCTTCGACCCGAACTGTTTCGCGCTGGCGACCGGTATCGAGGAGCACGCGACGTACGGGATCGACTTCGTTGAGGCCTGCGCCTGGATCAAGGAGAACTTGCCCGCCGTACACATCTCCGGCGGTATCTCCAACGTGTCGTTCTCATTCCGAGGCAATAACCCCGTCCGCGAGGCGATCCATGCGGTGTTCCTGTTCCACGCCATCAAGGCCGGCCTGGACATGGGTATCGTCAACGCTGGCGCCCTGGTGCCCTACGACTCGATCGATCCCGAGTTGCGGGACCGGATCACCGACGTCGTCTTGAATCGGCGCGTGGATGCGGCCGAGCGGCTGTTGGAGATCGCTGAACGGTTCAACAGCACGGAAGAACCCGTTGACGCAAAAGTTGCCGAGTGGCGATCTCTTCCGGTCCGCGAGCGGATCACGCACGCCCTCGTCAAGGGTATCGACGCCAACGTCGATGACGACACCGAAGAATTGCGGGCTGAGATCGCCGCCGCCGGCGGGCGGCCGATCGAGGTGATCGAGGGCCCGCTGATGGACGGTATGAACGTCGTCGGTGACCTTTTCGGCGCCGGCAAGATGTTCCTGCCCCAGGTTGTGAAGTCGGCCCGGGTGATGAAAAAGGCCGTTGCGTACCTGCTGCCGTATATCGAGGCGGAGAAAGCCGAGTCCGGCGCAGTGACGGGCAAGGACACCAACGGCACGATCATCATGGCCACCGTCAAGGGCGACGTCCACGACATCGGCAAGAATATCGTTGGAGTCGTTTTGCAGTGCAACAACTTTGAAGTGATAGACCTCGGTGTGATGGTGCCCGCGAGCAAGATTCTGGAAGCGGCCAGAGAGCACAACGCCGACATCATCGGCCTGTCCGGGCTGATCACCCCGTCGTTGGACGAAATGGTCACCGTCGCGGTCGAAATGGAACGCGCGGGTATGCAGATCCCGCTGCTGATCGGCGGTGCGACCACCTCACGCGCCCACACGGCGGTGAAGATATCGCCGCGCCGTTCCGGCCCAGTGGTCTGGGTCAAGGACGCGTCCCGGTCGGTGCCGGTGGCTGCCGCGCTGCTCGACGACAAGCAGCGTCCGGCGCTGTTGCAGGCCACCGAAGAGGATTACGCCTCCCTGCGTGAGCGGCATGCGCAGAAGAACGAGCGGCCGATGCTGACGCTGCAGAAGGCCCGCGCCAACCGGACGCCGATCGAGTGGGCCGGCTACACACCGCCGGTGCCTGCTCAGGGTCTGGGCGTCCGGGAGTTCTGCGACTACGACCTTGCCGAGCTGCGCGAGTACATCGACTGGCAGCCGTTCTTCAACGCCTGGGAGATGAAGGGCCGCTTTCCCGACATCCTCAACAACCCGGTGTCGGGGGAGACTGCCCGCAAGCTGTACGACGATGCCCAGGGGATGCTCGACACCATGATCAAGGAAAAGTGGCTGACTGCCAACGGGGTGATCGGGTTCTTTCCGGCCAACGCATTAAACGACGATATCGCGGTCTACACCGACGAAACCCGCACCGAGGTGATGGCCACGTTGCACAACCTGCGTCAGCAGGGCGAGCACCGCGACGGTATCCCGAACCGGAGCCTCGGCGACTTCATCGCGCCCAAGGGAACCGGTCTGGCTGACTACGTGGGCGCCTTCGCGGTGACTACCGGGCTCGGCATTGGCGTCAAGATCGATGAGTTCCAGGCAGCCAATGACGACTACAGCGCAATCTTGCTTGAATCGCTCGCCGACCGGCTGGCAGAGGCGTTCGCCGAACGGATGCACCAGCGGGTCCGCATGGAGTTCTGGGGATTCCAGCCTGACGAGCAGCTCGACAACGAGGCGCTCATTGGTGAGAAATACACCGGAATCCGCCCGGCGCCGGGATACCCGGCCTGCCCGGAACACACCGAGAAGGCGACACTCTGGGAATTGATGGACGTGCGGCAGCGGACCGGCATCGAGCTGACCGAGTCGATGGCGATGTGGCCCGGTGCCGCTGTCAGCGGCTGGTACTTCTCGCACCCGCAGTCGCAGTACTTCGTGGTCGGCCGGATGGCCCAGGACCAGGTGGCCGACTACGCCAAGCGCAAGGGCTGGACCCTGGCCGAAGCCGAACGCTGGCTGGGCCCCAACCTCGGCTACAACCCGGAGGACTGAGGTCGCGGAAGTTCCGGTCGCCAGTTCCGTTGCTAGGCACGTCAGTTAGACGTGGGCGGGGCTTGCGGTTGGAAAGGTTCGTACCACCACCAGTCGGCCCGCTCGCCCGTCGGGCCGGGGCAGGGCGCGACGGATGGCGGTGGGCCACTGGGTGGGCGGGCCAGTGATCCGGGGCTCAGTTCGTCGCCGTCGCTGTCGGTTACGACAAGGCGACCGGCGGGCCCGGTGATGGTGATGACGCCTCGATGATGCAGACGGTGGTGGTAGGGACATAGCAGTACCAGGTTGCTCAACTCGGTCTCGCCACCGTCTTCCCAGTGCTGAATGTGATGTGCGTGCAGACCGCGGGTGGCTCCGCAGCCGGGGACGGCGCAAGTGGGGTTTCGGTGCTCGAGTGCACGGCGCAGACGACGACTGATCGTGCGGGTGGTTCGGCCGGAGCCGATCATTTCGCCGTCGCGGGTGAACCACACTTCACAGGTGGCATCGCAGGTCAGATGCTGCCGCTCGGACGCCGGCAGCAGTGGGCCGAGGTGCAGTGCGCCGATCTTCCGGTCGACATCGAGGTGCACCACCACGGTGGTGCGCTGTCCATGGGGCCGGCGTTGAGAACCTCGCCATCCCATCCGGTTTCCACCAGTCGCATGAATGCATCGATGGTGGTCGGCATCGGGGGCAGCCCCGGGCCCCAACCTCCCGGGGGTGCCGCGCCGCTACCGTCCCGGTCGTGTTTCCACTCGGCGGTCAGCGCGTCGCGGTGGGATTGGAGGGCGGCTTCGAAGGTGGCCGATTCGACGTGCGGCAGCGTGATTCGCCAGAAGTCGAACGCGCCGTCGCTGGTTTTGGTGATCGTGGGTTGCGGATCGGGCCGCGGGCCGGTATCGGGGCGTGGTTCCAGCTTGATCGCGGTGCATAGCTGGCTGACTGTGGCGACCTCGGCCAGCTTCGCGTAGTGCGCATCGGACCCGTCACCCGCGCGCGCGGCGATCACCCCGACCTGGTCCAGCGACAGTCGGCCGTCCCGCAGGCCCTGGGCGCAGCGGGGAAAGGATTCCAGCCGGTGGGCCACGCTCGCAAGGGCAGCGGCATTGCCGCGCGAGGTGCCGGTCTTCCAGGCCACCAGGGCGGTGACCGATCGAGCCCCGGTAGCGCCCCACAGGCCGGCACTATCGATCTCGGCAATGATGTCGACGATGCGCCCATCGATCGCGTTGCGCTGACCGGTCAACTCCGAAAGCTGCTCGAAGAGTTCGCCGAGCCGTTCACCGGGAGCCACGTCAACGTCGGTTGCCGGTGCGATATCGGTTGCCGGTGCGGTCGCGGACATGGCACGAGCATTGCACTTCGGTCTGACAAATTTCAGTGACACAATCACCGCCATGCGTGCGGTGCTCTTCGACATGGACGGCACGCTGGTCGACTCTGAGAAGCTCTGGGACATCGCGCTGCAGGAGCTCTATGCGCGCTTCGGCGGGGTGCTGACTCCCGAGGTGCGGGAGTCCACTGTCGGCGGGTCGTCGGAGAGCGTGATCCGGCTCGTCTACACGGATCTGGGCCTTGAGCTCGACCCGATGCAGATGGCCGCTACCGCGGACTGGCTGCATGACTTCACCGGAGAGTTGTTCGACGCCGGCCTGCCCTGGTGCGAAGGCGCCCAGGAACTGCTCGACGCCCTGGCCGATGCGGCGGTGCCGATGGCACTGGTGACCAATACCCGCCGGGCACTCACCGAACGTGCTCTCAACAGCATCGGGCGGCACTACTTCACGACCAGCGTATGCGGCGACGAGGTGGTGCGTGCCAAGCCGGCACCGGACCCCTATCTGCGGGCCACGGCCCTACTGGGATTCGATCCGGGGCAGTGCCTGGCCGTCGAGGACTCGGTCACCGGCGCCGCATCGGCCGAGGACGCGGGGTGCCCGGTACTGGTGGTGCCCAACGATGTCGAGGTGCCGGGTACGCCCCGGCGCCGCCACCTCCCCACACTTGCCGGCGTGGATCTGACGAGCCTTCGCCAGCTGCACAGCGAGCTGAACCCGGGAGTGGCCCCGATCTGACCACCGGTTGACCGGCTGGTGAACTACAGAGTCCAATACAGCCACTTGTGTGCGGCCCCTATGTCATCGTTGTCATTGCTACAACGCGCTTCGGAAAGGACAACCATGGCCGGTCAGGGGCCCACCAGCGACACCCCGTCGGTATTTGAGGACGAGGATTTCTCCGGCCGCGGTGCGGTACGGATCGCCTCGGTCGCCGCGCTGGGCGGCCTGTTGTTCGGCTACGACAGCGCAGTAATCAACGGCGCGGTGTCCTCGATTCAAAGCAATTTCAACATCAGCAACGCCGCTCTCGGCTTCGCCGTGGCCTCGGCCCTGCTCGGCGCCGCCGCCGGCGCTATGACGGCCGGTCGCCTCGCCGACCGGATCGGGCGAATCTCCGTGATGAAGATCGCCGCGGCGTTGTTCTTCATCAGCGCCATCGGCACCGGCCTGGCGGGCAGCGTGGAGATGATCGTGCTGTTCCGCATCGTCGGTGGTTTCGGCGTCGGCGTCGCCTCGGTGATCGCACCGACCTACATCGCTGAGACCTCGCCCGCGCGCATCCGCGGCAGGCTCGGCTCGCTGCAGCAGTTGGCGATCGTGTCGGGGATTTTTATCTCCCTTGCCATTGACTACCTGCTGGCGCACCTGGCCGGTGGAGCCAGTAAGGAATTCTGGCTTGGACTTGAGGCATGGCGCTGGATGTTCCTGGTGATGGCCGTCCCGGCGGTGGTCTACGGTGCGCTCGCGTTCACGATCCCTGAGTCGCCGCGCTATCTGGTTGCCCGCCATCGCATTCCGGAGGCTCGCAAGGTGCTGACGATGCTGCTGGGGGAGAAGAACCTCGACATCACCATCGATCGCATTCAGGGCACGCTGCAGGGTGAGACCAAGCCGTCCTGGCGTGATCTGCGTAAACCCGGTGGCGGGGTCTACGGCATCGTCTGGGTCGGTCTGGGGTTGTCGATTTTCCAACAGTTCGTCGGCATCAACGTGATCTTTTACTACTCCAACGTGCTGTGGGAGGCGGTCGGCTTCGACGAGAGCCAGTCCTTCCTGATCACGGTGATCACCTCGATCGTCAATATCGCCACTACCCTGATCGCCATCTCGTTGATCGACAAAGTCGGCCGCAAACCTCTGCTGCTGGTCGGCTCGGCCGGTATGGCCGTCACGCTGGCGACCATGGCCTTCATCTTCGGCACCGCGCCGCAGGTGGACGGCACCCCGCAACTCACCGGGGCGGAAGGACCCATCGCCCTGGTCGCGGCGAACCTTTTCGTGGTGTCCTTCGGCATGTCCTGGGGGCCGGTGGTGTGGGTGCTTCTCGGCGAGATGTTCCCCAACCGGATCCGGGCCGCCGCCCTGGGATTGGCCGCCGCCGGCCAGTGGGCGGCCAACTGGCTGATCACTGTCAGCTTCCCCGAACTGCGCAACCACCTGGGCGTGGCCTATGGCTTCTACGCCCTGTGCGCCATCCTGTCGTTCCTCTTCGTCTGGACCTGGGTGCGTGAGACGAAGGGAATCTCCCTGGAGGACATGCAGGGCGAACTCGCGGACAACAGGGCCACTCGGGCCTGATCCCGAGCGCATCGGCGGGTGGCGCGGGCGGAAATCGCCGTGACGGGACCCCGCCGGGCATGGAACAATCCCGTGCCGTGAAGACCTTCGAGGAACTGTTCGCCGAGCTGGGCGAACGTGCCCGCACGCGGCCGGTGGGCAGTGCCACCGTCGCTGCCCTCGATGCCGGGGTCCACGGTCTGGGCAAGAAGATCATCGAGGAGGCCGGGGAAGTGTGGCTGGCCGCTGAGCACGAGTCGGATGAGGCGTTGGCAGGCGAGATCAGCCAACTCCTGTACTGGACCCAGGTGCTGATGATCGCTCGCGGACTGGGCCTCGACGATGTCTACCGGAAGCTGTAGGGCTCGCCATGTTGCGTATCGCAGTTCCCAATAAGGGCGCGCTCTCGGAATCCGCTGCCGAAATCCTCTCCGAGGCCGGTTACCGGCGCCGCAGCGACCCCAAGGACCTGACCGTGATCGACCGGGCGAACGGCGTGGAATTCTTCTTCCTCCGGCCCAAGGACATCGCGATCTATGTGGGCTCCGGCGAACTCGACTTCGGGATCACCGGTAGGGATCTGGCCACCGAATCCGGGGCGCCGGTGCGGGAACGGCTGGCGCTGGGTTTTGGATCCTCCAGCTTTCGCTACGCCGCCCCGGTTGGCCGGCGATGGACGGTCGCCGATCTGGCCGGCAAGCGGATCGCGACCGCTTATCCGAATCTGGTGCGCAAGGATTTGGCGGACCGGGGAATCGAAGCGACGGTGATCCGCCTAGATGGTGCCGTCGAGATCTCCGTTCAACTCGGGGTCGCCGACGCCATCGCCGATGTTGTCGGATCCGGACGGACGTTGAGCCTGCACGACCTAACGGCGTTCGGTGAGTCGCTGTGTGATTCCGAGGCGGTGCTGATCGAACGCGACGGTGCCGACGAAGAAGACGAACGTGGAGAGGGTCGCGGGGCGCGCGACCAGTTAGCCGCCCGGGTTCAGGGGGTGGTGTTCGGCCAGCAGTACCTGATGCTCGACTATGACTGCCCGCGCGCGGTACTGGAGCGCGCCACCGCGATCACCCCGGGTCTGGAGTCCCCAACCATCGCGCCACTGGCCGACCCGGACTGGGTGGCGGTGCGCGCACTGGTGCCCCGGCGGGAGGTCAACGCCATCATGGACCAGATCGCGGCCATCGGCGCCAAGGCGATCCTGGCTTCCGACGTGCGGTTCTTCCGCTTCTAGCCCAACTCCTCGCCGTGCTAGCGTCCCGGTCATGACGCACGCGCTCGTATTGCTGCTGGCACTGCTGATCGGCGTAGTCGCGGGCCTGCGGGCCTTCACCGCACCGGCGGTCGTCGCCTGGGCCGCGATGCTGCAGTGGATCAACCTGGATGGCACCTGGGCATCCTGGATGGGGCACTGGGCGACCGTGGCGATTCTGACCGTCGTGGCCCTCGTTGAACTCATCAGCGACAAAGTGCCCACATTGCCCAGCCGTAAGTCTGCCCCGCAGTTCCTGGTGCGGATCGCCACCGGGGCCTTCGCCGGTGCTGTGCTCGGGACCGCGTGGGGATACCGCTGGGGCAGCCTGGGGGCGGGGATGATCGGAGCGGTGCTGGGCACCGTCGGCGGTTATGCGGCCCGCACCAGCCTGGTCCGCGCCAATAGTGGGCGCGACCGCCCCGTCGCGTTGGGCGAGGATGTCCTCGCTGTCGTTGCCGGTGTCGCGGTCGCGTACGCCACAAGTGCTCTCTAGGCAAGGGCCCTGAATAGTCAGTGGGTGTGAATCACCACGCCCCGGATGTTGCGGCCGGCGAGCATGTCGTCGTAGGCCTCGTTGATCTCCTCGAGTTTGTACTCGGCGGTGATGGTCTCATCAAGCAGAAGTTTGCCTTCCCGGTACAGGCTGAGCAGTCGTGGGATATCGGCTCGCGGGTTGGCTTCGCCGTAAAGGCTGCCGAGTAAGCGCTTCTGAAACAGCGTGATCATCGCTGTCGGCATGGTCGGTGTCACATCGCTGATCGGGGCGAGTGCGGTCAACACCACCGCGCCGCCCTTGCTGATGATTCCGAACGCGTCATTGATCATCGGATGCTCGACCACGCCGACGGTCAGAATCGCCGAATCCGCCATCACGCCGCGAGTCAGTCGGCCGACCAACTCAAGCGCCTCGGGCATCGAGGTGGCGAAATGCGTGGCACCGAACAGAAAAGCCTTGTCACGCTTAGTTTCCACGATGTCCACGACGATGATCTTCTCCGCGCCGGCCAACCGGGCACCCTGGATCGCGCCGCTGCCGATCCCGCCGCAGCCGATCACCACGACCGTATCGCCCGGGCGCACGTCGGCGGTGTTGACCGCCGACCCCCAACCCGTGGTGACGCCGCAGCCCAGCAGGCAGGCCCGGGACAACTCGATGTCGTCGTCGATCTTGATCATCGACGCCTCCGGCACAGTTCCGTAGGGAGCGAAGGTGCCCAGGCCGATCGCCGCGTAGAGATCCTGTCCGCGGGCATGCCGCCGGAAGGTGCCGTCCGGTTGAAGTCCGACGAGGCTGTTCGCGCCCATATCGCACAGGTTTGATCGACCGGTCGCACACCAGCGACAGCGTCCGCACGCCGGTAGGAAGGCGGCCACCACGTGGTCGCCGACCTTCAGTTCACGAACCCCGGGGCCGACCTCGACGACAACGCCCGCGCCTTCATGGCCGCCGATGATCGGGACCGGGGCGGGTAGATCCCCGGTTCGGATGTGGTGATCGGAGTGGCACAGTCCGGTCGCTTCGAAGGACACCAGGACTTCGCCGTCCTGTGCCGGATCAAGGTCGACTTCCTCGACGCTCCAATCCTGTTCGTAGTCCCACAGGATGGCGGCATTCATCTTCATCAGGCTTCACCGAACGTTCGAAGTATGAGATCGGGGTTGCGGACCTGTGTCAGCATAGGACCCGCGGGGCGTTACCGGAGGAGGTCGACGGTGTCCGCTGTGGCAGGCTGACGCGCTGTGACCGACAGTCCGGATGCTCCGCGTAGAACCGGACCTTTCGCCGCCGGTGATCGGGTCCAACTGACCGACCCCAAGGGTCGGCACTACACGATGATCCTCAGACCCGGGAGCGAGTTCCACACTCATCGGGGTGCGGTCGCCCACGACGCGGTCATCGGGTCGCCCGAGGGCAGCGTGGTCAAGTCCACCAACTCAGATGCGTTCCTGGTACTGCGTCCATTACTGGTCGACTACGTGATGTCGATGCCCCGCGGTGCGCAGGTGATCTACCCCAAGGACGCTGCGCAGATCGTCCACGAGGGCGATATTTTCCCCGGTGCCAGGGTATTAGAGGCAGGCGCCGGATCAGGCGCGATGACCTGCTCACTGCTGCGTGCGGTGGGCCAAGATGGCGAGGTGATCTCCTATGAGGTCCGCAACGACCATGCCGAGCACGCCCAGCGCAATGTGGCGACGTTCTTCGGCCAGGATCCTGACAACTGGCGACTCGTCATCGCCGACCTCATCGACGCCGACCTTGCTGACGCTTCGGTCGACCGCGCAGTCCTGGACATGCTTGCACCCTGGGATGTTCTGGACGCCGTGGCGCGCATGCTCGTTCCGGGTGGGGTGCTGATCATCTACGTTGCCACCGTCACCCAGCTGTCCAAAACAGTTGAGGCGCTGCGGGAGAGGCAGTGCTGGACCGAACCCCGGTCGTGGGAGACCCTGCAGCGGGGCTGGAATGTCGTCGGTCTGGCGGTCCGTCCGGAGCACACCATGCGCGGACATACCGCATTCCTGATATCTGCGCGTCGACTGGCCCCGGGAACCGTGACGCCGGCTCCACTTCGCCGCAAGAAGGGCCGCATCACCGCGGAGCCCGCCTCAGAACATACTCAGGATTAATCCGGCCGAGGCGCGCGACAGCTTCCAGCCGCCCTGGTTCACGAAGACGATGCGCTGGGTGATGGGTGGGGTCGCCGGGCCGGTGGCGGTGATGGTAGCGCTCGCTGCCCCGGCAGCCACCGGACTGATGTCGGCGATCGAGAAATTCAGTGGCAGCTGGCCCTTGGCCCCGGCGTTGCGCATCATGCCGTCCGCGGCGCGGGCCTCGACCCGGCCGATGCCGCCCTCAATGAGGTAGCTCTTGGCGCTGAAGGACACGTTGGGGTCTGCCAGCCCGTAGAGGACGGCGTTGAGTTGCTCTGTCGTTGGGACGCCGGCCACGTCGTCGGCTGGCAGTGGGGTGCCGAAGACAGCGGGCGTCACGGCGGGCGCCACGGCGGGCAACCCGGTTTCGGCCACTGTCATCCCGCCGGCGACGCCGGCGACGATCGCGGCAGCCGCCACGCACGTGGCCAGGACTTTCTGGGTCACGATGGTCCTTTCGGTGGGCCCGACTCGAAACAGGCTAACAGTGACGTAAGGGTGTCGAAATCGTCCTGGAGCCCATGATGGTCTAATCGCCGGTAGCGTTAGTGCAAACCGCCTCACCGTCTCCGGTGCGGGGAAGGAGCAGCTTGATGAGTGAGTCACATCGTCCTGAGGCCTTCGAATACGGTGACGGCGAGCACGGCGAGCACGGCGACGAAGCTGCCGAACTCGAACAACTTCGCCGGGAGGCGTCGCTGCTGCGCGAACAACTGCAGAGCGCAGGCTCATCGCGGGAGGTGCAGCAATTGGACGCCCGGCTTGACTCCCTGACCGCCCGTAACGCCAAGCTGATGGACACCCTCAAGGAGGCCCGCCAGCAGTTGTTGGCGCTGCGCGAGGAGGTCGACCGGCTGGGCCAGCCTCCGAGCGGCTACGGCGTGCTCCTGGAGGTACAGGACGACGACACCGTCGATGTGTTCACTTCGGGCCGCCGGATGCGGCTTACCTGCTCGCCCAACCTCGCCGTCAAGGAAATGCGAAAGGGCCAGACAGTTCGGCTCAACGAGGCACTTACTGTGGTCGAGGCGGGCGACTTCGAGGCTGTCGGCGAGATCAGTACCCTTCGCGAAGTACTGGCAGACGGACATCGCGCGCTGGTCATTGGCCATGCCGACGAGGAACGCATCGTGTGGCTCGCCGAACCGCTGGTGGTGGCCGAGAACATGGCACCCGAGGTCATCGATGCCCTTGACGACGACCAGCGGCCGCGCAAGCTCCGACCCGGTGATTCGCTGCTGGTCGATACCAAGGCCGGCTACGCGTTCGAGCGCATTCCCAAGGCCGAGGTGGAAGATCTCGTCCTCGAGGAGGTTCCCGACGTCGACTACAGCGATATCGGCGGTCTGACTCGTCAGATCGAGCAGATCCGTGACGCAGTCGAACTGCCGTTCCTGCACAAGGACCTCTACCGGGAGTACTCACTTCGGCCACCGAAGGGTGTGCTGCTCTACGGCCCGCCCGGCTGCGGCAAGACGTTGATCGCCAAAGCCGTCGCCAACTCGCTGGCCAAGAAAATGGCCGAGGTTCGTGGCGAGGATGCCCGCGAGGCCAAGTCCTACTTCCTCAACATCAAAGGCCCGGAGCTACTCAACAAGTTTGTGGGCGAGACCGAACGCCATATCCGGTTGATCTTCCAGCGAGCCCGGGAGAAGGCGTCCGAGGGGACCCCGGTGATCGTCTTCTTCGACGAGATGGACTCGATCTTCCGAACCCGCGGAACAGGCGTCAGCTCCGACGTCGAGACCACCGTTGTGCCCCAGTTGCTCAGCGAGATCGACGGTGTAGAGGGCTTGGAGAACGTCATCGTCATCGGTGCGTCCAACCGCGAGGACATGATCGACCCGGCGATCCTGCGGCCGGGTCGTCTCGACGTCAAGATCAAGATCGAGCGCCCGGATGCCGAGGCGGCCCAGGATATTTTCAGCAAGTACCTGACTGTCAACCTGCCGGTGAACGCCGATGATCTGGCGGAGTTCGGCGGCGACCGGGAGCTCTGCATCAAGGCGATGATCGAGAAGGTTGTCGACCGGATGTACACCGAGATCGATGACAACCGTTTCCTCGAGGTCACCTACGCCAACGGGGACAAAGAGGTCATGTACTTCAAGGACTTCAACTCCGGCGCGATGATCCAGAATGTCGTCGACCGGGCCAAGAAGTATGCGATCAAGTCCATCCTGGACAGCGGCCAGCACGGTCTACGAATCCAGCACCTGCTGGACGCGATTGTCGACGAATTCTCCGAAAACGAGGATCTGCCGAATACCACCAATCCCGATGACTGGGCCCGCATCTCCGGTAAGAAGGGCGAACGGATCGTCTACATCCGCACCCTGGTCAGTGGAAAGACCTCCAGCACGAATCGTGCTATCGACACCGAGTCAAACCTGGGGCAGTACCTTTAGCGGCTCCCGATCAGAACTGCAGCGAGTAGCTGTTCGCCAGGTTGTCCTGGAGGACGTGGGCGTCGCGCGTGGTGGTGTCGACGCGCAGCGGTTCGGACAGGATTCTCGTCTGGTAAACCCAGCCGTGGGGAAGGTTGAGCCGGTTCGCCAGCCCCGGTAGATCATCGAGTCCCAGGTCGGCATCGACCGTCTGGCTCCAGGTCTGCATCACCCAGCGTTGCGCGTCGGGGTCGACGAGTTCGAAGACGGGCCGGCCGGCGTCGAAGACGAAGATCGCTTTGCGGTCGACCCGGTTGACGCTGTAGGGCGCGGGGTTCATCGATGACAGTTGCACGACGGCCTGCTGCACCATCTCGATGCCACCGAAGCTCGTGATTTTCGGCGGGCCCGAGGCCTGCTTTTCGATACCGCTCATCAACCAGTAGCGTGGCCCGTTCAGCAACGCAGCGACGGCACCGTGCTTCTCGGCGATGACGTGGGCATCGAGCTTGGTCCACAGTCCGGCCGGGCAGTCGTTGAGTGGAAAACTGTTGTACACCGCAGCTTCCGGGCCGGCTTCACCCATCGTGACTAGAAGTACTTCGCCGTATCGCAGCCCGAATACGTCTGCGGATTTTTCAGTCAAGAGTTCCTCCAATGTGGGACCGGTTATCGCGGTGGATTTTCTGGCTAGTTCTTCGGCATGGACCGGTACCGCCCCAGTGCGACGATGGTCAGGCGGACATCATCGATAATCGGATCCAGAAATTGTGCGCGGTATTGGGTGTCGGTCACGGCTTTGGCGGACAGGTACATGAATGTGATCGCGGTCAACAACATCGTGGTCTGAATCAGCGAGTCGGGAATCGGTAGCGTCATACCTAACAGTTGTCCGTCCGGGCGCCCGTTGACGCGTGTCCAGGCGTCCGGAACGGGGGGACTAACCAGGATTATGCCCAGCACGAAGAAAACCGTGCCCGTCATCACCGCGACCGTGAAGACATGAACTACCTGAGATGCGACCACCACGAACACCGTATTGAGTCGTTCGCCCACCGACAATCCCCGGTCATCCGGTCGGTCCGGTACACCTTCGAACGGGGTACCGGCAAGGCGATCGCCGTCCCCGGCGACGGCCCCGGGGACTGACAGCAGAGGTCGCACCTCCGTCATCGTGCTCGACACCAGGAAAGCCGCGGCGACGGAGAAGAGAAAGCCCATCCCCAGCCAAAGGCGACCGCGGCTGATCAATGACGTCATCAGCCAAACGTAAGTGTTGAAGAACACCAAAAAGGTGAGCAGGACGACCGGCAACGCTCTGACGAACATGCCTGCGGCGTAGGCCAGGTTGGGCAGGGTTAATTTCCCCGCCCACCCCACAATCGAGCCGACACCTGTTGCGGTGAGTGCGCGGATGAATCCGATCGCAGCCGATCTTGCCGAGGGACTCGTACTGGGTCGGCCTTCGATGTCGATGGTGCGCATGCCGGACACCGTGTAGACGACGATCGAATTCTCTGCCAAGACCGCCAGGGCGACCAGCGCTGGCGACGAACGGCTCCACACCCGGTGCAGTAGGGCGCCGCGACGCAGGACCGCGGGCAGCCCGCGAGCGAGGAACCAGCGTTCAGCCGCTTCGGATTCGGCCGACATGGAATCAGACCCTAGCGCGCCGACGCGTATCGGCACCGGCGGGATCGACAGTGCCGGGCGGCTACGCTGTTGCAATGCAGCGGATCATCGGTACCGAGGTCGAGTACGGCATATCCTCGCCGTCGGATCCGGGCGCCAATCCGATCCTCACCTCCACCCAGGCGGTGCTGGCATACGCGGCCGCCGCGGGTATCCCGCGGGCGAAACGCACCCGATGGGACTACGAGGTGGAGTCGCCCCTTCGCGACGCACGAGGCTTCGATTTGAGCCGATCGTCGGGTCCGGTCCCGGTGGTTGACGCCGACGAGGTCGGTGCGGCCAACATGATTCTGACCAACGGGGCCCGGCTCTACGTCGATCACGCGCATCCGGAGTACTCCGCTCCGGAGGTCACCGATCCGATGGACGCGGTCATCTGGGACAAAGCCGGCGAGCGGGTGATGGAAGCCGCGGCCCGCCATGTTGCCAGCGTCCCCGGAGCGGCCAAGCTGCAGCTGTACAAGAACAACGTCGACGGCAAGGGCGCCTCCTACGGCACCCACGAGAACTACCTGATGAGCCGGCAGACGCCCTTTTCTGCCATCATCGCGGGCCTGACGACGTTCATGGTGTCCCGCCAGGTGGTCACCGGGTCGGGCCGCGTCGGTATCGGTCCGTCCGGCGACGAGCCCGGCTTCCAGCTCTCCCAGCGGGCCGACTACATCGAGGTCGAGGTAGGCCTGGAGACGACGCTTAAGCGGGGCATCATCAACACCCGCGACGAGCCGCACGCCGACGCCGACAAGTACCGCCGTTTGCACGTGATCATCGGCGACGCCAACCTCGCCGAGACTTCGACGTACCTGAAGGTCGGGACAACCGCACTGGTGCTCGACCTGATCGAGGAGGGCGTCGACCTCAGCGACCTCGTGCTGGCCCGGCCGGTCCATGCCGTGCACGTGGTCAGTCGCGATCCGTCGCTGCGCGCCACGGTGGCACTGGCCGACGGAAGGGAACTCACCGCACTGGCACTGCAGCGGATTTACCTGGACCGGGTGGCAAAACTGCTGGACCATCGCGACCCCGATCCGCGAGCGGCGCATATCGTAGAAACCTGGGCGCATATTTTGGATTTGCTGGAACGCGATCCCATGGAGTGTGCGGAGTTGCTGGATTGGCCTGCCAAGTTGCGGCTGCTCGATGGTTTCCGGCATCGCGAGAACCTGACCTGGTCGGCCCCGCGCCTGCAGTTGGTCGATCTGCAGTACTCCGACGTCAGGCTGGACAAGGGCCTCTACAACCGTTTGGTGGCGCGCGGCTCGATGAAACGGCTGGTCACCGAGCAGCAGGTGCTCGATGCCGTGGACAATCCGCCGACGGACACCCGGGCCTATTTCCGCGGTGAGTGCCTGCGTCGGTTCGGTGCCGATATCGCCGCCGCCAGCTGGGACTCGGTGATCTTTGACCTCGGCGGCGACTCACTGGTGCGCATCCCGACCCTGGAGCCGCTGCGGGGCAGCAAGGCTCACGTCGGTGCGCTGCTGGACTCGGTGAACACCGCGGCCGAACTCGTGGAGCAGCTCACCACCTGAGGGTCAAACGGCCCGGGGCACATCGGACGGTACTGTGGGGCACGGCAGCTGACGGACGACGGCGGTCAGAGGCGACGGCGATCAGAGCGACGGCGGTTAGCCGCGAGGGAGCAGGAGGCACCGGTGGCTCAGGAACAGACCAAGCGTGGCGGTGGCGGCGGCGAGGGGGACGATCCTTCCGATACCGCGACTGGTGGGCAGGAACGTCGCGAGAAACTGGCCGCAGAGACCGATGACCTGCTCGACGAGATCGACGACGTGCTCGAGGAGAATGCCGAAGACTTCGTGCGGGCCTACGTCCAAAAGGGTGGCCAGTGAGCCGGTCGTTTCCTGATCGACTGACCACCAACGAGTCTTCGCCGTTCACCGAAACCTCATCGTTCTCCGAGCACCTGCGTCGTCAGGCGCCCGAGCTGCTCCCCGCGGGTTCTGCGGGGGGCGGTGTCGGCAGCGAACCCCGGGCCGGGGAATCGTTGCCGCACGGCACCACCATCGTCGCGCTGAGATACCCCGGAGGGGTCCTGATCGCCGGGGACAGGCGCTCCACCCAGGGCAATATGATCGCCGGCCGCGACGTGCAGAAGGTCTACATCACCGACGACTACACCGCCACCGGTATCGCCGGTACCGCCGCCCTCGCGGTCGAGTTCGCCCGCCTGTACGCGGTCGAGCTAGAGCATTACGAAAAGCTCGAGGGCGTCCCGATGACGTTTGCCGGCAAGGTCAATCGCTTGGCGATCATGGTGCGGGGCAATCTTGGTGCGGCACTGCAGGGCTTCGTGGCATTGCCGCTTCTGGTCGGCTACGACCTCGCCGACGCCGATGGCGATGCGGCCGGCCGGATCGTTTCGTTCGACGCTGCCGGGGGCTGGCACATCGAGGAAGAGGGTTATCAGGCGGTGGGCTCTGGCTCGCTGTTCGCCAAAGCATCGGTGAAAAAACTGTATCCCTCGGTGACGGATGCGGATTCGGCGTTGAAGGTGGCCATCGAGTCGCTCTATGACGCCGCTGACGATGACTCGGCGACCGGTGGCCCGGACCTGGTCCGCGGGATTTTTCCGACAGCGGTCACCATTGATGCCAACGGCGCGTTGGAGGTGACCGGGGAACTGGTCGAGCGGCTGGCGCGCGAAGTGATCGCGGCGCGCACCCGCACTGATGAGTTCGGCCCGGGTACCGGGCCGAGTAACACTGCGCCACGGGCGGATTCATGAGTTTCCCGTATTTCATCTCTCCTGAGCAGGCGATGCGCGAGCGCTCGGAACTCGCGCGCAAGGGCATCGCGCGGGGCCGCAGTGTGGTGGTCATGGCGTACGCCGGGGGTGTGCTTTTCGTCGCCGAGAACCCCTCGCGATCGCTGCAGAAGGTGAGCGAGATCTACGACCGGGTTGGCTTTGCCGCGGTCGGCCGATTCAATGAGTTCGACAGTCTTCGGCGGGGTGGAATCCAGTATGCGGATACCCGCGGGTACGCCTACGATCGCCGCGACGTCAGCGGTCGGCAGTTGGCCAATGTCTACGCGCAGACACTGGGCACCATCTTCACCGAACAGGCCAAGCCCTATGAGGTCGAACTGTGCGTGGCCGAGGTCGCCCACCACGGCGAGGTCAAGCCTCCGGAGATCTACCGGATCACCTACGACGGGTCGATAGCCGACGAGCCCGATTTCGTGGTGATGGGCGGGACCACTGAACCGATCGCCACTGCGCTCAAAGAGACCTACTCGACGAATGCCGAACTCCAGGAGGCGATCCGCACCGCGGTGGGCGCGTTGCAGGCAGGTATTGCAAGTACCGCCGGTAACGCCACGCCGGCGGCCGAACCGCGGGTGCTGGGCCCGGCGACGCTGGAGGTGGCGATACTGGACGTCAACCGTCCGCGTCGCGCGTTCCGGCGGATCGCACGGCCGCTATTGGCGACCATGCTGCCCGAATCGGCTGCGTCTGAAGCGGCATCCGGTCCGGGGTCGGACCCGGTGCCGGACTCGGGGTCGGACGCGCCGGGCTGACTCCCGCGTCGCCGGTGAAATGGCGTGTGCTCAACGGGGGCAGGGACTGCCCAGTGCGCGGGTGCCGCAGTTGGGCGCCGCCGCGAACTGCGGCGCGCACTGAAGGTAGGACACATTGTCGATCGGCCGGGTTGAGACCGGTCGTGGCGACTCGGGCTCGGGCACCAGCCAACTGAGCGCCACCACGGCGACCGCGGCTGACGAAAGCGCGGCAATCCGGATCCGGCGTCCGATGATGGCGGTGTCGCGAGGCACGGTCGCCAGCGTAGTGAATCCGCCGCCGGGTTGATGATCCACCAACGCCGAGTGAGTCTTTGCTCCGGACCATCAGCGGGCTGGCTGTAAGAGTTGCTGGGGGGTCCGGGGCCGGATTCGGGTGTCTCGACCTCCGGCCTCCAGCGACAACCAGTAGGCTCGGCGCTGTGCAGCGAAGGATCATGGGCATCGAAACCGAGTTCGGGGTGACCTGCACATTTCACGGGCACCGCCGCCTCAGTCCGGACGAGGTCGCTCGCTACCTGTTCCGTCGGGTCGTGTCCTGGGGCCGAAGCTCGAATGTGTTCCTGCGCAACGGGGCGCGTCTTTACCTCGACGTGGGCAGCCACCCCGAGTACGCCACCGCGGAGTGCGACAACTTGATTCAACTGGTCACCCACGACCGCGCCGGCGAGCGCGTTCTGGAGGACCTGCTCATCGACGCCGAGCAACGCCTTGCCGACGAGGGCATCGGCGGGGACATTTACCTCTTCAAAAACAACACCGACTCGGCCGGCAACTCCTACGGCTGCCACGAGAACTACCTCATCGTGCGGGCCGGCGAGTTCTCCCGGATCTCCGATGTGCTGCTGCCGTTCTTGGTCACCCGGCAACTCATCTGCGGCGCCGGCAAGGTGCTGCAGACCCCGAAGGCCGCGGCATTCTGCCTGTCGCAGCGCGCCGAGCACATCTGGGAGGGCGTCTCCAGCGCCACCACCCGCTCGCGACCGATTATCAACACCCGCGACGAACCCCATGCCGACGCCGAGAAGTACCGCCGCCTGCACGTGATCGTCGGGGACTCCAACATGAGCGAGACCACCACCATGCTCAAGGTTGGAACCGCCTCACTGGTGTTGGAGATGATCGAGGCCGGGGTGCCCTTTCGGGACTTCGCCCTGGACAACCCGATCCGGGCCATCCGCGAAGTCAGTCACGACCTGACCGGTCGGCGACCCGTCCGGCTGGCCGGCGGCAGGCAGGCCAGTGCGCTGGACATCCAACGCGAGTACTACGCACGCGCCGTGGAGTACCTGCAGTCCCGGGAGCCCAACACCCAGATCGAACAGTTCGTCGACCTGTGGGGCCGCCAACTCGACGCCGTCGAGAGCCAGGACTTCGCGAAGGTCGACACCGAGATCGACTGGGTGATCAAGCGCAAGCTGTTCCAGCGGTACCAAGATCGTTACAGCATGGAGTTGTCGGACCCCAAGATCAGCCAGCTCGATCTCGCCTACCACGACATCAAGCGCGGCCGGGGCGTCTTCGACCTGCTGGCACGCAGGGGGCTAGCGGCCCGGGTCACCACCGACGAGGAAATCGAGACGGCCGTCGACACCCCGCCCCAAACCACCCGGGCGAAGTTGCGCGGGGAATTCATCAGTGCGGCGCAGCAAGCCGGCCGCGACTTCACCGTCGACTGGGTGCACCTCAAGCTCAACGATCAGGCGCAACGCACCGTGTTGTGCAAAGACCCGTTCCGCTCCACCGATGAACGGGTGAAAAGGCTCATCGCCAGCATGTAAGCGCACCGGCGGCGGCGGTGATTGCGGCTATGGTTGGGCGCGTGGCGACCTCCAAGATCGAGCGATTGATGAACCTGGTGATCGCGCTGCTGTCGACCCGCGGCTATCTGAGCGCCGAACGGATCCGGGCCAGCGTCGCCGGTTATGCCGACTGCCCGACCGATGAGGCGTTCTCCCGGATGTTCGAGCGGGATAAGGCTGAGTTGCGTGATCTCGGTATTCCGCTAGAGACCGGCAAGGTGTCGAACTTCGATCCCGGCGAGGGTTACCGGATCAAACACGACTCCTACGCCCTCCCCGACATCGACCTCACCCGAGAGGAGGCTGCCGCAGTCGCCGTCGCGACGAAACTCTGGGAGTCACCTGAGCGGATCACCGCCGCCCAGAGTGCGGTATTGAAGCTTCGGGCGGCCGGAGTGGATGTGGACCCGGCTGCCGGCGTTGCCATCAGCACCGGCGCCGGCCCGGCGGGGCTTCGGGGCTCAGAGGATGCCCTCGGAATCCTGTTGGCCGCGATCGATTCCGGGCAGGCGGTGCAGTTCCGGCACCGGCCCAGCCCGGTCGAGCCTTACACCGAACGCACCGTCGAACCATGGGGGGTGGTGACCGCGATGGGACGGTGGTACCTCGTCGGTCATGACCGCGATCGCGATGCCACCCGGATTTTTCGGCTATCCCGGATCGGGCCAGAGGTCAAGACCATGGCCCCCCGGTCGGCGGTGACCCGCCCGGCGGGGGTGAATCTTCGGGCAATCGTGGATCAGTCGATCGGAGAGACCTCAGTTGGCGGGCAGGCCCGGGTGTGGGTCGCCGACGGGTACGCCACCGCACTGCGCCGTGCGGGCCGTCCGGCCGGTCGCCGTATGGTCGGCGACCGCTCCGGGGAGGTCATCGAACTCGACGTGGGGGCGCTAGACCGGTTGGCCCGGGAGGTGGCCGGATACGGTGCCGATGCGCTGGTGCTGGAACCGATCGCACTCCGCGAGGACGTGATTGCGCGGCTCAGTGCTGCGGCCGGGGCAGCCGTATGACGCCCGTGTCGACCCGCCTGGTGCGGCTGCTGAACATGGTTCCCTACTTTCAGGCCAATCCTCGGGTTACCCACGACAAGGCCGCCGCCGACCTCGGTGTGAGTCGCAAGCAACTCAGGCAGGATCTTGATCAGTTGTGGATGTGTGGGCAGCCCGGCTACGGTCCGGGCGATTTGATCGATTTCGAATTCTCCGGCGACACCATCGAGGTCACCTTTTCGGCGGGCATGGACCGGCCACTGCGGCTCACCTCGCCGGAGGCCACCGGTCTGCTGGTGGCACTGCGGGCGTTGGCCGATATCCCGGGTGTGCTGGACCCGGCCGCGGCGCGCAGTGCAATCGCGAAAATCGAGGCCGCCGCCGGGACGGTGGTCGACGACGATGTGCCGACGGCCCTCGATGAACCCGCGCCCGCCGAGAGTGACGGCGCCGCAGCAGTCCGCGAGGCAGTCCGCGAGCGCCGCGCTTTGGCCATCGAGTACTACTCGGCCTCCCGGGACACCCTGTCGCGGCGGGTCGTCGACCCGATCCGGGTCGTACTGGTCGGCGACCACAGCTACCTGGAGGCATGGTGCCGCGAATCGGAGGGGGTGCGGCTGTTCCGGTTCGACCGGATCGTCGACGCCCACGTCCTCGATGAGTCGGCGGCGCCGCCACCGCCGGTGCTCGGAGCGCCGCCGAGCACCGCACTCTTCGATGCCGATCCGTCGCTCCCGGCAGCCACTTTGCTGGTCGGCCCCCGAGCCGCGTGGATGCTGGAGTACTTCCCGATGCGCATCCTCACGGAATTACCCGACGGCCACTGCGAAGTCTCCATGACCTTCGCCGCGGAGGACTGGATGACCAGGCTCATCCTCGGATTCGGAGCGGACGTGCAGGTCCTGCACCCCGATACCCTGGTGCGCAGTGTGAAACGGGCCGCCACCGACGCACTTGCCGCCTACGGCGTACTCGACGGCTGAGCGAACGAGGGTGGGCCCGCCAGGCGGTGGGGTAACATCAAGCCGACGTCAGGGAGGTAGGAAATGGGCAGTCTTAGTCCGTGGCACTGGCTGATTCTTCTGGCAGTGGCCGTCGTTTTGTTCGGGGCGAAGAAGTTGCCCGACGCGGCCCGGTCGTTGGGCAAGTCGATGCGCATCTTCAAGTCCGAGATCCGTGAACTGCAGGCCGAGAACAAGACCGACATCCCCGGTTCCGCATCTCCGGTGACGCCGGCCCAGCCTGCGATGCAGGTGCCCAATGAGCGCGTCGAGGCGCCGGTCAATCCGCCCGGGCACAACCAGACCGACGTCCGGCCGGTCTGAACCCGCGAGTCAACCGGCGCCCGAGCGCCACTAGGTGAACGCTGTGCGCACCCCCTCATTCCTGACCCGGCTCGATCCGCGGCAGCGCCGCGCGCGGACGAACCCCGATGGGACGATGTCCCTCGTCGAGCACGTGCGGGAACTCCGGACTCGACTGCTGATCTCGGTTGCAGCCGTCGCATTGACGACAATCGTCGGCTTCCTCTGGTACGGCCACGGTTTCTTCGGGATGCAGAGCCTGGGCGAACTGCTGCGCGGCCCGTACTGCGCGCTACCACCCGCGGCGCGCGCCGACATCAGCGCGGACGGCGGATGCCGATTGCTGGCCACCGCGCCGTTCGATCAGTTCATGCTGCGCCTCAAGGTTGGTCTGACGGCCGGCATCGTGCTGGCCTGTCCGATCTGGCTGCACCAACTGTGGGCTTTCATCACCCCCGGCCTCTATAAGAACGAGCGCCGGTTCGCCATGGTGTTCGTTGTTGCCGGCGCGACCCTGTTCGTCGCCGGTGCGGTGCTGGCCTACGTGGTGCTGGCCAAGGCCCTGTACTTTCTTCTCACCGTCGGCAGCGACGTCCAGGTCACTGCGCTCTCCGGCGATCGGTACTTCGGCTTCCTGATCAATCTGCTGCTGGTCTTCGGTGTCAGTTTTGAGTTTCCGCTGTTGATCATCATGCTCAACGTCGTCGGAATGCTCAGCTACGAGAGGTTGAAGGAGTGGCGGCGCGGGCTGATATTCGGGGTGTTCGCCTTTGCCGCGATCGCGACTCCCGGGTCCGACCCGTTTTCCATGCTGGCCCTGGGATTCTCGCTGACGTTGCTCTTGGAATTGGCGATTCAGGTCGCGCGCCTGAACGACCGGCGCAGGGCCAAACGGGAAGCCGTGCTGGCGATTCCCGACGACCAGGCCGCACCCATCGAGTCGCCCACCCCGGTGGCGGCACCGGCGCGGATGGGTCCCGAGCATGACAACATCACCTGACCTCAGCCCTCAACTGGCCGGCTTCACCGCGGAGTTGGACTTCCAGCTGGATCCCTTCCAGGTCCAGGCCTGCGAGGCGTTGGAGCGCGGCCACGGCGTCCTGGTGTGTGCCCCGACCGGCGCGGGCAAGACGGTGGTCGGAGAGTTCGCCGTCCACCTGGCGTTGGCCGCCGGACAGAAGTGTTTCTACACCACGCCCATCAAGGCACTGAGTAACCAGAAACACAGCGATCTCGTTCGCCGGTACACCCCCGAGCGGATCGGACTGCTGACCGGTGACCAGTCACTCAACGGCGATGCGCCGGTGGTAGTGATGACCACCGAGGTGCTGCGGAACATGCTCTACGCGGGTTCTGATGCGCTGCACGGACTGTCCTACGTTGTGATGGACGAGGTGCACTTCCTCGCCGATCGGATGCGCGGGGCCGTGTGGGAGGAGGTGATCCTGCACCTGCCTGAGCACGTGCGTCTGGTCAGTCTCTCGGCCACGGTGAGCAATGCCGAGGAGTTCGGCGGCTGGATCAAGACCGTGCGCGGCGACACCACCGTGGTGGTCGACGAGCACCGTCCAGTGCCACTGTGGCAGCACGTTCTGGTGGGTAAGCGGTTGTTCGACCTGTTCGACTACTCCGCCGAAACCGTCGACGTCGGCCGTGCGCATGTCGTCGATCCGGAACTCACGCGCCACATCGCCAACCGGCGTGAGGCCGACCGGCTCGTGGACTGGCAGCCCCGGCATCGAGGCGGTGGATCCCGGAGCGGCCCCAAGGGTGGATCCCGGGCAGGCCACCGGGGCGGATCCGGGGCTGGATCCGGTGCGAACAGGCCACCCTCGCGCCCGGACGTCATCGCCACCCTGGATCGCGAGGGCCTGCTGCCGGCCATCACGTTCATCTTCTCCCGGGCCGGTTGCGAGGGCGCCGTGAAGCAGTGCCTTCGCAGTTCGCTTCGATTGACGACCGAGGGGGACCGGGAACGTATCGCTGAGGTGATCGACCGTCGCTGCGGCGATCTGGCTGATGCCGATCTGGCGGTACTGGACTACTACGAGTGGCGGGAAGCCCTGTTGCGCGGCCTGGCGGCACATCACGCCGGGATGCTGCCGGTATTCCGCCACACCGTCGAGGAACTCTTCACCGCCGGTCTGATCAAAGCCGTGTTCGCCACCGAGACGTTGGCCCTGGGCATCAACATGCCGGCCCGCACCGTGGTCTTGGAGAAGTTGGTGAAGTTCAACGGCGAACAGCACATGCCGCTGACGCCGGGGGAGTACACGCAGTTGACCGGCCGGGCCGGACGGCGGGGGATCGATGTCGAGGGTCATGCGGTGGTGATCTGGCATCCCCACGAGAGCACCGCCGAGCCCACCGAAATCGCCGGGCTGGCCTCCACCCGCACCTTCCCGCTGCGCAGTTCCTTTGCGCCGTCGTACAACATGACGATCAACCTGGTCAGTCAGATGACGCCGGAACAGGCGCATCGGCTGTTGGAACGCTCCTTTGCCCAGTATCAGGCGGACCGTTCGGTGGTGGGCCTGGTGCGCGGTATCGAGCGCGGCGAGAAGTTGCTTGACGAGATCGCCGGTGAGATGGGCTGGAATCGCCGTGCCACCGAGGTGGAACCCGCTGTCCTCGACTATGCCCGGCTGCGGGCGACGATCAGCGAGCGCGAGCGCGCACAGTCAAGGATGTCCCGGCTGGCGCGGCGGCGAGCTTGTTCCGATGCGCTGGCCGAGTTGCGACGCGGCGACATCATCAACGTGACCGGTCGCCGTGGCGGCCTTGCGGTCGTGCTGGAACCGGCCAACGCCTCCGAAGATCCACGCCCCCTGGTGCTGACCGAAAACCGTTGGGCGGGAAGGATTTCGTCGGCGGACTACTCCGGCGCCACCACACCGATGGGCTCCATGAACCTGCCCAAGCGCGTCGAGCACCGCCAGCCCAAGGTGCGCCGCGACCTGGCATCGGCGCTGCGTTCCGCTGCTGATGGTCTCGTCATCACAGCGGACCGCAATCGGCGTGGTGGCGCTGCGGAACCGGCCGATACCGACCCTGAACTGGTGGCGCTACGGGAATCGATGCGCCGTCACCCCGGGCACCGGATGGCAGACCGCGAAGCCGTGGCCCGGATCGGCGAGCGGTATCTGCGGGTTGAGCGGGACAACGACCAGATCCGGGTCAAGGTCAGCGCCGCCACCAACTCGTTGTCGCGCACCTTTGACCGGATTGTCGGGCTGCTGACCGAACGGGGTTACATCGGGGGAGACGGTGCCGGCGTGACGGCCGGTCAGCCGCACGTGACGGCCGACGGCCGGTTGCTCGCGCGGATCTACAGCGAGAGTGATCTGTTGGTGGCCGAATGCCTGCGAACCGGCGTGTGGAAGGGGTTGGCACCCGCGGAACTGGCGGCGGTGCTTTCGGGGTTGGTCTTCGAGACCCGCGGAAGCGACGGGCCGACGCCCGCCAATGTAATCGACATGCCAACCCCGGCGGTGCGCCGGGCGCTGGCACAGACGCGACGGATGTCCGGCGAGTTGCGCGTCGATGAGCACCGGCTTCGGCTCAGTCCGACCCGGGAGCCCGATGAGGGATTCGTTCCCGCCATCTATCGCTGGGCCACCACCGGCGACCTGGCTGCCGCGTTGGACGCCTCGGATGTCACCGGTAGCGGCAAGCCGCTGCCGGCCGGGGACTTCGTGCGGTGGTGCCGCCAAGTGCTCGACCTGCTGGATCAGGTGCGCAACGCCGCTCCCGAGTCAGCCGTGCGCACCGCGGCGAAACGCGCGATCGACGACATCCGGCGCGGCGTCGTCGCTGTTGACAGCGGGTAAGGTGATGCGGGCGCTACGGTTAGGGACGTGTCCTACCCGGGGCGAAGGCCCCAAGAATGACCCAGGGTGCGAGCCCCAGAGCTACCGAGGCTGGATAGCCCCCCGAACTACCGAGGAGAGACGATGAGCGGACCGCAGGGACCTGAGGCGAACCCTTGGCAGGTATCGGGCACTGATCAGCCGGTAGCGGGCGCAGAGGAGCCCTACACCGCGGCCCCGGCCTGGCAGCCCGCTGAACCGACGGGCGTCGAGACGCCAGCCTGGGCGCCGCCGGGCACCGAGGCGCCGGTCTGGGGGCAGCCGGCGCCCGCCTATAACCCGCAGCAGTACCCGCCGCCGGCACAGCAGTACGGGCAGCCCCCGGGCTATCCCCAGCCCTATGGAACGGCGCCCTATGGAACGGCGCCCCAGGGAACGCCGCTCGAGTACAACGCGGCGCCGTACGGTCAGCCCGGTCTGTACGGTCAGCCCGGGCCCTACGGCCCGCCCCCGCAGTATGGCCAGTATCCCCAGCAGCCGGGCTATCCACCACCGGGGCAACCCGGCCAGTACGCACCCTACGGCCAGCCGGGCATGGAGGAGGCGGCGAAGAAGTCGACCCGGGCGACCGCGGCGATCCTCGGGTCCCTGGGTGCGGTATTGCTCGCAGCCTTGCTGATTCTCGGATTCTGGAAGCCGGGCTTCTTCGTCACCACCACCCTCGATGTCAACAAGGCGCAGCAGGGCGTGCAGCAGATTCTCACCGACGAGGCCGGCGGCTACGGCGCCAAGAACGTCAACGACGTCCGGTGCAACAACGGTCAGAACCCGACGGTGCGCAAGGGCGACACCTTCAACTGCGAGGTGAGCATCGACGGCACCAAGCGCCAGGTGACGGTGACCTTCCAGGACGACAAGGGTACCTACGAGGTCGGTCGCCCCAAGTAGGCGCGGAGCTCAGTTCGAGACTCCGTTCAGGGCTTTCTGCAGCCTGGCGATGGATGAGCTGACGCCGTAACGCTCGGCCAACTCGGCCACCCGGTCGGGGTCGGCCGGTGGCGTTGGCAGCCGGTCGTCGCCGGTGAACAGGTGGACGGGAGCGTCGCGGACCACCCGGACTACCGGTTTCGCTGCGGCGATGTAGTCCGTCGCCGCCAAAATTTTGGTGCGGAATGCCCCGGGCAGGGCCGAGTTCGGGTCTTGGGCCGCCGCCATGATGCTCTCCAGCGATCCATACCGGGTCAGCATGGTCGATGCGGTCTTCTCGCCGACGCCGGGCACGCCGGGCAGACCGTCAGACGGGTCGCCCCGCAGGAGTGCCAATTCGGCGTACGCATCACCGGCGCGGTCGCCGGGAACGCCGTAGCGTTCGGCGACCTCGGCGGGCCCGAACAGCGTCGCCTTCTTCAATCCCTGGCCGATGTAGAGCACCCGGATCTCGACGGGATCGTCGGCGACGAGTTGAAGAAGGTCGCGGTCACCACTGATCACCACGACCGCGTCGTGGCGTTCAACGGCAGCCAGCGTGCCGAGGACGTCGTCGGCCTCGAACCCTTCGGCGCCGGCGGTGGCGATTCCGTACGCATCGAGCAGCTCCAGGATCATTTCCACCTGGGGGCTGAGATCGTCGGGGATCTCCTCGGCGGCCCCTTCGCCCGACTCACCCACCGGACTGCCTTCCTCGGCTACCCGGTGCGCTTTGTAGGACGGGATCAGGTCGACCCGGAACTGTGGGCGCCAGTCCAGATCGAGACACACCACCAGACGGTCGGGCTGAAACTGGGTAATCAGCGTGGCGACACTGTCGAGAAATCCGCGTACCGCGTTGACCGGCCGGCCGTCGGGCGCGGTGATGGAGGCTGGCACACCGAAGTAAAAGCGGAACCACATGCTGGCGCCGTCGAGCAGTAACACCGGAGCGGACATAAGGCTCCACGCTAACCTGACGGGCATGAGCGCCGGACGGTTCAGCAGCGAGGTCTACGCCCGTCGGCTGGCGGGCGCGGCCTCTGGCGCGGCTGCCGCCGAGCTGGACGGTCTGGTGATCACGCCGGGTTATGACTTGCGGTACCTGATCGGCTCGCGGGCGCAGACGTTCGAGCGGCTCACCGCGTTGGTGATCCCGGCCGGGGGCACGGCGACACTGGTGGTGCCGCGACTGGAACTGGCGGCATTGCGGGAGTCCGCGGCTGCCGATCTCGGTGTGAAGGTGCGCGACTGGGTGGACGGCGAGGACCCCTACCGACTCGTCGCCGGGGCTTTGGGCGGGCGGGCCTGCGCGGTCACCGATTCGATGCCCGCGCTGCACCTGCTGCCGCTGGCCGGCGTCCTCGGGATACCTCCGGTGCTCGCGACCGGTGTGCTCGCGCCGCTGCGGATGGCCAAGGACGCCGCTGAAATCGACGTGCTTCGCACCGCCGGCGCGGCCATCGACCGCGTGCACGCGCGGGTGCCGCAGTTGCTGCGGCCCGGACGCACCGAAGCGCAGGTCGCCGCGGACATCACCGAAGCCATTGTGGCCGAGGGGCATTCGGAGGCCGCATTCATTATCGTCGGCTCCGGTCCCAATGGGGCAGACCCACATCACGAGTGCTCTGATCGCGAACTGCAGCCCGGTGACATCGTTGTGGTCGATATCGGCGGCCCGGTAGAGCCCGGTTACAACTCCGATTGCACCCGCACATACAGCCTCGGCGAACCGTCAACCGAAATCGCCGCCCAGTATGCGGTCCTGCAACGCGCCCAGGCCGCCGCGGTGGCCGCGGTGCGTCCCGGGGTGAGTGCGCAGGATATCGACGCCGCCGCCCGCGACGTGCTCGCCGAGGCCGGACTGGCAGAGTATTTCGTGCACCGCACCGGTCACGGGATCGGCCTGTCGGTGCACGAGGAGCCCTACATCGTCGCCGGGAATGACCTGCCGCTGGCGGAGGGAATGGCGTTCAGCGTCGAGCCGGGGATCTACATCCCGGGACGCTGGGGCGCCCGTATTGAGGACATCGTGATCGTCACCGCGGACGGCGCATCACCGATGAACGCCCGTCCGCATGAATTGACCGTCGTACCGCTCTAGCGAATCGAATCTAGGAACGGTCCAGCAGCGTGGATGACCCGAGCACTCGCTTGATGAGAACCTCGATCACCACCCGTTTCGGGTTGGGCCTCGGTGTTCGGTACCGCTGGGCGTAGCGCAACTCTGCGTCGCGGACGGCCTCGGGATCGCGGTTGACACCGGAGATGCCTTCCAGGGACAGCCAACGCGCGCCGTCCACCTGGGAGAGCACCCCGACGCTGCTGCGTTCGGCGTTGATCGCCTTCTGCGAACCATCGCTGGTAATCACCCGGGCGATATGGGTGGCGGGGTCGAAAGTGAAGCCGACAGCGACCACATGGGGGGAGCCATCGGCGCGAAGGGTCGTCAGCATCGCCAGGTGACGCTCGGAGAGAAAGTCCAGAGCGTCGCTGGTCAGCCGGGTAGTTTGAATCGTCATTTCCGATCACGTTAGCGCAGTGAATAATCGCAGCCATGAAAGACACGGCCGACACGGCCGGCGGGGTGGTGGTGATTTTCGGCGGCCGCAGTGAGATCGGCGTCGAACTCGCCACCCGACTCGCCCCGGGGTCGACGGTCGTGCTGGCCGCCCGTAGCGCCGACCACCTCGGTGACCAGGTTGCGGCGGTGCGCGCAGCCGGGGCCCGGGCCGTTCACGTGATCGAGTTCGACGCCGACGATCTGGCATCACACGGCCCCCTGGTGGACAAGTTGGTGGGGGAATATGGAGCCATCGGCACGGCGGTGCTGGCGTTTGGCGTCCTGGGCGATCAGATTCGTGCCGAGGCCGACCCGGCCCAGGCGGTGGCGACCGTGCACACCGACTACGTCGCCCAGATTAGTGTGCTGACCTCTTTGGCCAACGCGATGCGCGATGTCGGCCGCGGGTCGATGGTGGTCTTCTCCTCGGTGGCCGGGGTTCGTGTTCGCCGGGCCAACTACGTTTACGGCTCGGCCAAGGCAGGGCTGGACGGTTTTGCCAGCGGACTGTCCGATGCGCTGCACGGCACCGGGGTGCGGTTGCTGATCGTGCGGCCAGGGTTCGTGATCGGCCGGATGACCGCGGGCATGGATCCCGCTCCGCTGTCGAGCACACCGGCACAGGTAGCCGCGGCTACGATGCGAGCGCTGACACGGGGCCGCCGCACGGTCTGGGTGCCGTGGGCCTTGCGGCCGCTGTTCTTCGGCATGCGTTTGTTGCCGCAATCTGTGTGGCGGAGGATGCCCCGATGATGAACGAAGTGAAGAATCGAGAACGGCCCCGATGACGTGCATCGTGGTGGGTATCGGGGCCGACGGAATGGCCGGGCTGTCGGAGAACTCTCTTCGCGAACTGCGCAGCGCCACCGCCATTTATGGATCGCCGCGCCAGCTGGATCTGCTCGACGACACGGTTGCCGCACCGAGGCATCCCTGGCCCACGCCAATGCTGCCCGCGCTGGAAAAGTTACCCGTCGATGAAGATATTCACGTCGTCGCCAGCGGCGATCCACTGCTGCACGGCATCGGTGGGACATTGATCCGCCTCTACGGCGCAGAGCGGGTAGTGGTCCTGCCGCACGTGTCCTCGGTCAACCTTGCCTGCGCGCGAATGGGATGGGCGGTGTCCGACACCGAGATCATCAGCCTGGTGACAGCGCCGGTGCACACGGCGATTCGTCGGGGCGGTCATGCCGTGGTGCTGTCCCGCGACGCTTCGAGCGCGGCGGAGTTGGCCACGGCTCTGACCGAGACCGGCCGCGGCGCTTCAGAGTTCACGGTCCTGGAGCAACTCGACGGTGTCAGGGAGCGAATCCGCAGTGGCCAGGCACAGGCGTGGGCGGCCGCACCCCCCGACGACATCGACGATCTCAACGTCATCGCCATCCACTACCTCCCCGAGGAGTACGACGGTGCCGGCCTGCCCGACTCGGCTTTCCGGCACGACGGGCAGATCACCAAACAGACCATCCGGGCAGTGACCCTGGCCGCACTGGCGCCGCGGCGGGGAGAGTTGCTCTGGGATGTCGGGTCAGGATCGGGCAGCATCGCCGTCGAATGGTGTCGGGCCGCCCCGAGCTGCCGGGCCGTGGCGTTTGAGTCCGACGCGCTGCGCCGCGATCGCATCGCCGCCAACGCGCGCACCTTCGGTGTCGACATCCGGGTGCTCGGCGAGGCACCGGAGAGCTTCGAGGGGGCTTGCCCGGACGTGATCTTCATCGGCGGCGGCCTGACCCGCGATGGACTGATCGAGGAATGCCTCGGCAGGCTTGCTGGTGGTGGTCGGCTGGTAGCCAACGCCGTCACCGCGGAATCCGAAAGTGTTCTGACCCAGTGGTACTCGCGACTTGGTGGTGACTTGCGCCGATTTCAGCACTACAACTCCGAGCCGATCGGCGGATTCACCGGCTGGCGGCCGCAGATGCCGATCACCCAGTGGTCGGTGACGCTGCTGTGACGGTGTACTTCATCGGTGCTGGACCCGGAGCTGCCGACCTGATCACCGTCCGCGGCCAGCGACTGCTCCAGAGGTGCCGAGTTTGTCTGTACGCGGGCTCGATCATGCCCGACGACCTGCTTGCGGAATGCCCGGCTGATGCCCGCATCGTCGACACCGGCCCGTTGACACTGGATCAGATCATTGACGAGATCGCCGGCGCCGACGCCGCGAGCCACGATGTCGCTCGGTTGCATTCCGGCGATCCGGGGCTCTACAGCGCGGTCGCTGAACAGTGTCGTCGCCTCGATGCGCTGGGTATCGGCTACGAGATCGTCCCGGGCGTTCCGGCTTTCGCTGCCGCCGCGGCCGCACTGGGCCGGGAATTGACCGTCCCCGAAGTAGCTCAGACGGTGATCCTGACCCGGGTTGCCACCCTGTCCACCGCGATGCCCGACGGCGAGGACCTGACGGCACTCGCCGCGCACGGGGCCACGCTGGCGATCCACCTGGCCGCTCACCGAATTGATGAGATCGTGCCGCAACTGCTGGCCGGGGGTTACCGGCCCGACACCCCGGTCGCCGTCGTCGCGTTCGCGAGTTGGCCACAGCAAGTGGTCCTGCGCGGGACGCTCACTGATATCGCCGGCCGCATGCATGACGCGCAGATCACCCGAACCGCGGTGATCATCGTCGGCGATGTTCTTGCCGCGGAGGGTTTCGGCGAGAGCTATCTGTATTCCTCCGGCCGGGCCCGCGGAGACCGGCACTGATGCGGGTGTTGCTGCTCGGCGGCACCGGCGAGGCCCGCGCACTGGCCGAGCGGCTGCACCCGAATGTCGACATCATCAGCTCGCTGGCGGGCCGGGTGCCCGATCCGGCGCTTCCGGTCGGCTCGGTCCGCATCGGTGGCTTTGGCGGTGTCGAGGGCCTGCGCACCTGGCTCACCGAGAACGCGGTCACCGCTGTTATCGACGCCACGCACCCGTTCGCGGCAGCTATAACCGCCAACGCCGCGGCAGCCTGCGCCGGACTCGACCTGCCGTACCTGGTGCTCAACCGGCCGCCGTGGGATCCGGCAGGTGCAACAGTCGTCGCTACTGATGCTGAAGCAGCGGAAATCATTGCCGCCAAGGATTATTCGCGGGTTTTCCTGACCACCGGACGCTCCGGTGTCACCGCTTTCGCCGACAGTGACGCCTGGTTCCTGATCCGGGTTGTCACCGCACCCGCTGCAGCGATGCTGCCGCGCAACCATGAGTTGGTTTTCTCCCGCGGGCCGTACCACTACGCCGCCGAACGGGAACTGCTGAGCAGTAGGCGCATCGAGGTGCTGGTCACCAAGAACAGCGGGGGAGCACTGACCCAGGCGAAACTCGATGCGGCGGGTTCCCTCGATGTGGACGTGGTGATGATTCAGCGACCGGCGCTTCCCGACGGTGTAGCGGCCGTCAGTTCGGTGCAGGATGCTGTGGCGTGGGCGCTCAACCGGGGTAGCGCCGCGGTGTGAACACCGTGTCCCCAGTTGCCGCCGAGTACCACTGGGTCTGCGACGACCCGACGATCAGCAGGCAGCGCATATCGACATCGGCCGGGGCGAGGTCGGCCAGGCGAACAACCCTGACCGATTCGCCCGGCCCGGACACATCGCGACCGATCACCACCGGGGTGCCGGCATCGCGGTGGGTGAGCAACAAATCCCGCATTGCCGCCACCTGCCAGGTGCGACTCTTGGACGCCGGGTTGTAGATCGCCAGCACCAGATCCGCCGCTGCCGCCGCGGAAAGTCGCGCGGAGATGACCTCCCACGGCTTGAGCCGGTCGGACAGCGAGAGCACCGCGTAGTCATGGCCGAGTGGCGCACCGACCCGGCTGGCCACCGCCTGGGCGGCCGTCATCGCCGGGATTACCCGCACGGCAACGTTCGGCCACTGCTTGGCCTCTTCGAGGACGGCGGTAGCCATGGCGAAAACCCCTGGGTCGCCCGACGATACGACCGCGACTGCGCGGCCCTGCTCGGCCAGTTCGCAGGCAAGTTGGGCGCGCTGCGGTTCGTCGCTGTTATTGGACGGATGTCGACGCTGTCCCGGACGGATCGGCACCCGGTCGAGATAGGGACCGTATCCGATCAGATCGGTGACAGCGGCCAGTTCACGCAGGCTCTGCGGTGTCATCCATTCGCTCATGCCCGGTCCGAGTCCGACGACCGCGACGGTCCCGGTTCGCGGGGCGGCGCGGGTGGTCGTGCCGTCACCCGGCACGACGGCCAATGAAAAGTACGGCACCTGGGTGTCGTCGACGTCGGCAGCGGGCATGACCCGCTGACCCTCACTACTGGCCCGCTCGACGTAGATCGCCTCCTCGAGACGACCCGACAGTGAGAGTGCTTCGCGAACTTGGGAATACGTCCTTCCCAGTTTCATGATCACTGCGGCGTCGGTATCGGCCAGGCGGCGGGCGAGTTCGCTGACCGGCAGCGTGCCGGGTAGTACCGACAGCACCTCGTCGCCGGTCGCCAACGGAGTACCGATCGCCGCAGCGGCCGCGCTGACCGACGTCACTCCCGGCACGATCACCGCGTTAAAGCGGTCGGCCAGTCGCGTGTGCATGTGCATGTAGGAGCTGTAGAACAGCGGGTCGCCCTCGGCGAGCAGCGCGACATCACGGCCGGCGTCCAGGTGCGCGGCGATCCGAGCGGAGGCCTGGGCGTAGAAGTCCTCCATCGCCCCGTCGTAACCGCCGGAGTGGTCGGTGTCGCCGGTCGTGACCGGGTAGACGAGGTGTTCCTCGATCTGGTCCGGCCGCAGATACGGCGCGGCGATGCCGCGGGCGATACTTCGGCCGTGGCGCGCGCTGTGGTAGGCAACAACGTCGGCTTCGCCGATAACCCGGGCGGCTTTGACGGTCACCAGTTCCGGGTCACCCGGCCCAAGGCCAACACCGAACAACGTTCCTTTTTTCATTCCCCTCTGTTCATTGCTCATTCGGCAGGCCTCATTCGCGCTCGCTCGCGATCGCATTCACCGCAGCCGCAGCCATCGCACTACCCCCGCGCCGGCCCAGCACCACCAGATAGTCCATCCCGCGCGGGTTATCGATGAGTTCCTGCTTAGACTGTGCCGATCCGACGAATCCCACTGGGCCGCCGAGCACGGATACCGGCGCGGGCACACCCTCGTCGATGAGTTCCAGTAACCGGAATAGCGCGGTGGGTGCATTGCCTATCGCAAGCACCGCCCCGCCCATGCGGTCGGCCCACAATTCGACTCCTGCCGCCGAACGGGTGGTGCTGCGCCGGTGCGCAAGGTCAGCCGCCCCAGGGTCGGCGACCAAGGACACCACTTCGTTGGCGGCGGGAAGCCGTGCCGCAGTGATGCCGGCGGCCACCATCGAGGAATCGCAGAGGATGGGAGCGCCGGCGGCAAGTGCGGCGTGGGTCGCGCTGACCACGGCGGGTGTGAAGGCAATATGTTCAGTCAGGTCGACCTGGCCGCAGGTGTGGATCAGCCGCACCACCACCCGGGCGACGTCCTCGGGGAACCGGGTGAGGTCCGACTCGGCCCGGATGGTGGCGAAGGACTGCCGGTAGATATCGCCGGCGTCGCGGATGTAGTCGAGCACACCATCACCCTACGTCGGGGGCGGAAGGGGGTGATACCCATCGCCGGTGGCCACCAACACCTCGGCGACGGCGGGACGGCCGCAGGCCCGCTCGCAGCCCACGTAGTGCACGGTGCCCGCAACGGTGCCGGATTCCGCCACCCGCGTTGCTTCGGCGCGCACATCCGCCCGCGACCGCTCGCATCCCGGACTGCCCACGCAGGCGGTCACATCAAGCCAGGGCGAGGTGTTATCGAACACCAAGCCCAGCGGCGCCAGCACCCGCAGCGACGTGTCAGCCAGGCCCTCCTCGAGATCGCCCACCAGCAATGAGCGCCACGGCGTAATCATCACGGGAGCGTCGACGGCAGCCACGAACTGCGCCTGCCGCGCCGAGAGCACTCCCAGTGGCACCGCCGCACCGAGTGCGACGCGACCGTCGTCCTGCTCGATCCAGCCGACCGGTGGCCGGGGCGGCGCCGGGATCGGCACCGCTGCGCTTACCGGCGTGAATCCGGCCAACAGCGGCGCCCGATCATTCACTTCTCTGATTCGCCAGGCGGTTCCGCGAGACTCGGCGAATCGGGAGGCGACAGTGATCATCGCCGCCACCGCCTCATCGGCATCCAGCCGGACACCCGTGTCGTGGCCGGCCAGCAGCAGGGCGACGTCGTCGTCGACCACCTGGACACCGACGTCGGCAGCCAGGCCGGACACATCGGCGGTGCCGTCGTCGATGCTGAACATGAACCGCCCGGGCAGGTCGGCCAGCACCGGGTCGGCTTGCAGTGCATGGTCCAGTTCCCCCACCCAGGGCCGCACATCGGCGCGACCGCCGAGGCGGCCCGAGAGCGGTGAGGCGACGATATTGCGCACCAACTCATGGCTGGG
>Ga0210003_1000188_pt1 | contig 54870 bp, 61 predicted proteins | sample LantaG_FD_182804 | JGI IMG/M metagenome (GOLD analysis project Ga0210003, IMG submission 182804) | Deep subsurface microbial communities from Baltic Sea to uncover new lineages of life (NeLLi) - Landsort_02402 metaG (SPAdes) (version 2) | ecosystem: Environmental > Aquatic > Marine > Oceanic >... | reverse complement strand
GTGAGCCCGCATCTAAACGCTAATTTGGGAGCCAGGAAAAAAGAGGCTGGGGTCTGTCCACCGATGTGGTAGTGATGTGAAGAAATAGATTTCCGGAGCCATTGGCTAAAAGAATATAGTATGTTGTGCAGTGGTTAGAGACATCGTTTCCCGATTTTTAAGAGGATACCTTGCCTCCTCTCCGTTTGCTGATGTAAGATACAAGCAACCACAATCTTGCCTTATCAAGCCAGAAGTTCGATTTGAGGAGGTCTCTTTATGCAGATATATCCACCGTTTATGGTCTCCTATAGCATCACCACAAAGTGCAATTTGAAGTGCAAGCATTGCTACAGTGAGTCAATTGATGAACCAGATCCTGACGAGCTGTCAACCGAGGAGGCGCTTCAGCTTATGGACGACTTATCGAACTGGGGAATAGGTCTTCTGGTTATCGATGGCGGAGAGCCCTTATGCCGTGAGGACCTCCTTGACGTTGTAAAGTATGCTTCCGCAAAGGGTATAAGAACTACCCTTGGCAGCAATGGTACTCTCATTGATGAAACAATGGCAAAGAAAATGCTGGATGCTGGTGTCAGGTCAATTGCCATATCGGTTGACGGAGTTGATGCCCAAACCCATGACTCCTTCAGGGGCACGAGCGGCGCCTTTGAGCAGACTTTCAAGGGTATAGAGGCATGCCGGAACACTGGGCTTCCTTTTCAGTTCAACATGGTTATCAGGAAGGGCGCCCTATCACAGCTGGAGGATATGCTGCGTCTGGCGGTGGACTCTGGTGCCAATGCCGCCGAGTTCTTTGACCTGGTGGCAGCGGGAAGGGCCAAGCAAGAGTGCAGGGACCAAGTCTTAAGTCATGATGAGAGGAAGCAAGCAATGGAGTGGTTGGCCCAAGCCCAGGAGGATTGCCCGATTGTGATAAGGGTCCCCGCCTGTCCCATGTATCCTCTTCTCCTGAAAGAAAAACGTATTCAGCCCAGGCACTTCCCGGTGGAAATGCTGCAAAGGGTCCCTTATTACGATAGGGGTTGTGCGGCCGGAATGCCCATGGGTTACGTGATGGTTAAATCCAATGGCGACGTGAATCCATGCATGTTACTTCAGGTCAAGCTGGGCAATATCAGGGAGCAGAGCATAATATCTATTTGGGAGAATTCGCCTGTATTAGCCCAACTGCGGCAGAGAGAATTACTCAAGGGCGCATGCGGCGATTGCTCCTACAAAGACACCTGTTCTGGCTGCCGGGGCAGGGCCTATGAGGAAACTGGTGACATGATGGCAGTTGACCCTGGTTGCTGGCTTGCACCCGAGCTGATTAAAGAAAACGAGAGGTAGCATGAAAGGCTTGTATCTGAGTTAAACAAAAGCTTGAAATGTGCAATTCTGGCGTAACAGACATCTTTTTGTGGACAGGCGGCCTTAATGTTATAATCCAGGAGGCATAATTTCTATGATATTCGGAGGGAGTGGACTTAATGGACGAGGCGAAAGTAGTAATTAATCTCAAAGAAGGCATCATCGAACTGCAGGGTCCGGTTGACTTCGTACGGCATTACCTCGATGCGTATCAGCCTGCTATTACGGGATTGCAGAGCTTGCCCAAGGACATTGCAGTGAGCCCGGAGAAGGCCAAGGCGGTGCCTCGGAAAAGAAAGGCAGCACCGGGCACCACTAAAGCTAAGAAGGGGAAACGGACCCCTTGTACGAGGGCCATCCGTAGCGATTTAGAGGCGGACTTCTTTGATGAGCCACGGTCTACTGGTGAGATCAAACAGCGCCTGAGTGAGACGGGGTTTACCTTCACCAATAGCAATGTCAGGACCAGCTTGATGAGGCTGGTCAAGGCCGGTACGTTAGTCACAATGGGAAGGGGTGTGACTCTGCGTTACCGGCGCCCTGGTTAGAGATACACCTTTTGGTAAAATATTATGCTTAATTTTGAGCAAAAATTTAGGGGCTGACTCCCAATACCGGGAACACCAGCCCCTAAAATTTCTGTCGGATAATTCGGAGTTTGTCTAGCTCTTCCCGATCCTAAACATCTTGGTCCCACATACCGGGCACACGCCCTGGGTTGCCGGTCTTCCATTCTTCATGGTAATGGCCCTGGCGTCTTTCATCTCCCTCTTGGTTCGGCACTTCATACAGTATGCTTGCATTCGATTACCCCCCTTTTTGCCTATCAAGGTAGACCATTACCACCCATAATGTCAATGGCAGTTTCAATTGACAGGGAGAAGAGAAGCGCGAAGAGGGGCTATTATAGCCGCAGAAGAAAGAGGTAAGTCTCCCGGTTTTCTGCTATGACCCACTGTTACTATTATAGAAAGGAAAGATCAGTGTTTATTACAAGCATTCAGGGGAAGGTTGATGGTTAACCAACAACATCTTCATTACGACCGGTACGGAGGATGGCAGCCGGTCAAGGCGAGAAAGCTCGAGGTGCTCGAATTTATCTACGACCGGGAGGTAGTTGCCGCCTACGACCTGGTGGAGAAATTCGGCTATACCTACAGCAGCGCCCGGGGCCGGCTGTGCCGCCTCGGGAAAGAGGACTTGACCGTACCCTTTGGCAGGGGGCGGTGGTGTTTAACGCAGAAGGCTTATGACAAGTTAAGCTACTACGGCATCCTCAAGAAGAAGCGGGACGAGCGTTTGAGGATAGAGAGACAGGCAGAAGGCAGGACGTGGCTCATCGGTCCCGGCGGCAGGATGCGGACGGCCAGGAACGATAGTGAGCTCGCCTCTGCTGTTACCCTCGATGAGGCTCTAAAGATCGTCAGGGAGCTGCGTAAGGATAATCTGGCCTGAGTTTTTACGTGCCATTTATGATGAGTTCAAAAGTAGAAAGAGGAAGCAACTGCTTCCTCTTATTAACCAAAAGGATATTTTGTTCAATAATGAAACTGTCAGAAAATGAGTTTCTATAATAGATATAGACCGACACAGTTTGGTGATGTATTAGGCCAGGAGCAGGTTACCAAAATCCTCAAGAGTCAGGCCCTGACCGGCCAGTACCACCATGCCTACCTTTTCTTCGGGGCATCGGGAACGGGCAAGACCACCACGGCCAGGATCCTGGCAATGTGCCTCAACTGCCGGAACCTGGATGGCGATGGCGAGCCCTGCCAGTCCTGCCCGTCCTGCCGGGCGGTAACAGTGGGCAGCCACTGGGATGTCATTGAGATTGACGGGGCCAGGTTCCGGGGAATTGATGATACAAGGGAATTAGCCTACCGTGCCTACCTCTCACCCCTGGGCAGCCGCAAGGTCTATATCATCGACGAGTGCCACATGCTCACCGAGCCGGCCTGGAACGGGATGCTGAAACTACTGGAAGAGCCGCCGCCGCACCTGGTGGTGGTCCTCTGCACTACCCACTTTGAAAAGCTACCCGATACCATCACCAGCCGCTGCCAGCTTTACCCCTTTGCCAGGCTTAAGCCCGAACAGGTAAGGCGTAAGCTGGAGCTTATCTGCCAGGATACAGGCATAACCCCTGACCCAAGACATATCCAGTTCATCATAGAAAAGGCAGGGGGCAACATGAGGAGTGCCGAAAATACCCTGGAGCAGGCCTGCCAGATAGGAAAGTAAAATGGCTTTATGGGGAAAGAAAAGGGCGTGGTGGGAGACTGAGGTTGAGCGCATCCTGAAAGAGGGCGGGGTTAACTACCGCCTTAACGCCTTTACGGAGAGGCTTGAGCGGGAGCGGGACGTTGAACCGCCGGAGGAATGGCAGGAGGTACTCAACGCCTTTTTTGACAACCTGATTAGCGAGCTGCCGCCTGCCGCCTGCTGTATCCTTGCCTTCAAAGCGGGGCAGGTGTGGCAAAAATATCAAGAGGAACTAGGGGGGTAAAATATGGAAACAGACGATGTCAGTGAGTTTCTGCGCAGGATGGGGATGAATGACAACCCGGAGCAGACCAGAGACCTGCCGGCAGACCAGTGGGACAGGGTTATTCAGCCGAACAGCTCCTACCTCATTGTCGGCGATGTCGGTACCGGCAAGAGTGCCCTTGCCTTCTGGCTGCTGGAGACCTTCAGCCAGAAGTATGACCTGCTGCCGGCGGTAGTGGGCCTGCCCCGGGATAAGCAGGCCCTCCTGCCATCCAACTTTATCATCCTGGATGACCCCGGCGAGTGCACCAGGCATGAGAATACCATTACCTTTATCGATGAGGCTGACCTCCAGCTCCCCATTGAGGACACCAAGGCCAGGGAGTACGTGGTCAATTTCCTGAGCCTGCCCCGGCACCGCAAGCAGATATTCCTGCTCGCCTTTCACTTCCCCCGGCTGGTCATGGGGAGATACCTGCCCTTCTTTTCGGCTTTTCTCTTGAAACGCCCGCCGTATCTACTTGAGTTTGCCAGCAAGAGTAAGGGTGATGCCCTGGGTCAGATGATGAAGAAGGCCGAGGAGAGGTTTTCGGAACTCCCCCGGGAAGCGGATGTAGTCAAAAACACCTATGTCGTTGCCCCCAGGATAAGGTGGCAGGGGATGCTGGGAAACCCCCTGTGCTCGTTCTGGCAGCAGGACCTGTCCGAGGTCTGGGCCGGAGCCGGGATTGACAAACCGCAGAAACAGGCAAGGCTCTCGAGGTCTGAAATGGCTCTACCGGGGGAGGCAGCAAAAGGCTGGCTGGCCGGTGACCCTCAGATGAAGGCCATCTATCCCGTAACCCCTGAAATTGCCAGGCAGTCGGTGCCTATCGGGGCCATGGCAGCTGACGGGACGATAAGATACGGGGAAGAGAATACCTACCGGAACTCGGCCTTCGTCATCATGGAACATAAGAAAACCGGGCTGCGCTGGGTGAAAAGGCTTTATTAGGCAGTGAAACTGCAAAGAGCTTCGGCGACAAACTACATGTGCCTGGTCTTGAGCAGGGGACAATACCTCCTGCAGAAAAATTATCAGCGGTGTCCCTCGCTCTAGTAGCGCCAGCCCCATTCGTCACCTCCACGGTGGTTACCGTCCCGGTACAGCCTGTCCAGGGGGCTAAACTGCTGGTGTCCGGCCAGCGCTTTCTGGACATCAATATACCTTGAGTACTTCAGTACTGTGCAGGGGCACTACCCTTACTTTAGCCCCCTTGCTATTAAGAATGCGATAATAAAAATAAAATGTCATCTGCTATTGACACTATTATGATAAATGTTATCATAGAAATAAACGGAGGAAAGCATGGATAACAGCGTAAAGCAAGCCCAGTATTGTCCTTACAATGAGCTCCCTTTAAACCCCAACACTCATAAGCCTTTGGTCGTGGGTTCAAATCCCTCCGCTGCCACTTTTCAGTTTGGTCTCTTCAGGCCTCAACCTCACTATCGGGGAAGGAAACAGACCAATCAGGATGAAGCCATCAATAGTCGACACTCACGCCCACCTGGATATGGCCCCCTTCGACGAAGACCGGAGTGAGGCGATAGCCCGGGCAGCAGACTCAGGGGTAAGTACCATCATCACCGTAGGTATTGACCTGGAGTCAAGCCGGAAAGCGGTTAAGCTGGCCGAGAGCTATCCCGGGGTCTTCGTCGCGGTGGGTTTTCACCCTCACCGGGCAACCGGAATTGCGGAGGCGGATATTGCCCGCCTGGCTAAAATCGCCGCCCGGTCCCGCGTAGTCGCCATCGGTGAAACAGGTCTGGACTTTTACCGAAACTACTCGCCACGAGAAGCACAGCTCCAGGGACTAAAATGGCAACTGGAACTGGCGACGACACTTGACCTGCCGGTAATCATCCACTGCCGCCAGGCAGAGAAAGAGATGCTGTCCTTACTCTATGAGTGGACCTCATCTGATGAACGCCCCAAGCAACCTCGAGGGGTAATCCACTGCTTCAGCGGTGATACCGACACCGCCCGGCAGTACCTGAATATGGGGTTCTTCATTTCTCTGGCAGCAAATATCAGTTATCCGTCGTCATCCCGTACTCATGATGCCACCAGGAGCATCCCCTCGGACAGGTTACTGGTGGAAACCGATAGCCCCTTCCTGCCACCCCAGCGCCACCGGGGAAAGCGCAACGAACCATCATATCTGCCGCTCACCGTGGAAACGCTTGCCCGAATTAGAGAGACATCCCCGGAAGTAGTAGCGGCGCAAACGACAGCGAATGCCTCCAGGTTATTCCACCTCCCGGCGCCTGAGTGAAAAGGGAGGGGGTCTTAGTCTGGTGCCTCCTACTTCCTTTCAGTCAACCACCCTCCAGCCGTGGGCATAAACATTCATCCTTTTCCCTCTGGCAAAGCCAATGAGGGTTACGCCCAAATCACTGGCTAATCTCACCCCCAGGTTAGTAGGAGCAGACTTGGAGATAAGCAGGGGGATATTTCTTCTAGCTACCCTGAGCAGTATCTCCGAGGAGACCCTTCCACTGGTAATCATTATATGGTCATCTGCTGTTGGGATATCCCTCAAAAGGCACTCCCCGAGTACCTTGTCAATAGCATTATGTCTTCCAATGTCCTCACTGAAGATGATGAGGTTATCTGCCTCGTACAGGGCAGCGCTGTGAACGCCACCCGTGGCCTCAAAAACCCGGGAGTATTCCCTGAAACCCTCCATCAGGAAGAAAACCCGGGAGGCTGAGATTTTTATCTGTAGCCCGGCACTCACCTTCCGGGCACTGAGAGGGGCAATGCCCCTTCCCCCACCGGAAGCGAGGAGCGGCTTAAAAGGAACATTCATTGCTCTCGCGGTCTCCACTCGCACCACACCCTTTTCCCTGTCAAGCTTCATTTCCCTGATTTCGTCCTTTCTCTCTATCAGACCCTCTGACCAGAGGTAGCCAGCGGTTAAATACTCCAGCTTCGTCGGGGAGCAAAGGAGCGTCACCAGTTCCCGCTCATTCAGGATGATGGTGAGGGGAAGTTCTCTAACAACGGTATCTTCGACCTCACTTCTGCCTTGCTCACCAACCCTCAGTATTGGAAGTCTCTCTATCTCCTCTTCCATCACTCCCCTTATAAACTCACAACTACGAATCCCCGTCTCACTTTATATTCCCAGCACGGCCATTTTCCAGAAAAAAAGAGGGCACTTTAAAAAGTGCCCTCCATTTACTAGTCTTCTTCTCTCACCCAACTCACTCGTGGTGTTCACCACCACACCGGGCATCTCTTTTACGAGACCAGCCCCTCTCTTCTCGCTCGAGCCGGGTTCGAGCTTCGGGAGCCCTGCCTCCTGCAGGGCACTAACTGTCCACCTGCCAGACTCCGAACCTTGCGTGAATTCTCACTGCGCACCTCCCGGAGTTAAATTCGGTTGGTACCAAGTGACTCCCTTATCTTTATTTAATCACGGCCAGTTCCGATTGTCAAGCGCCGGTCGGTACCAATCATATGAACGAGTACACCAGTTTGACAACCCAAGCTTACAATGCTAATATTTGTTAGTCGTAACAAATTTCAGGAATCACCACGGAGATAAACATGGCTGGTCAATGTAAGCGGGACTACGTAATCCGACATGAGCAAATCAAGAACAAGCTAATACAGATGACTAAAGAGTGTAGTTGTGGCTGTTTTCCGGTCTCCAGGATAGCATCCGAACTGAGAATGGACCAGAGAACAGTAAGGGCCCATCTTAGAATTATAGAAGCTAATAGTGCCGGTGTATTTGTTGACCCTGGAGAGAGATCGTTCTGTACCAGAGAAGGTATCATCCATCTGGCTAACAAAATAGGGTTGAAGGAGATACCCGCAGGTGACAGGCAAAACACCGGCCCTGTGAAAAATATTTAAATTGTTAAGTTTAAGTCTGTTTTCCAAACCCCTTCGCCTCCGAGAAGCATTGATGGGATGCATACGCTAATTACAGGTAATGATTGACAATTAAAAGTTGCCCTATAAGACGACGTTAACTGAATATTTACTTATAAAAAGATGGAGGAGGCTACCAAGCGGGACAGCCTCTTGATTTCTCTAGCTCAAACCCTGGCGTTACAACCAAATACGGCCGACCTGGATTAATAAAAAGGAGGAATTAACCGATGCCGTTTAATCCACCAGCCAAAATGACCCTCATGGCAGGGAATGCCGGAGTCTACAAGTCAAAGCTTCCCATATTTCAACTGCTCCTGCGAGGTTTTCTAGCAGGAGCATATATCGCTATTGGTGGTGCTCTATGCACTATCTGTAGCACGGGCGTGGCTGCCACCCTGGGAGCCGGGATGTCCCAACTGATTGCCGGGGCTGTCTTCCCGGTAGGACTTATTGCAATAGTGCTGACCGGAGCCGAGCTGTTCACCGGGGACTGTATGCTAGTGCCAATGGCAGCCATGATGAAGAAGGTTTCCTGGTCAAAAGTACTAAAGGTCTGGGCCTGGGTATACATTGGGAACATTATCGGCTCAGTTTTCTACGCGTATCTGATGGTAGCCGGACCCTTCGTAACCGGAGGCGAAGCCGGCCTTACCGTTAATGCCTTCGGCGAGAGGGCTGTCAGCATTGCCGCCGCCAAAACACTGACCTATAAGATGACAGGGGGCTGGGGACTGTGGTCCTGCTTCTGGAAAGGCATAGGATGCAACTTCCTGGTCAATATCGCCATTCTGCTGGCTCTTACCGCCGATAACGTGGCGGGAAAGTTTTTCGGTATCTGGTTCCCTATCATGGCATTTGTTAGCTCAGGGTTTGAGCATTGTGTCGCCAACATGTACTTTATACCGGCCGGGATGATGCTGGTGGACAAATACCCCGAGGTCATTGCAAAGGTAGGAGGACCGCTGGCCCATTACGGCGGCATCAGCCTGGTTGATATGTGGCTCTGGAATGAGCTGCCCGCCACCATCGGGAATATAGTTGGCGGCTTTATCTTTATAGCCGTCTTTTACTTCTATGCCTTCAGGAAGGAACTGCCCAAGGAGTAGAGGGGTCGAGATGAGACTGCCCAGGATATCGCTACCAGCACTAATAGCCTTCGCAATCTGCGCGGCAGCAGTGGCCATAGCTTTTTTAAACACTCGGGACTACAGTTTGCTGAAGATAGCTCTTCCTATGCTCCTGGCGCTTCTGCTTATTCCGATGGTTCTGTCAGCGCTAAACCGTCAGGTATCTTCCGAGATAAAAGAGCTTCACGCCAATAAACTAAGGCTTGCCAAGATACAAAACATCAATGTAAGCCAGGTAGGTGAACCGGTCAAGATAACAGGCACCGTGGAAAAGATTTCCTTCCGGTGGCTGAACCGCCCCCTGCTGAGCGTAAGGGACAGTACCGGGACGATATCAGTTATCATGTTTACCCCGCTTCCCGGGGAGATAGTAGTCGGTGATAGAGTACAGGTCGTGGGAATGATAATGCGAAAACTTCTCCTGCGGGGGAAGCCTGCAATCTCGGCTATCAGTGTTGGAAAGCTATCTGGCTAAGGAGGAAAAGGTATGAACAAAGGAGAAATAACCTTTTTATGCGGTATGCTGCTAACCTTCATTGGGGCGTGTTTCGTATGCTTGAATGATTGCCTGGTAGTAGTGCTGTGTCTTCTGGGCATCCTGCTACTATCGCTCTCTGCTTTCAGGGGCAGTGAAACCTGACTACCGGAGTGGTGAGCTCCTCAATCAGGAGCGAGAAGAGACAAAGGAGACAAGATATGAAGAAGATACTAACTACCTGCGAATTTTGCGGGTGCGGCTGCAACTTTTACCTGGGTGTAGAAGATGATAAGGTAACGGCTGTCTACCCCTCTACCTCTCATCAGGTCAGCCAGGGCAAACTGTGCGTCAAGGGGTGGATGGGACATGAATATATCCATAGTGCTGAGCGGTTAAAGACTCCTTTAATCAAGGAAGGAGATAAATTCCGGGAAGCATCCTGGGATGAAGCCTACCAGCTGATTGCTGACAGGCTGCGGCAGACAAAAGAGCGGTACGGAAGTGATTCCATTGTTATGTCTAGCTCAGCGAAGTGCACCAACGAGGAGAACTACCTCCTGCAGAAGCTCGCACGTGCTGCTATCGGGACGAATAACGTTGACCACTGTGCCCGCTTATGCCATGCATCTACGGTTATCGGTCTTTCCCAGACCTTTGGCAGCGGGGCGATGACCAACTCCATCCCCGAGATTGGCAGCGCCGACGTAATCTTTGTGATTGGCTCCAACACCACCGAGCAGCACCCGCTGGTAGCCGACCAGATAGTAAAGGGGGTCAAAAAGGGAGCCAGGCTGATTGTTGCCGACCCGCGGCAGATTCAGCTAACAAAGCTCGCTGCCCTTCACCTCAGTCACAGACCGGGAACAGACGTGGCGCTCATCAATGGTATGCTTAACGTGATTATCGCCGAGGACCTGGTAGACAGGGAGTTTGTCGACAGCCGCACCGAAGGTTTTGAGGAACTTAAAGAGGCGGTAGCCGGGTATACTCCCCGGAAAGCTGCTAAAATTACCGGCGTGCCCGCAGAGAAAATAGTGGAAGCGGCACGGATTTACGCCAGGGGCAAAAAGGGCACCATTATCTACGCTATGGGCATTACCCAGCACACCACCGGGGTGGACAACGTGACGTCATGCGCCAACCTGGCAATGCTCACCGGCAATGTGGGCAAGGAGTCAACCGGGGTAAATCCTCTGCGCGGCCAGAATAACGTCCAGGGTGCCTGCGATATGGGGACTCTGCCCAATGTCTTTCCCGGCTACCAGGCCGTAACCAACGACGAGTTGCGGCAGAAGTTTGAGAAGGCATGGGGGGTGAAGCTGCCCTCCCAGCCAGGGGTTACCGTGACCGAGGCAATAAACAAAATGATAGCTGGTGAAATCAAGGCACTCTACATCATGGGGGAGAATCCCATGATTTCGGACCCCGACATGAGCCATACCGAGAAAGCCCTGAAGAACCTGGGTTTCCTGGTTGTGCAAGACATCTTCTTAACTGAAACCGCCAGGCTGGCTGACGTAGTACTCCCCGGCGTTTCCTTTGCCGAAAAGGACGGTACTTTCACCTCCACCGAGAGAAAGGTGCAACGGGTGAGAAAGGCTATTGAGCCAGTAGGTTCAAGCAGGCCGGACTGGGAAATAATAACCGAGCTATCTTCCTACCTTGGCTACAAGATGGACTATCCATCTCCCCGCGAAGTGATGGACGAGATAGCAAAGTTGACGCCGAGCTATGGCGGCATCAGCTACGACCGGCTGGAGAGAGGCGGGTTATGCTGGCCCTGCCCCTCACCGGACCACCCGGGCACCCCTTACCTGCACAAGGAAAAATTTGCCCGTCCCGGAGGAAAGGGGAAGTTCTTCGCTGTCCCCTACCGCCCGCCGGCTGAACTGCCGGATGATGAGTACCCGTTTACGCTTACCACGGGGAGGACCGGTTTCCACTGGCACACCGGAACAATGACCCGAAAAGATTGGGCGCTGGATAGGGAATATCCCAAGGGCTACGTCGAGATAAACCCTCAGGATGCCGCAAACACTGGCATACGAAACGGGGCCATGGTCAAAGTAGCCTCAAGAAGGGGAGAAATCTCCGTGCAAGCTAACGTCGTGGATACAATCCAGGAAGGACTGGTCTTCATCCCCTTCCACTTTGCTGAGGCAGCAGCTAACAAGCTCACTGCGGCTAACCTTGACCCGGTAGCCAAGATTCCTGAATACAAAGTTTGTGCCGTTAAACTGGAGAGGGGGTAGAAGCCATGAGTGAGATGAAGATACTGGATAAAGCAAAGCTTGCTGAATTTATAGAGAAGCTAGGGGCTGACTTTGAGGTTATCGTGCCCCAGCGTGAGGATGGAAACCTGGTGTTTGGCAGCCTGGACCATACTCAGCCGGTGGTCGAGTTCACCGGAAAACCCCTGGTTCCGCCCAAGGAATACCTTTTCCCGCAGCGAGAAGAGCTGCTCACATTTACCGTGAAAGGAAAGGAGATAAGGGTTGAAGCTCATCTGGACAATGTGAAACGAGTGATCTGGGGCATCAGGCCATGCGACCTCGCCGGCATCAAGACGCTGGATACCATCTTCCTATCCAACTACACTGACAATTACTACCAGGCCCGGCGCGAAAATACCATTCTGATGGGACTGAATTGCAACGAGCCCTGCAGCAGCGGCTTCTGCAGCCCCCTGGGGACAGGGCCTTTTGCTAAAGACTCTTTCGACCTTCTTTTCACTGACCTGGGAAACAGATTTCTGATAGAAACCGGCAGCGAGGCAGGGCGAGAACTGGTGGCAAGCAGTGCCGACCTCTTCGCCGAGGCCCGAGATGCAGATAAGGCGAAACTAAAAGAGCTGGAGGAAAAATGTAAGAGGGCCTTTAAAAGCCCCCTGCCGAGCACGGTTGATTTAGCCACGGTGAGCAATAAGCTATCTGGAGCCTGGAGCGATGCACTCTGGACTGAAGAATCAGAGACCTGCATCCTCTGCGGAGGCTGCAATTTTGTCTGTCCTACCTGCCACTGCTTCAATGTTGAGGATGTACCGGCTGAGCAGCAGGGAGTCAGCACGAGGGTAAGATATTGGGACAGCTGTCAGCTTGGCGGGTTTACACAAATGGCGGCTGAAAATACAAGAAGGACTCAGGCTGAGAGACTACGGCAGAGGGTCTTCCACAAACTGGTCTATATCCCGGATAAATACAATGGGGCAGTGGGATGCACCGGCTGTGGAAGATGCATCGAGGTCTGTCCCGGTGAGATTAGTATCACGAACATTCTGGGGAGGGTAATGGTAAAATGACAGAGAACATCTATGCCCCTCATTTAGTAACGATAAAGCAGGTCAGGGACGAAGCCGAAGGCGTAAAGACCTTCAAGCTGGCCTTCAACGATGCAGCAGTGGGAGAAACCTTCACCTATCGCCCCGGGCAGTTCGGAGAGGTCACCATATTTGGCGTGGGGGAGGCCCCCATCTCCATTACCTCTTCACCGGTAGATAAAGGCTATCTGGAACTGGCCGTGGCCGGAGTAGGCAAGGTCACCCGGGCCTTGCACCTCAAGCAGCAAGGAGACGTTATCGGCTTCAGGGGTCCCTACGGAAATGGCTTCCCTTTCGATGAAGTGAAAGGCAATGACATCCTCTTTGTGGCCGGCGGAATCGGGCTTGCCCCTCTCCGTTCCCTCATCAACCAGATGTTTGCCGAGAGAGACAAATTCGGCAAGATAGGCATTCTCTATGGCACCAGGTATCCCGCATTGCTCTGCTTCAGGGATGACATTGATAGATGGGCCGGGCTTGAGAACAGCGGGGTGTTACTCACCGTTGATACCGCACCTGACAATGGCTGGGAGGGTAATATCGGGGTGGTCGGCTCCCTATTACCCAAAACCAGGATAGACCTGGAAAATACGGTGGCGTTTGTCTGCGGTCCCCCGATAATGATCCACTTCGTAATCATGGACCTGCTGAAGATGGGGTTCGGGGAGGACAAGATAATTACCACCATGGAAAGAAGGATGGAATGCGGCCTGGGGAAATGCGGCCACTGTAACATCGGCGAGAAGTACGTCTGCCTGGACGGACCCGTCTTCTCCTACCAGCACCTGAAGGAGCTGGGAGAAAGCGTCGAGCTTCACACTTTCGGAAGGTAGGAGCGGTATTTCTGAGGGCCCGCGAGGCTCACAAGGCAGGAGAGAATGGTATATCGAAGCTACCGCCGGTTCAGTTTAAATGCGATATGGGTACTGATAGCGATAAACGTAGTCCTGTTTATTGCTACTACCATAGATAGAGACCTTATCTTTCTTCTCGGTCTAAACCCGGTAAGTTTCCCGGCAAGACCGTGGACGATAGTAAGCAACCTGTTTGTCCACAGCGGGTTGTGGCACATCACTGCCAATATGCTGGCCCTCTACTTCTTCGGAACATACCTGTCCCGCCTGGTCGGAGAGCGTAAGTTCCTGCTCGTCTACTTTGGCGGAGGTATCCTGGGCAATATCGCTTACATCCTGCTGGCATCCCCTCTCTCCATCGCCGTTGGTGCCTCCGGGGCTATCTTTGCCCTCGGCGGGGCACTCGCCGTGATGGTACCCAGGCTAAGGGTCTTCCTGTTCCCGATACCGGTCCCCATTCCCCTATGGATAGCCGTCATCGGGGGGTTTTTCGTCCTTATCCTGCTACCAAACGTAGCCTGGCAGGCCCACCTCGGGGGGCTAGTGCTCGGTCTCATCACCGGCTATTTCTTCAGGAGAAAAAAACGCTACTTCTTCTAGGCAGGTCATAACATAGCAGCAACTCATGCCGGGCGTAATCCGATGCTAACATTTTCCCGCTAAAGTAGAATGCCGGACTCTCACCGTGTATAATAAAGTTCAGAGGGGAACGGGGAGATAGCCCCGAAGGAGAAGGTTATGGAAAACAGAGTGGCAATCTTTATCGATGGAAGCAACCTGTATCACGCCCTGCGAAGCAACTTCCGGCGACATGACCTTAATTTCAGCGAGTTCACCGGCAAGCTCTGTGGCTCCCGGCACCTCTTCAGAACATATTACTATAATGTCCTGCAAGACCCGGCGCAACGGCCCGATGGCTACCGTGACCAACAGGAATTTCTTGATATCCTGCGCAAGACACCATATCTGGAGGTCCGACTGGGAGGCACCAAAGTGGCCCAGGGTGTTCTTGTCGAGAAGGGCATCGATATTATGCTGGCGACAGACCTGCTGTATTTTGCCTGGAATGACTTCTACGATGTGGCGGTGCTGGTGAGCGGCGATTCCGACTTTGCCTACGCCCTGCAAGCGGTGAAGAACATGGGCAAGCACGCCGAGGTAGCCTACTTCGAGAGCGGGATATCCAAGGACCTGCTGAATGTCGCCGACAACCGCCACCTCTTAAACCGGAGTTTCTTCACGGGCTTATGGGCAGGCAGACGACGCAGCCGACGCAAAGGTACAAACAAAGAGGAATGATAAGAGCAGATAACTCTCCGTGGCAAAGAGTGTAAGGTGAAAGCAGTCATCCTGGTCGGTGGAGAGGCAACCAGATTACGTCCCCTTACCCTGAATACACCCAAGGCAATGGTCCCGGTGCTTAACACACCCTTCTTAGAACACGTCATCGGCTACTTAAGCCAGCACCAGATAAGGGATATAATCCTGGCCCAGGGACGTCTCACTCCACGCATTGAAAGCTACTTCGGCGATGGCAGGCGGTTCGGGGTCAGGCTCAACTACGCGGTGGAAAATAGCCCGCTGGGAACAGCGGGAGCGGTTAAAAACACCGCAAAATACCTGGTTGAGACCTTCCTGGTGCTGAACGGGGATATCTTTACCGACCGGGATATTACGGCGATGCTCACCTTCCACCGGGAGAAAAAGGCAAAGGTAACCATTGCCCTGACGCCGGTAGACGACCCCACCAGCTATGGCTTAATCGAAAGCAATGCCGGGGGCAGGGTCAGGTGCTTCGTGGAGAAACCGGGCCGGGACGAGGTAACAACCAACATGATAAATGCCGGTATCTATATTATCGAGCCCGAGGTCCTGGCTCATATCCCGCCCCGGGTCAGCTTCAGCTTTGAACACGAACTATTTCCTCAGCTCCTGGAGCGGGGCGAGCCGGTCTATGCCACCCCCTCCCCTGCCTACTGGATAGATATCGGTACTCCGGACAAATACTTCCAGCTGCATCTTGACCTCTTAGAAGGTAAAAGTCATCGTTTTACCCCGGGTGATAAGGTGCAAATTGGTGAGCAAAGTCATATTCACCCCGAAGCTCAGATAACAGGACCGGTAGTTATCGGTAATAACTGCACCATCAAGCAGGGGGTCAGACTAATAGGCCCGGTGGTTATCGGCCCTGGCAGTGTCATCGAGGAAGACACCATAATTGAGCGCTCCATTATCTGGCAAAATGCCAGGCTGGGAGCCAGGGTACAGGTAAAAAATTCCATCGTGGCCGGTGACTGCAGGCTCGAGGCCAGCAGCACTATCGACGGCTCAGTGCTGGGGGACAATGTAACCGTGCTCGGCGGATGCAGACTGGGACCGGGGAGCAGTACCTGGCCAGGAACAGTGGTAGCGCCAGCAACCTGACCGTACTCACCGGATGAGTTACGGGGAAGAAACCGAGAGCAGATTAACGATGTGGGATAGATTAGAGCAAATAGACAGGCGTTACCGGGAGCTAGACCAGGAGATAGCCCGCCCTGAGGTAGCCGCTGACCTCGAACGACTCCGGCGCCTGGCTCAGGAGAGAGCCGGGATTGAAGACATGGTAGCAAAGTACCGGGAATACCGGGCCACCACCAGGTCGCTGGAAGAAACGAGGGCGATGCTGAACGACAAGCTGGAGGAAGAGATGACAGCCCTGGTCAAGCAGGAGATAGAGAACCTGGGGCTAAAGCAGGAACATCTCCGTGAAGAGCTGAGACTGGCACTGCTCCCCAGGGACGCCAGTGATAAAAAGGACATCATTATAGAAATCCGGGCGGGGGCGGGTGGCGATGAGGCCGGCCTGTTTGCGGCTGACCTGTTTCGAATGTACAGCCGGTATGCCCAGTCTAAAGGCTGGCAAACAGACATTATTAATTTCAATGAAAGCGGCATCGGCGGCTTCAAGGAAATCACCTTTGAAATAAAAGGCAAGGGCGCTTTCAGCCGCCTCAAGTATGAACGGGGAGTGCACCGGGTACAGCGGGTACCCACCACCGAGTCCTCGGGAAGAATCCATACCTCAACCGCCACCGTGGCCGTCCTCCCCGAGGCAGATGAGGTCGAGGTATCCATTAACCCCGATGACCTGAGGATTGACATCTTCCACAGTGGGGGGGCCGGGGGGCAGAACGTAAACAAGGTCGCCACCGCCGTCCGCATCACCCATCTCCCCACCGGCATCGTAACCGTCTGCCAGGATGAGCGCTCACAGCTAAAGAACAAGACAAAAGCAATGTCAGTGCTCCGGGCCCGGCTCCTGGACATAAAACAGCACCAGCAGGAAGCGGAAATAAGCCAGGAACGACGCTCTCAGGTAGGCACCGGTGACCGCTCCGAGAAGATACGCACCTACAACTTCCCCCAGGACCGCGTCTCCGACCACCGCATTGGACTAACCCTCCGTAACCTGTCCCGCATCCTGGAGGGAGAGCTCGACGGACTCATCGACGCCCTCGCTACCAGCGACCAGACAAAACGGTTAGAGGGGCAGCTCCCATGACCGCAAAACAGGCCCTCGGCCGCGCCAGGGAGATACTGGCTTCCGGGAACATCGAAGATGCCCCCCTGGAGAGCGAACTGCTGCTAAGGCACACCCTGAAATTAAGCCGCGTCGAGCTATACCTGGAGCTTGACCGCGCGCTAACCCCACAGGAGGAGAAAGCCTTCCGGCAGGTGGTGGAGCGCCGCCTGAGCGGCGAGCCATCTGCCTATATCACCCGGCACCGCGAGTTCTACGGACTTGACTTCTACGTTGACCCCGCCGTCCTCATCCCCCGTCCCGAAAGCGAGTTACTGGTAGAAAAAGCGTTAAGACTGGCGCAAAGCGGGACGATATCCACCATTGCCGAAATCGGCACCGGCTGTGGTGCCATTGCCATCAGTCTGGCGCTGCACCTGCCTCAAGCCAGAATCTATGCCACCGATATCTCACTTCCTGCCCTCAAGGTTGCCCGGGTCAACTGCCAGAGGCACGGGGCAGCCGACAGAATTCGCCTTCTTCACGGTGATATGCTCGACCCCCTCCCGGGGGCAGTCGACCTCATCATAGCCAATCTGCCCTACGTCAGGGAGTCCGAACTACCCCCCCCACCACAGTTTGAGCCGGTCCTGGCACTGGACGGAGGCACCGATGGAACAGACAGGATACGCCGGCTATGCCTCAAACTGGAGGGTAAGCTCCGGCCCGGAGGATGGCTGCTGCTGGAGGTAGGAGAAGGGCAAAGCCCAACGGTATCCGGCCTGTTGCACCACCTCTTCCCCTATGCTAAAATAAAGGTCGTGCCGGACCTGAGCGGCATCGACCGGATGTTAAGTCTGAGCCTTGCTCTCCGCTCAACTAGACATCCCCCTCGGCCTGATGCTAAATTAATTACTTGGGTTTTCCCGTTCCAGGGCAAACAAGCAAGCTACGAACAGAAGGAGGGACAGCAATAATGAACATGATTGTTTGCGTCAAGCAGGTAGTTGACCCCGAGGCACCACCCGCCAGCTTCAAGATTGATTCCGCAAGCAACAAAGTGGTGCCCCCACCGGGCGTGTCGCCGGTAATAAGCCCCTTTGACGAGCAGGCGGTAGAGGCAGCCCTCAGAATCAGGGACGCCCAGGGCGGTAAGATTACGGTCATCAGCATGGGTGTTAACCTGCTGCGGGATGTGGTAAAGAAACCGCTGGCCATGGGGGCCGATGAGCTCATCCTGCTTGAAGATGATGCCTTCACCGAAGGCGACAGCTGGTCAACTGCCTATGCCCTGGCGATGGCAATCAAGAAAATAGGCGATTATGACCTCATCTTCTGCGGCCGGCAGGCAGCCGACTGGGATGCCGGGCAGGTAGGTTCCGGCATCGCCGAGATACTGGGCCTGCCCAGCGTCACCGTTGCCAAGAAGATAGAGACCGCTGACGGTAAGGCGAAGGTGGAGAGGGTAACCGCCAATGGCTACGAGGTAGTCGAGGTATCCTTACCCGCCTTAATCACGGTAAGCAACGAGCTTGGTGAACCCCGCTACCCGACGATGAGAGGGATAATGGCAGCTAAAAAGAAGGAGCCTGCCATCTGGAAGCCAGCCGATATCGGGGTTGAGCCGGCGCAGGTCGGCGCCGCCGGCCGGCGCACCAGGATAGTCAAACTCTTCCAGCCAGTCCGTGAAGGTAAGTGCGAGATTATCAGCGGAGAAACCCCGGAAGAAGCAGCGGTTGGCCTCGCTACAAAGCTCAGAGAGGCCAAGATTCTGTAAATAAGTTTCCCACAGCAACTTAAGGAGGAGATAAATCTTATGGCTGAATATAAAGGTGTTATGGTCTACTGTGAGGCGGCAGAAGGTAAGCTCCTGCCAATCGCCACCGAGCTACTGGGCTGCGGGAAGAAGCTGGCCGGCGACCTGGGGGAGGAACTATGCGCCGTGCTGCTCGGAGCCGACGTAAGCAGCGTGGCTCGGGAAGCCATTATCTTCGGCGCCGATAAAGCATACGTGGTCAATGACCCGCAACTCGAGGACTACCAGACAGACTCCTATGTAGCGGCTCTGGAAAAGGTGATAAAGGAGGTAATGCCCCAGATTGTCCTTATGGGACAGACCTCGGTCGGCCGTGATTTAGCCCCCCGCCTTGCCTTCAGGCTGGACACCGCTGCCTCCATGGACTGCATCGACCTAGCGATTGACTCTGAATCAAAGCGATTACTCCAGACCAGGCCGGTCTACGGAGGAAATGCCCAGGCCACCTTTACCTATGACTCCGACCCCCAGATAGCCACTGTCAGGGCTAAAGCAATGTCGCCCCTGGAGGCTGCCCCGTCAAGACAGGGAGAGGTTATCACCATTGACGCCGGCCTCGACCCCCAGGCGATAAGAACCAGGGTCCTGGAGAAGGTGTCTGAGGAGGTGGAAGGGATAAAGCTGGAGGACGCCAATACAGTAATCTGCGGGGGCAGAGGCATTGGCACCGCTGAAGGCTTCAAGGAACTCGAGGAGCTGGCCAGGACCCTGAAAGGGGCAGTTGGTGCTACCCGGCCCCCCTGCGACAATGGCTGGGTGCCAGACTCAGCTCAGATAGGGCTTACCGGCAAGATTGTGGCCCCCGACCTCTACATCGGTATCGCTCTCTCCGGCTCCAGCCAGCACATGTCCGGTTGCTCCGGTTCTAAGAACATTATCGCCATAAATAAAGACCCCGAGGCAAACATCTTCAAGGAAGCCCGCTACGGCGTTGTCGGGGACTGGAAGAAAGTAGTGCCTGCTTTCCGCGACAAGGTAAAGGAACTTCTGACTGAGTAAGAGCAAAATATAAAAGAGAAGGGGCAGGCTGCTTCTATCCTAGGTTTTCTCAGCCTGCCTCTCAGCAATAATCTTCTGGGCAACCTGGGACGGCACTTCCTCATAGTGGCTGAACTTCACGCTGTAGCTCGCCCTGCCCTGGGTTATCGACCTCAAGTCTATGGCATAACGTAAAACCTCAGCCAGGGGCACCTGTGCCTCAATAATATTGACTCCATCCGCAGGATTCATCCCGTGAACCTTGGCCCGCTTAGTATTGAGGTCGCTAATAATATCACCGGTGAAATCCTCGGGAGCAACCACCCTGATATTTACTATCGGTTCCAGTAAGATAGGCTGTCCCTGCGCCAGCCCCTTCTTGAGCGCCTGGGCACCAGCAATCTTGAAACAAATTTCCGAGGAGTCTACCGGGTGATAGCTGCCATCATATAATGTTGTCTTTATGTCAACTACAGGGTAACGAGCCAGACTTCCCTCATGGATTGCCTCGTTAACCCCCTTCTCCACCGCCGGAATATAATTCTTGGGTACAGTACCGCCAACCACTTTCTGGGCAAACTCACAACCACTGCCGCGGGGTAAGGGCTCGAGTGCCAGAAGGACATGTCCGTATTGACCATGGCCCCCGGTCTGCTTTTTATGCTTATACTCCGCCTTGGCAGGCGCAGTAATCGTTTCTTTATAAGGCACCCGGGGTGCCTCAAGTTCGACACTGACACCGAACTTACGCACCATCTTTTCCGCCGCCGCCTCGAGGTGAGTCTCCCCAAGCCCGGAGATGATGGTTTCGCCGGTGTCAGCATCCCGCTGCACCTTAAGGGTAGGGTCTTCCTCCGATAGCCGTGACAACGCTGTTCCCAGCTTGTCCAGGTCAGCCTTGGTCTTGGGATGTACCGCTTCACTGAAAATGGACTCGGGGAATACAACCGGGGTAATCTTCACCTGGCTCTCCCGAGGGCATAATGTATCCCCGGTGGCGGTCAAGTTTAACTTGGCTACCGCCCCGATGTCCCCTGCCCTGACCCCGGCTACCGGCTCCTGGGTTTTACCCCGTACCATAAACAACTGACCGATGCGCTCCGCCCCTTCCTGGTTGGCATTCCATACCTGGGAATTTGAAGTAATGGCACCCCTGTAAACCCGGAAGTAGGTGAGCTTGCCCACATACGGGTCAGCGCTGGTCTTAAACACCAGGGCTGCCAGCGGACCATCCTCGGTTGGCTCAACCGTCCCTTTGGCCGCACCGCCGGCAGTAACCACCCCCCGCTCCCGGGGTGACGGCAGATAGGTGCTTATTGCCTCCAGAAGTAAGCCAGTACCTACACTCTGCAGTGCTGAGCCAGCTAGAACCGGCACCACCTTGCCGCTTATTACTGCCCGCCGCAAGCCATTCTTCAACTCATCCGGACTAAGCTCGCCACCATCCAGGTACTTTTCCAGCAATACATCATCAGCCTCCGCCGCCGCCTCCACCACCTTCTCCCGGAAGGAATCAACCGACTCTTTAAGCAACGGAGGTATCTCTGCCTCAGTGGCCTCAGGACCGACATAGCTCTTCATTGTCAGCAGGTCAACTACCCCCTGAAAATCATTATGAGCGCCTATTGGTAACTGCAGCGGCAGGCACCTCGCGCCAAACTTTGCGCGGAGCTGTTCCAGGGCCCGGTAGAAATCAGCATTCTCGCGGTCCATCTTATTAATGAAGCATATCCGGGATAGATTTGCCTCGTCGCTATAGGCCCACACCTGCTCGGTGCCGACCTCAACCCCGGAGGCAGCACAGACCACGACTACCCCTCCCTCACTGACCCGCATCCCCGCCTTGACCTCACCGACAAAATCAGAATAACCGGGGGTATCAATAAGATTAACCTTGGTCTGCTGCCACTCATAGGGTAAGACCGTCAGGTTAAGGCTGATCTGCCGCTTCACCTCATCAGGGTCATAGTCCGAAGTGGTGTTTCCATCATCAACCCTGCCCCGCCGGCCAGTTGCCCCGGCAGCAAACAGGATGGCTTCTGAGACTGATGTCTTGCCGGCGCCACAGTGAGACAGTAAGACCACATTACGAATATTCTCCAGCCCGTACTCGCGCATCCAATCACCTCCGCGCCTGCTTAAATCCCTGTTACCTGCTATTTATTCCCCAGCATTATAAGCGATAGCTTGCCGCCCCAGCAAGTAACCGTACTCACCGGTTAGTGAGCACGTCTCCTTCTAAACAGGGAAAGCAGCCACAGAAAACCAACCACGCCAATGAAGGGGAATGGTGGGGACGGAGCAGCTCCACCCGTCCGGGCAATTGCCGCCGATGGGACGGCAGGTCCCTGCTGCTCTATCGCCTCGGCGGTTACCTCGTAGGCAGCCAGCCCGGCACCGATAAATTCCTTGGGCACCCAGCCCAGGGGATTATTCCTGCCCGTCGCTTCAGCCCAGACCCAACCGGGCTCGCCCTCCAGCTCAAAAACGGCAGCTGCCTTCCCATAGTCAGGCAGGTAGACCAGGGTCGCGGTATGACCGGAGCTAACCGCAATCGCCGAGCGGAATCCAGCGCCTTTATACATAACCGCCAGCAGCACCGCACTATCCTCACAATCACCGTAGCCGACACCCTTCCCATTAATCTTCGCCGCCAGCTCATCAGCATTCTGGGCAAATTCATCATATCCAAACTGGTCTCTATCAGAAGTATAGTCTACCCGGTCACGGACAAAACGGAATATCGCCTCAGCCCTCTGGTACCGGTCAGGATATTTTTGAGCCAGCTGTTCACCCCGGCTGCAGGCGAGGTCAGCATTTTCACCCAGGCTTTCAAAGGCGATAGCCGGGCGAAAAGAAGCCTCTGTAATCTGATAATAACCGTCCTCATCATAGGCCCTGGTCCGGCACACCTGCCAGTCGTCAAACACCTCACCGTCAATCTCGTGGAAACCCGGAGACGGGGTTGCCGATGCGTAGCCGGCAAAGGTTAAAAGGACAACCAGTGCCCCTATCAATCCTACCAGGACCCTGACCTTCTTCACCAGATTCGCCTCACAGTGGTGTCACCAGCGCCGCATGGAGAATCAGACCGAAGAAAACGAGGTAGCCGAAGACATAAATACCCACTGCCACCGGAGTATCATTAATGCTAGCAAACGGTATCCTGGGGGTCAACTTATCAACAATATAAAACAGGGCTATCCCGATAAGCAGGCTTACCACGAAACTCACCGCCAGCAGTCCCAGGCGTCTGAAGTCAAAAAAGTACTGGAGCAGCGGGCCACCGAATACGGCCGGCGCCGCCACCGCTCCATGGATAACGAGCCCCACCAGGATAAAAAATCCCGCAATAAATAACCCGGTGGCTACCGGGCTTTCACCGATGCGCTGGCGCTGATAAATATGAGGGGTCATGGCATCCAGGGCCCTGATGCCAAGCCAGGCAAGCAGGGTGCAGATAAAAGACAGCCATACAATCCTGGCAACCCACAGGAGCACCACGAGCCAGAAGGGAGCAACCAGACCAAACTGATACATAGAAGTCCTCCTTGTTACCCATACCTGGTTAACACTAGCGGCGTGACAAAGGTTTCAATGACAGCCGCCGGCAGGAGTAAGACCAGGGCAATTACCAGATACCTCAGATTCTGCTTGAGACCGGACACCAGTAAGTCGCTTCTCCTCTTAAACAGGGCCAGCATTGCCATCACGCCGCAACTGAGAGCCGCCGCCTCACCCAGAACCAGCGCCGGGAGTTCAAAGATGCCGTGGGGCAGTAGTCCCGCCAGCACCAGACCGAGGGACTGCTCCTGGGCAACGGTCATCGAGATAAAGCCTACCATCCAGCCATTCATCATTAGAGATAGGACAGGCACCAGGCACAAAATAGGGCTGAGGACAAAGCTCAGCACCAGAACCGAGGCATTCTTAAGAAAGATAAGGACAGCGGTAAGAGCAGTGAACGGAGCCAGGAGACGGCTGAGCTTTTCAAGGGCGTCCAGCTCTTCGGAGAGAAGGCCGGCGCTAGTGGCCGGCGTAGCCAGTCCTGACGCAATGCCGACACCAAACAGGAAGACGGCAACCAGAACCCACTTTTGATAGCTCATATAATTTTTAGCGGCGCCCATACTTATCGTAAAAAGCGATTTCAGAAAGTTCTTTTCTCGGCCTGAGGGGTGGCTCCTGATCAGGATAGCCCAGAGGGGTCATCTCAACCACCCGGAAACCCTCCGGCACCTCCAGGATAGCTTCTGCCTTTTTCGCATCAAACAGTCCTACATGCACCGTGCCCAGCCCCAGCGAGTGGGCCGCCAGCACCAGGTTCTGCATCGCCAGCGCCACATCAAACATAAACCAGTCGCCCTTGTCAGTAGCCGGCTCCCCGTGGAAATAGCCTGATTTTTCCAGTTCGGCACAGGCCACAATCACTACCGGAGCATTCCTGACCGCATCGGCAGCCTGGTTTCCCCCCATCGTCCCCGCCAGGCCAGCTCTAACAGCACTATCCCGGACAATAATAAACCTCCAGCACTGGGTATTAGCCCAGGACGGCGCCCAGCGGGCAGCCTCCAGAACAAGTCCCAGTGTCCTGTCATCTACCGGGGCAGCTTGATACTTACGAACGCTTCTTCTCGTCTTGATTGCCTCCAGAACTTCCATCCTTTTTCTCCCTTACCCTTCTTCCCAGGCATCCTTACCGATGAGGGGAACAAAGCGGCAGCCGCCTAAATTCTGAACTGTGTTCTTCCCCCTCCGCCTGGTAATTCTATACAGCTCCTGCACATAGCGGGAGCCTACCGGGACTACCAGCCGCCCCCCGACCTTCAACTGGGCCAGGAGGTCAACCGGGACCCGGGGAGCACCGGCTGTAACCATGATGGCATCATAAGGCGCTTCACGCCGCCAGCCCATGGTCTCCTCAGCCAGGCGTACTTCAATATTGGTATAGCCCAGCTCGCTGAGTACATTCCTGGCTGTCTCAGCCAGCGCGGGCAGGCGCTCGGTGGTAATCACCAGCCGGGCCAGTTCCGCCAGAATAGCCGCCTGATAGCCACTGCCGGTACCCACCTCCAGCACCTTTTCCTCGCCGGTAAACTCCAGCGCCTCGGTCATAAGGGCAATAATAAAGGGCTGCGAAATTGTCTGGTCAAGACCGATGGGCAGCGGCATATCTTCATAGGCCAGGTGACGGCTTTGAGGGGGCACGAAACGCTCCCGGGGTATGCGGAACATCGCCGCCAGCACCCGCGCGTCTCCAATCTCCAGGCCGAGGTGCTCAACCAACCTGGCCCTCGCCGCTTCAAAGTCCATAATGAGCACTCTCAGGCTAAAACCAGAGCCAGCACCACCAGGATTACCAGCATTGCCCCGGCCAGGACGCCAATCGCCCGCAGCTCGGTAGCTACATACGGGTACTGAGCCGGGGGAACCGGCGCTTTCGTCAGAGGAACTGGCGCCCTGGGCTGGAAGGCAGGCCCCGGAGATTGTGCAACCGGCTGACGCTCGCTGGCTATCACCGGAGGGGCTTGCTTTATACTCCTGCTCTTAGATGAGCGTTTGCGCCGATGGCGCTGTGCTTTCCCGGACATCTTAATAGACTCCTACCTGGCCCTTGGATGGGACCTCTCATAACTGCGCCGAATATGCTCTGAGGTAAGATGGGTATAAACCTGAGTGGTAGAGATATTGGCATGCCCTAATAGCTCCTGAACCGACCTCAGGTCAGCGCCACCACTCAGCATATGGGTGGCAAAACTATGTCTTAGCGTATGGGGAGTAACCCCGGCATCCAGACCGGCTGATTTGACATAGCCTTTCAGTATCTGCCACAGCCCCTGCCGGGTCAGTCTCTCCCCGCGCAAATTGACAAACAGGGCTTCCTCCTCAGCACTATGAACCAGGTGAGGACGTGTCTCCTTCATATATTCTTTCACGGCCAGGGCCGCCTGTCGATAAATCGGGACCAGCCGTTCTTTATGCCCTTTGCCAAAGCAGCGCACATAGTCGTCTTCAGTATCCACATCATCAAGGTTTAGCGATACCAGTTCGCTCACCCTCATCCCGCTGGCATACAGTAATTCCAGCATCGCCCTGTCTCTTTTGGCCTCCGGTGTGGACAGTTTGGCCGGTTGCTCCAGCAAATGACGAACCTGGCCAATCGACATCGGTTTGGGCAGCGACCTCCCTATCCTCGGCGAACCTACATTCTGGGTCGGGTTTTCCTTTATGCGACCTTCAGCCATCATAAAGCCAAAGAAACTCTTGGCAGCAGCTACCTTACGGGCTACCGTGGTAGCAGCATAGCTTCTCTCTTTCAGATTAAGCAGATAAGCTAACATATCCTGCCGGGTAAAACCAGCCCATGATGGGGCCGAACCCCGCCGGGCAGCTTCCTTCTCAGCAAAGCTGACTAACTGGGAAAGGTCGTTGTGATAAGCAGCCGTGGTATTTTCAGAAAATCCCTTCTCCACCGCCAGATAATTCAGAAAACCGTTAACAGCCTCTATCACCGCACCCCTCGCTTAACAACCTATCATTATGTATTTTAACATAACTAAAGGGAAAATTCAGCCCCCTGCCGCCGGGTATCCTCATCCTCTTACTTACACCGGCAAATGCAGCCAGCTAAAGACGCCAATCATCTTAAGCCCCATATAACACATCACCACAATAAAAATCCACCTGAGCTGCTTTGCCGGAAGCCGGTGCGCCACCCTGGCGCCGACCTGAGCTATCGGAACACTGGTGCCCACCAGAGCCAGCCAGGCCCAGATGTAGACATAGCCAAGATGAGGAGACGGGATACCGATAGTGCCAAGACCATTTACAATATAGCCGAGAGCACCGCCCAGACTGGACAGAATCATCACCGCCACCGAAGTCCCTACCGCCTGGTGCATCTTGAACTTGAGTGCCAGTACCATGACCGGCACCATCAGCACCCCACCACCAATCCCGATAATTCCGGTCACGATACCAACCGGTATCCCCCAGGCTACCCACAGCCAGGGGTTATCCTCAGGCTCCTCGAAAACCTGAGGCAGCCTGGCAGTAAGCATCCCGACGGCACTGGCAAGAACGACAACTCCGAAGGCAATCTTCAGTACCGGGCCCGGAATATGGACCGCTGCCGCCGCCCCCCCAAAGGCACCAAAGAGGGCACAGCCTCCCATCGTCAGGGCTGCCTTCCACCGCACCGCCCCCTTCCGGTGGTGCCCCCAGGCGCCGCTCAGGGCGGTGGGCAGGACAACAAGCAGGTTGGTGCCAAAGGCCACCTTAATGGCAGTATCAACCGGCATGCCCATAGCAGTATAGACCCAGAACTGGACCGGCGTCATGATAAAGCAACCGCCAAGACCCAGCAGCCCGCCGGCAAAGCCAACCCCTACCCCTGTAGCCAGAAGGATAATAATATGAGCCAGTGACATCTTCTCCCTTTCCTGAAGCCTTCTTCACCCGCGGAGCGAACCGCCCCCACCCCACCGCTCGCCGATTTATCAAGCTTACCAGCTTCATCTTCTCCCGGTCAACACCGGCCCATTTTGAGCATCCTGCAGGCTATGTTAAAATGGATTTGACAACATCGCAGGAGGACGCAGCTTGACCCGCAGTCTCATAACCGAGCAATTAAAGCAGCTGCCAGGTGTCCCCGGCGTCTACCTGATGAAAAGCGCCGACGGGGATATCCTGTACGTGGGCAAGGCAGCCAGCCTGCGCCACCGGGTAAGGTCATACTTTAGCCCGGGTCAGAAGCTATCGCCCAAAACCAGGCGGATGGTAGCCAGGGTCAACGATATTGACTTCTTCATCACCTCTTCAGAACAGGAGGCCCTCATCCTGGAGCTAAACCTGATAAAGCAGCACCACCCCCGCTACAATGTCCGGCTTAAAGATGATAAGACCTTCCCCTACCTCAAAATAGACACCAGCGAGACCTGGCCCGGGGTACGGATTACGCGCCGCCTGGAAGAAAACGGGGGACGCTACTTCGGCCCCTTTGCCAGCGCCAAATCGGTACGCCAGACGCTGAAGGTGCTCAAGGGAATCTTCTCCTTCCGCTCCTGCTCTAAAGCCATCACCGGCACTGACCCCCGACCCTGCCTGGAGTATCATATCGGGCACTGCCTCGGCCCCTGCATCAGCGCGGTGAGCCGGGAGGAATATGCCGGGGTAATAAGGCAGGTAATCCTCTTCCTCGAGGGCAAACAGGAAAAGGTAGTCCGGGAGCTTCAGCACAGGATGGAAAAGGCCGCCCAGTCCCTGGACTTTGAAAAGGCAGCCTCAATCAGGGACCAGCTTAAGGCGGTAAACAAGATTATTGAAGGGCAGGAAATCGCCACCAGGGTAAGGGGTGAACAGGATGTCATCGCCTTCGCTCAAGATAAGGACCGTGCCTGCGTCCAGGTCTTCTTCATCCGCGGTGGCAAGCTAACGGGACGGGAGAGCTTTATGGTAGAGGGCGCCCGCGACGAAGAACCCCTCCAGATTATGACCGGCTTCATCAAGCAGTTCTACAGCCGGGCCCCCAATATCCCTCCCCTGCTATTACTCCAGCACCCGGTGGAGGATGCCGCCACCATCGAGAGCTGGCTTCGAAGCAAGCGCGGAGCAAGCGTCCGCATCCGGGTGCCGCAGCGGGGCAGTAAAAAACAACTGGTCAGCATCGTTGCCCGAAACGCCGAACAGGGTCTGGCTCAACTGAAGGTCAAACATCTTGCGGCACCGGCAGTACTGTCAGCAGCCATGGAGGAAATAAAAAGAGAACTCCACCTGCCGCAGCTCCCTCTGCGGATGGAAGGCTATGACATCTCCAATATCCAGGGGACGGCAGCAGTGGGGAGTATGGTGGTCTTTGACCACGGCCAATCAAAGCCGTCTCACTACCGGCGGTTCAGGATTAAGACAGTAGCCAGCGCCAATGACTATGCCATGCTCCAGGAGGTGCTGAGGCGCCGCTTCAAACGGGTAAGCAGTGACCCAAACAAGACCTGGGCAATCACACCCGACCTCGTTCTCATCGACGGCGGCAGGGGGCAGCTCAATGCCGCCCGGGAAATAATGCTCAAAATGGGGGCTGGCGCGGTGCCTGTCGCCGGTTTAGCCAAAGAGAACGAGGAAATCTTCATTCCCGGGACCAGAGGCCCGCTTATCCTCCCCCACCAGTCCCCGGGCCTCCAAATGCTGCAGCGCCTCAGGGACGAAGCGCACCGCTTTGCCATAGGCTATCACCGGAAAATACACGAGCGGAAAACATTCGCCTCCGCCCTCGATAGCATCCCCGGTATCGGGGCCCGGCGCAGACATATTCTTCTCAAGCAATTCGGCTCGGTTAAAGCCATCCGGGAGGCTACCGCAGAGGAACTAGCCGCTACCCGGGGAATAAACAAAAGCCTGGCCCGGAAAATAAAGGGGTATCTGTAATGCCGGCGAATTTACCACCCCAGTACCTTGAGGCAGAAAGGGACTTCAGGCAGGCAAAGAGTCCCGCCGAAAAGATAACCGCCCTGGAAGAAATGCTGGCAATCATGCCCAAACATAAGGGGACAGATAAACTCCGGGCCGAACTAAGGCAGCGGATTGCCAAACTGACCCAGGCAGCGGGGAAGAAGCTGGCAACCCAGAGGGCATCGATGGTCATCCCCAAAGAGGGAGCAGGTCAGGTGGCAATCATCGGCCCACCCAACAGCGGCAAGTCCCAGCTTGTCTCCACCATCACCAACGCCTTGCCCGCGGTTGCCGAATATCCATATACCACCCAGAGCGCCACCCCCGGAATGATGGAATTTAAGAACATCAAGGTCCAGCTCATTGATACCCCTCCCCTCTCTCCCCAACCCGCCCCCTGGTGGCTGCCACCCATACTCAGGCGGGCCGACGCCCTGCTGGCGGTAATCGACCTGAGCAAATCCCCCCTGGAGCAGCTGGAGATTCTCACCAGCCAGCTGGAGCAGATGAGGATAACCATCGGGCAGAACGCCAGAGTACTAATCGCCGCCAACAAGGTTGACCTGGAAAACACCCGCCCGAACTACACCGCCCTCAAGAACAGGTATGAGCGGCAACTACCCGTCATTGCCATCTCGGCCAAGGAAGGGACCGGACTGGAAGAACTCAAGCGCAAAATCTTCGAGGTGCTCGATATTATCCGCGTATATACCAAGACCCCGGGCAAAAAGCCAGATTTTGATGACCCGATAATCCTGGAAAAGGGAAGTACCCTGGCAGATGCGGCCGCAGCGGTCCATAAAGATTTCCAGGCCCGGCTGAAATTCGCCCGCATCTGGGGCTCAGGGAAACACGACGGCCTGATGGTCAGAAGAGACCATATCCTCGAAGACGAAGACGTTATCGAGCTGCATGCCTAGCCGAAGTGCGGGGACTATTAAGTCCTGCAGGTTGAACCCTATCTTCGATGAACCTGCGGCATTGCCGCCGTAACCAGGATGACACAGTCCTCATTGCCGTCATTCGTCAGGCTGTGGGGTGTATCGCAAGGAAGCCAGATAGCGTCACCGGCACTCACCTTCTCCTCTTCATCACCAACCCTCATCAAGCCCTGCCCGTGAAGCAGGTAGTAAATCTCCTCGTAAGGGTCGGTATGCGCCTCTATTGTCTTCCCCGGCTTCAGAAGGGCACAGGCAAAGAATAGGATTCCCTCCAGGACGCTATCATCGAAGAGCATGGTAGCTACCGCCCCACCATGAGCCAGATAGAGTCCGTCAAGGACCTCTTTCTGATTGATATTTCTAATAATCATCCCTTATGAAGCTCCCCGATAGATACCTACAACAAAAAGCGCTCAATCGCTGCCGCCAGGCCCCCGCGGTCGACATCGAGGGTAACACTGTCAGCTACCGCCTTAACCTCGTCAGGGGCGTTACCCATCGCAATGGCCAGACCGGCCGCACCAAAGAGGGAGAGGTCATTGGTCCCGTCCCCCACCGCCATAACCTCCCCCGGAGATATCCCCAGATGCGAGGCCAATATTTCCAGCGTCTTCCCCTTGGACACCCCGGAGGCAACAATATTAATAAAATCAACATCGGGATGGGCCGGAGACCTCGCCCAGGAGAAGTGAAAACTGCCGTTAAATTGACGCTGAAAACTCGCGGCCTTGGCAGCTTCCTGAGGCGAGGAGGTTACCATTCCCCCTTTAACAATCCTCTCCCGCTCCCAGAGCCTGCCGAAATCGCCCACCGTCGGGTCGAGATTAAAGAACTTGTGATGGATTTCAGTAGCCCAGGTCTCATGCTCAACAAAATAGTGGCTTGTCGAATAAAGCTCAAGATAGATATCGCTCTGACGGGCAAACCGGACTGCCTGCCCGACGGCGGCGCTATCAAGCGGCTGAACGTAAATCTCCTCACCCCGGCCCGGGTCACTCAACAGGGCACCGTCAAAGAACATATGATAGCCATCCAGTGACAGCTGATTAATAATTGACAGAGAGCCCTGAGCCGCCCGCCCGGTAGATAACGAAACCCCTATCCCTGACTGGCGGACCCTGGCCAATGCCTCTCTATTCTCAACCGAGATACTCCCGTCCCTGCTGAGCAGGGTGCCATCTATATCTATGACCAGGAGTTTATAATTCATCAGTAATCCTCTAGCAACCTAGAATTCCAGCTTCAGGGTAACGATTTCAAAAGGCTTTACCCGAAGTTTGAGAGTCTGCCCATCAACCTCAAGGCTTTGTGCCTCCTGCTCAAGGAGATTGACAGTCCATGCCCTTTTTACAGGCTTAAATACCCTTAGCTCCGCCTCTGCAGCCTCCCCCCTGGTCTCGAAAAACCTCAGGATTACCCTGTCCTCGCCCTCCGCCTTCTTAAGCGCCGACAGGATGAGGTTATCCGGTTTCAGCTCAAGGAAGGAAAACTCTCCCGGTAAATCACCACTGTAATTTGCCCGAAGGGGGAGCAGCCGGTGATGATAATCCTGAGCCCTTCGATACATCCTGGCCTGCCGCCAGTCTCCTTCATGAGGCTCAATGGCATATTCAAAGGTAAACTTCCTGAGCTCCAGGGCATCCGGGGTAGGCACCAGGGGGCCGGCAACACCATCGGCAGAAAGCCCGTAAACGCTTCTAAACAGGGTAATATAGACTGCGCCGTCCTTTATCTCCAGTGCCGGCAGCCCCCTGTTCATAAAGGTTATCCCCCTCGTTCCATTATCCAGGTCAAACCAGCTCATAAAGTTGGGGATTGCCGATGGTTTCGCCCCCGCGGTCCTGCTGAAATATTCCGTCGGTTCAGAAATAACCCCGAACTGCGTCTCCCGAAAGTAAACCTTCCTCTTTATCCCGGTATCGAACTTAACCCTCAGCCTGATGTTAGGGTAATTATTATCAATCCTGGTGATAAACTCAATCCGGGGAATATCACGAAAAATGATGACCTCCTTATGTATGTCCAGGGTCTTATGCCGGTAGAGCAGGGGGGGGAACCTTTCCTTCAGCCGGTAGGGCCAGGTAAGGCAATAGTACTCGTCTTCAAAAATGACCTTCGAGGCTAACCTTCCCTTCTCTACCCTGAAGCTCCTGGGTTTAAAGCTGCCATACTGAAGTCCGTCCCCGCTCTCACTCTTTATCAAGTCAGCGAAGCGGCAGCGGTGGTAATAAAGGTCTCCGCTCTCATCCTCAATGACGAGCTCATTTCCCCGGATGAGGAGCTTTCCCGCCTCCCTATCGAACACCTCAATTATGCCACTATTCCTGTCCACCTTAACCTTGAAAAAGGAGTTCTCCAGCTCCGCTTCGTCTGTCTCAACTATCCGGTCTTCGCTATCTATATCTTCGGGTAGAGTGTTGTAAACTTTATAACCCAGGGGTGGAGCATCAACCATAAAGCCCACCCTTGTCTTTTCGCTTCCCGTCTCAACCCGGTCCCTTACCTCCCACGGCATCGGATTAAATACCATCACCCCTTCACCCCGAGTATTAACCTTCCGGGCGATGTAGCTGAGAGCTGCGGACAGGACTTGAGATGTTTCCTCCTTCAGGGAGGCAAAGATTTCCTCGGCTTCCCGGTAAATCTCGTCCACTCCACAGCCAGTGATAATATCATGGAAGGCAACAAACAGAATCTGCTTCCAGGCACGGTAAAGCTCTGGAGCAGGATACCGAGCACCAAGCAGCCAGGCGATGGTGGCAAACTCCTCACAGGTTGCGAGCAGGCCCTCGCACTCCCGCATATCTTGCACTATCCAGGTCCGGGAAGCACACACCTGAGGAAAGACATTAACCAGCTCATCATCATAAAGCTCGCCTTTCGCAACCTCAAAGCTCTTGCCAGCCCTCTCCAGGGCCTCGAAAAATTCCTCGGGAGAAGCCACCACCATGCGGATATCGGGGTGAGCGGTGTTCCAATCCGACACTGCCCCAACAACCTCCGGCTGGGGAGGCATCGAGCCGCTTCCCGAGGGCATCAGGATATTAGGGGTGGAGGCATACTTCCTGAGCTCGGTATAGGACTCTTCCAAACGGTCAAGTTCAAGTCCCGCCCGGTAACCAAGAGGCATCCAGTGAGCCAAAATGGTCGTCCCGTCCAGACCCTCCCAGAGAAACTCACTCTGCATAATCTCATGCTTTGCCCCCCGCCTGAAGGCAAGCCACTTATACCCCGATTTCTGATAGATTTGTGGCAGTTGAGCGTTCATGCCAAAGCTATCCGCTGCCCAGGCTACCGGCACCTCGATTCCAAATTTCTCACGGCAGTAGCTCTTACCAAAGAGGATTTCCCTTATCAGCACCTCCCCGGTGGGGAGCATGGTATCCGGCATGAGGTACTGCCCGTCAATTATTCTGAGCCTGCCTTCCTTTATCCTTTCCTTTAGCCGGGACCAGAGCCAGGGGTTTTCCTTCTCTATTGCCTCCAGCAGGAAGGTCTGCTCGATACAGAACTTAAACTCCGCCGAGGTGTCCATTATTTCCAGTGCCTGCTCCAGAATCTTCTCGTTTATTGCCAGATAGTCCTGCCTGGAAAAAGCCCAGGCTACATCGTAATGCGTATGGGGAACCAGATAAATAACCTGCATCTTGCGCCACCTGTCCCGTAAACCTTGCCCGGCAGCATTATACTATAAAGCGATTAGCTTAGGGAATTAAGACCAACCTTGATAAACCGTTTGACAAATATTTGGACTCCATCTATACTTATCAAAGTTGAGAAGATAAAAGAGGTAAAGGCTGAGAACGAGACTAGTAAGCCTCGAAGCGGAGCTCAGAGAGCCGGGTAAGGTGAGAGCCGGCGCTAGCGCAGAGGGTGAATGGGCTCGGGAGCTGTAAACCGAAAGGGCTTCCCAAGTAGGTTTTACCGGAGAGGGCACCGTTATTAGAGCCCGGGGTATCGCTTCAAAGTATTGAAGCTGTACCTGAAAGAGATGGTTGCCTGGTTATCCCGGGCAATCAAGTAGGGTGGCACCGCGAAGGATTAACCTCTCGCCCCTATAGGGCGAGAGGTTTTTTATTGGGCTACGGGGAGTCTATATGTACTATCCAACATTAGAAGAGGTCAGAAAACGCAGTAAGGACGGCAATCTAGTTCCCATTTACCGTGAAATCGTTGCCGACCTGGAGACGCCGGTGTCTGCCTTCCTGAAGGTTAATCGTGGTGACTATTCCTTTCTGCTGGAGAGCGTCGAGGGTGGAGAGCACATAGCCCGCTACAGTTTCATAGCTACTGAACCATACCGGGTGCTAACCGTTAGAGGAGAAGATAAAGCCAATCCGCTTCCTCTCATTGCCGATGAACTAGATAAGTATAAGATAGTGCCAGTTAGCGGTCTTCCTAACTTCTGTGGCGGTGCCGTGGGCTATCTTGGCTACGAAGTGGTGACTCACTTCGAGGATTTACCTTCCCCAAGCTACGACTTTCTGGGGTTACCTGAATCGATATTCATGTTCGTGGATACTATGCTTATCTTCGACCATGTCACTCATAAGATTAAGGTCTTGAGCCATGTCCGTCTTCTCGACGGGGACATAGAGGAAGAATATCAAAAAGCAGTAGACAGAATTGATAGGCTGGTGGATAGGCTGAGCCAGCCACTCAAGCCAGACCAGCACACAAAAGCTTTCGGTCTTCCCATAAGCAACCACAGGCTCTCATCAAATTTCTCTAGAGATGAGTTCGAGGAAAGTGTAGATAAGATAAAACAGTATATTACTGCCGGTGAAGCTATCCAGGTGGTCTTATCCCAGCACCTGGCCAAGCCTACCGATGCTGCTCCCTTTGAAATCTACAGGGCGCTGCGCACCATTAATCCCTCCCCGTATATGTTCTTTCTTGATTTTACCGACTTCCATATTATCGGGGCTTCCCCCGAGATTCTGGTGAAGGTAGAGGATGGGACAGTAATGACCCGCCCCTTGGCTGGAACCAGGCCACGGGGAAAAAGTCCGGCTGAGGATGCCAGGCTGGAGCAGGAACTACGTAGTGATGAGAAAGAACGTGCTGAGCACATTATGCTGGTAGACCTGGGGCGTAATGACATCGGACGGGTGAGTGAGCCGGGCACGGTTGAGGTCAGTGACCTGATGGAGGTGGAGCGTTACTCCCATGTGATGCACCTGGTTACCCATGTGCAGGGTAAGCTGCGGCCCGACCTGACCGCTTTTGATGCTTTGCGGGCTTGCTTTCCCGCGGGCACGGTATCCGGAGCACCCAAAATTCGGGCAATGGAAATAATCGCCGAGCTTGAGCCGGAGAAAAGAGGGCCTTATGCGGGAGCGGTAGGCTATTTCTCGTTTTCGGGCAATATGGATATGGCGATAGCCATAAGAACTATGGTGGTGGCTGATGGGGTGGCTCACGTTCAAGCCGGTGCCGGCATTGTCTATGATAGTGTACCCGAGCGCGAGTATGAGGAAACAATGAATAAGGCACAGGCGCTGCTTAAAGCCATTAGTCAGGCGGAGAACCCAAACCTGATGCTCGAGGGGTATCATGTTGTTACTGATTGATAACTACGACAGCTTCACCTATAACCTTTTCCAGTACTTGAGTGAGCTGGGTGAGAAGGTGGTAGTGGTACGCAATAATAAGACCACTCTTGCTGAAATTGATAAGATGAAGCCTCAGCGGATAGTTATCTCTCCCGGCCCGTCGATTCCGCTACGGGCCGGCATATCCAATGATGTCATCCGATACTTCGGAGCTAAATTGCCAATACTTGGCGTGTGCTTGGGGCATCAGTGTGTTGGTTACAGCTATGGGGGCTTAATCGGTCAGGCTAAGGAGATTATGCACGGTAAGGCATCCTCAATATATCATAATGGCCAGGGGGTGCTGGGTGGGCTATCCAACCCCTTTTCCGCCATTCGCTACCACTCACTGGTAGTACAGCGTAAGGGGCTTCCTGACTGCCTTGAAGTAACAGCGTGGACGGCTGATGGTGAAATTATGGGCTTGAGGCATCGCCAGTACCCGGTAGAAGGCATTCAGTTTCACCCTGAATCGTTTATGACTCAAGTGGGGAAGGACATACTAAGAAATTTTTTAGTCGAAGGGAGGAACGACCCATGATTAAGGAAGCTATTGGAAGTTTAGTGTCCGGACATTCGCTGACTATGGAGGAGGCAGCCTCGGTCATGGAAGAAATAATGAGTGGTGAGGTTAGCCCGGCTCAGTTTGGTGCCTTTGTTACTGCACTTAGACTCAAGGAAGAAACAGTTGATGAAATCACCGGCTTCGCCAGAACGATGAGGGCAAAGGCAATTCGCGTGATGACAGCTGACCCCGTGATTGATGTCGTCGGCACCGGAGGCGATAATTCCAATACTTTCAACATCTCCACGGCAGCAGCTTTTGTTGCCGCTGGTACCGGGTTAAAGATAGCCAAGCATGGCAACCGTGCCATGAGCAGCCGGTGCGGCAGTGCTGATGTATTAGAGGCCTTAGGAGTCAGGATTGATCTTAGTGCCGAACAGGTGCAGAGATGCCTGGAGGAAGTAGGAATAGGCTTCATGTTTGCTCCAGTATTTCATCCGGCGATGAAGTATGCGGCTGCTCCCCGGCGTGAGATCGGAATTCCTACCGTGTTTAATATCCTCGGCCCGCTTACCAATCCGGCCGGTGTTAAGGCTCAAGTACTGGGTGTTGCTGATAGCTCACTGGTAGAGAAGCTGGCCCTGGTACTACAAAGTCTGGGCAGTCACCACGTCCTGGTAGTCCATGGTAAGGACGGCCTGGATGAAATTACCATCACCGGGGAAACACAGGTCTGTGAACTTAAAGATGACCATATTCAGAGCTATTCTATTTGCCCCGAAGACTTTGGTTTACCCAGAGCCAGCCTGGATAGTCTGAGGGGCGGCACTGCCAGTGAAAATGCTATCTTGTTGCGTAGTATCCTGGGCGGTGCCCCAGGTCCTCAGCGAGATGCGGTAGTTATGAATGCCGCTGCTGTGCTACTGGTTGGAGACAGAGTAAAAACGCTTCAGCAGGGGGTGGCTTTAGCTAAAGAGGCAATAGATAGCGGTAGAGCTCTTAAGAAACTGGAACAGCTAATCGAGTTCAGCCAGGGTATAACCCAGGAGCATTGAATGATTTTAGACCGGATAGTAAGAGATAATCTTGAGGAACTTGAAGCCAGGAAGCGCAGCTTCCCTTTGAAAGAATTACAAAAGATGGCGTTGGAGCAGGCTCCGCCTCTTGACTTCGCCTCAGCTCTGAGTGGTAGCTCTATTCAGCTCATTGCCGAGGTAAAAAAGGCCTCACCATCCCGGGGCATTATTCGCTCCGATTTTAACCCGGTGGAGATAGCCCAGGCCTACGCCAGTAGCGGAGCCTCAGCCATATCAGTATTGACCGAGGCTCGATATTTCCAGGGTAGCCTCGACTATCTGAAAGACATTAAAAGCGCGTTGGGAAATAGGAGACCGCCTCTGCTCAGAAAGGATTTCATTCATGACCCCTACCAGATATATGAATCCCGGGCTTATGGCGCTGATAGCCTGCTGCTCATCGTGGCTATCTTGACACCCGAGAAGCTGGAAGGGTTACTTGGGTTAAATCATAAGTTGGGCATGAGCTGTTTGGTAGAGGTGCACAACGAAGATGAGCTTGAAATCGCCTTGAGGACTGGAGCTGGCATCATCGGTATCAATAACCGGGACTTGCACACCTTTACTGTTGACCTTACTACCACCGAGCGGCTACGACCACTTATCCCGAAGGATAGAATAGTAGTCAGCGAAAGCGGGATAAGGAACCGTGACGACATGGAAAAGCTGACGAAGTGGGGGGTTGATGCGGTCCTCATTGGTGAAGCGCTAATGTCCGCGCCCGACATCGCAGCTAAGGCGAAGGAGTTACTATGACCAGGGTCAAGATTTGCGGGCTGTCTGAGATAGAGCATGCTTTGGCGGCTGGCAGGGCTGGCGCCGATTTCGTAGGGTTAGTCTTTGCCCCCAGTAAGCGCCGGGTCTCTCAAGAAAAGGCGCTGCCAGTAGTAGAAGCGGTTCATAGCCTAAGCTCTCGGCCAGCGGTAGTTGGCGTTTTTGTCAATTCTCCGTTTCAGGAGGTTAACCGGATTGCCGACTACTGCCAACTGGATTTAGTCCAGCTCAACGGCGATGAGACCTGGGAGTACTGCCGGCAAATCGAAAAGCCATTGATAAAAGCAATTCACACATCTCACAAGTGGTCAGCAGAGGAGCTCCTTGCCCGTTTAGAAAATGGCCAGCAAATGCTAGGCTCCAGGTCTCTTATCTATCTTCTTGATACCCTTGTTGAGCACCAGTATGGGGGAACCGGCCAGTCATTCGGTTGGGAGATAGCCAGACAGGTGACAGTGAAATTCCCGGTGGTTATTGCCGGCGGACTCCACCCCCAAAATGTAGGCCAGGTGGTAAATAGCTTGAGGCCCTGGGGGGTTGATGTCTCCAGTGGGGTTGAGACCAATGGAGTCAAGGACACTGAGAAAATCAAGGCTTTTGTCAGGGCAGTTAGATCGGCACAGTGAGGAGAGGTGAGCAGATGCTTGTTGTTATGAAAAATGAGGCTACAGAGGAGCAGGTGCAGGCAGTTATTCATGAAATAGAGAACTTAGGCTACCGTGGTATTCCAATGCCAGGCATACAGCGGATTGCTATTTGCATTATTGGAAACCAGGGTCCGGTTGAAGATTCACGGCTGCTCTCACTGGATGGCGTAAAAGAGGCTATGCGGGTAACCAAACCGTATAAACTTGTCAGTAGGGAGACGCATCCACAGTCTACGATTATAGCCATTGGCAGTGTCAAGATTGGTGGGGAGGAGCCGGTAGTAATGGCTGGACCCTGCGCTGTAGAAAGCGAAGAACAGGCACTCACTATTGCCCGCCTGGTAAAGCAATATGGTGCCCAGGTCTTTCGCGGGGGTGCCTTCAAACCCAGGACCTCACCCTACAGCTTTCAAGGATTGGGAAAGAAAGGACTGGAAATACTGAAGAAAGTCCGCGAGGAGACAGGTTTATTAATCGTAACTGAGGCCACTGACCATACAAATATTGAAATTGTTGAACGATATGCCGACATTATTCAGATAGGGGCAAGGAACATGCAAAATTATTCTCTGCTGCGCCGGGCGGGTCATGCCTTAAAGCCAGTCCTGCTCAAGCGAGGCTTCGCCGCTACCATTGATGAGTTGCTGATGGCGGCTGAATATATCATGTCCGAAGGGAACACTCAGGTCATCCTATGCGAACGTGGGATACGCACCTTCGCCGACAATACGCGGAATACCTTGGACTTAAGCGCCGTACTTTCAATTAAAGAAGCCAGCCACCTTCCTATCGTGGTTGACCCCAGCCATGCCAGTGGCCGAAGGGAGTATGTTATTCCTCTGTCAAAAGCAGCTATAGCGGTAGGTGCTGATGGCCTCCTGGTTGAAGTGCACCACGACCCTCCACACGCCCTTTCCGATGGGACACAGTCCCTGTACCCGGAGCAGTTTGGAGAATTGATGAAGGAGATAAAGAAATTAAGCAAGCAATGCATAGAAGCAGGAATAGCTTAACGGAACACAGCAGCCGTGTTATTAAACTACAAACGGTTAAGCAGTGCCCAATTGTGGTGGGTATCGGTATCACTGGTCAACTTAAGGAACACTTTGACTTCAGTGGCTATTCAAGCATTATCCTGATAACTGATGCGAATGTGAAAAAGCTCTACGGGCAATATATGATAAAAGCCCTCAAAGCGACGGGGAAGGAGGTGTTCGCATTCACCCTGCCGGTGGGGGAGAGGGCAAAGTCTTTGAGACAGGTTGAACGCGGGTATAAATTTTTGCTGGAGAATAACGTGGACCGCAGGGGACTAATCTGTAGTCTGGGAGGAGGTATCGTTGGCGACTCGGCGGGATACATCGCGGCTACCTATCTGCGGGGGATTGATTACATTCAACTACCTACCACGCTCCTTGCCCAGGTAGATAGCAGTATCGGCGGTAAGGTAGGGGTTAATTTTAGCGGGAAAAAGAACATGATTGGCAGCTTCTACCAGCCAAAAGCAATTATCTCGGATGTAGCTTTTCTCAAATCCTTGCCCCAATCGGAGATGCGAAATGGCATGGCTGAGGTGATAAAGTATGCCCTGGCAATGAATGAGGAGCTATTCCATATTTTGGACCAAGGGAGAGAAGGGGAATTTACTGCGGCTGAGCTAGTAGATATTATTATGCGTTGTTGCTATCTGAAAGCTGGTATAGTAGAAGTGGACGAGACGGAGCGAACCGGCGAGCGAGCCATCCTTAACTTTGGTCATACTGTTGGCCATGCTATTGAAGCGGTGACCAAGTTGCAGGGGCAAAGCCATGGTGAGGCAGTGGCTATCGGGATGATGGCAGCCGCCAGAATAAGTAAGCAAGTCGGTATGCTCAATGGAGACAGCGTCCATAAGATTGAAAGGTTACTTCTCGAGTTCGGCTTGCCTACCTATTGTCAGGGAGTAAACCCCGATGACTTGTTTGAAGCTATCCGCTTTGATAAGAAAACGACCTTTAGTCAGACGGGATGGGTGCTGCTAGAAGGCATTGGTAAGGGTGTAGTTAACCGGACGGTGGAGGAGAACATCGTAAGAAAGGAACTTATGGAGATATGCCGATGAAGATACTGGTCATCAATGGTCCCAATCTAAATATGTTAGGCAAGCGGGAGACTGAGCGCTATGGCATGGATACTCTAGCATCAATAGAGAGCGCCCTCATCAAGAAAGGGAAGGAACTGGATTGCGAGCTTATTTTCTTCCAGTCTAATCATGAGGGGGCTATCATCGATTTTATCCAGGAAGAAGCAGCACGGGCTGATGGCATCCTTATTAACCCCGGTGCCCTGACCCACTACGGGTACTCACTTCACGATGCCCTCGTCGATTCGGGGTTACCCGTGGTTGAGGTACACCTGTCAAATATTCATGCCCGGGAAGACTGGCGCCGGATATCAGTCATTGCCGATACAACCATTGGCCAGATTTCCGGCTTTAAGGCAGGGAGTTATTCCCTGGGGCTTGAAGCCCTGATTAACCATCTCAGGAGTGGGAGTTGAGAGTAAGAATAACCCCATCGTCAGTGACCGGCGTGGTTTCGGCACCGCCATCCAAGAGCTATACCCACCGAGCAGTGATATTAGCCTCACTGGCAGAAGGCGAGACAGAAATTGAGAATCCTCTTATATCAGATGATACCCTCTATACGGTTGATGCCTGCCGCTCCCTGGGAGCCGATATTAAACCGGATGGCAATACGCTGAGGGTTATTGGCACCGGTGGGCAGATTAAGTTTGCCTCTGATAAAGAGAGGATTTTTGTTGGTAACTCGGGAAGCACCACTCGGATGGTAGCTTCAATGGCGGCCCTATCCCAAACAAGGGTAGTCTTAGATGGAGATACCAGGCTTCGCCAGCGCCCGGTCGGTGATTTGCTTTCAGCACTGAAAAGCTTAGGGGCCCGGGCCCGGTCACTGGGGAATAACGGCTGCCCCCCTATCGAAATTAAGGGAGGGAGGCTCACTGGTGGTGAGGTTATAATTCCCGGGCTGGTGAGCTCTCAATATATTACCTCATTACTTATGATTGCCCCTTATGTTGAGGGTGAGATGAGAATAAAAGTTGTTGGCGGGTTGCATTCAAAGCCATATATAGATATAACTCTTGATATCATGCGAGCTTTTGGGGTTGATGTTACAAATCACGACTATAAGGAGTTCCTGGTCAAGGGCGGTCAAAAATACAGAAGCAGGCACTACCAGATTGAGGGAGATTATTCTTCAGCCGCCTACTTCCTGGCTACTGGTGCCATCGGGGGGAGACCTGTATCAATAACTAGTCTGAAGGCTGATTCTGTGCAGGGTGACAGATATCTCTTGAGCATCCTTTCTGAGATGGGGTGCCGCATTGACTATCAAGAGGGACAGGTAAGCATTTGTCGAGATAAGGAGCTTAAGGGTGTTACCATAGATATGGGCAACTATCCTGATATTGTCCAGACAGTGGCTATTGTTGCCGCTTATGCCGGTGGTAAGACAGAGATTACGAATATTGGTCATCTAAAGTTTAAGGAGACAGACCGGATTAACAACACAGCAGTGGAGCTGGGCAAGATGGGAATAAGGACTAAGGTAACCGAAAACACAATGGTAGTCTACGGGGGGAAAACGAAGGGGGCTGAAATTGACGCCCATAATGACCACCGTATGGCGATGAGCTTCGCTGTTGCGGCCCTTTTTGCCGATGGTGATTCAATTATTAACGGTGCCGAGGCGGTTACCAAGTCCTATCCCCAGTTCTTCGCTGAGCTGGCAAAACTAGGAGCAAAAATTGAGGAGTTGCCTTGAATATCGTTCTTATCGGTATGAGAGGCTCGGGGAAAACAACGGTAGGCAGAATTTTAGCTAAAAAGTTGAAAAGAGAGTTTGTTGAGATGGACGAGCTAATCTCTCAGAAAGCCAGGCTCACTATTCCCGAAATTGTAGAAAGGTATGGATGGACGAAATTCAGGGAAATGGAGGAGGAGATAACTGGCGAAGTAGCCAGGCTGGAGAACATCGTTAATGCCGCCGGCGGTGGCGTAGTAACCACGGAGAAAAATATCTGCCAGCTTAAGGAGAATGGGATACTTGTCTGGCTCAAAGCCAGCATGGATTTACTGCTCAATCGTATAGGTCAGGATACTACCAGGCCGCCGCTGGTCAGCGGTCGAACCCGGCAGGAAGATATGGAGATAACTTTTGCGGAACGAGAGCCGCTCTATCAGAAAGCAGCCGGTTTGGTGGTTGATACCGAAAACAAAACGCCGGAAGAAGTGGCTGAGGTAATTATTGACTTTTTAGGGGGAGCTTAGTTAGTGGTTGATGCGAGCATCAAGATCTGCTGCCTTATTGGAGACCCGGTTGAGCACTCGCTCTCTCCATTAATTCATAATGCCGGGTATGAGGCACTGGGTATCAACTTCATCTATGTTTCCTTTAGGGTCAAGGATATTAAACGGGCAATAGATGGCATAAGGGGGTTGGGTATTCGTGGAGCGAGTGTTACTATGCCTCACAAAGTCAGTGCTGTAGAATACATTGATGATATTGACGAGGTTGCCAGAGAAATTGGCGCCATCAATACTATTGTCAATAATAATGATGTATTAACCGGTTTCAATACTGACGGGGGTGCTGCCCTGAAAACCCTGGGGGAGGTAACCACTCTCAGGGGGAAAAGGGTAGTCCTTATCGGAAGTGGTGGGGCCGCCCTAGCTATTGCCGTGGGGCTCAGGAGAAGTGGCGCTGAGCTGGTAGTACTGAATCGCACCGTAGAGAAAGCCAGAAGGTTAGCCAAGCTGGTTGATGCCGGGGACTTTGGTAATCTAGAAAAACTCCCGGTAGTCTTCACAGCTGACATCTTAATAAATGCCACCCCGGTTGGAATGTGGCCCAGGGCAGATGAATCGCTAATCCCCAAAGAACTCCTGCATAGCGGGCTCACCGTCTTTGATATCGTCTATAATCCAAAAGAGACTAGACTACTCGTTGAAGCTAAGGAAAAGGGGTGTGCTGTTATCTATGGATACAAGATGCTGCTCTATCAGGCAGCCATGCAGTTTGAACTCTTCACCGGATACCAGGCCCCGCTACCGGTTATGGAGCACACCCTGACTGAGGCTTTAGGAGAGGAGAGATATGATACGTCTTTTGACCGCCGGTGAATCTCATGGCCCGGCCTGTGTAGCCATTATTGAAGGGATGCCGGCCGGTGTCAGAGTTCGCCTTGAGGATATTAATCAAGACCTGAAACGGCGACACTCAGATTTCGGCCGTGGTGGCAGGGGGCTAATCGAAGAAGATAAGGCCGAAATCATCTCTGGTGTCCGCTATGGTAAGACACTGGGCAGCCCTGTTACCCTAGTAGTCAAGAACCTGGACTCTGCCAACTGGCAGGATGAAATGGGAGTTGAAGAAAACACCAGCCAGGAAATCGCTAAAGTGACCGGATCCCGACCGGGGCACGCCGACCTGGCTGGTGTTTTGAAGTATGGACAGGACGACATCAGAAACATCTCAGAGAGGGCTAGCGCCAGAGAGACCGTAGCCAGGGTTATGGCTGGGGCAGTAATTAGGCAGATGCTTCTGGAATTTGGCATCAAGATAGCCAGCCATACCATTCAGGTAGGACCGGTAAGGCTAACCCGCCACGACTATGATTTTGCCGAAGTAGCTTCAGTCTTTGGAAGAGACCCGGACATAAGGTGTGTTGACCCGGAAACATCGCAGAGGATGAAGGAGGTAATCCTTGAGGCCCGCTCCCGGAAAGATACCCTTGGTGGTGTGGTTAAGGTTATCGCCACCGGTGTCCCGGTAGGCCTGGGGAGTGTTATGCACTATGACCGCCGGCTTGATGGCCGGATTGCTCAAGCGCTGATGAGTATCCCCTCAGTCAAGGCAGTCGAGATAGGAAATGCTATCTCAGGAGCTGCTATGTTCGGCTCAGAGTTCCATGATGTAATTACCTATAAGAATAATCGTTTTGTTCGTGAGACTAATAATATGGGTGGTATAGAAGGCGGCATGAGTAATGGGGAAGATATTATCTGCCATGTTTACCATAAGCCAATCTCAACACTTGAGATTCCGGCAAAGACCGTGGATATTGGAACTCACCGGCAAGCACTAGCTGTGGTGGAGAGGTCTGATATCTGCGCTGTGCCTAGAGCCGGCGTTATCTCTGAAGCAATGCTGGCTCTAGTTCTGGGACAGGCAATGATTGAGAAGTTTGGCGGCGACCATATCGACGAGATGAAGCGCAATTTCAGTTCCTACACTCAGTCACAATAAAAGCGCATTTAGGAAACAGCAGAAGGAGGTGAATATTGCTGCCTGATAATAGAGGCTACTTTGGAGACTACGGAGGACGGTTTGTTCCCGAGACGCTGGTGCCAGTCCTGGACGAACTGACAGCAGCCTACAAGGAGGCAAAGGCTGACTCTTCCTTCTGGGCTGAGTTTGACCGACTATCTCGCGACTATTCGGGGAGGCCGACACCGCTCTACCTGGCCGAGGGGCTGAGCGAACACTGCGGTGGCGCCCGGATTTTCTTAAAAAGGGAAGACCTGGCTCATACTGGAGCCCATAAAATTAATAATGCCCTGGGACAGGGACTTCTTGCCCGCCGGATGGGAAAGAGGAGAATTATTGCCGAGACCGGAGCCGGGCAGCACGGGGTAGCTACCGCGGCCGTATGCGCCATGCTGGGGCTTAAGTGCATCGTCTATATGGGCGAGGAGGATATGCGTCGCCAGTCACTTAACGTCTTCCGCATGAAGCTGATGGGTGCCGAGGTAAGACCGGTAGCTACAGGTAGCAAGACCCTGAAAGATGCCATCAATGAGGCAATAAGGGACTGGGTGACCAATGCCACAGATACCTACTACCTTCTGGGCTCAGCGGTTGGTCCCTACCCCTATCCCCAGATGGTGCGCGACTTTCAGTCGGTAATCGGGAAGGAAACGAGACAGCAGATGCTATTTAAACTGGGCCGCCTGCCCGACTATATAATTGCCTGCGTCGGTGGTGGGAGCAATGCCATCGGCATCTTCTACCCCTTTCTGGATGATAAAGAGGTTAAGCTTATCGGGGTGGAGGCAGCCGGGAGGGGGCTTAAGACGGGCGAGCATGCCGCTTCGCTGGTGGCGGGAAGAGTGGGCGTCCTTCACGGGGCAAAATCCTATGTTCTCCAGGATAAAGAAGGGCAAATTCGGGAAACACACAGCATCTCTGCCGGGCTGGATTACCCCGGTGTCGGCCCTGAGCACGGCTACCTTAAGGATACCGGGCGTGCCAGCTATGTCACAGTAAGCGATAAGGAAGCACTTGAGGGCTTTCAGTTGCTATGCAGAACTGAGGGTATCACCCCTGCCCTTGAGTCAGCCCATGCCATAGCCTATGCTGCCAGAATAGCAGGTTCGTTAAATAAGGAGCAAATCATCGTGATTAATCTTTCAGGGCGCGGCGATAAGGATATGGACATCGTAACCCAGGCGCTGGGGGTGGAGCCTTGAGCCGCATAGCTTCCGTTTTTAGCCAGCCAACTCACAAAGCACTCATACCCTATATTACCGTAGGTTATCCCAGCATTGAGACTATTATGAGGGTGGTTCCTCTTCTTGCCCGGGGCGGCGCTGATATAGTGGAGTTGGGGATACCTTTCTCTGACCCTCTGGCTGATGGTGCCACTATACAGAAGGCGAGCTTTCATGCCCTACAGAATGGAGTTACTCCCGAGCTCTGCCTTGAGATAGCCAGGCGGTTGAGCCAGGAGGTTGAAATACCCCTGGTATTTATGACCTATTTTAACCCGGTCTTTAGTTACGGGCTTGAAGAATTCTGCGCTGCCTGTAGCAAGTCTGGCGTCGATGGTTTAATCATCCCGGACTTACCTCCAGAGGAAGGTACAGCGCTGGAGGCTATCACCCGAAAGCAGGGGCTTGACCTTATTTATCTCCTGGCTCCAACCAGCACTGAAGAACGAATCAGACTTGTCGCCGGCAGGTCTCGGGGATTTATATACCTGGTTTCAGTGAGCGGGGTTACCGGGGCCAGGGATAGTCTGCCTTTGGACCTGGAGGCATTTGTCGCCAGGGTGAGGAAGGTAGCTAAGCAGCCACTGTGTGTTGGCTTCGGGATATCTACCCCGGAGCAGGCAAAGCAAGTAGCGAGGGTAGCTGATGGAGTAATTGTCGGCAGCCGGATAATTCAGCTCATGGAAGCTGAGGATAACCTCATATCAGTCGGCAATTTCATAAAAGAGTTAAGGCATACCCTTGATGAGTTGCCAGAGATTGACAAGCTTTGCTGATTAGCATAGAATATCGATATTGAATGGGACAGAGGATATGTTAAGCCATAACGCTTCCTTTCAGGAGTATTTTGGGTATTACATGTTTAGTAAGCAGCTTAAGGCTGTTTGGGAGGCGTTTTAGTAAAGAAGCAGTAAAGACATAGTCCAATAGAAAATGTCAACAGAGGACCCTCCCAAACGGAGGGTCCTCTGTTTTGATTGGTGGAACAAAGAGGCCGACTAGGACCAGTGAGAAATCTGACAGCATATTAAGTTTACGGAGGTGCCATGAAAGCCATAAACAGCGCAACAGGGGCCGTAGTTTCTCGTGAGATCCAGCAACAGATGGGGCTAGGCAGCTTTCTCCGAAAAGCATTTGAGGAAGGAATAGCACTAAAGAAGCAGTATGGGGAAGACAAGGTTTTTGACTTTTCCCTCGGTAATCCGATACTGGAGCCACCACCCCAGTTCTACCACGAATTGCAACAACTGGCCCGCAGTCCAGTCCCTGGTATGCACCGGTACATGGTAAATGCTGGCTACCCGGAGACCAGAGCTGAAATAGCAAGCCACCTGGCTAAGGAGACAGGGCTGCCTTTCACTATGGACGATATCATAATGTCTGCCGGCGCCGGGGGAGGGATAGCCATAACCCTGAGAGCATTGCTTGACAGGGGGGATGAAGTCATTATCTTTGCCCCCTACTTTCCTGAGTATCTTCCATATGTTGCCAATCGGTCTGCCATGGCTAAGGTTGTGCCCACTGACAGCAACTTCTTTCCTGACCTTGAAGCTCTGGAAAGAGCGATTACACCACGGACCAAGGTGATAATTGTAAATTCACCCAACAACCCGTCGGGTGCGGTCTATCCTGAGGATAACTTAAAGGCCATGGGGCGGATAGCGCGAGCCAGGGGAGCTGTCTTCGGGACGCAAATCTTCATCCTCAGTGACGAGGCTTATCGAAAGCTGGTCTATGACGGCAGAAAATGCCCCTATATCTTTGGCTATCACCCACAAACGATATCGGTAACCTCCTATTCAAAAGACCTTTCCCTGCCAGGGGAGCGTATTGGCTATGTCGCCTTAAACCCAGAATGCAATGAGAGGGCGGAACTGGTAGCGGCTATTAATTTCTGCCAGCGTGCCCTGGGCTTTGTCAACGCACCGGCATTGATGCAGCGAATAGTCGGCAGGCTGCAGCAGGCATGTGTTGACATTGGCGAATATCAGCGCAAAAGAGACTTTCTCTACCGGCAATTAACTGAAATGGGATATTCCGTGGTTAAACCACAGGGCACTTTCTACATGTTTCCTAAATCACCGGTGGACGACATTCAGTTCACCGGTGAGCTTAGAAAGAAGCAGGTACTTACGGTGCCCGGCACTGCCTTCGGGGTCAGTGGCTACTTTCGCATTGCTTTCTGCGTTGAAGAGCAAGTCCTGAAGGGTTCCCTGGCTGGTTTCCAAGAGGTAGCCCATAAATATGGCTTATGTTAAGGAGGGCAAAATATGCAGCAGAAGACTTTGGAACACACTGGAGCGAATAATAGAGTCTCGTCAGACTGCATAGAGCTACTCATCCGTGAGAGAAGCAAGGGTAAGAGCCTCAGGCGGCTGGGAAAGATATTTAATAGAAGCCACGAGAGAATAAGGCAGGTTCTGGCCAGATGTGAGATGTCGCAAGAACCGTTACTATCTGAGGCCAGGGCTGCGGTTAAGCTGGGATACCCACCGGGCTGGCTCACCCAGTTGAGAAAAGAAGGTATCACTAACCCGGTAAAGCGCGGGCATTTCTGGCTCTATTCTGAGGGGCAGGTTAAGCAAATACCGTCACTTATTGCCGAAAGAAGAAAGTGCGAGCGATGCGGCAAGCTGCGCCCACCCGGGTACCTACGGTTCTGTAGAGAGTGCAGCCAGTATAGAAAGGAGCATCCCTATAAAGCTTTTACTCTAGAAGAGAAGGCAAAACATATAAAGAGGTGCCTGGCATGGCGGAGGAAAAATCCTGAGAAATGGAAAGAGATACAATCTAGAATGAGAATGCAAAAACAGGAGCGAGAGTCAGTTCCTCGACCCTGTTGAAGCTGATAAGTAGCCTTTAGCTTTAGCTCTTTCCAATTCTGAACATCTTGGTGCCACATACCGGGCACACACCCTGGGTTGCCGGTCTCCCATTCTTCATGATTATCGCCTTAGCATCTTTCATCTCCCGTTTGACACGGCACTTCATACAGTAGGCTTGCATTCGGTCTACCTCCTCACTTTTGTTGAAGGATAGACCATTCCCCACTCGAATGTCAATAACCCTTCGTAATTGCTTTCCAGTTCTAGCCATTTTCTACGCGGTTAGCGTGACCGCTTGTGCTTTTTCCCCTGATTATGATAATATCAACTGCCACAAAATTGGCGGCACGGGTGAGAAAATGCGTATCGAAAAACAGAGGTATACGGAACGCTTCGGCTCGGTAAAGATAAACGATGTCCAGAAGGTACTCGAACTTGACTCCGGGAGAAGAGCCGATATGCCGCTCAAAGAAGCAATAGCCGTGGACAAAATAGAAGAGGATGTCATCAAGGACTTTGAGGAGAAAATGGCTATTGTCATCCCGATTAAGAACGAGAAGCTCAAGCTCTTCGAGGGGGTTATCACCGGTGTGCCCCACGAGTGCCTGATAATAGTAATTTCTAACAGTGAGCGCAAAGAGGTCGACCGATTTAAGATGGAAAGGGATACCCTGAACCAGTTCTGCCACTTTACCCAGCGCAAAGCGCTGATTATCCATCAAAAAGACCCCGTTATAACCCAGGCTCTAGTTCAGGCAGGATATGCCGACCTGCTGGACGAACATGGAAAGACGGTAAGGGATGGCAAGAGCGAGGGAATGGTAATCGGCTTACTGGTAGCCATGCTGATGGGAAAGGAATATATCGGTTTTGTTGATGCCGACAACTACTTCCCGGGGTCAGTGTGGGAATACGTGCGGTGCTACGCCGCCGGCTTCAGCATCGCACAGTCGCCATACACGATGGTCAGGATTCTATGGCGGTACAAACCGAAGACATCAGGCGAAGTCTACTTCAGAAAATGGGGGCGGGTATCAGAAACAACAAATAAATGCATGAACTCTTTAATTTCAGCCAAAACCGGCTTTGAAACCGACATCATCAAGACCGCCAATGCCGGCGAACATGCTATAAGCGTAAAGCTGGCGCAAATACTCCCCTATGCCTCAGGCTACGCCGTCGAACCGCAGGAAATCATCTCCCTGTGTGAAGATTATGGTGGGGTACTGCCCACCGCCAACCAGAAGGTGGCCAGAGACGGGATAGAGATATTCCAGATAGAAAGCAGAAACCCTCACTTTCATGAGGAAAAGGGTACCGAACATCTGCGGAAGATGCTGCTCCAGGGACTCAGCACTATCTACCAGTCACCCCTTTGTGACGACGAGACAAAGCGGATGATTACCCGGGAATTGGTAGCCCAGCGAGCCTTGAAACGGGGTGAGGTGCCAGCCAGGCCCCACATCAACCGCCCCCCCCACGAGGTAAATATCAAGGGCTTCATCGACTTCATGGCGGAACGTCTTGACTCCTATTCAGCACTGAAGGAAGAGTGATGGCAGGCCGTCCCCCTGAGCCAAGGCTCATCGTCTTTGATATGGACGGCACCCTCACTACCGACCGGCTTATTTTCAGGCTGGCTCATAGATTCGGCTTTGAGATGGAGCTGGAGAAAATAATGCCAGCCGACATCCCGGAGTATGAGAAGACAAAACGCATCGCCCCTTTACTACAAGGGATAACACCTGAAGAGCTTACCAGTACCTTTGACCAGATTCCGCTCTCCCCCGGTGTCCCGGAGACAGTGGCAGAACTCAAGAAACAGGGACACATCCTGGCTATTATCAGCGACAGTTACACCATAGCCACCGGCCGCCTGAAGAAGAGACTGGGTTTTGACCATGCAATCGCCAATAAACTTGTCGTCAGGGAAGGGAAGATAACCGGGGAAGTAGAGATGCCCCTAAACTGGTCAAGCGATACCGCCGGCTGTCTGAAACACTCGGTATGCAAGCTGAACGCTCTCCTCGGACTCTCAGAGGAGACGGGAATACCACCGGAAAGGACCGTAGCCATTGGCGACAATACCGCCGATATCTGTATGCTCAAGCGGGCCGGCCTCGGTATCGCCTTTAATCCCAAAACCAGGATGGTGAGTGAAAGCGCCGATATCACTCTCAATAACGACATGCCACGGCTCTTAGCCGTCTTCATGAAATGAGCGGCCAGAACGGCACCAGCCCATATTGCCAGATGGCTATCCCCAGGCAGGCACAGAGGATGACCAGGATAAGCAGGCCAACCAGCCAGGGATTGCGGCCACGGAGCAGAACACCAAGCCCGATAATAATAATGAGCACCGGCCAGAATCGCCACAGAGTTCCCCAGAGACCCCAGGGGAGAACACTAAGGGTCTGGAGAAGAAAAACGACCCCCAGGAACACCAGAAATATACCCCACACCGGAGCCCTGATAATCTTCCCGGGCTCTTCTTTAGCCATGGCTATCTCCTCCTGGCGCCTACGATAATCAGCACCCCGATGGCCACAATAATAAGCGGCCAGAACCTACCCCACTCAAACCACCAGAAAAGGTTGAAGCTGCCCAACAAGAAAAGAATGCCAATCACAATGAGGGTAATGCCGAGAGCATTGCGGCGGCGGCGGACTTCACGTCCCAGCTCACTGGCTATTTCCTTCATCTCCTCCACATTTTCCTCTACCACCTCCCGGGGCGTGGTAACCTTCGAGCCTTCCAGAGGAACCACAATGGCCATAATAACATAGGCGACGATACCCACCCCGTTGGCAAATACCAGCAGCACCGCAATTACCCTGACGATGGTGGGGTCCATGTCAAAGTACTTCGCCAGACCACCACACACCCCCCCGAGCATCCGGTCACTTCTACTTCGATAAAGTCTCCTCTCCATGACTCCCTCCAATCTCGACTAACTAGAACCTCCACAAGCCGGCGACGGCAAGTCCACCGAGACCAACGCCGGCAATGACGGCCCCCACCCAGCCCAGCAGGCACAGCGCGGTGACAATGGCACCCGCAACAAACGCCCCGATGCTAATGGCAACAAAGGCATACCTGAATCTCAGCCCTAAAAGGACAGCCGCAATTGAACCCGTCCAGACACCGGTCACAGGCAGCGGAATGGCAACAAACAACACCAGCCCAATCCACTCATACCGTTCGATAATCGTCCCCCGCTTCCGGGTACGCTCAAAGAGCCAGTTGAGCCACCTTTCCATAACCTTCACCCGACCCAGAAGCCGGGACAGAGAATCAAAGAACAGCAGGAGAAACGGGACCGGCAGGAGGCTGCCGGCGACAGCCAGCAGCAGCGCATAGTACCACGGGAGGTGGAACAGATTGATGGCTACCGGCAACGCTACCCTGAGCTCAGCCACGGGCAGAGCCGAGATAATAACTACCACCATCTCCGGGGAAAACCCCAGTCCGACAAGTTCCTCTGGGCCCAAATTTCCCTCTCCAGCCTCTTAAGTTCGTGTTATTGTAACATGCCGTCCCCCTTTTTTCCCAGCGCGTGAGCTTGGAACCAGAACGGGTATTAAAATCGTCGCCAATCCCCTTGACTACGCCGGCGGCATAGGGTATAAATTGATAAGCAAAAGGCCGAGAGGTAGAAAAAAAGAAGTACATGTTAAGTCCGGTTACCACTATCCCCAAATCTCTGGATGACTACCGGGAAATAGTCGGGGAAGAGGTCATTACCGAAATCCGCAACCTGGCCGCACCGCTTCGAGGGGCGCGGCTAATTCATCTCAACTCAACCGCCTTCGGCGGCGGCGTCGCTGAAATGCTGACCTCACTGGTACCGCTGATGAACGATGTCGGGCTTAAGGCGGAGTGGCAGGTTATCAAAGGGGATGAAAAGTTCTTTAATGTCACCAAAACCATGCACGACTGCCTGCAGGGTACGTCGGTCTCCTGGAACCAATACACGACCAGGGTATGGCTGCAATATAATCAGATGAATGCCAAACTCTTCGACCAGGACTATGACTATGTCATCGTCCACGACCCCCAACCGGCAGGTATCCTGAAGATGTTAGAGACCGGCGGTAAAGCACGCCATGGAAAATGGCTCTGGCGCTGCCACATCGACCTCACCGAGGGTCAGGAGAACGTGTGGCAGTTTCTGGAGCCGTTTGCCGAGATTTACGATGGCGTTATCTTTAGCCTGGAAGATTATGTCAAGGAAAGTCTGGGCACTGCCCGCATCTTTATCCTGCCACCCGCCATAGACCCTCTCAGTCCCAAGAATATCGAGCTATCGCCGGAGGTAATCGCCCAGGTCCTGTCCCCCTACGGGGTAAATCTCAACCGCCCCCTCATCCTTCAGGTCTCCCGCTTCGACAAAGCAAAGAACCCGTGGGGGGTAATCGATGCCTACCGCCTGGTAAAACGGGAGGTGCCCTGGGTGCAGCTGGCCCTGGTTACCTCCCTTGCCCAGGATGACCCCGATAGCCGCGACTACTTCGAGCACGTGGCTAAATATGCCGGTGGCGATTACGACGTGTATCTCCTGACCAACCTGGTCGGCGTGGGTAACGTGGAGGTAAACGCCCTCCAGCGGTCAGCCAGAGTGGCAATCCAGAACTCAGCGAAGGAAGGTTTCGGGCTGGTAGTTTCTGAGGCACTGTGGAAGGGACGCCCAGTGGTTGCCGGTAATGCCGGCGGTATTCCGCTGCAGATAATTTACGGCAAAACCGGCTACCTGGTTAACACCGTCGAGGAATGCGCCAACAGGATAACCTACCTCCTCAAGCACCCGCAGGTGGCAGAGCGCATGGGGCAGGCAGGCAAGGAGCATGTCCGCCAGAATTTCCTGATTACCAGATACCTCAGGGACTACCTGAAGATTCTGAATAGACTCAGTGGCCGACCTGGAGAACCGATTACCGGGGGACTGGAGTACCGGTCAGGTTAAATCAAAAATGTCCATTTTATCCAAACGTGACATCCGCCGGTTACAGAAGCACTCGCCAGCCCTGATTGAAGGCTATATTGACCTCGAGCAGCAATTGCAGCCTAATGGCGTTGACCTTACCCTGAAAGAGATAGCCCTCCCGCAGTCATCAGGCAGGATAGCAATCAGCAACCACCAGCGGCTGGTGCCCGACCTGGCGCCACTGGTGTTCGATGGGATGGGCTTCATTGACTTGATGCCCGGTACCTACATTATTACCTACAACGAGATTGTCAACCTTCCTAACGACATCATGGCGCTGGCTGCACCCCGGTCAAGCCTGCTCCGCTGCGGCGTTAGCGTGAATACCGCGGTATGGGACGCCGGCTACTCCGGCCGTTCCCAGTCGCTGATGGTGGTCTACAACCCCCAGGGGTTCCGCCTGCAGAGAAACGCCAGAATTATCCAGCTTGTCTTCTTCAAGCTAAGCGGGGAGACAGAAGGCTACCACGGTATCTATCAGGGAGAAAACATCTGAGCCGCCCGATACGACTACGCCACAAGGCTCAGTGCCGCCGGCACGATAGTAAAGGATACCGGTAACAGGTAAGTTTTTCCAAAAAATCTCTCAGGTTTTTTGGCGGTGGTATTAACGGGATATTGAAAAGCCGGGGTTCTGCCCCGGCTTTTCAATTCATGGGGACCTTGTCCTTGGTAACTCTGCA